>Ga0164305_10001045_pt1 | contig 11209 bp, 10 predicted proteins | sample Whisoiple_237_MG_FD_110215 | JGI IMG/M metagenome (GOLD analysis project Ga0164305, IMG submission 110215) | Soil microbial communities amended with pyrogenic organic matter from upstate New York, USA - Whitman soil sample_237_MG | ecosystem: Environmental > Terrestrial > Soil > Agricultural... | reverse complement strand
GCTTCCTGGAATCAATACAGGAGATCTCCGCAAACTGATGAGCGATCGCCCTTACTCCTCCGTAGAGGACTTGATTGCTAAATTCCCGCAAATTGACTGGCTCAACTTAGCGGTTAACTTTGATGCTGACTGAAGCCCAAAAGCTCAAACTGTATGAGGTCTACGAGGTTTCCCACCAAGCGGACATCGTAGTCACTTTAGGTCAGGGAGGGCAATCACTCCCCTCCCCGGTCTTTGGTGTGCTTCAGGGAGTAAAGGCTCAGCTAGATATAGCGATCGCCTTCATTAACACGGATGCAGCGCAATCAGAGCGGGTCGGAGAAATACTGGCGGAGTTTGACACCTTCTGGCTTGACCCTTCCACAATTGACCGCGAGGGCTACAAATTCAACCCTACTCGCAACCTCAAGCGCATCCGTCAAGCGCTTTTTCCCTATACAGGGATTCTCTTTAATTCTTCTAGCAGCAACAGGATACCCCTAGGTTAGTTTTATGTCTTACGGCAACCTTGAAAAGAATATCGCAGAAGCGATCGCCGACATACTGGTAGCACGGGGTATCGGACTAGGCGGAAGTAGTAGCGGCGGCAGTGTTTCTGGAACGGTAACTGCCAACTTAGGTACAATTGCCAACGTAGCAACGGAACCCACGCTCAGCGCGATCGCAGCCAAAGACTTCGCAACCCAATCAACACTGGCTGCAATCTTAGCAGAGCTTCGGGATGATACGTTTGTTTCCAGCACCCTATGGGAGGACAAATCCGGCACGACTCCAATCTTCTATAGGGAAGAACGAATTAAATCACAAGATGATGGCACAGTTTCTACGATTTACACGCGACTGAGCGACAATACCGTTGTTGGCTCTTTACCTGCGGGAACCGCCCCAGTCATGGCGGATGCTGATCGGCAAATCGAAGCTTATAGATGGCGCGTCAAAGCAGGACAGAGTGGAACTGGATATAGTAGTGGCGATTTCTTAACCAACACGATTGTTTTCAACACCTCCGGCAGTGGATCTATTCTTTCTAATGCTTGGTACAACTTGACAACTAGTGCCGCGATCGCAGCCCCAGATCCAACCAAGATTGAGGATTTAGCAGAAACAATACTGCAAGCCATTCGCGATCGCTTGCCCAGTGGTGGAATTTTTCCAGCTAGTCAAAGTGGTACTTGGACTGTTGCGACGGGGGGGCTAACGGACGCTCAACTACGAGCAACTCCTCCTAGTGTCATCCCCACAGATGGGACAACCGCTATTAGTCTTTCGACCTCTGACGCGGATGGAACTAGCACAGTTTCCAATAGACTTCGCGTGACGGGGCACCTTAAGGGATACAACGGCACTACCTGGGACATGATCCGGGCTGGAGTGACGGGAGTTGTTAGTAGCGTAACGGGATTTCTAAACGGGCTGGTTTTTGCACAATATAAAACAACTCCACCATTGCTTACGGATGGGCAATATACAGTATTACAAAGTAGATCTGATGGCAGTCTAAAGGTTAGCGAGAGTTATCTAACTGTTGCCCTTGATAGTAGTTCTAGTAGTTATACATCTGTTAATGGATCTGAAAAATATTTCACGGTTCCTACTGGGAAAGAATGGCAAACAATTACAGTTTATGCCACTTTTACTTGTAGCGGAACGACTGGCACTAGACAAATTGCGGTTCGATTTGAAGATAGTTCGGGAGGATATCTAGGACGTATTCCTGCGGGCGCTATTCAATCTTCATCAACACGGTATTATACATTTGCGGTCGGTCTTCCCGATCTCACTTCATTTAGGGATACTGACAAATTACTTACGCCTATTCCTCCACAAATATTAAAAGCAGGTTCAGTAATTCGCATTTTAGATTCTGCTGTAATTTCCACATCTGGAGATAGTTTAGTTCCAAAAATTACAGTTGCGGAGCGATCGGTATGATTTCAATTGGATCAATGCCATTAGTTCGACTTCAAGGATCGCCAGCGAAAACATTATTTTATAATGATTTTGAGGAACGAATTGTCGCCAATGGTGGGACTATTAGTAATAGCTCTCTTGTCATTATTGATAGTTTTGTGAATGGCTGCAAAGCCGATGGTACTTGGGATATTATTAGCCAGGGAATTGTCATGCCGTTTGTTGGCAATAATCTTGCTGCGGCGGTTACTCCGCTATGCGCGCCATACGGAGCGATAGTTACATCTTATGGATTCGTTAACGGAGATTATAGCGAAGCGGCAGGATTAACAGGAAATCCTATATTAGCAAAATATATAGACACGGGAGTAGCCGCCACTAAATTTCCGGGAAACTTTTCGCAGGGATTTTATAGTCGATCCGAAAGCAGTGCGGTAGGTGGCAAAGATTGCGGCGCAATTGATAATACCCTACCTCCTGGGCAATCCCGCATTTATATGTCAGCGCTAGATATTTTTAATGGTCGAGCGCTTGCCTATGGTTACAGTTCATCAGGTCAGATTGCCATTACTGTAACTGACTCTCTGGGCTTTTATTTGGCTATTAGACAGTCTGATACTGACCTTAGATTACTAAAAAAAGGTGTGCAAATTGGTTCAAATACAACTCCAGGGGGATTACCTTGTACAGGCAATAATTTCATTTTTGGTTACAACCTTTCTGGAGATCCCAATCCCTTGAGAAATCCATCAGGAAGAACCTGCGGATTCTATATGTTTACCCCAGGTATGACACTTGCACAGGGCGTATCAGTAAGTACCCGCGTGCAAGATATGCAAACATCATTAGGTAGAAATGTATAATGACACTCCCTAAAACCAGACAAGAAGCAATTGATTATTTGCCGGGAAAATCTTTTGATGATCTTTCGTTGCAATGGAAGACAGATTTAGCAGCAATGCGTCCTGCAAAAGGCAAAACTTTTACCCAGGAACAACGAGATGCAGCAAAAGATTTTTGGTTAGAGATTCCTCCAGAAAAAATGCCGGAATTAATAGAATTAAATCAAGGAAAAACAGTAATTGTTTTTCCAATAAAATCAACGGATGGGAGAAATTTAGTCTCACTTGATATCCTTACAGATATTAGGCAAGGGGAGAGTTTTTTCTATTTGTTGAATTTCTTAAAATCATTAAAAATTTGTTACTGGGTTGCTCCTTCCAATCTGTTCATGGATGCGGAAATTTGACCGGCTATTGTCTTAGCTGAGGCTAGAATCCCTGCTTGTTATTTAAATTTTGGGCAACAGGTATGTTTACCGAGAAAGTCTACGCAGGTCAAGGAGAGCCGTTCAGCCTGATTAAATCTCAGGCTTTGGCGATGTTTTCTGTTGCAGAAGACTAGATAAGCTGTTTACAAAATTGAGCGCATAGCTCGGATATTTCCCAATAGTGCAGAGGTCTTCCTTCTTCGTCCAACTGCCAAGACAACCCACGGACTTGATTAATTAGGTGCGCCGCCTCCTCCGGTCGCCACTGGCAGGGAATGTGCCATTTCTGGTATTCCCCAACTTCTGTCTTAATCATCGTTATATATACGCGCCCAGTGTCGAGCGCGTATATTTCCGGCACAGGCTCAATTGTTAGTTGATGCTGCGTCGCAAACTCAATCGCAAGCTGTTGTTTGGACATAGTTTCTGGGAATTGAGGACAAATCCAACCTTTTGAACCTAGGAACCATCGCCCCGCCAACCTCTACCTCCGCATCAAAAGAAGTACGAGGACGCGCCCAGGTGTCCTGTCCGTTATGGGATTGAACACCCCGGTAAACAACATACTCCTCTAGGGTTTCAGCATCCTTGGCATACGCCAGGAAGTCGTAGCGATTCCCCTTGAAGTGACAAAACATTTGCCTAGGAGAAGTTACAACTAAACTTCCTGTTAAAGGTGGGCGCTGCGCGAAGGAACGCAGCCAGAGATCTCCTGCCTCGTCTCTGGCTACAAGCAGGGGTTTGAGCGTTTCCGAATGAATAGCGATCGCTAGATATTCCACCACTTACCTCCCATGAAACTAAAAGGACAACTCACCCCAAAGTCGCTCCAGCACCAATCACGCTTCCAAACAACCCAAGCCGCCTCAGACTCAAAGAGAATGCTGACGATGTGATTGCTGTAACTAGCAAGCCAGGATGCGGATGCCAGTCCCTCGTAAGCGATCGCTATAGCAACTCCCTGTTGAGCGAAAAGAGTAGCCTGCTTAAAGACAACTTCTGCCTGTGCCTCAAAAGGATTGGGAATAGAAACCACCCAATCAAGCCCTTCGGCGTTCCAATGCTCCCAAGCTTCTGGATCTGTGGGGTCAAGGTGGCAGTCCGCGCCTGGATCTGTACCACTGACATCGTTGGTAATGCAATCGGGGTAAATATCGCGGATGCCGGAGTTGCAGGGGTCGATAACTTGTGTCTGTCCCCTCAAACCGAATGAAGCGAGGTGGGGCACGAGGGGGAGAGTGCTGGCGGCCGGGACGCGCTCCTCTCTCCCCCCATAGATCTCCGTGTCCTCCTCTTCCACTTCCGGTTCAGGCACCGAGGCATCCTCTTCTGGCTGCGGCGGTTCAATAAACTGAATCACCTCATCACGGAAAAGAGTCGCCTGCTCCCCACCAGAGATAAGCGAAACGCTAAACTCCTTCACTCCAACAACAACTGCCAACCTGTCATCAAGCTGGCGATATTCGCTCTGCCCAGGGCGAAGCTGAATGCGAACTGTTTCCCCAGGTTTTGGTTGCCACTCAGGGGTAAGTAGATGGGGGGAGGCGAACGGGCGATCATCTACTTCCAGGGGATTTTGAGGGCGATCCACCTTTACATCAGGAAAGAGGGGCTGTGATTCGGGTTTAGCCTCCAACTTCTCGATCAGTCCCTTGGGCTTACCGATGTTGGCAGTGTTCATTGTGGTGATCGCTCCTGTCGGGGTGCGATACTGCCGCTCTTGGCTAACTACGATTTCATCGCAGTGCTTCTTCCGCATAGAGCGAATTTTGTACTCTGAACAACCACACTCAGCCGCGATCCGGTAGTTGCTCCAAGCTGACCATTCAGGATGTCGCAGGTAGGTCAAGATCGCATCATCAACTTCTCCTGCGTCCAAAGGCTCCCCGTGAGCGGTATTGGCTTTACAGGCGTAGCGGTAAGCATCCTCAACGCTACCCTCAATAATTCCAACTTCGATCTCAGTGCGTCCCAGCCTGCGATCCGCCTCTAGCCTGTGGAAGCCATCCGCTAGCCAGTAATCTTGCTTATCAAAAAAGACAGTAACTGGAGGCAGCTTGCGCGATCGCTTCAAGTCCGTGTACTTAGTAACCAGCCGCTCTTTGATTCCCTTCCGTGGCTGCGTTCCTCCGTCAAGGCGGATTTGAGTGAGGGGGAGAGTGGAGAAAACAGGATCAGGGAAATCGCTCTTTCCTCTCACCTCAATAAATAGCTTGACGCAAGTCTTCCAATCCTTTTCCGCTTGCCTTGGATCAAGAGTATTGGTGTAGAGCGTTGTTATCGTTTCCTCACCCTGTTTAACTACGACGATAATCTCGTCTCGTCCTCTGTAGCCTGCGCCTGTAAAGCTTCCGCCCTCGTGCGTCCAAGTGTAGTCAGGTGGTAGCGTTTGTCCGCTGCGATCTTCACCAGTTCCTTTGCTGTCAGGGACTGCATGGGTTTCTTCAACTCCCAAGGGGCTTTCCGCTTCTCCATCTTGGTTGATAGCTCCTCCCGGCTCAGGGGTTCCGACAAGAGGAGAATTAATATCTCTTCCAAGACTGGTTGAGGCTTGTTCGATTCCTGATAGCAATAGTTCGCAATTCCCTGTGGAGTCCACGCTCTCTCTAGCACTGCTTACTTCCTCGCTGCTAACGTGTACTCTTTCGTCTGCGGATTGTGGGAGATTTGCTTCCCCTTCATCAGAGTCCCCAGCGCCCTCACTAAGGGTTCCTGCGGCGATTGGGAGGCTTGGCGAATAGTGCTGTAGTTCATCGCTCCCTGCGTCAGGATTTTCAGTATTTCCTGTTCCGCCTCGACTAGTTGCTGATCCTTCTTCACCTCCATGGTTTTGCTCCCCTGATGCTTCACCAAGCTGTATTCCCGCGTATTCCAACTGTGCGATACCCGCCCCACCATGATTAGCTCTCCCAGAGAAAGAATCAATGAGTCCTCTGGCATGAGCGCCAGCAACTCCTGGTAACTCATCGGCTTCCGCTCCAAAAACTTCAGGATCTCCCTCTGAGTTTCTAGAATCTGACTCAGATTCAGATCGGAGTTCACTATCTACCTCCATCGCTTCAAACGTGAACCGGACGACCCATACAGACTGATTAATGTCGCCCTCGAAGAACTTGTCGATAAATCCCTCAGGAGTAAGCTCTGGATACCCCTCAGCTATTACTTCCGCCTGATCTACATCGGTCAGATCTGGGGTTTTATATGGGCAATCCGTAAGAGTTAACCAGCCAGTCTGTTTGCCGCCATAGTGCTTATCTTTGTCCAGTGCGGGTACTTTCCGCCCTTCTTTGTAAGCCTTGATGAATTTTGCGGCGTGGCTGTCTTTCCACTTGCGGCGTGTGCAGATCTTGATGCCATTGGTTAGGCGATCGCTCGTCCGTTTGAAGCTAATGCCTACCTTGCCGTATTTGACCTCTGTGGCGGCTTGGCCTAGCGCGTCAATCGCTTTCTTGGTGTGAGCTAAAACACCCCCATCGTCCAAGTAGTCAAAGTGGAATTCGTAATCCTCGTCAGTATCGCCAACGGGAAATTGGTAAGCCTCATCGCCCCTACAAATTACGCAGGCAATGATCCCACCATTGGGGATGCAAAAGTAAATCTCCCAGTCTTTATAAGTCGCTACACGGTCACATTGTTGGCGCTCCTCCTCAGCAGAATCAACGCTGGGGATAAAACCAAATTCAGACAGTAAGGAGGCTGTTGAGGTAGACGACTCTTTTGAGGGCGATCGCTGCTTGTTGTGGTGTAACCGCGTTTCCGATGGCTTCAAGCTGCTGGTATCTTCCGGGATAGCTTCCTCTGGGGACTCCACACTCACGAGGAGCGGGGTTGTCTCGCCACCATCCAGCGTGGCTGTATTCAGCCAGCCATCCGGGAACCCCATCATCCATCGGGGTACTCTTGGGTTCAGGACTTGATCGGACTTCAGGTGTGGTTCCACTACGTTCGGCAGGGTTCCCTCTCCGTGCCTCCCCTTCTTGTCCTGCTCTACTGGTGTTGGCAGCAACCTCAACCTGTCCACCAGTCCCGCTCCGTTCTTGGACTGAGTTTTTCCCTTGCCGTCTCTCCCTACTGGCGTGGGCAATAGCCGCAACTTCCTGTCCAACTTGGTCTGCCCAGCTTTCCGCTCCGACGAACCTTTGCTGTAGCTCACTGGGGTAGGCAACAACGAAGACCCTTTTTCGTAGATGAGGCGCACCAAGTTCCGCTGCCGATATAATTTGCGGAGTGTCCCACGAATAACAGCAAACTCGGAGTCCGGCAAGGACTGATCTAAGTCCTGAATTAACAGCGCCTTCCACGTTCTCCCAAACCACAAAAGTTGGGCGGGACTCTTCAATAATTCGCAGCATCTCAAAGAACAGGCTTGAGCGATCGCCGCCGATGCCGCTTCTGTTTCCAGCGAGGCTGAGGTCTTGGCAGGGACTTCCACCTGTGATGATGTCCCATCGCCTACCTGCTGGCTCGAAGGTGCGGATATCGTCCCAGAGTTCAGTTTCGGGGAAGTGTCGTCGCAAGACGCTTCGCTGGAACTCTCCCAGTTCGACAGCGTGGGTGGCGCAGATTCCGAGTTCTCTAGCTGCGAGGGAGAAGCCGCCAATTCCTTCGTAGAGTCCGAGTTTGGTAAGCGCCATTGAGTTAAGCCTGTCCATTTATCAAAATTCTTGTCCTGTCCATGGAAACTCTTGCGGAAAACCTGTGTGACCGTAACCTTGATCCACTCTTGAGAGCCAGGATGCCAGCCTTCAACGCGATCGCCTTCCTTGATCTGGTCTTCAAACGATTGAATCTCCGGCGCGTACTTGCTTGGGTCGTCCCATCCAGGGTCAGCCACAGCCGCCTTGCGCTTCTTGCCTGTTGGATTAGGGTAAGTCTCGGTATAAGCGGTCGTACTAAACAACTCGCTACCTGTATCAAGAAATCCTTCCATGCTTCCTCCACATCCTTACTCCGTTGGTCCAGCCCCATAAAACCCCTAGCTCCGGATCGCGGTCTATTTCCCAGCCGTCATCCCAATTGGGGTATCCCTTGCGCGATCGCCAAATAGCTTCTGCGTTCATCGCTTCATCCCCATATTTGGCAGCGAGAATCTCGGAGCGGCTGAGTATTCCGCATGAACCTGCGCTGTTGCAGGAGGCAGTGCAGGACGATCAACGGAGGGCGTGTAGGATTTCCACAACCCCAGAAACTCCTTCTTTTTCCAAGGCATCTGCGATTCATCGCAGTACCCTAATCCCGATACACCACCAACGCCACGGAGTGCAAACTTCCCAGCTTCTGAGAGGTCAGCGACAAGACTGGCATCTGCGCGAGATGCGGCGGTTAGACATCTATCCCACTCGGACTGAGCTTGCACATCAGAGTTACCTTGACGAACGCCACCAGATCCTTGTTTGTGGGCATGAAAGAACACTCGTTTACGGCAACCCTAAATGCCTGCTCAAACTCGCTTGTAGTCAAATGTTCGTCAAGGTATTCGTAGCTAATCCTGATAATCAGTGGCGAAAAATCGTGCTTGTGGCGTGCTTGTAATTCGCTGAACAAGTTAACAAAAACGTTTTTGTCTAGGTTAGGCATAGATAACTCCTTAAAAGCTTAGTGCGGCGCGGTTTTTGTCTTTCCTGGCTTGTAAATCACCCTCAACCGATGCTGACCTCATTGCCTGCTTGATTTGCGGGGTTTTGCCCTCTTTGTGCAGGTTCCAGTCCTGAATTAAGTCCACAAGCTCTCCCCAGCGTGACGGGGTACGTTCCAGCTTGCTAATTAAGCGCGTGGCATAGCTGATTTCAGGCTGTTTGTCTCGCTGCATCAGGTAGGTTTTGAAGCTGCGATCAATGTCGTTAGGGCTTGAAGCCTGAATCCGTCCCGACTTGCGATATTGGAAGAAAAACTCAGTACCTAGCTGCTCAATCGCCAATTTCCGGAGTTCTAGCGGTGGAAGCTCTTTCACTTGCCCTGAGTCATAAAGCTCTTCCAGGTTTGGCGGCGCGGCGGAATTTTTGTCTACACCCGGAGTTTGTTGTTGAGTCGAAGATTCCGTTTTTGGTCTTTGATTCCCAGCCATTGGTTCCTGGCTTCCGGATTCTTCTTGAACAATTTCAACCTCAATCGGTTCTTCGCGCGCTCTCTTTTCTTCCGGTTCCCCTTGGGGGATAAAAAGGGGGGTAACTTCCAATGGAGAAACTTCCAATGGAGAAACTTCATATGGAGTAACTTCCTTATGCTGGTGCGATCGCACCCCCTGGTGCGTTGACACCCCCTGGTGTATTGGCACTACCTTGTGTCTATGCACCCCCCCTGGTGTCAATACACCCTCCTGTAGTGACTCCAATGAAGCCAGGTCGTATGTATTGCAAGCGTTTCCGCCGTCTTGACGTTGATTCAATTCCTTCTCAATTAAGCCGTTTTCCTCTAGTTCCTTAACCGCCGCGATCGCCTTCCGTCTGAGTGTGGCAATGGTGGCTGTGGGGTAGCTTTCGCGGAAACAGTGTTCGGCGATCGCCTTATAGGAGCCAATTGCCCCCTTCTTTCCGAAGCGCCTAGCCAGATGGCAATACACCCGGAAAGCCTCCAGGGATAACTTGAGGTCGTCTATAAAGCCATGGATAAATACAGGAAGCCTTGGGGCGTTAGTTGCTGCTGTTTGGGCTGTCATAGCTTATTCCGGTTGATTCTGGTCTACTAGGATTCACGGGGGAGCAAAGCTGACTTTGGAGGGTGACAATGCGAGCCTGAAGGGAGATGACTTTGATCTTCTCTTTCTCCAGCAGATCAAAGAGCCTAAAACACTCTTCCCGCCACTGTTCTGGCGATCGCTCGATGTTGTAATATGATGCTGGGTAATACATAGCTTTTGAGGCGCGGGAACCCCCGCGCCACTATTTTTAGGGACGGATTCTCTGGCACTGGCTGCAAGTCCAGTTCGTGGCTAAAAATTTATGACTGCGGGTGCATCCGCAAATGCAGGGCGTATCTTGGCGAAACCGAGGGACGCGGGGGCAGCCACGGGAGGGCGAACGGTCGGGGGATTCACACTGGGCAGCGGGTTGGCTGATTGCAGGAGGGAGGTAGTTCATGCTGTGACCTGCTCTGATTCCTCAACCAACCGATAAACACTGATTCTGCCGTCTCTGTTTGCTTGTTTGCCTGGAAGCTTTTGAAGGCGTCCTACCTTCATTAGCTCCAGAACGCCTGCGTAGAGGGAATTGTAGGATCTCCCTGGAAAGCGATGCTGGAGGTCTACCAGGTCGAATTGCTCTTTAGTAGTAGCGAATTCTAGGATCTCTTTTCTGGGGGACTTGATAAAAACTATGCCTTCCCCTTCCGCCTCTACTTCCTTAACCAGAAGGCTCATCGCATCCCTGTCCAGGTTGTACTGATGCCTTAGTGTGTTGGTAAGGGTTTTTAGAGGAACTGCGTCTGCTTCTCTTTTTAGGTGCGCCTTAATCCTCTCTTTGCGCTCTACAAGGACTTCTGGGCAGTGTTCAGCAAGAAATGCTTCGTACTCCTGATAGGAGATTGCTGTGATATTTCGCTCTGCCGCACACCTCCGACACAATGTCCGTGGGGCTAGGTGTTTCTTGATGCATACCTGATCCGCTAGGATGGAGCGGACACAATCGAAGCAGCGCTCCGGCTGGGGTGTCTGGTACTCGTACCAAATATTGCTGGGCATGGGTTAATTTAGAGATGTTTTTGTTTTGCGGGGTAAGGTTGACGCCTTGCCCTTTTTCTTAGTTTTCTGGGCTTCTACTGGGGTAGTAGAGGGTTTTGCACTTGTTCTATGGAAGTCTGGTGTCATGCCGTTCTCCTCGCCTCCTCCGTTGTGCGCCGGAGGATGATGCGCCCATCTTCGGTATCAACGCGCTCTATCCACCCACCTTCGATCAGTTGTCGAATCGCTTTTTCAACGTGTATTGGGTGCCAAAAGGGAAAGAGTTGAAGAATATCCGCCTTTGTTTTTGGTGTTTCTAGTTGCTCCAAAATGCTCCGCTTGGCAGTTCCACGCCAAAAAGGACACTCCTCTGC
>Ga0164305_10001044_pt1 | contig 11214 bp, 10 predicted proteins | sample Whisoiple_237_MG_FD_110215 | JGI IMG/M metagenome (GOLD analysis project Ga0164305, IMG submission 110215) | Soil microbial communities amended with pyrogenic organic matter from upstate New York, USA - Whitman soil sample_237_MG | ecosystem: Environmental > Terrestrial > Soil > Agricultural... | reverse complement strand
CTTCGATCTCACGCATCTCGACCAGGTCGCGCTGACCGCACGCGCCGAGCGCATGAAGCGCGACGATTTTGTGAGCGTGGCGCGGCGGCGTTTCCGCGCCATCGCGGCCGCAAAGCGGCCGGCGCCTCGCCCTGTATCGCAGCATCTCGCGGCCGCGCCGATCGTCATGGCAGCGATCGACCTCGCGCCGGAAATGGAGCCGCTGGCGGATGCGTTACGCACGATCGTCAGCCGCATTCTAGCGATCGAGCCGGAGGCGCGTCTCGCCTGCGTCAACGTCTTGAAAACGTCGCGGCTCGGCATCGATTTTGGCGAAGACGAGCATGGGCGCAATCTGCATGTCCAACGTCTCGTCGAATTGAAGCATTGGACGCATGGGCTGAAGATCGCGCCCGAACGCGTCACCTATACGGTGCTGGAATCGCCCGACCCGCCGGCGGCGCTGCTCGATTACGCGCGCAATGCCCATGTCGACCACATCGTCATCGGCGCGCGCGGCGCCTCTGCCGTGCGCCGCTACCTCGGCAGCGTATCGTCGCAAATCGTGGCCGAAGCGCCGTGCAATGTGACGGTCGTCAGAGCGCGGTCTGCAAATGACGCCGAAGCTGCGGAAAATGTGACGTGATCAGCGCTGCCCCGCCGATACATCCGGCGGGGCTTCGCCGTTTTCCGAGGATCAGGGCAGCTCGGAGACAAGCTTCATGTATTCGGCCTCCGGCCAGCAGCGCGAGGTGCGGGTGTGCACATTGCCGACCGACCCGAGCGCGAGCGCAAATTTCGCGAGATTGTCGCCGTTTGAGGCTTCGACAAAGCTTACGAGGTCGTTTTCACCGGAGGTAAGATAGACCTGCTTGATTTCGATACCTAGTTTCTTGGCAAGATCACGCGCGGCTTGCGTGCGCTTCGGCGCGTCTTTGATGGTGCGAATTCCTTGGTCTGTGAACTTCATCGCGATCATGAACAACATCGGCTCGTCCTCCCATTTAGGCATAGGTGCCCGCGCCGACTATCGCGCCCGTCATGAGCCACTACAAGCACATTCGAGCCGGTCGAGAGGCGAGACTTCAATTGCGGAAAACGAGCGGCTATTCTCGCATACTCCCATGCGCCTCTTCTTCGTGCTGATCCCGGCTGTCACAACCACGTTCCTTTTCGCGCCTGCGGAAGCGGCTCGACTGTCCCCCGCCTGCGCAGCACTCATGCAAAAGCAAGCAGCGCTCGCAGATGAGGACGTGTTCCAAACAAACGTTCTCCTCTTCTCCGCTGCGGCTTCAGGATGTGAGGACCTCGTGCGCGATCTCCTCGTGCGCGGCATCGCCATCGACGCGCGCGATCGCCTCGGGCGAACGGCGCTTGCGCTCGCGGCCAAGGCGGGGCGCGAACGGGTTGCCGAATTGCTGATCGACCGCGGCGCGGCGGTCGACGCGCGCGCCATATCCGGCGCGACGCCACTTTTTTTCGCCAGCGAAGCGGACCACTCCTCTATTGCAAAATATCTGATCGCGCGCGATGCTGACGTCAGTCTTACCGGTGCCGGCGGATTGACGCCGCTCATGGCTGCCGCGTTCAACGGCAATGCCGAGCTCGTCGATCTGCTCTTAAATAAAGGCGCGGACCCGAACGCGCTCGACACGAGCGGCAAGGCCGCTATCCTCTATGCCGCCTCGCGCGGCTTCACGCCCGTGGTCGCGCGGCTGATCGAAGCGGGAGTCGACGTCAACCGCAAATACGAGCATGGGCTCACCGCCCTCATGTGGGCGGCGGGTTATGCCGACGGCGCCGGTATCGACGACATCAAAGGAGTGCTTGCTTTGTTAATCGCACACGGCGCCGCGCTGGACACGCGCGACGATCGCGGTAAGACCGCGCTCGACATCGCCCGCGATCTTGGCCATCCAGAGATCGCCGATCACCTCGCGGCTCAGAGCCCGGCGAGATAGGCGGCCATCGCCTTGAGCTCATCCTCGCTGGCGGCGTTCATCAAATCCGACATGCCGGGATTGTTGGCGCGCTTGCGCGTGCGGAAGTCGAGCATCGTCTTCAAGAGATAGTCATGGCTCTGATCGCAGATGCGCGGGATCGAGCCGTCGCCCCGATACTGATCGAGATGACATCCGGTGCAGCCGATCGAAGCATTGACCCGATTCGCCGTCGCGGCATCGGTGCCGCCGGCGGCGGGTTGCGGTAGCTTCGGCCATTGCTTCTTCTCGAAATATTCGGCGAGCGCCGTCATGTCGTCTTTCGACAAGGCTTCCGCGATTGGCGACATCCGCGGGCTGTGCCGCACGCCTTTGTTGAAATCGCGCAGCTGCAGATAGGCGTAGCCGGCATGCTGGCCCCAGATGATCGGGATATCCTTCTCCAGTGGGATGCCGTTTTCGCCATGGCAGGCGCCGCAGACCTCTGCTTTTTCCTCGATTGACTGGGCTCGCGCCCCGGTGCCCAGGCAAATCAGCAGAATTGTCGCCGTGGCCAGCCGCAGCATGCGTGCATCCCTAGAACAAAGCGGAGGCGCAAGGCCCCCGCTTCATCTAGACCAGAACCGCTCTCAGTCGACAGTGAACGCGATGATGTTATTGCCGCGTTTGAAGTCGATTTGCGTATTCCCGCCGGCACCGACGACGATGTACTGCTTGCCGTCGACAGTGTAGGATGAGGGCGGCGCGTTGACGCCGGCGCCGGCCTGGAACTGCCAGAGCACCTTGCCGTCATTAGCGTCGTAGGCCTTGAACAGGCCGTTGCCCTCGCCGGTAAAGACGAGACCGCCATCCGTCGCCAGAATGCCGCCGATCATCGGCTCCGGCGTCTTCACCTGCCATTTAATTTTTCCGGTATTGTAATCCACCGCGGTGACGTTGCCGAAGCTTTCCTCCGTCGGGATTACTTTGAAAGCGCCGCCGAGCCAGAGCTTGCCGCCGGGATAGGGGCTGCTCTCCACCTGATACGTCATCGGCTGATGCAGATTGATCGCATAAGCCATGTGCGCCTGCGGATTGGTGGCGATCGGCGACCACTCGACGCCTCCGTTGGCGCCGGGCAGCATACGCGCGCCCTCCTTGGTCGGCAGCGTCCACATATTCTCCTGCGCCACCATTGCATCGGAAAACCGGATGAGACTGCAGTCCTTGCGATCGTGCACATAAATGTGCCCGGTCTTGCCGGCATGAATCACGCCGGGAATGGTATTGCCGGATTTGTCCGCGACGTCGACGAGCACAACGGGACTGACAGCATCAAGGTCCCACACGTCATGCGCGATGTACTGCAGGTGGCAGACATACTTGCCGGTGTCGAGATCGAGCGAGACAAGCGAATCCGTGTAGAGATTGTCGCCGGGACGCAGGCTGCCGTCGAGATCGGGTGAGGGATTGCCGACGACGAAATAGATGCGGTTTGTCGCAAGATCGACTGCCGGGTTCTGCCAGACGCCACCGCCAAGCCGCTTGTACGGATCGCCGATCTTGGCGAGCTGCGCTTTCTCGGCGTCGATGTCGCGATGCATGTCGCGGCCGGTGGCGTCTCTCGCCGCCCAGACGCCGACGGAGTTTTCCGGAATGGTATCGAAATTCCACAGGAGCTTGCCGTCGGCGGCGTTGTAGGCGCGAACAAATCCACGGATGCCGTATTCGCCGCCATTGGTGCCGATCAGCACTTTGCCTTTGACGACCGTCGGCGCCATCGTCTCGCTATATCCGTCCTCGGGATCGGCGAGTTTCTGCTCCCACACGACATTGCCGGTCTTGGCGTCGAGCGCGACGAGCTTTGCATCGAGGGTTGCGACAAACACCTTATCGTCGGCGACCGCGACGCCGCGATTGTTGGGTCCGCAGCAATAGGTCGTGATCGCGCCGAGCTTCGGCTTGAAATGCCATAGTTCCGCGCCGGTTTTCGCATCGATCGCGTAGACATGGCTGTAGGAGGTGGTGGCGAACATCGTGCCGTTGACGACGATCGGCGACGTCTCCATCGATTCCTTGACCTCCGTCTGGAAAATCCAGGCCGGATGCAGCTTGGCGACGTTGCTCGTGTTGATCTGCTTGTTCGGATAGAAGCGCGTCTGCGCGTAATTGCCGTTCGTATGAAGGAAATTATTGGAATCCTTCGCGGCATTATCCAATAGCTGCTGCGTGACGTTGGTTACGCCGGCCGCGCGCACTGACATCTTGCTGTCCTGCTTCACTTCCTGCGCCGGAGCGGCGGTTGTAAAGCCAATTGTTGTGAGCGCGGTCCCGAGCAGAAGACCAAGTTTCATGCGTCCAGGCATGGCTTTCTCCTCCCTATTGTGAGGAGAGCCTGCCCGAACTTTGTGCGGAAGTCACGGGGCGGATCGATTGAGCGGGTAGGCGTGCGCCTCGCGTGAACCGATGATGATTGAGATCAGCTCGAAAAAATTCGACCTCAAAGGTCAACCAGGAGAATCCCGCCGGGCCAACCGGTCGGGAGTAGCTTCAATCCTACAGCCCGTGTGCGCGGGCGATCCGCGTGCAGGCCGGACTCACCTGCGAGCGCTTGGACTGCATGCAGCTAAGAACCCCGTTGGCGTCCGGCAGCATGTGAGCGCAGAGCCGCATCACGTCCGGCGCGCAGGCCTGTTTTTCCGCCGCGCTGATCTCGATGCCGAGGCTTTCGGCATAGGCGCTGACCGGAAGCGCAAGCCCGAAAAGCACGAAGGCGATCTTTGCAATTTTCATCATTCCTGGAAGTCCCCAGTTGTTTTCGCCTCCGCTCGCCGGACGCTTGCGCGACTCAGACGCTCCCGCAGAGGCTAAGGTGGTTCGGCCCAGCGCGCAAATGTCGCGCCAACGCGGTGGAACCCGGCGTCTCGAGCAAAGCGGTTCGCCGCCTCGTATAGACGCTTGTGCATTGCAGCAAGGCGGCAGATTGTCGCAAGTAATAGCCGCGACAATACACCACCCCGCATGCCTCAATCAGGTCAAATCTGCCGACAAGGGTCGTTCTCAGTCAACAACCCCAAAGTCGGGAGTAAGGAAAAAATGCGGAGAACGATAATTACTATTGCTGCGCTTCTGGCGTTCGGCGGATTTGCCGAGGCGCACCCACGGCACCACTACAATCACCATTACAGGGGTCATGGCTATACATCCAGTGTACGCCATCTGCACTTCCGCGGACCGTATGGTCATCATCGTCATCATCACTATGCGAAACGCGCGGCGCGTCCGGCGCTGACCGCCGCGACGACGGGGGCGCCGTCCTGGTTCGGCACACCCGCGCCGGAATATCCCCAGGTGCGCGCTCAGGCCGCACGGGTTCGGGCCCACAGCGATCAGAGCGCCTCGCTTTCGTCGGCGGCCGGACGCGTCGTGCGGGCAAGCTGGTATGGCGGCGGCGAGGGGCTGAGTTCGCGCACGGCCAGCGGCGAGCATTTCAACAGCGGCGGCCTGACGGCGGCCCACCGCAGCCTGCCGTTCGGCACCCGCGTCCAGGTGACCAATGTCGCGACCGGCCGGGCAGTCGTGGTCCGCATCAACGACCGCGGCCCCTTTGTGGGGGGACGCTCGCTTGATCTCGCGCGTGGCGCCGCCCAGGCGATCGGCCTTCACGCTACCGGCGCCGTGCGCATGGTGGTGCTGAACTAGCTCCAATAATCCTCCTCGGCGGGCGCGCCCCGCCGAGGAGGACCTCTCGATCGTCGCCCGTCGCGGGCCAGACGAAAGACCACTTGCCAAGCCTCCCGCGCCGTAAATATTGCCGCCACCAAAACTGAGGTGGTTCGGGAGGATTTGATGCATCATATCGCGACGCTTGCGGTTGGCTTCGTGGCCGCGCTTGCGCTTTGCCCCGCGGCTCGCGCCCAGGCGCCCGGCCAGAACGGCGTCAAAATCGGAATTTTGAACGACCAGTCCGGCGTCTACGCCGATTTCGGCGGCAAATGGTCCGTCGAAGCCGCGCATATGGCAGTCGAGGATTTCGGCGGCAAAGTTTTAGGCAAGCCGATCGAGCTCTTGAGCGCCGATCACCAGAACAAGCCTGACGTCGCCATCGGCATCGCTCGGCGCTGGTACGATATCGAGAATGTCGACGCAATCATGGAGCTGACAACCTCCTCGGTCGCGCTCGCGGTGCAGCAGCTTTCGAAGGACAAGAAGAAGATCACCATCGTCGATGGCGCCGCCAGTACGGACCTTACCGGCAAGCAATGCACCCCTTACGGTTTCCACTGGGCCTATGACACGCATGCGCTTGCCGTCGGCACCGGCGGCGCGCTCGTCAAAAATGGCGGCGACAGCTGGTTCTTCATTACCGCCGACTACGCTTTCGGCTATGCGCTCGAGAACGACACGGCGAACTATGTGAAGGCGAACGGCGGCAGTGTCGTCGGAGCGGTCCGGCATCCGCTGAATAGTTCGGATTTCTCCTCTTTCATTCTGCAGGCACAGAGTTCGGGCGCGAAAGTGGTCGGCCTCGCCAATGCCGGGCTCGACACGTCGAACGCAATCAAGCAGGCGGCGGAATTCGGCGTCACCCAGGGCGGCAAGCAGCGCATCGCGGCGCTGCTCTTCACGCTCGCCGAAGTGCACGGCCTCGGCTTACAGGCGGCGCAGGGCCTCGTGCTGACCGAGGGCTATTATTGGGATCTCGACGATAAGGCGCGCGATTTTGCCGACCGCTTCATGAAGCGCACTGGCCGCATGCCGAATATGGTGCATGCCGGCACCTACTCGTCGGTCACGCAATATCTGAAGGCGGTGCAGGCCGCCGGTACAACCGATGGCGATGCCGTCACCAAGAAAATGCACGAAATGCCTGTCGACGATTTCTTCGCGCGCGGCGGCCACGTCCTGCCGAACGGGCGCATGGTGCACGACATGTATCTCTTCCAGGTGAAGACGCCGGCGGAGAGCAAGGGCCCGTGGGATTATTACAAGAAGCTCGCGACCATTCCCGGCGAGCAGGCTTTCTTCTCGCTGAAAGACAGCGGCTGCAACCTGACGCAGTGAGGCTCGCCGCAGCCGCTTGGAGATGCTAGGATCGGCTTCGAGAACAGCGCATGCAGCTCACCGGCCTTTCCAGCACCTCTTTCGGTAGTCTGACGGCAGATGACATTCGCCGCATGCAGGCGGATGGCCTCATCGACGAGGATGACAATTTCGAGCTCATCGAAGGCAGAATCGTTCCGATGGGTCCGAAATATCACGCGCATGAGCGGCTCAAATCCGAACTCGGGATGGCATTGGCACGCGTCTGCCCGCAGGACTTGATTGTCGGCTTCGAGACATCGCTGTTTCTCGGCCCCGACACGATCGTCGAGCCCGATCTCTGTATTTACCCGCGCCGGCTGCGCTCCGAGGACGTGCGCGGCAGCAATATCTTGCTTGCAATCGAGATCGCAAGCTCCACGCTGGCGCAAGATCGCGGGCCCAAGGCACGGCTCTACGCCAGCTTTGATGTCCGCGAACTTTGGGTAATCGATACAAATAGCCGCACGACCTGGATTCACAAAAGCGTCGCCGCAGGCGCGTGGCGGGACATCACCGAGACACCTTCAAACGAAACCTTGCGCCTCGATGCGATCCCCGCGCTTGCGGTGAGGCTCGATCAATTCAATTGATCGCGGCGCTACTCCGCCGCCTCGCGCTGCGCATAGCCGAGGCGGCGGTTCAATTCCTCCAATAGGCTCGCCGCCGCTTCCGGGATTACCGTACCTGGCGGGAAAATGGCCGAGGCACCGCTCTGGCGCAGCGCATCAACATCCTGCGGCGGGATCACGCCTCCTACTACTATCATTATGTCGGGCCGGCCCTGCTCTTCCAGCGCCTGCTTCAATTCCGGCACCAGCGTCAGGTGACCTGCCGCAAGCGACGAAATCCCGACGATATGCACGTCGTTCTCGACCGCCTGACGCGCCGCCTCTTCGGGGGTCGCGAAGAGCGGGCCGATGTCGACATCGAAGCCGAGGTCGGCAAAAGCCGAAGCGATGACCTTCTGGCCGCGATCATGTCCGTCCTGGCCGACCTTGGCGACGAGAATGCGCGGACGGCGGCCCTCATTCTCTTCGAAAGCTTCGACCATTGACTGCACGCGGTAGATGGTTTCCGCGCCCACGCCTGCCTCCCGTTTGTACACGCCGGAAATAGCGCGGATCTCGGCACGATGCCGACCGAACACTTTTTCGAGCGCGCCCGAAATCTCGCCGACCGTGGCCTTCGCGCGCGCCGCGTCAATCGATAGCGCGAGAAGATTGCCGCCGGCCTTCGCGCCATTCGTCAGCGCGTCCAGCGCACGCGTCGTTGCGGCTTGGTCGCGCTCTTCGCGCAGGCGCTTCAATTTCGCGATCTGCTGCGCGCGCACGGCGGAATTGTCGACCTTCAAAACGTCAATCGGCGGCTCGTCGGTGAGCCGGTATTTGTTAACCCCGATCACCGTCTGCTGGCCGGAATCGATGCGCGCTTGCGTCTTCGCCGCGGCCTCTTCGATGCGCAGTTTCGGAATGCCGGCTTCGATCGCCTTCGCCATGCCGCCGAGCCGCTCGACTTCCTCAATGTGCTCCCAAGCCTTCTTGGCGAGATCGGCAGTCAGCCGCTCGACATAATAGGAGCCGCCCCAGGGATCGATGATGCGCGTCGTACCACTCTCCTGCTGCAGGAAGAGCTGCGTGTTGCGGGCGATCCGAGCGGAGAAATCCGTTGGCAGCGCTAGCGCTTCGTCGAGCGCATTCGTGTGCAGGGATTGGGTGTGTCCCTGCGTCGCAGCCATCGCCTCGATGCAGGTGCGCATCACGTTGTTGAACGCGTCCTGCGCGGTCAAGGACCAGCCGCTCGTCTGGCAATGTGTGCGCAGCGGCAGCGACTTCTCCGATTTCGGATTGAAATCCTTGACGAGCTTTGCCCAGATCAGGCGCGCGGCGCGCATTTTGGCGACTTCCATGAAGAAATTCATGCCGATCGCCCAGAAGAACGACAGCCGCGGCGCGAACTGATCGATCGTGAGCCCCGCCTTCAAACCGGCGCGGATATATTCGACGCCGTCGGCAAGCGTGTAGGCGAGTTCTAGATCCTGCGTCGCGCCGGCTTCCTGCATGTGATAGCCGGAAATCGAAATCGAATTGAATTTCGGCATGTTTGCAGATGTGAATGCAAAAATATCGGAGATGATGCGCATCGACGCCGCAGGCGGGTAAATGTAGGTGTTGCGCACCATGAATTCTTTTAAAATGTCGTTCTGGATCGTGCCCGAGAGTTGCGCCGGCTTTACCCCCTGCTCTTCCGCCGCGACGATATAAAGCGCGAGCACCGGCAGCACGGCGCCGTTCATCGTCATCGACACGCTCATCTGATCGAGCGGGATGCCCGAGAATAGCATGCGCATGTCGTAGATCGAGTCGATGGCTACACCGGCCATGCCGACGTCGCCGGAAACACGCGGGTGATCCGAATCGTAGCCGCGATGCGTCGCAAGATCGAAAGCGACGGAAAGACCCTTCTGCCCGGCGGCAAGATTGCGGCGGTAGAAGGCGTTCGAATCCTCGGCCGTGGAGAAGCCAGCATATTGCCGGATCGTCCAGGGCTGGTTGACATACATCGTTGAATACGGCCCGCGCAGATAGGGCGCGGTGCCGGGATAGGAGTCGATATAGGAGAGGCCTTCGATATCCTCGGGACCGTAGAGCGGTTTGACCGGAATGCCTTCGGGCGTGAGCCAAGGTTCGCCGGCAGGAGGCAAGCCGGCGGCGGCCGGAGCGAAGGGGACAGTTGCAAAATCGGGAACACGCGACATGGTCAGAACCGTCCTGCGATTTCGCACTGCATTATAATACCGCTTTTGTGCCGCAGCGCCAGCAGCCTAGCCGCGCCGCTCAGCGCGCCAGCGGCCGCTGCAGGCAAGTGTCGGCGAGCTCCAGCTGCCGCTGCCCCAATCGCCCGAGAGGCGGCCGGTCGCCGTGGCATAATCTCTGTTGCGGACGAATCGGATGCTCACCGCCATTCGGCGAAATCCCGCCAGAAGGTCTCGCGACCTCGCCGATATCAACGACGCGGCCGCCCTGAATACCGAGCATCCACCGATACACGCGATCGCATGTGCCTTGATCGGTGATGACTTCGACCGACCATCTGCCATCGTAATTGCCGCCGCCGTGTGGGGCGGCAAATGCTTCGCTTGTTGCGACGAGCGCGACGGTCGTTATCCATAGCAAAACTCGCATGTTTCTTCCCTAGACGATCCGTTGTTGCGCGTCTTGAAGCACGCGCGGAGCATCGCAACCCCGATAGATGAAGTCGGTTACGCCAGCCTGGCGCAATTCCGCTTCCTCTTCGCGCGGACGCCCCGCCAGGTAAATTGCCTTCGCGCCCGCATCGGCAAGCGCCCGGGCAGTGGCGAGCGCTTTTTCGTCGTAAACCGCATCGCTCGAGCAGATGCAGGCGAGTTTTGCGCCGGATTGTTTGAATGCGTCGGCGGCCTTTTGTGGCGTGTCGAAACCATCGTTGTCGATTGCGGCGATCCCGCCTGCGGCGAAGAAATTTTTTGCAAACATCGCTCGCGGCGTGAATGTTGCGAGCGAGCCGAGATTGGCGAGAAACACTGCAGGACGGGTGCCCTTTTCCGCCATGCTATCGATGTGGGCGCGAAGGCGCTCAAACGGCTCGGCCAAGCGTATGGGGAAGAGCTTCTCCGCGTCCTCCGTCTCTGCCGAAAGCTGCAGCGGCTGAAGCGTCGAAACAGGCACTTCCTCCGAGATCGGAAATTCGCTCGCGCCGGTCAGCGGATCGAGACGCCGCGCGACGCGTTCGCGCCGGCGTGCGCGCGTCTCCGCCACACGCGCCTGAAAAGAGCCCGAGGCAAGCGCCTTCGCCAATCCGCCTTCTTTCTCGATTTGCTGGAACAAATTCCAGGCGTGTTCGCAAAGCTCTGATGTGAGCGCCTCATAGCCGCCGCTGCCCGCGGCCGGATCGCTCACCTTGTCGAGATTGGATTCTTCGCTGAGCACGAGCTGCGTATTGCGCGCGAGCCGGCGCGCCGCAGCATCGGGCAGACCGAGCGCCTGCGTGAATGGCAGAACAGAAATCGTATCCGCGCCACCAAGCGCGGCGGAAAACACCGCCATTGTGGCACGCAATAGATTCACGTGCGGATCGACGCGAGTCATCATCCGCCACGCAGTTTCAGCATGGAGATGCAGCGGCGAGGGCGTGAGCCCGCAAGCTTCTTCGACTCGAGCCCATAGCCGCCGCAGCGCACGGAACTTGGCGAGTG
>Ga0164305_10001043_pt1 | contig 11222 bp, 8 predicted proteins | sample Whisoiple_237_MG_FD_110215 | JGI IMG/M metagenome (GOLD analysis project Ga0164305, IMG submission 110215) | Soil microbial communities amended with pyrogenic organic matter from upstate New York, USA - Whitman soil sample_237_MG | ecosystem: Environmental > Terrestrial > Soil > Agricultural... | reverse complement strand
GAGAGCCAGCGCCGTGTTCAGCGCCGTCTGCCCGCCCATGGTCGGCAGCAGGGCGTCCGGCCGCTCTTTCGCGATGATGCGCTCGACGAAGTCCGGGGTGATCGGCTCGATATAGGTGGCGTCGGCCACCTCCGGGTCGGTCATGATCGTGGCCGGGTTGGAGTTGACCAGGATGACCCTATATCCCTCGGCCTTCAGCGCCTTGCACGCCTGGACGCCGGAATAGTCGAACTCGCACGCCTGACCGATCACGATCGGCCCGGCGCCGATAATGAGGATCGACTGGATGTCCGTACGTTTGGGCATCTCAGCCTCCGTTCAGTTCGTCACGACCGCGCACTCCCAGCCGTCATAGTCCAGCTGGAAGGCCGCGGCCCAGGATTGCATCATGGCCGAGACCGGGGCGAAGGACGCCTCGTCCACGGCCATCGTCGTCTCGAGGATGGTGGCGTCGTCCTGACCCCGGGTCAGGAAGCCGGCGCGCCGCGCGACCTCGTTCAGGTCGTCGTGGTCCCCTTCGCCGTAGAAGTAAAACAGCGTGTGCCGCGGCGTGATCCCGCTGTCGCCATGCGCCGCGAGAGACGCCCGCACCATGGCGTCGCGGTCTTCGTGGGGGATGGCGGAGTCTGACACGGGGGCGGGCTCCTTGCGCGCGCGGCTTCAGGCGGCGGCAGGGCGCCGGCGCGGATCGGTCGGGTTGTCGGTCAAGCGGCCCGTCTAAAGACGGGGGGAGGCGGTGGCAAGGCCGCGGGCCCTTTGCGGGCATGAAAAAGCAGCCCTGCCCGGGACAGAGGTTTCCTTGCTCCGTCGCAAACGGGCGGGATTCCATCGCATTCCGCTCGCCGCCCGCAGACAGCGGGTCCACGAACCGGGTCAGGAAGGGTGGATCGAGCGATGAGGAAGGCGACCCCGATGAGAGCGGTTCTGACGATTCTTGCGGCGGCGAGCCTTGCCGCGAGCGCCGTGGCCCAGGAGGCCGCCCCGTCCGCGCCGCAACCGGCTCCGGCCGCTGCGAGCGCCTCCGGATCTACCGCCGCCCCTGCGGACGGCGCCTTTCAGGTCATCCGGCCGGGCGACAGCCAGATGAGCTGCGAGGCCCTGATCGCCGAGGCTAACGCCTTGAACGCCCGGGTGAACGAGCAACAGAACGCCCTGTCCGACCGGGCGATGGACTCCACCCGCGGCATGATGCGCGCGCAGCAGGCGCAGTCCGGGGTGTCGACGGCGATGAGCCTTGGTTCAATGCTTGGCTCCATGATTCCCGGTGTCGGGCTGGCCCTGGGGGCCGCGCAGGCCGCCGCCGGCGTGGCCCAGCAGGCCGCCGCCGCCGCCCAGCGACAGCAGATGATGAATGACGTGGACCAGATGATGAGCGAGGCCCAGGCCAGCAGCCGGGACCTGATGCCCCTGATGAACCGCGCCGATCACCTCAGCGACCTGTCGATGGCCAAGGGCTGCTAGGGACCCCACGCGCATGAAAAAGGGGGCGGCCCTTGCGAGCCGCCCCCCTCGTCTTGTTCCGGACCGTTTTTTAGAACGGGCGGTAGTTCAGGCCGATGAAGAAGCGACGGCCGTAGGGGTCGAAGTTCGAGTACAGCGTCTGGCCGAGGGCCGGCGACTGTTCCGCATCGAAGGCGTTCACGACGCCAACGCGCATCGACAGGGTGTCGTTGACGTTATAGCGGACCGTGAAGTCGTTACGGACGAAGTTGCCGGTGTCGTAATACTGGTTTTCGCGGTTCTCGATGTTGACGACCTGATCGCGGTAACGGGCGATGTTGTTGGCCGACTGCCAGTCCGCGGTCCAGTTCACGCTCCACACGTCGTTCGGCGTGTAGGTCAGCGAGGAGGTGAAGCGGACGTTCGGGTAGAACAGGTTGCCACGGTCGCTGGTGAAGGCGTTCGGGTTGGCGGGGTCGAGGAAGTTTTCCTGCTCGATCAGCCACGAACCGGCCAGCTTGTAGTCCAGACGGCCCCAGTTGTGGCCGGTGAACTCTTCCAGGTCCATGTTGTACATGACCGTGAAGTCCAGACCGCGCGTGGTCAGGGCCGCATAGTTGCCGGCGCCTTCGATGAAGCCGCCGATCGGGTCACCCGCGGGAGCACCCAGACCGAACGGGATGGTCGGGTTGTTGCGGAAGATAACCGCACAGGCTGCGCTGTTCAGCCCGGGGCTGCTGACGCAGTTGTTCGCTGCTGTCTGAGCCGAGATGAAGGCGATCACGTCGGTGATCTCGATCTCGTAGTAGTCCAGCACCAGGCTCAGGTTCGGGATGAAGTGAGGCTGGTACACGGTCGAGAAGGTGAAGGACTCCGACTGTTCCGGCGTCAGGAACGGGTTGCCGCCGGTCACGCCGGAGACGCCGCCCGTGTAGACGGGGTTGAAGTCGTCCACGTTGGTGGCGGTGTTGCCGTTGAAGTCGAACGTCCGGCCCTGTTGGGCGGCCAGCGCCGTACAGTTGGCGACCCGGTTTGCCCGGATGTCGGCGTTCTGCACGATAATGTTGGCCGTGGCGCAGGGATCGACGAAGCCGTTGGCGAACGTTTCACCCAGCGGCGAGAAGTTCTCACCCAGATCCGGCGCGCGGAACGAGGTGTTGAAGCTGGTCTTGATCGTGAACTCCGAGGTCGGACGATAGACCAGGTTCACGCCATAGACGTCGCCATGACCAACGGTCGTGTAGTCGAAGTAGCGGTACGAACCGCTCAGCTCGGCGTACTCGCCCAGCCAGCTATCGCGGAACAGCGGCAGCGAGAGTTCCGCAAAACCTTCGTCGCTCTTGTACTCAGCGCCCGGGAAGTCCGGACCACCGTTGAGGAACAGAACGCGGCCGGCTGCGCCGGCGTCGCGGCCGATGGCCTCGGTGTATTCACGACGATGTTCGTAACCCAGAGCCACGCCGATCGGGCCGGCGCCCCAGAAGTCCCACAGTTGGCCGGCGACGCTGCCGATGAAGTCTTCCTGCTCGTTGCGTTCCGTGTAGGTGATTTCAGCGTTGATGTAGTCGCGGGCTTCCTGGCTTTGGTTGCCTTGGCCGAAAATGTTCAGCGGGGTGCACCCGGCGAGGGCGTCACGGCCCACCTGGGTGTCACGCAGATCGGCGCCACCGAGGAAGTAGTCATCCACGACGCCGCCTTGGGCGGCGATCAGTTTGGAGCGGCAGACGATGGCGCCGGGCGTGCCCAGAACGCCGGCGGTGTCGCGCACCGCGTCGGACGCCAGCTGGACGCGCAGGACGTCGGTGCCGGTTTCCGTTTCCGTCACATCCACCTGGCCGTAGGTGTAGGACAGGCTCCAGTCGATGTTCTTGACGAACGCCAGCTGGTCGAAGTCGCCTTCGATGCCAACGACGTAGCGCTGCAGTTCACGGTTGCTGATCTGGCTGCGGTCTTCGCCGAACAGGGTGTGGCGAGCATAGGGCGCAGCCACAACGCTGGTCACGGCGCTGGACGAACCGGCGGTGGGCGGAGCGTAGACCGTGATGGTGTTGGTCTGGATCGCCGTCCGCAGGTTTGCGGGCAGGAAGGCGTTGTCCGACAGGTTCACGCCGAACAGATTGAAGCCGTAGGCGGGCTGGACTTCATTGTTGCCGACAACGCCGTTGCGGATGATGAAGTCGTAGAAGTCAGGTTGCGAGGCGAAGACGGTGTCTTCGGTCACATACTTGGCTTCGGCGAAGGCCCGGACATTGTCGGTGATGCTGAAGTTGGCGCCGGCCTGGTACCGCTGCGACTCCGACTCCGGCACGCGGGTGATGGTGCTGAAGGTCGCGGGGTTGTCGCCGTCGCCGCCGATGTTGTTCGGACGGTTCGCGCCGGTGTTGCCGATGCGGGTGCCGAAGTTCGCCAAGCGGGCCGTGGGGCCTTCGAACACGAAGGTCTTCGACGGGTCGACCGAGTAGCAGATCGAGCTCGTCAGACCGCTGACGGTCAGGGCGCAGTTCTGGTACGGCACGTCCGGATCGTTCAGGGGGCTGGCCTGCTGGTTGTTCGCCAGCGTCGTCTGACCCCAGCGCGGACGCTGCAGCGTGACGTAGTTGCGGAAGAGCTGGTTATCCAGGACGCCGTCGATACGGGCCGCGGCCGGGTCGGCGTCGACGCCGATAAGGCCGGAAGAGTCGCGCAGCCAGTCGATGTCGAGGGAGTTGACGGCGTCGAGCTGCTCGTACTCGCCGAACAGGTACACATTCAGTCGGTCGTCGAAGAAGTTGTGACCCACGAGCGCCGAGACGCGCTTCGAGGCTTCACCGTCCTGGTTGATCATGCCGTAGCTGGCGTCGATCTCGAGACCCTCGAAATCCTTGCGAAGCACGAAGTTCAGCACGCCGGAGACGGCGTCAGCGCCGTAAACCGAAGAGGCGCCGCCCGTGATGATCTCGACGTCCTGGATCAGCAGGCGCGGGATGGTGTCGACGTCTACCGACAACGTACCACCGGCCGAACCGACGTGACGGCGGCCGTCGACCAGGGTCAGGGTGCGGCCCGACCCGAGGGAGCGCAGGTTGGCGAACGACAGGCCGCCGATGCCCAGGACGCCCGTGGCGTCGGACGGAACTTGCGAGTTCGACAGGGCCGGGATGGTGGCCAGATAGTCGATGACCGTCGATTGACCGGTCGTCAGCAGATCTTCGCGCGAGACCTGGATCAGCGGCGTGGCCGTGTTGGTGGGGTCGCGACGGATGCGCGAACCGGTAACGACGACTTCGTCGAGTTGCGCGGCGTCATCGTCCTGGGCCTGGGTCACCGTGACGCCCGGCAGCGGGGTCGCGGGGGTTTGCGGCGTGGTCTGCGCCCACACGGGGGCGGCGGACAGCGCCATAACGCCGGCAAGCACCGTGGAGGCCAGGAGCCGATTGCGGATAACAGTCATATATGGACTCTCGGGGGGTGAGTTTATGAAGTGGAGGCGCAGGCTTCCCCGCGCGGCGTCGGCCACAAACTCACCACACATATGTCCGGTCAAGCTGGACAGTAACAGAAATGCACATATTCCGCCGTTATTGATATAAATGTTTCGGCGTTGAAATGTGTATACTCAAGCTACGGGGCCGGAAGTGAGGGGGCCGGCTTGAGTGATCAAAGTCAGCAACGCGCGGCGATCCAGTCCGGCAATTCGCTGATGTTGCTAAGGGCTCCATAGCGCTGATCGTCAACAGGGGCCTCGGCGACTTCGTGGGCCCAAGTTATGAAGTAGGGGATGTGTACAGCCCATGCGCCAGCCGCCAATGCAGGCAGGACATCCGACTTCATGGAGTTGCCGGCCATGACGGCTTCGTCGGCGCCCGTGCCGTGTCGGGCGAAGACGCGGTCGTAGGTCTGACGATCCTTTTCGGACACGATTTCGATTGCGGCGAAAAGGTCGCCCAATCCTGACGCGGCGAGCTTGCGTTCCTGATCCAGCAGGTCGCCCTTTGTAATCAGCACCAGACGATATGATTCAGACAGTTCGGCGAGGGCCTGGTCGACGCCGGGCAGGGTTTCGACCGGATGGGCGAGCATCTCGCGTCCGGCCGCGAGGATTTCGCGCACTACCGCGGCCGGCGCCTCGCCGCCCGTCAACTCCATGGCGGTCTCGATCATCGACAGGGTGAAGCCTTTGACGCCGTAGCCGTAGAGCCGAAGATTCCGCTTCTCGGTTTCAGCCAGTCGCGCCATCAGCGTAGCGTGGTCCGCATGCTCGGCGAGCAGGGTGACGAACCGGTCCTGGGTGAGCCGGAAGATCGTTTCGTTGTGCCAGAGGGTGTCGTCGGCATCGAGGCCGACCGTGGTGATGCTCATCCCGTTCCCTAACATCCGAATCCGGGTCGGGGGAGGGGTTGCGAGGCCGCGACAGTCGGGTCGTCATGGTCAACGCGGTTTCACCAGATTTGTCAGGGTTACGTTCTTGTCTCCGGAGTTATCGTGGCGGCGTGGAAGACCCGAACGGCCAGCCAAAGGAGGCGGTCATGACCCAGGTTCCAGCGTATCCGAACGCCCCTGATCACGGGCAAACAGCCGCGGGAGACAGCGCATACGCCCGGCTGGGCGAACGACGCGCCTATGCAGCGCCCTATGAGAGCGTGACCTTCAGTCTGGTTACCCGAGCGGGCCGCGAACTGGCTGTGACACTGGCCGCCCAGCCTGTCTTTGATCTGGACCGGTCGATTCCGGTCAGCCGGCGTATTCGCCGCATCGTCCGGCATCGCGGCGGCGAGTCGTCGCTGACCGCCCTCGGGCGCAGGACGCTCGAACAGACCGATCTGAAGCGCATCGACCTTCAAACCCTGAAACACGGCCTGGATCTGCTGCATCTGGGGCCCGACGATGTCGGGGTGCTGCCGGCCTTCTGGCGCACGGTGACCTCCAGCCGGGGGCGGTTCGCCCTGCTCTGCACCGAACTCCAGCACGGTTCGACCCCGGGAGATCTCCTGATCGAGGTCATGGGCGGACTGGAACAGGCTCCACCCTCGCTGATCGACGAATCCATCTCGCATTTCGAAGCGGAATCCCTCGGCGTGATTCTGCATATCGCGCCCGATCCGGGTCTGGTCCGGCGGCTGGCAGGCGTTCGCACCCGGTGTCTGGCCATCGATTTCGCCGGAGTGGCTCATGACGGGCCGCTTGAATGGAAGGCGGCCCACGACCTGATCGCCGCCGCGCGCCAGACCTGTGATCAGGTCATGTTGCTGAACCTGCGTCCCGACCGCGGCCTGGCCGCACAGGCCGCCGGCGCCACCCATGCCGTGTTCTCCGGCATGGAGGCGATCACCGTCTAGAGGCGGTTGACGCCGCCGCCGAGGCGAGGCCTTGATCCCGGCATGCAGGCCACGCTTCCCGCCCGACTATACGGCTGCCCGGACGCCTGGGCGCGTGAACGGGTCGCCGTGTTCGGTCGGGCATGGCTGTTCCTTGGGCACGAAGCCGAGGCGCCCGCGCCCGGCGACTGGATCGCGTCCGATGTGGCCGGGCATCGCCTGATGGCGCTGCGCGGCAAGGACGGCGTGCTGCGGGCTTTCCACAATGTGTGCCGGCATCGTGCGGGCCCGCTGGTGACGGGCGCGAAAGGCCATTGCGAGGGCGAACTGGTCTGCGGCTATCACGGCTGGCGCTACGCCCTGGACGGGCGACTTCGGTCCGCTGTCGGGTTCGGCGCGGCGGACGAGTTCGATCCGCGCGAGTTCGGCCTGCTGGCGCTGAGGCTGGAGACCTGGCGCGGTCTGGTCTTCGCGACCCTTGATGAGAACGCCCCTCCGCTTGCGGATTTCGTCGCGCCGCTGGAGGCCTTGCTGTCCGGGCGGGGATTGGACCTCGCCACGCCCGCGCTGCGCCGTAGCCACGATCTCGCCTGCGACTGGAAGACCTATGCCGAGAACTATCTCGAGGGCTACCACATCGGATCGGTCCATCCTGTGCTGGCCGGCGAACTTGGCTCGGCGGAATACCGCGTGCGGGTCGAGGGCGATCTGGTGGTGCAGGAGGCCGTGGGCGTGAACGACGGGCCGCAGGCGGGGGTCTGGGGCTGGCTCTGGCCCAATCTAGGGATCAACGTCTATCGCGACGGGGCGATGATCGAGCGGATGACGCCGGTCGGGCCGGGCCGAACCCGGCTGGACTATCTTTTTCTCAATGACGGCGGCGAAGCGGCGCTTGGCAACGCGCTGGAAGCGTCCGATCGCCTGACCGCCGAGGACGCGGCCATCTGCGAGGCGGTGCAGGCCAATCTCTCGGCCGGGGCCTATGATCGCGGCGTGCTAAGTCCCACGCACGAGGCCGCCGTGGCCTGGTTCCAGTCGCGGATCGCAGAGGTGCACCCATGACCCACACGCCCATCGAGGACAGGCACAAGCTGGGTTGGGGCCTCGCCGCCCTTGTCGTGGCGGGGAACATGATCGGTTCCGGCGTCTATCTGCTGCCGGCCACCCTCGCTCCTGTGGGATCGTCAAGCATCGTGGGATGGGTAGTCGCCGGGATCGGCGCCGTGACGCTGGCGCTCGTGTTCGCCGCCCTGGGACGCCTGCAGCCCGACGCCGACGGCCTGTCAGGTTTTGCCGAGCGTGGTCTGGGCCGTTTCTTCGGCTTCCAGACGGCGCTGGCCTTCTGGACGGCCTGCCTTGTCGGCAATGTCGCTATCTCGGTGGCGGCCACCGGCTATCTGGGCTTCTTCTTCCCGGTGCTGAAGGAGCCGGTCGCGGCGACCTTCTGTAATCTGGGCCTGATCTGGTTGACGACCGGGGCCTATATCCTCGGCGCGCAAACGGCCTCGCGGTTCGCGGCAATGGCGCTGGCGATCGGTCTGGTTCCGATCGTCGTCGCGGTGGCCGCCGGGGCCATGGCGTTCGACGCGGATACGTTCGCCGCATCGTGGAGCCCGTCCGGCGACAGCCTGGTAGAGAGCGTTCCCGCCTCCCTGGCTGTGATCTTCTGGGCCTTCCTCGGGGTCGAGAGCGCTGCGGTCCTGTCGGCGCGGGTCAAGAATCCGGCCCGGGACGTCGGACGAGCGTCGATCGCCGGCGTGCTGCTGGCGTCCGTCGTCTATGTCGCGGCGAGCGTGGCGGTGTTCGGCGTTATTCCGGCCAATGTGCTGGTCCAGTCCTCCAGCCCCTATGCCGATCTGACAGCGCGGGTGTTCGGGGCGTCAATCGGAGCGGCGGTCGCGGCCGCCGCGGTGGTCAAGGCGGTCGGCACCCTGAGCGGCTGGGTCATGCTGGGCGGCGAGACGGCTCGGGCCGCGGCGCACAACGGATACCTGCCCTCGGGTTTCGGCGCGGGCGATCGCACGCCCATCGCCAATCCCCTGCTGGGGGGAGCGATCATGAGCGTTGTGGCGGTGATCTCGGGCCAGCCGACGCTGGGCGGTCAGTTCGGCATGCTGATCGGCGTGACCTCGGTGCTCAGCCTCGTGGTCTACGGCCTGTGTTCGGCGTCGCTGTTCCGGCTGGCGCGCTGGACGCGGGCGCGGGGCGTGGCGGCGCTGGGACTGCTGTTCACCTCGGCGGCGGTGGTGGCGGCGGCCCCGGGCTACATCCTCCCCACGGCCGTTTTCTTCGTCGTCACGACAGGCGTCTGGTTCGCCTTCATGCGCAAGTCGGCGGCGCCCGTTGACCCCGAGGCGGCGTCTCTTTAGCAACGCCGCCGTTTGCTCGCCGGGATTCGGTGCTAGGGACCCTGCCATGACCACCCAGCTTCTTCCCGGCGTCACCGGCGTACTCGCGCTTGCGGACGGAACCATCCTGCAGGGGCTCGGCTGCGGCGCGACCGGCTCCGCCCTCGGCGAAGTCGTCTTCAACACGGCGATGACGGGCTATCAGGAGATCCTGACCGATCCGTCGTACATGAGCCAGATCCTCGCCTTCACCTTCCCGCACGTCGGCAATACGGGGACGAACGTCGAGGATCTGGAACAGATCGGAGGCGGATCGGACACGTCGGCGCGGGGCGCCATCTTCCGCGACGTCCCGACCGATCCGGCCAACTGGCGCGCCGACAGTTCGTTCGACGACTGGATGAAGCGGCGCGGGGTCGTGGGTCTGGCCGGGGTGGACACGCGGGCGCTGACGGCGCTGATCCGCGATGGCGGCGCGCCCCATGCGGTGATCGCCCACGATCCTGACGGCAATTTCGATCTCGACGCCCTGATCGCGCAGGCGAAAGCCTGGACCGGTCTGGTTGGTCTCGACCTCGCCAAGCCCGCCTCGACACTGCAGGCGTTCGAATGGGACGAGGGGCTGTGGGACTGGCCGGAGGGTCACCCCCGGGTGGACGCCGCTGACAAGTCGGTGGTGGTCGTAGATTACGGCGTGAAGCGCAACATTCTGAGGGCTCTGGCCTCGACCGGGGCGAAGATTACCGTGGTTCCCGCGACGACCACGGCAGAGGAAGTCCTCGCTCGCAATCCCGACGGCGTCGTGTTGTCCAACGGTCCCGGCGATCCGGCCGCGACGGGCAAGTATGCGGTGCCCGAGATCAGGAAGCTGGTCGACAGCGGCACGCCCCTGTTCGGGATCTGCCTCGGCCACCAGATGCTGGCGCTCGCTCTCGGGGCGAAGACCGTCAAGATGGATCAGGGCCACCACGGTGCGAACCATCCGGTCAAGGATCTGACGACCGGCAAGGTCGAGATCGTATCCATGAACCACGGTTTCACCGTCGACCGCCACAGCCTGCCGGACGCGGTTACCGAAACCCACGTCAGCCTGTTCGACGGCACGAACTGCGGCATCGCCCTGAAAAACCGCCCGGTGTTCAGCGTTCAGCATCACCCCGAGGCGTCGCCCGGGCCGACGGACAGCCTCTATCTGTTCCAGCGGTTCGCGGATTCGATGAAGGGCTAACCGGGACTTGGCGCCCGACGTCTGATCGTTGCAGCATACCCCCGATCAGGGGGAGTCATGACAAACGCCGCCATCCACGACGCACCGCTCGCCTCGCCTGCGGGCGGTCTGACCCGCTCCGGCGCAACGCGGATCGACGCCATCGACGCGCTGAGGGGGCTGGTGATCGCCATCATGGTCCTGGACCATGTGCGGGACTTCTTCCACGCCGCCGCCTTCACCGCCGATCCCATGGCGCTCGATTCCGGCAATCCGGCGCTGTTCCTGACCCGGTGGGCGACGCATCTATGTGCGCCGTCTTTCGTCTTTCTCGCAGGTCTGTCGGTCTGGCTGCAGAAGGCCAATGGCAAGTCGTCCGGCGACCTGTCGCGCTTCCTGCTGACCCGGGGGCTCTGGCTGATCGTGCTGGAGTTCACCCTCGTCGGGTTCGGCTTCAACTTCGGCTGGTGGCTGTTCGCCCAGGTTATCTGGGCGATCGGCTTCGGCATGGTCGTGCTGGCGGGGGTGCATCGCCTGCCTCGTCTGGTGGTGCTGGCCATCGGCGTTGTCATCATCGCCGCCCACCCGGCGCTGAACCTGATCTCACCGGAGATGTTCGGGCCGTTGGAGCCGCTCTGGCGGATGCTGGCCCTCAGGGGGCCGTTGCCGACAGACGCGGGACTGTTGCTGGTCGCCTATCCGGCGATCCAGTGGACCGGAATCCTGCTGCTGGGTTACGGGATGGCTGGCTTCCTGACTGACGCGGCGGGGCTGAGGCGCCGCCGGCTGCTGTTGGCGACGGTCGGGTTTCTGGCTCTGTTCGCAGTGGGGCGCGGGCTCAACCTGCCGGGTTTCGATCCGAACCCGTGGACGCCGCAGGACAGTCCGCTGTGGACGGCCTTCAGCATCGTCAGTGTCAACAAATATCCGCCG
>Ga0164305_10001040_pt1 | contig 11229 bp, 7 predicted proteins | sample Whisoiple_237_MG_FD_110215 | JGI IMG/M metagenome (GOLD analysis project Ga0164305, IMG submission 110215) | Soil microbial communities amended with pyrogenic organic matter from upstate New York, USA - Whitman soil sample_237_MG | ecosystem: Environmental > Terrestrial > Soil > Agricultural... | reverse complement strand
GAATTTTTATCGTTAATGCTTCTTCTATTTGTTGTTGGCGTTTTGCTTCAGCTTTGGCAGCTTCTTCTATTTGTTGTTGGCGTTTTGCTTCAGCATCAGCAGCCTCTTGAGATTGACGTTCTGCTTCTACTTGCTCAATTAGCTTTTTCAACTCCTGTTCATATTGTTCTCGCTGTCGCCGCTGAATATCCTGAAGAATATCAAAATAAGGTTTCACCCACTCTTCTGCTAATCCATATTCAGCCAATTCATCCTTTAACTTAAATAATAAAGGTTCATAGCCAGGGTCAATATTGAGATAATACAAATCCGCTAAAAATCCAGCTAGTAACTTATGAATAGCTACAATCAACTGCCGAATGATGCGGAGGGCTTTTTTCTCACTTACTCCCGATGCTAAAAGTGCATCTTTTGCCTCTTCCCAGTCAAAAAATTTGGTAGAAAACAGGGACACTTCCTGATTATTCAGGAATCCCCAAAAGCCGACGCGAAAAGTTACCGCATAGTCGCTGATATCGCTATATAAAATTGTAGTAGGAACCGGAGATAAAATTCGCTGCAAGCGTTCCACATCAATATCACCAATCGACTCAGTGAAATAGTCGCTATAAAACTTAACTGGGCGTAAGACATCCTGTTGAGGATAATGCTGCCTGAGAAAATCTCCCACACTTCTCATCTCAATTGGCAAATCTTCACAGAAGGTTTCCGGGCATTGCTTGCTAATTTTGGGCGGTGATAGTAAGATTAAAAGGCGATGTTGCTGCTGAAGTAAAATCTGCTTAGTTTCCTCTCGGTTCAACTTAGAAAACCAAGTATCTTTATCCCAAATTGTTTGAATTTCCGCCAGCTTGACCTGAATATCCTTTGCTTGCAATTCCCGCATCAAATCCCGCTGCAAGGCTGCCAGCTTCAGTCTGTCTTGCTGTTCCTGTTCCTGCAACTCAAGGCGACGTGCCGTTTGTGCTACGGTTAGCTTTAACAATTCCCGGTCTCTGGTATCTTTCGCCTTTGCGTATTCCAGCATTTCTTGAGAATAACGCTGTTTTGCTCGCTCTATCTCAGCCGAATCAGATGAGTCATTGGGAGCGGGAATCAGGATATCTCGGTACTTTTCAGAGTTATTGCCGAAGGCTTCTCCTAGTTTGTAGCCGATATTTCTGGCGATGGGTGAAAGCACTCCCGATATGTAGGGAGCGATAGCGGCGATGATTGTTGGAAGCATAAATGTGCGTGAGGATGCGGTTATTAATAGTGTAGCAACTTGTTGAGATGAAAAAAGCAACTACAAGCGCGTTAATACTGTTAGAGGTCTATTATGCAAGGCAGACTAAACATTTTTTTGGACTTCTATGCGATAGTTGTAACCCTGTTCAGTCAGAAACAGTTGGCGGTGTCGGGCAAAATCTTCCTCGCAAGTTTGTAGCGATACTAATGTATAAAAGCTGGCATTGTGCCCGTCGGGTTTGGGGCGGAGAATTCGTCCCAGGCGCTGCGCTTCTTCTTGGCGAGAACCATACTTTCCCGATACTTGAATTAACACATCGGCATCGGGTAAATCGACGGCAAAATTGCCCACGCGAGATAGAATTAATCCGGGAATTTCTTTGTGACGGAATGCTTCGTATAACCGATCGCGATCTGCCTGTTTTGTCTTCCCCGTAATCAGAGGCAATTCGGTAATTTTGGCGATCGCATCTAACTGTTCGAGATACTCACCAATAATTAAAATACGGTGTCCCGCCTCCTTTTGCAACAAACTTTGCACCACATCCAACTTACCCGGATTTTCCGCCGCAATCCGAAACTGATTGCGGCGGGGCGCTAGGGCATATTCCATTTTTTGGGCCTCATTTTGGGCGACGCGGATTTCCGTACAATTGGCAGTGGCAATAAATCCCTGTCCTTCCAATTCGCGCCAAGGTACGTCATAGCGCTTGGGCCCAATCAACGTGAATACATCGCCTTCTTTCCCGTCTTCGCGAATCAATGTCGCAGTTAAACCTAACCTGCGTCGTGCTTGTAATTCAGCCGTGATCCGAAATATCGGTGCAGGTAATAGATGGACTTCATCATAAATAATCAGTCCCCACGATTCCGCATTAAACAACTCGAAATGCGGGAATTCATCATCTTTATGCGATCGATAACTTAGCATTTGGTAAGTCGATAGGGTGACAGCAGCCGTCTGTTTGGTGACACTGCTGTACTCAGCGATCGCATCCTCAGTTAAACTCGTTTTGTCTAATATTTCCCTGCGCCACTGGTGCACCGAAGTCAAACTGCTGGTGAGGATGAGTGTCTTTTGCTTTACCAAACTCATCGCTAACATCCCGACGATGGTTTTACCAGCCCCGCAGGGTAGGACGATCGTCCCGCTTCCACCTTTTACCTCCCCGTCCTGATAGAATGCCTCTGCTGCTTCTTGTTGATAAGCACGCAAATTAAAGGGCAAGTCCGCTAAAGTACGATCGCGCAAAGAAATCCCTAATTCGGCACCCTCCACATATCCAGCCAAATCTTCTGCCGGATAGCCCACGGCTAGTAAAGCTTGCTTGAGTACGCCGCGATTCCCGGCATCGACTTGAAAGCAAAGATCCGAGATGCGCTTGCCCAACATTGGTTTGACGCGATCGTCCCGTACCAGCAATTCCGCTAGGGGCAAATCGGCAATTCGCAGTTGTAAATCTGGGCTAGCCGCATCGATTCTTTCAATTACAGTTAATCCATACCGCGCCCCCAACAGTTCAATTTCCTGCGCTACGGACTCAGGAATGGGATACTTGGCATACTTTCGCAAAGCTGCGATCGCCTCTTCAACTGGCATTCCCGCCGCCCGCGCATTCCACACGCTGAGGGGCGTGATGCGATAGGTGTGGATGTGTTCGGGACTTTTGATTAATTCCGCAAAGGGGGCGATCGCTTCTCGCGCCTGTTGTGCTGTGGGGGCGTGAACTTCTAGTAAGATCGATCGATCGCTTTGCACGATCAAAGCGTTTTCGGGAACATAATTCATGGCTTGTTTAGATTGATAGATGAACCGCAGATCAACGCAGATGGTTTTAACTGAGATATTGCACCATTCTCAATTAGCCTTTTGTGAACAGGCAAGATGCCTGTTCCACAAAGAGTTGATTTCTTGTGGAACAGGCATCTTGCCTGTTCCTGACAATGGTGCAAGATGTGAGTTTTAAGAGATTTTTTGACTTTGGCAATTTTGTCTAATACTATTTATCCCGCTGGGGTAAGACGTAGCCGATCTGCCGCAGGGCGTTGCGAAACTTAGTTTCCTGGGACAATGGAACCGCCAAAGTGCGATCGCCCGCTAGCTGACAGAATTTTTTGGTACGGGAATCATTGGCAATCAACACAGCTAAATGGGCGTTAGCACATTCGATTAACTTGACAGTTCCTGCATCTTGCAAACTATTCGATCGTTCTGTAACATCCGTGAGAAATTGCTGTACGGTTTCGGGTAGCGGTTCGATACTTCTGGTCTCTAAAACTTCTTTAAATTCTGCTAGCGGGTATCCGGCTTCAATGGCGGTAAATAGCTTTTGTCGATCGAGTTGCCAGACGACATCTGAAACTTTTTTAGCATAGAGATCGAGGACGATCGCATCTGATGCCGCGATGCCTTCTCCTGCTACAACAATATCTAAATTGGGCAGTACGCGGAGTGTTTGACGGAACTCAATTGCTGGCGGGGTGTAATTGTCAGTCAATCCCAAACAGTAAGCCCCCAAAGCAGTCAGGCGAAAAGAGATTAAGCCGTCGTAGCGGCTGAGAAATCTCAAATCGTCCGTTCCCCAAAGATCGTCAAAATCGCTGGGTACGAGGGACGGATCGGCATAGGCAACATCAATTATTCCCAGGGTAGCAACATATTCAAACAACAGGCAGCGCATATATCTTTCTTGCAGAATATGCCAATCGTGACTGCCCGAATATCCTAAATTACCGTACCCAAATTCAGAAATATAGAGATTGTCGGGATCGCGCGTTACTTCAAACCGATTCCCAGTTGCCAACATATACCTGCTAAATTCGCTAAACAGAACCCATTTACCGACAGGACATTCTGCTAGCCTTGAGGCGATCGCCTCTCTCCGCCCCGCCACCGCTGTCATGCCGCGCGCGCCCTTGCCAGTTTGTCCTTTAATCGCATCAATGCGGCGAAATTCATCAAAAGTGTTTGTTTTTAACCAGCGCTTCCATGCTGTCTGTAATCCTTTGGCAGGTGATTCTTGCAAAGCTTTCTGTCCTGCTTTGGTCAAAACAAGCTTTTTGCCGGATAGTTCGGCGAATTTGCTCCCTTGGGCGATCGCGGCCCAAGCAAAGGATTTGATGTTACCAACCTCGTAGAATATATCGCCCTTTTCCACGGTAGCTTGGCGCTGTTCGTCGTTATAAAAATCACCCCCTTGCAATACGGCGGCGATCGCTTTCAGAGTTGCGGCACCAGGTAATGCGGTTTTCTCGCTAACGGCAACTTTGCCCGACTGAATCAGACGCAAAACAGCTTCCAAATCCTTTGGGGCTGGCCGTTCCATTTCACAAATAGTCAAAGGAAGTTCGTACTCGGATACCTCTCTTTTAGATGTACGAAAGTTATGTTTTTCTACACGAATTATAAAATTATCTGGCAGTACATCGCCAACCAGATTTAAGGAATTTCCTTGAGGTTTTGGCACAAACTTCAGCAATTTTTCTTCCAGATCGTAGGGTATCGCAGTGCCGTAGAAGAACAAGCATAGTAGGGAGGGTTCTCGGTTGTATCCATAGCGATCGCTTGTTCCCCAATTTGGTTGTTGTCCGTATTTCGCCATAAATACATCGGCATCATAGCCACCACCTGACCCATGTATAACTTCCGCTACGGCCGCTTTTTGCAAATCGTCTAATTGCGCCCAAACTTGCTTGAGTTTTTCTCCCTGCATTTGCTGTTTAATCCCAGCAACCAGGTCAGCTTTGCGGGTTAATTTACGATCGCCCGACAACAGTGCATACAGCTTTTTTAAATCTTCAACAACTATTCCTTCGAGTGCCTCTTGGAGGGTAGTAACATCATCTAGGGTTTGGTAACGCGGCATAATTTTTGGCAATTCGCCTGCTGCAAAATTGTTTGTGCTACCAAATATAACAACTTTGCGAAAAGTTTAACTTGAATTTTTGTAACAAAATTCCGAAGTAGGGTTTGATATTTATTGTTAAATACGCAAGTTTTATCTAATAAAGTACAGATGTAGGCGATCTGAAAAAAACGGAATTACATAACTACTCTTGCACAAGTTTAGGGAAGTAATCTTAATTTAAGATTTGAGCTTTGAGATTTAACTCGGAGTGTGAGATAATTATTTACAATCGTGAGCGAAAGCATCCAGGATACAAGCCCCCGGATTCATTCCTTCGCAGACTCAGGACCCAGAAATAAAAAACCTGTATCCGATGAAACTTGCCCCCCCAGTTTATCCGTGGGGTCAATGCTTCAATTCTTTAATCGAAAATCGAAAATCGAAAATCGAAAATCGATTGACTTGTGTTTTACTGAACCCGCCGGCGCGGTAAAACAGGAGTGGCAGTCAGCATTCTTAAAAAAAATTCCCAATTCCCAATCATCACAAACAAGGCGATATGAGCGAACACCCAACCATCAGCTACCGCACCGAAAGCGACTCGATGGGAGACAAACAAATCCCATCTAATGTCTATTATGGCATCCAAACTCTAAGGGCTATTGAAAATTTCCCGATTAGCGGCATTAAGCCTTTATCAACATACGTTGATGCTTGTGTTTTAATTAAGAAAGCTACGGCGATCGCCAATGGTGAACTCGGCTGCATTCCCCAAGACATCAGTCAAGCAATTGTCCAAGCAGCAGATGAAATCCTAGCTGGCAAATTGCGCGATCAATTTGTAGTTGATGTCTACCAAGCCGGCGCCGGAACTTCTCACCACATGAATGTTAATGAAGTTCTTTCAAATCGCGCTTTGGAAATTATGGGCGAGGAAAAAGGCAACTACAAGCGCGTTAGTCCTAACGATCATGTAAACTACGGTCAATCGACAAATGATGTGATTCCGACGGCGATTCGGATCGGCGGATTGTTGGCGTTAGAAAAAACTCTGTTTCCGGCTTTGTCGGATGCCGTAGTCGCCCTAGAAAACAAAGCCGAAGAATTCAAAGATATTGTTAAATCCGGCCGCACTCACCTGCAAGATGCTGTGCCGGTTCGACTCGGCGATACCTTCGGCGCTTGGGCGCAAATTCTGAAAGAACATACCTTAAGAATTGACAGGGCATCCGATGATTTGACATCCCTGGGATTGGGGGGAAGTGCGGCCGGAACAGGGTTAAATACTCACCCTGAATACTGTCAAAAAGTTGCTGAAATTCTCTCAGAATTAATCGACCAACCCCTGAAACCAGCCAAGCATTTAATGGCTGCTATGCAGAGTATGGCACCGTTTGTAAATGTGTCCGGCGCACTGCGAAATCTCGCTCAAGATTGCGTTAAAATCTCCCACGACTTGCGTTTGATGGACTCCGGGCCGAAAACGGGTTTGAAAGAAATTCAACTGCCTCCTGTGCAACCTGGTTCGTCAATTATGCCGGGAAAATACAATCCTGTGATGGCAGAAATGACATCAATGGTTTGTTTTCAAGTTATGGGTTACGATAGCGCGATCGCCCTGGCAGCCCAAGCGGGACAATTAGAATTGAACGTGATGATGCCCCTGATTGCCTACAATCTGATTCACAGCATCGAAATTTTGGGCAATACCATCAGCGCGTTGACTACACAATGTCTGGCAAAAATTGAAGCTAAGGGCGATCGGTGTCTTGCTTATGCTGAAGGTAGTCTCGCCCTCGTTACCGCCCTCAACACTCACATCGGCTATCTCAACGCTGCCGCCGTCGCCAAAGAATCTCTAGAAACTGGCAAATCTTTGCGGCAAATTGTGCTAGAACGGGGTTTAATGAGTGCAGAAGACTTGGCAAAAGTTCTAGATTTAGAAAAAATGAGTGCGATGCCAACATCTTCTGCTAACGTATAGGCGATCGCAGGAATCAGCTAGAAACTAGAAGGCTGAACTCGATTTAATTCTGCCTTCTGTCTTCTGAGTTCTGCCCGATCGCTGTCACAGGTTAAAGTTAAACAATTCAGAATTCATTTTTTTTAGATTTAATTCTGAATTTTTTTTATAGTCTAAAGTTGGGGAGCAAGATTTATGCGCGCAGGTTCTTTTGCCAAATTAACTCAAGATAAAGAGAACACAACTCAAGTGACATTTCATTATGTGGAAGGTCAGGCTGAAACTTTCACTATTCCGATGCCTGCACAAGAATTCCAAGAGGAAGTGCTGACTTTGTTAAATCAACCTTGGTTGACTTTCCATTTAGCCGATCAAACGGTTTTTATCTGCACATCCAGGGTGGTAAAAGTAGAAGTAAAACCTGCTATCCCTGAACTGCAAGGTCAAGGAATATTCTCTAACTCGCTGCGAGTTAGTACCATGCAGCGGGCTGCTGTTGGTAGATTGCCGATGAATAGTTAGGCTTCATTTGTATTGAGATGATTGTTGGTAACGCAGGCGCAGAGCACCCTGCTTAGGGTGTTCCGTGCCTGCGTTACATTGAGATTATTCCCGATCGATAACCAAGTACAAATTAATTCATAATTATGTCTGCTGTTAGTTTAATTCAGGCCAATTCATACGATCGCCAAATCTTGCAAGCATCTTTAGAAAGTTTGCTCGCACCCTTGGGCGGAATCTCGGCTTTTGTCAAAGCGGGCGATCGGGTTTTACTCAAACCCAATCTCCTCACTGGTTCTCGCCCCACAAAAGAATGTGTCACCCGCCCAGAATTGGTTTACTGCGTCGCTAAAATGGTCATTGAAGCGGGAGGAAAACCGTTTTTAGGTGATAGTCCGGCTTTTGGTAGCGCGATGGGTGTAGCCAAAGCCAACGGTTATTTGCCACTGTTAAAAGAACTGAATTTGCCAGTAGTTGAGTTTCAAGGAAAACGCTACGAAACAGTCAGCGAAGATTTCAATCATCTGCGAATTTGCAAAGAAGCAATGGAAGCGGATGTAGTGATTAATTTACCCAAACTCAAATCTCACGTACAATTAACCGTGACCATGGGCGTGAAAAATTTGTTCGGCTGCGTCCCCGGCAAAATGAAGGCTTGGTGGCACATGGAAGCTGGCAAAGATAGCGCCAGATTCGGTGAAATGCTGGTAGAAACTGCCCGGGCAATTAACCCAAATTTGACGATTTTGGATGGCATTATCGGCCACGAAGGTAACGGGCCAAGCGGCGGCGAACCTAAGTTTTTGGGAATTTTGGCCGCCTCTGATGATGTGTTTGCTTTGGACAGAACTTTAGTTGAAATTATTAATGCCGATCCGGCGACGGTTCCCACTGTAGCTGCGGCGATGAGATTGGGGCTGTGCTCGAATTTAGAGGCGGTTGATTTTCCGCTTTTGCAGCCGGAAAATCTCAAGGTTTTGGATTGGAAGTTGCCCGAAAATATGATGCCAATTGACTTTGGTATGCCCCGCGTGGTGAAGTCGGCTTTCAAGCACCTTTATATCCGGTTTATTAAAGAAAAGTTCAGCATCAAGGCTTCGCATTAGCGAAGAGAGAAGGGGTAAAATTTCTTTTTTTATTCCTTCTCTTTCGCCTTGAATTGTAAAGAAATATTATTATGTTACAACATATCTATTTATATAAACTTTTAATAAATTTGTTATAACTCTATGGTTTAAGTAGGTAAGCCAGATTCAACCGCATAATGTAACACTATGTAAACAGGTTTAAGTCAGCCAGTAGAGAGCATTTGGAGACTTGGCCATCGTTTATATAGGGGCGTTTTTTCGCGCCGACTTACTTAAAGCATGGGTCTCGCCGTATTCGGCACTCGCGCTCATTCTTGCTAGCTAGAAGCAGTCAATCGATTTTAGATTTTAGATTTTAGATTTTAGATTGACCCCACGGATAAATGCGGGGGCTTGAGGATTTTCGATTTTCGATTTTCGATTGATTCCACGGATAAATCACGTGGCGGGTACCACCTTTGAAATTCTTGGTCAGCGGATTTTACTTAAGTATAAATACTTATAATAGCCCTTGTTTTAACCAAATTTACCCTACAATTGCGCTTTTCTTTATAATTGACCCCTAAATTATAAAGATTGAGTAAAGCTCGGAAAAATTTATTGACACTTATACGTAGATCGCAGATGATTGCGACATATCAAACAGGCATCACTTTAAATAATAAAGGTCTAATCCAGTTGCTGACTCTATATTAAGTATTAGATATCTCCGAAACAGAGTCTGAAATGCTTCTCGTATCAGGCGGCGACATTTAAATTCGACCGATGTCTGTTATATCGATCGACAGCCATTGTCAAGTAAAACAAAGATTCACTACCGCATCAACAGTAAAAATTTAGTTAGAATCAGGAAGTACCTAACTTATGCTTACTAATCACAATCTAACCATCCTACAGCCACTCAAAGCAAAGCTTTTGCCAAACGGTGAAGTTTTACTCACCCGCAAATTGATTGAAGCAGTTGTTGAGTTAGCCAAGTATTGGTCGGGTTCCATTACGGTGATAATGGAAGAAACCCAAGAAGACAACGACCAGATGGATTCAAGAATATTTAAACTTGATGAATTGCCATTCAAACTGGAAGTAGTTTCTTTTGATCGAATCACCCCTGCTTTACTACATCAGCATCAGAGTTCGCTGGTATTGGCAGCCCCGGAACACAGACAGAACCATATCAGTAAAGTGTGTAAAATAGCGGGAGTACCGTGTATTTACGTTTCCGAATACAGTCTGAAAACTCGCAAACAGATCGTCAATATGAGTACGAGCAATCCTTTGATCCGCTTGCGAAGACTTATTTGGACTTACAGTCAGGAAAAGAAGCAGCGCAAGGCGATCGCAATGGCAGATGGATTGCAGTCCAACGGCACTCCTACCTACCAAGAATACAAGCATATTAATCGCAATTCACTGTTTTTCTTTGACACGCGGATTAGCGAGGATATGTTAGCAACAGAAGCTGACATTGAACGGCGCACTGAAAACCGCTCTCAAGATATGCCTCTGCGGCTGGTATTCTCAGGTCGCCTAATTAAGATGAAAGGAGCCGATCATTTACTTGAGGTAGCTAAAGAACTCAAACAACTGAAGGTGAAATTTGAAATGTTCATCAGTGGTACTGGTGAATTAGAAGAGATGATGCACCAGCAAATAGCTGCCAATCAACTTAATGATTGCGTGAAAATGCTCGGAGTGCCTGACTTTAAAACAGAGTTTTTCCCCTTTGTGAAGAACAATATTGATTTGTTTGTTTGCTGTCACCGGCAGGGCGATCCTTCTTGTACTTACATAGAAACTATGTCGTGTGGCGTGCCGATTGTTGGATATGCTAACGAAGCATTCCAGGGAATTGCAGAAATGTCGGAGACAGGATGGGTTGTGCCAATGAATCAGCCTAAACAGATCGCGAAGAAAATTGCAGAACTCAGCCACAACCGGGAAGAAATTAAATCGATGTCGTTCAAGTCGGTGAAGTTTGCTCGACAGCACACATTTGAGAAGACTTTTCAAGCTCGCGTAAAACATATGCAGGCGATTGCCTACTCAACGCGGTCTAATCCAGCCACCGAAAGTCAAGTATGTGATGATCGAGATATGGTTTTGGCGTAAAGTCAACTGCCTTAAGAATCCTTCTGCCTATGATTGAGACAGGTTTCATTAAGGTAGCCACGGAAATCGCAGGTTTTGTAAAGGCAATGGTTGAGGTGAGCGATCGCCATTAGATTTAGATGTTTTTTTCAAACTTAATAGCATCAAACTCGAAGGGGCGATCGCACTTCTTCCATAGGTTCTCAAGTCTCCTTTAACGGGTTACATTTTCTTGGCAACTACCAGAGCCGACAGCAACTCTAAACCATCGAGGGACCAACTCATTGTCGTTTTCACCTGAACTGGCAAAAGTAACAGGGGTTTTAGTTTAAATCTTGTTAAATCAACGGCTTCATTATTTAGGTACAAATGCACAAATGCTTTTATTAGTATCATAGCCTAGAAGCTTACCCTGTTTATAACTTAATGTATACTTGAATTATTGCTGAATTATTGACTAGAGAAAAACGGCGTTGCTGAATTAGGGTATGATACGAGCAAAAATACGGGAGGG
>Ga0164305_10001039_pt1 | contig 11235 bp, 9 predicted proteins | sample Whisoiple_237_MG_FD_110215 | JGI IMG/M metagenome (GOLD analysis project Ga0164305, IMG submission 110215) | Soil microbial communities amended with pyrogenic organic matter from upstate New York, USA - Whitman soil sample_237_MG | ecosystem: Environmental > Terrestrial > Soil > Agricultural... | reverse complement strand
TCCTAAATGATTCAGATAAATTTGTAGGGGTAGTGCTAAGAGTGCCTACCCCCTATCTATCGGGCAACCGGGCGTGGGATTGCCCCTACAATAATTATGCAAATGATGCGAGGATTGCTATAGTAAGTTCTTAATCTCGCTCCGAATTAGGGCTGTGGTTTTTCTGATTCGAGACCGCCGAAGTCGCTTGAAGTCTCGCATTTTTGCCAGCCAAAGGAGAGAGATTAGTTGGGAGCATCTCATATTTGTAAAAACACTTCTTCTGGCTCCTGAATTCTGACTCTTTCCTCCTGCCTCGCAGCAAGAGAGCCTCGCAGCAAGAGAGCCTCAAAAATCCAATTTCTAGCTGGGCTGCTTTCATTGAGATGCTCCCGATTAGTTGGTCTCGCTGAGCTGCTCATCTGTAAATACGATTGATATCTAATTTGGCTCTTCCCAAGATTTTTGAACCGTCAACCTTACGTCACAAAGGTTCGGACACCAGGGTAGAATCAAAGTAATATTTAGTGACCCGAAACTAGAGTTGCTCAAAATTTGCCCTGGGGCTCATGCAGCCGAAGATCGGGCAGTGACCGATCGCAGATAATTAATCAAAATATATTTCACAAGGGGGATCGAGGCTTTCGTAAAAGCTATCATCACAGAAAATAAGTCATCTTTAATTTAGTACAGCTAACCGCGCCACCACGGACGGTGTAATTTGAGCAAACAATTTGGGAAAATAGAATTAGCCTGGGAGGGGGGCACACCCCGCCCCGCTTTTCTCTCCCGGTACGGGGAATCCCCAAGTGATGTGCCCTGACGCTATAACGAGAGTATCCCGCAAGTTAATCAGGTAAGTAAGCAACTTAGCACTCAACGAACAAGATTTGATTGCAAGCACCGGCAAATCCCTCCAACATCTCGTCAATTTGTGGACGAAGCTTCGAGGGGACTGCGAGCTTACACTTGAGAGATAGGGATTGAGCAAGAAAATAATAGCTGATCCATAAGCAAAGAATACGGGGGTTAAAACCCCGCGTTGCTTTTCCTCTCAGCACTCTTTGTGACTGAGTTTCCCACCTATTGAGTGTTTTTTATGACTAGCACATCCCCGCTGCGCTCCACATCCCTAGTTTCTGTGAGCCAATTTCCTCCGGCTCTCACCAAGATGATTCTGTCGGGTTACGTCAACGGCGAGCAAGTGAAGCAAGCTCAAATTGAAAGCCAGAAGTCGGGCAAGCGTTTGACGGAGGTATTAGAAGCACTTACCGGGCAGCCGTTGCCCCCAGAATTGCTGCGACTTTACAAGAAGCAGCAGATGTTTGAACGGAAGATAGTCTACGGGGTTGAAGCATTTGACCCGGAGATGAGCGAAATGTCTAACGAGCAACTCGGAGTTATGCTCGATGCGTTGAAGATTTCGATCGACATTTGTCACCAAGGTCGGTTTTTACCCGTAGCGAAGACTGAAACTGAGCCGGCGGCGGTTGTAGTGGCAATGGTAGATCCCGACAACCTCAACGCCATAGAAGATTTGCGGCGGATTTTACAGCCTCACGGCTTGGCTTTGCAGCGACGGGTGATTACGCCAGACGACTACCAGGACATAACTTCTGCCTATCAAGAGGACCAAGTTAAGGTAGCAGCCAAAATGGCAGCAGCCGAAAAGCAGAGAAAGATGGATTTAGGGGAGGGAGATTTTGGCGAACTCTCGCTAGAAGAGGAGAGTGCCGACCAAGAAGACCTAGCTAACACCTTGGACGATGCTGAGGCCGCTCCGGTAATTAAGGCGGTCAATATCATTTTGGCTAAAGCTCTGTCGGAAAAAGTGTCTGACATCCACGTAGAACCTCAAGAAGAGTTCATGCGGATTCGGATGAGGAAAGACGGGGTGCTGCAAGAGTATTTCCGTTTTCCCAAGCAGGTAGTCGCATCAATTACCGCTCGTTTCAAGATTATTGCCAACCTGGATATTGCCGAACGCCGACAAGCTCAAGACGGTCGCATCCGCCGGGTATTTGAGGGACGCACGGTGGATTTCCGGGTGAACAGCTTACCTTCGCGGTACGGCGAAAAAATCGTGCTGCGGATTTTGGACAGTTCCAGCACTCAGTTGGGCTTGGGTTTGTTAATCTCCGATCAGGAAACTCTGGCTTTAGTCCGAGAGACTGCTAGTCGGCCGTTCGGACTGATTTTGGTGACGGGGCCGACAGGTTCGGGCAAGTCAACTTCTCTGTACTCGATTCTGGCGGAACGGAACGATCCGGGGATTAATATCAGTACGGCGGAAGACCCGATCGAATATGCTTTGCCGGGGATTACCCAATGTCAAGTAATTCGTGAAAAAGACTTGACTTTTTCCAACATCCTGCGGGCGTTTTTGCGGCAAGACCCTGACGTGCTGCTGGTGGGGGAAACGCGGGACAAAGAAACGGCAAAAACTGCTCTGGAAGCTGCTTTGACTGGACACTTGGTACTGACGACGCTGCACACGAACGACGCGGCCGGGGCGATCGCCCGTTTGGACGAAATGGGCGTAGAACCGTTCATGGTTTCGGCGGCTCTGTTAGGGGTGTTGGCTCAGCGTCTGATGCGGCGCGTTTGTGACAAATGCTGCATTCCTTACCAGCCTACCGCTGAAGAACTCGGCCGATATGGTCTGTCGGCTTCTCAAGAAATCGATCTGACTGTAAACAGGGCTAACGTTGTCCCGGTGGAGGAAAGGAAGGAACTAGCAGAACGCGAGCAACTCTGTACCAAGTGCGGCGGCCTAGGCTACAAAGGACGGGTAGGGGTTTACGAGTTCCTGAAAAATACTGAGCGGCTTCAAACTTTGATCACTCAAGGAGCTCCCACAGAGCAAATTAAGGAAGCAGCAGTAGAAGAAGGGATGAAAACGTTGTTGGCTTACAGCTTGCAGTTGGTGCGGGAAGGCGCGACTACCTTTGAAGAAGTCGAGCGGGTGACGTTTACAGACTCGGGCCTGGAGGCTGAACTGAAAGCCAAACGCAAGCAGGGACTTACCTGCAAAACTTGTCAGGCGGAATTGAAGCCGGAGATGCTGGATTGTCCGTACTGCTTGACGCCACGCTTTTTGGATTGATTCAGCAGTTAACTGTTGACTATTAACTGTTGACTGTTAACTGAGCTAGATTGGTCAATAACTATCAATTCGATCGAGGAGAGGTATCTATGGGTCTGATGATTGAAGACGTACTGGAGTCCCTGGTAGAGCAAGGGGGTTCGGACATACACATCCAAGCGGGCGCGCCTATATTCTTCCGAGTCAGCGGTAAACTAACTCCTCAGACTCAATACGGCGATATTCTGTCTGCTGAGGAAGTGCAGATCCTGATTTTCCAAATGCTCAACAATATGCAGCGCAAGCAGTTGGAAATGGAGTGGGAACTCGACTGCGCTTACGGCGTTCGGGGATTGGCTCGGTTTCGCGTCAATGTCTACCGGGAGCGGGGTGCTTGGGCTGCTTGTATGCGGGCTCTGGCTTCTAAGATTCCTAATGCAGATGCTTTAGGCGTGCCGCAGGTTTTGCGGGATATGACGGAAAGACCCAGGGGTATGCTTTTGGTGACGGGACAAACGGGTTCCGGGAAAACTACTACGATGGCGGCTTTGTTGGATCTGGTCAACCGGACGCGGGCGGAACACATTCTAACAGTTGAAGATCCGATCGAATATGTGTTTCCTAATATCAAGAGTTTGTTTCACCAGCGCCAAAAGGGCGAAGATACTAAGAGCTTTGCTAATGCGCTGAAAGCTGCTTTGCGCGAAGATCCTGATGTAATTCTCGTGGGGGAAATGCGCGACTTGGAAACGATCGGTCTGGCAATTTCGGCGGCAGAAACGGGTCACATGGTGATGGGAACGCTGCACACTAATTCGGCGGCTGCAACGATCGATCGGATTTTGGACGTGTTCCCGCCCATTCAACAACCCCAGGTTCGCGCCCAGGTGTCTAACTCTTTGGTGGGAATTTGCAGCCAAAATTTGGTAGTGAAAGTTGGGGGCGGCCGCTGCTGCGCTATGGAAATCATGGTGAATACTCCAGCTATGGCTAACTTGATCCGGGAGGGCAAAACTCCCATGATTTACTCCCAAATTCAAATGGGGGCGAAATTGGGCATGAGGACGATGGAAATGGCCCTCGCTGAACTTTACAAGAGCGGTAAAGTTACTTGGGAAGCGGCAATGGGCAAGGCTTCTAAGGCTGACGAACTCGAACGCTTGATCGGCCCGGCACCTGTTGGTGGCGCCCCGGTAAAAGCTCATTAATTCCGTCAGCAGTCATTAGTCAGGAGTTAGCAGGCTGAATTAATGACTGATGACTGAGGAGTCATAACTTTTAATAAATTTTCAGAGGTGAGCTGTGGCTACCAACGTTATCCGCGAAAAACCGAAAGGTGGCTTTGATTTCAGTAAGATTCAGGAGCAAATTGAGTATAACCTTACCAGTCTTACTGTTAAGGATATGGCTATTTTTGCTCGTCAGTTTGCGGCTATGTTTAATGCAGGGGTGGCGATCGTTAGATGCCTTTCCGTGCTGCACGAGCAGTGTTCTAATGCTAAGCTGAAGCGAGCCCTCAGAAGCATGAATGCTGACGTGCAGGAGGGGATAAACTTGGCAGAGGCGATGGCTAAGTTTCCTGATGTTTTTGACCAACTGTTTATCAGTATGGTGGCGGCGGGAGAAGTCGGCGGGGTGCTAGATGAAACCCTAGACCGTCTGGCGGTGATGATGGAAAAAAATCACAAGACGGAATCCGAAATTAATTCGGCTATGTCTTATCCGAAGACGGTGCTCTTTATTGCGATCGTGATTTTTTTCGCAATGACCATATTCTTGCTACCAACTTTCGCTAAGATATTTAAGGATATTGGTGCAGATTTGCCGACTTTCACGCTGATAATGTTGGGAATTAGTGCATTTTGTACGGCTTGGCCTCCTATCCAACAGGTGACCGTTATTGGGGTAATTATAGCACTCAAAATTGCCTTTGATATGTACTACAAAACTCCAATGGGCCACCTACAAATTGATAGGATTGCCATGAAATTGCCTGTTTTTGGAGATTTGATAGAAAAATCGGCTGTGGCTCGGTTTTGCGTGATATTTGGGTCGCTGACGCGATCGGGCGTGCCGATTCTCAATTCTTTGGAAATTGTGCGAGATGTGGCGGGGAATCAGGCGATATCTAATGCGATCGAATATGCCAGACAGGAAATTCAAAGCGGCGGCATGATCAGTATTGCTTTGCAAGAACAAGCTGTTTTTCCGTCTTTGGCCATTCAAATGATGGCAATTGGCGAGGAGACAGGGGAACTTGACAAGATGCTGATGAAAGTTGGCGCTTTCTACGAAACAGAAGTGGAAGAAGCAGTAAAAGGACTTACCAGTATGCTAGAACCTCTGATGATTGTGGTCGTCGGTGGTATCGTAGGTTCGATTTTGCTGTCGATGTATCTGCCGATGTTCGCAGTGTTCCAGAAGCTGTAAAAAAGAGCTAATTAATTATTAGTTATTAGTTAGTAGCAATTAAGGCCTGACCAATGACTATTCCAATCGTTCCCAGGCTCTGCCTGGGAATGCCTTTGGAGGATGCACATCCTCGATTAAAAGGAGAAAACAATTTGGAGGAAGAGCCTCCAAATCTTCATTATCAGGGTCTTCCCATTGGTGACAACTTACGAAAATGTCACAAAAGTCAAGTAGGAGAGGCAGACAGATTTAACTGCTGCCTAATCCTGGCTTTACGCTCCAGGGTAAACGCATCTTAATTTAAACCCAAAATATGCTACAGTTAAATCCGAATAAATTTCAATGTAGTTATTGTAGTTTATGGGTGCTATCAATGGCAAAAAGTTTGACTCAAACTTTAAATCACCAACCAAAACAAACAGATTCATTGCCTGCCGTGAATATATTAAAGCCCAGTTTTTTAGAAAATTTTGCCAATTTGAACGACCCCAGAATAGAAAGAATAAAAAAAGTTACTCAGAGATATTACCAGGTAATCGCATCTTAATTAACGTATAATGGTGAGGGAAATTTTTTAAACATTTGACAGCATCATTCAAGCGCAGCTCGTAAACTAAGGAATGAAAATTGAGTGTGATGCTGATAGCCAGCTAAGCACGCTCGCTGGGGTTCCACCTAGTTGATTTATTTCCATCACGTGCTCTTGCCTAGGGCGTGTTTTAAAACTATAACCACAAGAGAATGCAGGCGATCGCGATCGTGGGTGTATAATTGGCAGCCAGCTTCTCATATCCAATAGCGATCCGACTCCATTGCTTGAGTCGGTTGATAGCACGTTCAACAATGTTCCGTCGGCGGTAGATTTCACGGCAGCCTTTTTCCATCTGCCTGAGTGAGGGATACCTGCCGGAGGTCCATTCCCAGTTTAACTGCTTGTTGGTCGCCGATCCGGTCTCCACCGCACCCCTGCCTCTGGCGGGTGCATTTTCTGTCATTTGTCAAGTATAATTTATACCAAATTAGATGCGATTACCCTGCACTAATAACCAATAAATATGGTTCACTTTAACGTTGCCTTTCAACACTTTAACTCCTTTACCGACATTACCCTATCCCTGGCGAAAACTTTACACCAAATGGGAATTCCTATTTCGGTCGAACCTTCAACCATAGCCTCTCATCTCAGTCGCAATTCCACAGCAGAAGAAAACGACCTGCTAGAGAAGTGGATGAACACCACACCCTCAGATTTATTTCAGATAAAATGGTCTCATTACTGGAAACCTTATTTTTTAAAAGAACTCAACGGACATCTCAACTTAGAACTTTTTGCTATCAATTACGAATTCGCCAAAAACCATGATGATTATGATTACTGGATTTACGATGCAGTTAACACTTCATCCCACAAACTAGCCGTCAGCGAATATTCTAAAAACGTTTTAATAAAAGCTGGATGTCCGGCTGCTAACGTATCAGTCATGCCTCTAGGTTTCAATCCTTTAATCTCGCAACTCTATTTTCCCCGATCCCCAAAAAAACCAAAAGATGTAAAACATATTCTGCACATGACCAATTCTTTTGATTTCTATAGATTTGGCACGGATCTGGCCATTCAAGCTTTTTGGGAAGAGTTTAAAGATGATTCTAACGTAGAGTTAATAATCAAAGATGGGGGTAAAAATCCAGATGTTATAGTGGAACATCTCGCCAATATTGAAAAGCAGCTCGGCAAATTAAAGGCAAAAATTCTGATTATCCCTAAATTTTATAATAAAGCAGAACTAGCTGATTTATACTTGTCAGCCGATGCTTTTTTAGCTCCCTTTCGCGGCGAGGGTTTTGCAATTAAAATTTTGGATGCCTTTGCGGCGGGTTTACCGGTCGCTATGACTATGTACGGCGGTCCGACTGAGTACGCCAAGAGTGATAACTGCTATCCCATTGCTTACGATCTAATGCCCGTAGGAAAGTGTTACGATACTCAGTCTCTAAAAATCCGAAATTCTCCTCATTGGGCCGAGCCAAATCTTCAGTCTGTTCGCGAACAGTTGCGAAAAATTGTTGAAGACCCGATGCGTTTTGAGATAGCTCACAAAGCTAAAGAGACGGGGGATTTATTTAGTTGGGAAGCTGCGGCTCAAAAATTGCTAAGATTAATGCGAAAGTTGTTTTAGGAGCAGAAATTATGGGACTCGAACGCAAAATGTTTAGGGGAATGTTTTCACCTGGGGAAGTGGTACGGTTGAAACAGCCTTGTTTTACTCCCGGCCGATTGTTTGAGCCAGGAAAATATAACGCTGATGAGTTGCCGGATATCGCTTTTGAGATGGGTTTGGTAGACCATTTGCCACCAGTCAAAGCCAAGAGTTCAGAAAATCTCAATGTTCAGAACCTGCCAGCTAAAAACCTTGAGGACTAAACTCCCGTTGGCAGTAAGGACTTCAGTCCTAAAAATCCCTGTTTGTAGTAAGGACTTTAGTGCTGAAAATTAAAACAAATAATCAAAGACTCAAGTCCTGACTGCAAAAAAAATAAAGCCAATTCAACCATTTTGCTCTATCTTGGCAATTAACTCTTTCAAAACTTGACTAGCTTTATCGTTCTCAATCTGACAAGTTCCGGCATTCTGGTGTCCACCGCCGCCATATCTTAACATTAGCTCCCCAATATTAGTTTTAGAAGTTTTGTTAAAGATTGACTTGCCAACTGCGAAAACAGTATTTTGTTGTTTCAGTCCCCAAAGTACGTGAATCGATATATTGCACTGAGGGAACAAAGCATAAATTACAAAACGATTTCCCGCATAAATCACCTCTTCGTTACGCAAATCCAAAACAACTAAATTATTATAAACTTTGGCGCATCGCTGTATTTGCTCTTTAAATTTTTCTTCTTGCTCGAAGTAGAGGTCTACTCTTTCTTTTACATCAGGAAGCTGCAAAATTTCATCGATGGTATGATTTTTGCAGTAATCGATTAACTGCATCATTAACTGATAATTGGAAACGGTAAATTCTTTAAATCTTCCCAAGCCGGTTCGGGCGTCCATTATGAAGTTTAACAGCACCCATTCTTGCGGATGCAGAACCTCTTCTTGGGCAAATTGAGCGGAATCTGATTTGTCAACTGCTGCCATCATCGCCTCAGAAATATCAGGAAACTTTGCTTTGCCTCCATAATATTTGTACAGTACCCTAGCTGCTGAAGCTGCATAGGGATCGATGATGTGGTTAATTTTGATTTTCTCGTGTCTAAGAGTTTCGCTGAAATGGTGATCGAAAGCTAGATGAACTCCGTCTACATAGGGTAAATTGGTGCTAATATCGTTATTTGTTATTTCGATTTTTCCATCCTGCATATCTTTAGGATGCACGAATTTAATCTCGTCGATCATATCGAGTTCTTTGAGCAAAACGGCACAGACAAGACCGTCAAAATCGCTGCGGGTGACTAATCTGTATTTTTTAGTGAGTGGCATATGCTTCTGTGATAGGGAGGAACTGATCACCAGCTAATATAACGTATTACCCGATCGCTTTCCAATATGAACACAGACCCTTACGCTTGGATAGAGAAGGCCCTGGACACAGTTCGCCGTGCCGATTGGTATCGATCGCCACAATCGATCGAAAGTTCCCCTGGGCCGGTGGTAAAATTAGCAGACCGTCGGCTGATTAACTTTGCCAGCAACGATTATCTGGGACTTGCGGGCCATGACAAGTTAATTAAAGCTGCTATGGCTGCAACTAAGGAATTTGGTACGGGTGCGACGGGTTCGAGGTTGGTCAGCGGACACCGCGATTTGCACCGACAGCTAGAACAAGCTATTGCTAATTTAAAACAAACTGAAGATGCTTTAGTATTCAGTTCGGGATATTTGGCGAATCTAGGGGCGATCGCATCCGTTGTCGGCAAGCGCGATTTGATATTATCTGACAAGTACAACCATTCGAGCCTGAAAAACGGAGCCACACTCAGCGGTGCAACTGCCCTAGAGTACAGTCACTGCAATCTTGAGGATTTAAAGGTCAAGCTAGAGCAAAATCGCGGGAGATACCGCAAGTGTTTAATTATTACCGATAGCGTCTTTAGCATGGATGGGGACTTGTGTCCGCTGCCGCAGTTGTTGGCTGTGGCCGAAACCTTTAACTGCATGGTATTAGTAGATGAAGCTCACGCTACAGGAGTTTTCGGTGCTAGCGGCGCCGGTTGTGCAGAACATTTCGGGTGTACGGGAACACCGCTGATTCAAGTGGGGACACTCAGCAAAGCTTTGGGAAGTTTAGGTGGTTACGTTGCGGGCTCTGCTGCTTTAATTGATTTTCTGCGTAATCGAGCTGCGAGTTGGATTTATACTACAGCATTGACGCCTGCTGACGCGGCGGCTGCTTTGGAAGCTGTGAGAATTGTCCAGCAAGAACCAGAACGCCGACTTCGGTTGCGACAAAATATCGAAACTTTCAAATATTGCGCGATTACCAATCACCAATTACCAATTAGCAATTCCCTCTCCCCAATTTTCACTCTTCCGTTAAAAGATGCAGCCGCAGCTTTAACAGTAGGGAGCAAACTCAAGGAGATGGGTATTTTTGCTCCGGCGATTCGGCCTCCGACTGTCAGCGTGAGTCGGATTCGGATTTCGCTGATGGCAACTCACGAGCTCGCACACCTTCAGCAGTTGGTAGAGGGGCTGGAGGAAGTTTTGAGTTTTGAGTAAATGTTGGGTACGTCATAAGTACCTTACCTTTGAGTAAATGTTGTGAGATAGGGAGAATTTCTAGTTCTGCTTTCTGCTGCTCTAGGCTTCCGCTGCTCTAGGCTTCTGCCTTTTTTTATTGTCAAGATATCCCTATTGACTTATAGCCAATCTTATACAGTAGTGTGGTCGCTCGGTCAACAACTGTAAATTTTTTGTAAATTTAGATACTTTTTGGAATTTAGCGCTATATTGAAGAAGTAGCAGGTACACCAAATTTAATATAAGGAACGTCCACCATGAACACAAATCGTCAAAACGTAAAAAAACTAGCAGAAACCCACCGCGCTAACATTCACAAGCAACTGATGCACCGCATAGAAGTAGCGAGATCCAGTGGCAATCAAGATTTGGTTCGGGTGCTTGAAGAGGAAATGAGACAGCTTTAAAGAAGCTGCAACTAGAATTTGCCCGTAGTTTGGTTTAGAGGGTTGTGCGAGAAATGTAGAATTCCGGCAACCGCTACCTGTGAAGTTTTGACTCCTCTCTTAGTTGGTAGGAAAAACCCCGGTTTCTTGAAGAAACCGGGGTTTTTTATGGAGAAGGAAGAAGGAAGAGGGTTAGCGCACAGCAATCAATTTGCTTACTTTTGCTTATAGATGCTACTATTCGCTGCATGGCATACGTCCCACTCAGAAAAGCAGTCGAATTTCTGGGCTTGCATCCACATACTCTAAGAAAATATGCAGACTCCGGGAAAATTAAAAGCATCAAAAACGAAGCAGGGCAACGACTCTACGATGTCGAGTCTTACCAGCGGAGTGCAACTAGAGCTACCTTTGTTTGCTACTGTCGCGTCAGCTCCTCCAAGCAGCGAGATGACCTCGCTCGACAAGCTGACTTCATGCGACAGCAATACCCCGACGCCGAAATCATCCAACCCACATTCCGCAGATATTTAAGCAGATTGAATGGAAGATGAATTGGGAATTGCTAAGACCTCAAATTATTGCACAGCAATAATTTGAGGCTTTTTTAAGGTATAATAATTTCTGCCAGT
>Ga0164305_10001038_pt1 | contig 11237 bp, 11 predicted proteins | sample Whisoiple_237_MG_FD_110215 | JGI IMG/M metagenome (GOLD analysis project Ga0164305, IMG submission 110215) | Soil microbial communities amended with pyrogenic organic matter from upstate New York, USA - Whitman soil sample_237_MG | ecosystem: Environmental > Terrestrial > Soil > Agricultural... | reverse complement strand
CTTCTTGAGGTGCTCGATGATCTCGTTCTTGAGTTCGAAGCCCGCATGGTCAGAGCCCAGGTAGACGCGCATGGCGGTCATTCTGGCAGAGCATGCTCAACGCCCGTCGCCGAGTTCTGCATCAAGGTTGTGAATTCGGCCGGACAGCGACCATCATGCAGATCTCGGCGCCGCAGGCACGCTAGTCGAACTCGGGCGCCTCGGTGCGGGTGCGCTTGAGCTCCCAGAAGTGCGGGTACGACGCGAACGTCACCGACGCGTCCCACAGCTTGCCGGCCTCCTCGCCGCGCGGGATCCGCGACAGCACCGGGCCGAAGAACGCCACCCCGTTGATGTGGATCGTCGGCGTGCCGACGTCCTCGCCGACGGCGTCCATGCCCTCGTGGTGGCTCTTGCGCAATGCCTCGTCGTACTTGTCGGTGGTCGCGGCCTCCGCCAGTTCGGCGGGCAGGCCGACCTCCTCCAGCGATTCCTTGATGACCTTCTCGAAGGTCGGGTCGAACTCCCGGTAGCCCTGGTTGTGAATGCGCGTGCCCATTGCGGTGTACAGCGGGGCGAGCACCTCGGAGCCCTTGGCCTGCTCGGCGGCGATGGCCACCCGCACCGGGCCCCATGCCGTCTTCATCATCTCGCGATATTCCTCGGGCAGATCGCGGCCCTCGTTGAGGACGGCGAGGCTCATCACGTGGAAGTCCACCTCGATGTCGCGGACCTTCTCCACCTCGAGAATCCATCGCGACGTGATCCAGCACCATGGGCACAGTGGGTCGAACCAGAAACCGGCGACGGACTTCTCGGGCATCGAATTGATCCTCTCGATCGTGTCGTGGAACAGAGCTCACCCAGCGCAACCACGCGCCGCGCGCAACTGTTCCAAACCTTTATACAAGCGTGTTGTCAATGTGACCTAGGTAAACCACTGTTACACAAGTGACACGAATCAATCGAGCCAACGCCACGGCCATCACTGCTGCCGTGATCGCAGCGGGCATCACGCTCGCCCCCTCGGCCTCCGCCGACCCTGTCAACCCCAACGCCGACGCCTTCCTGAATGCGATCAACCGCGCCAACATCCCCTACGCCGACAACAACGCCGATCTCACTGCTCAGCTGGGCGAACGGGTGTGTCCGATGCTGGTGGAGCCGGGGAAGTCGTTCGCGCAGGTTGCGACCACCGTCGCCGACAACGGCATCAGTCCCGGTATGGCGTCCTTCTTCACCGGCATCGCGATCTCGATGTACTGCCCGCAGATGATGGGCTCGATCGGCAACGGCACGTTCCTGAATACACTGCAGGGCATGCAAGGAATGCCGGGCATTCCGCGGGTGCCGGGCTTCTAGCCAGGCGCGGCCACCTCACCCGTCCACGACGGGGCCACTAGGTTGGACGTGTGGTACTTCCCAATCTGACTCGCGACCAGGCCGTTGAACGGGCCGCCCTCGTCACCGTCGACCGCTACCGCGTCGACCTCGACCTGACCGACGGCGCAGGCGCGCCCGGTGAGAAGACCTTCCGCTCCGTGGCGACAGTCGAGTTCGACGCGCTTCCCGGCGCCGACACCTACATCGACCTCGCCGCCGACACCGTGCAGCGCGCGACCCTCAACGGGATCGAACTCGACGTCTCCGGCTATGACGAATCCACCGGCATCGCGCTGACCGGCCTACGCCAGCGCAACACCCTCGTCGTCGACGCCCTGTGCAGCTACTCCAACACCGGTGAAGGTCTGCACCGCTTCGTCGACCCGGTCGACGACGAAGTCTACCTCTACTCGCAGTTCGAAACCGCTGACGCCAAGCGGATGTTCGCGTGTTTCGACCAGCCCGACCTGAAGGCGACCTTCGACATCACGGTGACGGCGCCGGCCCACTGGGAGGTGGTGTCCAACGGCGCGCCCGTCGGCGCGGACGTGACCGGCGACACCAAGACCGTGACATTCACGACGACACCGCGGATGAGCACCTACCTCGTCGCGCTGATCGCCGGGCCGTACGCCTTCTGGCGCGACGCCTACACCGACGAGCACGGCGAGATCCCGCTCGGGTTGTTCTGCCGTAAGTCGCTGGCCGAATTCATGGACGATGAAAGGCTTTTCACCGAAACCAAGCAGGGGTTCGACTTCTACCACCGCAACTTCGGCGAGCCCTATGCGTTCGGCAAGTACGACCAGCTCTTCGTGCCCGAATTCAACGCCGGCGCGATGGAGAATGCCGGAGCCGTAACGTTTCTGGAAGACTACGTCTTTCGCAGCAAGGTGACCCGCGCGTCCTATGAGCGGCGCGCCGAGACCGTGCTACACGAGATGGCGCACATGTGGTTCGGCGACCTCGTCACCATGAAGTGGTGGGACGACCTGTGGCTCAACGAGTCGTTTGCGACGTTCGCATCGGTGCTGTGCCAGAGCGAAGCCACCGAATACACGGAGGCGTGGACGACATTCGCCAACGCCGAGAAGTCGTGGGCCTACCGGCAGGACCAGTTGCCGTCGACCCACCCGGTGGCCGCCGACATCCCCGATCTGCACGCCGTCGAGGTCAACTTCGACGGCATCACCTACGCCAAGGGCGCCAGCGTGCTCAAGCAGCTGGTCGCGTACGTCGGCCTCGAGGCGTTCCTGGCCGGACTGCGGGACTACTTCCGCGACCACGCCTTCGACAACGCCACTTTCGGTGATCTGCTCGGCGCGCTCGAAAAGTCCTCCGGCCGCGACCTTTCGCACTGGGGCCAGCAGTGGCTGAAGACCACCGGCCTCAACACTTTGCGTGCCGACTTCGACGTAGACGCCGACGGGAAGTTCAGCCGCTTCGCCGTCAGCCAGAGTGGCGCAGAGCCCGGCGCGGGCGAAACCCGCGTGCACCGGCTGGCCGTCGGCATCTATGACGACGACGGCTCCGGCAAGCTGGTTCGTGTCCACCGCGAGGAGCTCGACATCGAGGGTGAGCTCACGGAAGTTCCTGCGCTGCAAGGTGTGTCACGTGGCCAGCTGATCCTGGTCAACGACGACGACCTGACCTATTGCTCGCTGCGGCTCGACCCGGAGTCGTTGGAGACGGCGCTCACCCGTATCGCCGACATCGCCGAACCGCTCCCCCGCACGCTGGCCTGGTCGGCGGCATTGGAGATGACCCGCGAGGCGGAGCTGAAGGCACGCGACTTCGTCGCGCTGGTCGTCAATGGCATCGGCGCCGAAACCGAAGTCGGTGTGGCACAGCGGCTTCTGATGCAGGCGCAGACCGCGCTGCGCTCCTACGCCGATCCCGACTGGTCCTGCGCAGAGGGTTGGCCGTCGTTCGGCGACAAACTGTTGGAGGTGGCCCGCGCCGCCGAGCCGGGTTCAGACCACCAGCTGGCCTACGTGAACGCGCTGTGCACGTCGGTGCTCGCGCTTCGCCATGTCGCCGTGCTCGCCGCGCTACTGGACACCGACCCCGCCGAGCACGGGCTGACGGGTCTGGTCGTCGACACCGACCTGCGGTGGCGCATCGTCACCGCCCTGGCCGCGGCCGGCGACATCGACAACGACGGGCAGGCAACGCCTTTCATCGATGCCGAAGCAGAGCGCGACCCGACGGCGGCCGGTAAGCGCAACGCCGCCCGCGCGGCGGCGGCCCGCCCGCAGATGGCCGTCAAGAACACGGCGTGGGAGCTCGTCATCGAGGACGACACCCTGCCCAACATCGTCGGCCGGGCGATCATCGACGGCTTCGTGCAGCCGGGTCAGCAGGCGCTGGTTGCGCCGTTCACGGCGAAGTACTTCGATGTCATCCCGCGCGTGTGGGAGCGACGGTCCAGCGAGGTCGCGCAGACGGTCGTCATCGGCCTGTACCCGTCGTGGGATATCAGCGACGACGCGCTGGCCGCGGCCGACCGTTTCCTGGCAGGCGATCTGCCGCCGTCGCTGCGAAGGCTGGTCATCGAAGGCCGCGCAGGTGTCGAGCGCGCGCTGCGGGCCCGGGCCTTCGACGTCAGCTAGGGGTCGCAGCCAAACGCTAACTTGCCTGGGGGATAGCTATATCTTCCCTTCGCGGAAGACAAATCTGACTTATGGGCGATTACAGAGGCGGCGCCTGGGCAGGGAGCATTTCCTCACCACCCCGCGACAGGAATGCACCATGACCCAATCAACCGCCCCGAAAATGACCCGCGTCAAAATCAAGTACGCAGTGATGCTCCTCGGCGCCCTTGCCGTGGCTACGACCCCACTCGCTTTTCCCGCGAGTGCAACCGCCGAACGGGTATGGGACATCGAAGACTACGACAACTGCGTAGCTGACCCGACTGGAAGTCAGCTAGACCTCAGCATCAATGACCAGAGGGCTTTTCATGCATACTGCTGCAGCCGCAGCGGCGGTGTATTTATCGATGACGGCTATCTCGGTAAATGTGTGGCCCCACCAGCTGAACCGGCTTCGGGCTCACGGCAGCTTCCCGGCAACGCGCAGATTCCATCCGATATCGCCACCGCACCCACAGTGACCAAAGCACCGCCGCGGCCTATTCAGGTTCCATCCGACATCGCGACCGTATCAACGCTGGGCCAAGCGCCTGCCTGACGGCAGCGGCGGATCAGCCGTGACCCAAGCGAGCGCGACATTTGCGCACGCTCGTCGCTGTCCAGCGTGCGGAATCGCATGCGAAATAGCGGCGCGTCGAGGAGCAGACACGCACGCTCGCGTATGAATTGAACTCGACGTCAGCTAGAGAGAAAGCTAGGCCGGGTGGACGCCGGCGCTCATCACCTTGACCGCACTGATCAAGCCGGCCATCAGGTTGCCGTAGTTGAACGACGCCGCCGCGGCCTTCACGCCGAGCGGAGCCGACTCCTCGATGCCGCGGCCCTGAACGTCCGAGCCGTAGACAACCTCGATGGCCTTCTGATTCGGCGAAACAGCAAGCAGCACCGCATTGTTCGGCGTCGGCACCTTGGCGAGGATGTCCCGCGCTGCGACCGCCGTGTCGGGGCCCAGATCGCCGACGTACACCGCGAAGCGGGCCTTCGCCTTCCTCGACCCGAACTTCAGCGCGTCGTCGAGCCGCACCAGGTCCTTGACCGGGAACGGATAGGTGACCGACAGCTCGCCCGGCTCGGTGACTCCGGATACTCGTCCGCTGGACGTGACGACAGAGCCGCGCGGCAGCTCCAGCTCCGACGACTGGCGCGTTGCAATCTCACCACTTGCCACTTGCGCCGCCTCCAATCGTCAACGGGTGCTCATGCCCATGGGATTCGGGCTCGTCGGCGGACCACAGGATCGGCCCGTGGGTCCACTCAGCGTCCGACATCTTGTAGGTCTCCGGATGCGGACCCTTGCGGTTCTTGCCCACGCCCCAGATCAGCGCGATCAACACCAACAGGAGCAGCAGGGGGACCCCGCCCAGTAGCGAATGTGCAAGTGCGGTGCTCACGACGCAAACCTTATCGTGGCGACGGGCTAGGCCGCGCCCTCACCCAGATATCGCATCCACGCCGGGTCGAGTTCCTTGACCGATGACAGCAGCCGCCAGTGCTGACCCTTGGGCCGCGTCGGCGTCGAGCGCAGCGTCCAGCCCAGCTCGGCCAGCATCCGGTCGGCCTTGCGGTGGTTACAGGTCGAGCAGGCGGCCACGCAGTTCTCCCATGTGTGGTCGCCGCCGCGGCTGCGGGGCACCACGTGGTCGACGGTGTCGGCCTTGCCGCCGCAGTAGGCGCAGCGGAACCGGTCGCGGTGCATCAACGCGGCCCGTGTCATCGGGATGCGGGCCCGGTACGGCACCCGCACGAAGGACCGCAGCCGGATCACCGACGGCACCGTGACCGTCCGGGTGGCCGAATGGATCACCGGCCCCGACGGGTCGGCGTGCACGACGTCGGCCTTGCCGCACATCAGCATGACGACCGCCCTGCGCATCGGCAGGGCGGTCAGGGGTTCATAGGTGGAGTTCAGGAGCAGTACTCGGCGACGGCCCCAGAGTGACCCTTCGCGGGTGACAGGACGAGTTTCGACGCTGTGCAGCAGCGTCGGTGTACGGCTCTTGTTGCGATGCGCCATTCGTCCTCCGCCCGACAGTCCACCACGGATCGGGGCAATTCGCATAGCAAATTCGTGCGTGTCTGCAGGTCACCGGGTGAACTTCACATGACATCACCAGCTCGCACGGGCGTCGGGCGGACAAGGAACAATGGGTGGCGTGACTCAGCCGCAGCGGTCCTTCTACGACGAAGTGGGTGGCCACGACACCTTCAACGCCCTCGTGTCGCGGTTCTACGAGCTCGTCCGCGAGGACGAGATCCTGCGGCCGCTGTATCCGGAGGAGGATCTCGACGCCGCCGAGGTGCGGCTCCGGATGTTCCTGGAGCAGTACTGGGGAGGCCCGCGGACCTACTCCGACCAGCGCGGCCACCCGCGGCTGCGGATGCGGCACAGCCCGTTCAAAATCGGCTTCATCGAGCGCGATGCGTGGCTGCGGTGCATGCACACCGCGGTGGCGTCGATCGACTCGCAGTCCCTCGATGACGAGCATCGCGCGCAGCTGCTGGCCTACCTGGAGATGGCGGCGCAGTCGATGGTCAACTCGCCGTTCTGAGCCGGACAACGGCGCGGTGTAGGTTGCGGTCGTGCGTGATCCCAATGACAGGCCTTGGTGGTCGCATGCCGTGTTCTATCAGGTGTATCCGCGCTCGTTCAGCGACAGCAGCGGCGACGGCGTCGGCGACCTCGACGGCGTCGCCTCGCGGCTGGACTACCTCGAGACGCTGGGCGTCGATGCCATCTGGCTGAACCCGGTGATGGTGTCGCCGATGGCCGACCACGGCTACGACGTGTCCGACCCGCGGCACGTCGACCCCCTGTTCGGCGGGATGGATGCGCTGGACCGGCTGATCGAGGCGGCCCACGCGCGGGGCATCAAGCTGACGATGGACCTGGTGCCCAACCACACCAGCTCGGCGCATCCGTGGTTTCAGGCCGCGCTGGCCGCCGGCCCGGGCACCGACGCGCGCGACCGGTACATCTTCCGCGACGGGACCGGCCCCGGCGGGGTGCACCCACCCAACAACTGGGTATCGATCTTCGGCGGCCCGGCGTGGACCCGCGTCGTCGAACCCGACGGCAATCCCGGGCAGTGGTATCTGCACCTGTTCGACGCCGAGCAGCCCGATTTGAATTGGGAGAACCGCGAGGTATACGACGATCTCGAGAAGACGCTGCGGTTCTGGCTGGAACGCGGCGTCGACGGCTTCCGCATCGATGTCGCACACGGCATGGCCAAGCGGCCGGGGCTGCCCGATATGGAGGTCACCGGGACCGAGGTGCTGCTCGCCGACATGGACGACGACCCGAGGTTCAACGACGACGGTGTGCACGACATCCACCGTCACATCCGCACGGTGCTCAACGACTACCCGCACGCGGTGGCGATCGGCGAGGTGTGGGTATACGACAACGAGCAGTTTTCCCGGTACCTGCGCGCCGACGAGCTGCATCTGGGCTTCAACTTCCGGCTGTTGCGCGCGGATTTCGACGCTGCGAACATCCGCGGTGCGATCGAGAACTCGTTGGCGGCCGCCGCGATCGAAAACGCCACGCCGACATGGACGCTGTCGAATCACGACGTCGACCGCGACGTCACCCGCTACGGGGACGGCGACGTCGGCCTCGCCCGCGCGTGGGCGATGGCGCTGGTGATGCTGGCGCTGCCGGGCGCGGTGTTCATCTACAACGGGGAGGAGCTCGGCCTTGCCAACGTCGAGCTTCCCGACGAGGCGCTGCGCGACCCGGTGTGGGAGCGATCCGGACATACCCGCCGCGGTCGTGACGCGTCGCGGGTGCCGGTGCCGTGGGAGGGTGACGCTCCCCCGTTCGGCTTCTCGACGAATCCGGACACCTGGCTGCCGCTGCCGCAGGGGTGGTCCTCGCTGACAGTCGAGAAGCAGCTCGGCGACCCTGCCTCCACGCTGTCCTTCTACCGGGAGGCGATCCGATTGCGTGGTGCGCGACCCGAATTCGACGGCACCGCGATCGAATGGCTGGACGCTCCCGATGACGTGCTGGTGTACCGGGTCGTCGACGGTGGACTGATGTGCGCGCTGAACGCAGGCGCCGAGCCCATGTCGCTGCCCGCCGGTGAGGTGCTGTTGGCCAGCGCTGACCTGGTGGACGGCAAGCTGCCCCCGAACGCCGCCGCCTGGCTAGTCTAGATTCTTCCGCGAGCAGTTAGCGCAGGACGACGGCGGGGTCGCCGCGGCGGCGGTACACCGAGCCGAACCTCGCGTCGATCCGCAGCCAAGCAGGCAACGCACGCACACGCACGATCTCGTCGGCGGCCACGGTCCCCGGATCCAGCCCCTTGCCTTGTTCAGCCGCTGCCGACGACTGCGGCAGGAAACCCATTGCGGTCAAGGCGAATACGCACCGCATCGGGATGTCGACGTCGCCTTGCGGGGAACTGACGGCGAGTACCTCCTGATCCAGCAGCGACACCGGCGGCCCGTGAGTGCTGCCGTGCTCCTTCGCCAGCTCGACACCACGTTGTGCCAGCTCGAGCACCACCCGCGCGGGCACGTCGTCGATGTGGGCGAACCCAGTGTCGGGCGGCAGCACACCGCGCCACGCCGAGTCCATCGGAAAGCCGGGGTCGACGCGACCGCTGCGGTCCACCGCCGCCAGGCTCTGGGCCAGCGCGTCGGCGCCTGCGCTCAGGTCGGCCGGTCGCACCCGGCCTGCTACCACCCGGCTCGCCAGCACATCGAAACCGGTTGCCACCCAGGCCACCACGAGACCCTGCGATCGCTCCCGCAACCGGATGACTGCGGCATCGTCGAGCCGCACCGCCCGCTCGACGAACGTGGCGAGGTCCTCGCGGTGGGTCGCATCATCCAGCCAGATGCCCCGCTCGGGACTGCTCATCGAGTCCAGCGCTGCAGATACTCTTGTTGGACCGGCGAAAGCCGTTGCAGCCGCTGCTCTTTGATGTGCACGGTCGCCAGCTGTGTCTCGGCGATGACCGCAGGCCTCGAGTCGGCGGGTTTGTTCACCGACCGCACCTCGTAGCCGATCGTGAAGTCGACGGCGCGTACCCGCTTCGACCACATCGTCACCTGCAACGGCGAGTCCCTCAACCGCAATTGACCCTTGTAGAGGATCTTGACCTCGTGGATGAGCAGACCAATTTCATCGATGACGGCTTCGAACGGCTCACGCAGGAACGGGATTCGCGCCTCTTCGAGAATAGTGACCATGGTGGCGTGGTTGACGTGCTGATACATGTCGATATCCGACCAGCGCACAGAAACTGAGGCTGTAAATGCTTTATTGTCTGCTCTTCGCGCGAGACGCTCATCGCTCACCCAGCAGTCCCCGTTCCACTCGTCCGTGTCATGCTGCGGATCTGACGCGCCGCCACCGACAATGTCGCAAGGTCACGCTCGTCGGACTGATAGATCTCGTTCAACGTGCGCCGCGCCCGCTGCACCCGAGAGCCGTTGGTCAGCTCCCACTCGCCGATCTTCTCCTCACCGCTCTCCTCCGGCTCGCCGACGGCGAGCACATCGAAGCACAGCGAGCGCAGAGAACCGTAGATATCATCGCGAATCGCCAACCGCGCCAACGAATGCCAGCGGTCGTCACGCGGCAGGCCTGAAATCGCGGTCAGCAACCCATCCGTGCCGAGATAATCCATCAGCGCGAAGTAGGTGTCGGCCACTTCCGCCGGCTCGCGGTCTTTGACATCGGCAATGTCGATGATGTCCAGCAGGCTGTACTGATACAGGCCGGAGGCGATGATGTACGCGAGGTCCTCTGGCACACCGTGCGCAGAGAACTGCCCGACCTCCTTCTCGACGATCGCACGGTCGTCGCCACGCAGCCACTCCCGCATGCGCGGCGTCAGCTCGGCCACCTTCTTGGCGAACCGGTTGATCTCGGCGCCGACGGCCAGCGGCTGCGGCCGGTAGTTGAGCAGCCAGCGGCCTGCACGGTCGATCTGCCTGCGCAGGTCCAACGTCAAGCGATCCGAAACGTGCACCGCCACATCGGCATCGCGGATCGCCCGCCACACCTCGTTGATCCGGAAGATCGCGTCGGTCGCGACGTAGGACCGCACCGCATCCACCGGCCCCACACCGACATCCTCCATCACCCGGTACACATACGAGATGCCTGCCGTGTCGACGATGTCGTTCACCAGCATCGTGGTGATGATCTCCCGACGCAGCTGGTGCGACCGGATCTCAGTCCCGAATTGTTCCCGCAGCGGAGTCGGGAAGTAGCGCGGTAGCCGGGCGGCGAAGACCTCCTGATCAGGCAGCTCGGTGGCCAGTACCTTCTGCTTGAGGTCCAGTTTGACGTGTGCCATCAGCGTCGACAGTTCCGGTGAGGTGAGCCCGATCCCGGCTTCGGTGCGCCGCCGGATCTCCTTCTCCGACGGCAGCGCCTCGAGTTCCCGGTTCAGTCCGGCCTCGGACTCGAGGTCCTTGATCTGGCGGGAGTGCACGGGCAGCAGACTGGCCGCGTTGGCGCGGCTGGTGCCCATCAGGTCGTTCTGGTCCTTGTTGTCGATCAGCACCAGCTCGCCGACCTCGTCGGTCATCGACAGCAGCAGGTCCGTCCGGTCTTCCGGCTTCACCTTGCCCATGCTCACCAGCGCGTCGATCAGGATCTTGATGTTGACCTCGTGGTCGGAGCAGTCCACACCCGCAGAGTTGTCGAGGGCATCGGTGTTGATCCGACCGCCTGCGAGGTCGAACTCGACACGGCCAAGCGATGTGACGCCGAGGTTGCCACCTTCGCCGATCACCTTGGCGCGCACCTGGTTTCCGTTCACCCTGATCATGTCGTTGGCGCGGTCGCCGACATCGGCGTCGGACTCGGTTTCGGCCTTGATGTAGGTGCCGATGCCGCCGTTCCACAACAAGTCCACCGGCGCCTTGAGGATCCGGCGCAGCAGCTCAGGCGGCGGCAGCTCATCGACGCCGTCTTCGATACCGAGGGCGGCACGGACCTGCGGGCTGATGGGGATCGATTTCTGCTCGCGGCTGTAGACGCCGCCGCCTTCGCTTATCAGCGATTTGTCGTAGTCGTCCCATGTCGACCGTGGCAGGTCGAACATGCGCTTGCGTTCCTCCCATGACGTCGCCGCGTCGGGATTCGGATCGAGGAACACGTGCAGGTGGTTGAACGCGGCCACCAACCGGATATGCGGGGACAGCAGCATCCCGTTGCCGAAGACGTCGCCGCTCATGTCACCGATGCCGACGACG
>Ga0164305_10001037_pt1 | contig 11238 bp, 8 predicted proteins | sample Whisoiple_237_MG_FD_110215 | JGI IMG/M metagenome (GOLD analysis project Ga0164305, IMG submission 110215) | Soil microbial communities amended with pyrogenic organic matter from upstate New York, USA - Whitman soil sample_237_MG | ecosystem: Environmental > Terrestrial > Soil > Agricultural... | reverse complement strand
TGCGAACTCGGCGAAGGCTGCGAGCTGCAGGCGCGGGTCACCCTGGTTGCGCGAGTACGGCTGGGCAAGCGCGTGCGCATCCTGCCCGGCGCGGTGCTGGGCGCAGCCGGCTTCGGGCTGGCGATGGACGGCGGGCGCTGGCTCAACGTCCCGCAGCTCGGCGGCGTGGTCGTCGGCGACGACTGCGAGATCGGCGCCAACACCACCATCGACCGCGGCGCGCTGGGCGACACCGTCCTCGAGGAAGACGTGCGCCTCGACAACCAGATCCAGATCGGCCACAACGTGCGCATCGGTGCGCATACCGCGATGGCCGGCTGCTCCGCGGTCGCGGGCAGCGCGCGCATCGGCCGTTACTGCCTGGTCGGCGGAGGCGCCGGCATCCTCGGGCACCTGGAGGTCTGCGACCGCGTGATCATCACCGCGATGTCGCTGGTGACCCATTCGATCCGCGAACCCGGCGAGTATTCGTCGGGTACCCCATTGATGGACAATCGCAGCTGGCGCAAGAGCGCGGCGCGCTTCAAGCAACTCGACCGCATTGCCCGGCGTCCCGGCGCAAGCGACAAGGATCCCGCATGACCGATGCACCTTTCCGCGTGACCCTGCCGGTGAATACGCCGGAAATCGAACGCCTGCTCCCGCACCGCTATCCGTTCCTGCTGGTCGACCGGGTGATCGAGTTCGAGAAGGACAAGCGCGTGCTGGCGTACAAGAACGTGACCTGCAACGAGCCGTTCTTCACCGGCCATTTCCCGGGCCATCCGGTCATGCCCGGGGTCCTCGTGGTCGAAGCGCTGGCACAGGCCGGCGGCCTGCTCACCCAACTCTCGCGCGATCCCGCCGAACTGGGCAAGGACACGTTCTACCTGGTGAAGGTCGACAACGCGCGCTTCAGCCGCATGGTGGTGCCGGGCGACCGTCTGGAACTCGAAGTCGAACTGAAGCGCCGGATCCGCAACATGGCCCAGTACGTGGGCATCGCCCGCGTCGACGGCGAGCAGGCCGCCTGCGCCGAGATCCTCTGCGCCGCCGCGCGCGAATGAGCGACGCGCCCACCCTCGTCCACCCCACCGCGGTCATCGATCCCGATGCGCGGCTCGGCGCGGGCGTGCAGGTCGGCGCGTATGCGGTGATCGGCGCCGGTGTCGAAATCGGCGATGGCAGCCGGATCGGCCCGCATTGCACGATCGAAGGGCCGACCCGGATCGGCCGCGACAACGTGTTCCACGGGCATGCCGCGATCGGCGGCGATCCGCAGGACAAGAAATACCGCGGCGAGCGGGTCGAACTGGTGATCGGCAACGGCAACGCGATCCGCGAATTCGTCACCATCAACCGCGGCACCGGCGACGGCGGCGGGGTCACCCGCATCGGCGACCGCAACTGGATCCTCGCCTACTGCCACGTCGCCCACGACTGCATCATCGGCGACGACTGCGTGTTCTCGAACAACGCGACCCTGGCCGGCCACGTCACGATCGGCAACCACGTGATCCTGAGCGGATTCACCGGCGTCCACCAGTTCTGCCGGATCGGCGACCACGCGTTCGTCGGCATGGGTGCCTTCGTCAATGGCGATGTGCCGCCGTTCCTGATGGTGGCGCAGGAAAAATATGCGCGGCCACGCGGCATCAACGCGGAGGGCCTGAAACGCCGCGGGTTCGATGCGGGCCGCATCGCCAGCATCAAGCGCGCCTATCGCGCGCTGTACATGGGCGACGCCAAGCTGGACGACGCCAAGTCCGAACTCGGCGAGATCGCCGCGGGCGGCAGCGAGGACGTGCGCGCGATGCTGGATTTCATCGAACGCGGCGAGCGGCCCCTGCTCAGATGAGCGAACACGGTAGCGTCGTGCCGGCAGGCGGGGTGTTTCCCGACAAAGCGAGTATCGGGGAGCGACTCGGGGAATACCCCGCCTGCCGGTGCGACGCGGATCGAAGCGGAGCAACTGCATGAGCCTCCGCATCGCCCTCTGCGCCGGCGAGACCTCCGGCGACCAGCTCGGCGCCGGGCTGATCCGCGAACTGCGCGCAAGGTTCCCGGATGCCGAATTCGCCGGCATCGGCGGCGACGGCTTGCGCGCGGCCGGCATGGAGACCTGGCACGACGCCAGCGAACTCGCGGTGATGGGCCTGGCCGAAGTGCTCGCCCACCTGCCGCGTTTGCTGAAGCTGCGCAAGGCCTTCCGCCAACGCGTGCTGGACTGGAAGCCGGACGTATTCATCGGCATCGATGCGCCCGACTTCAACCTCGGCGTGGAACGCTGGCTCAAGCAGCGCGGCGTGCGCACCGTGCACGACGTCAGTCCGTCGGTCTGGGCCTGGCGCGAGTCGCGCGCGGCCAAAATCGGTGCCAGTGCGGATCGCGTGCTGTGCCTGTTCCCGATGGAACCGCCGATCTACGCCAAGCATGAGGTCGATGCCGTGTTCATCGGCCATCCGCTCGCCGACGAGATTGCGCTGCATCCGGATCGCAATGGCGCGCGTGTCGCGCTGGGCGAAGCGATCGATGGGCCGATCCTCGCGCTCTTGCCGGGCAGCCGGCTCGGCGAGATCCAGAAGATGCTGCCGACGTTCCTGGAAGCCACGCGCCTCCTGCATACCGATCTTCCCGGCATGCGCGTGCTGGTGCCGGCCGCGAACGCGCAATGCCGTCATGCGATCGAAGCGATCGTCGGCGATTCACCAACGTTGCGCGTGCTCGACGGCCAGGCGCAGGCAGCGATGATCGCCAGCGACGTCGTCCTGCTTGCGTCCGGCACCGCCGCGCTGGAGGCGATGCTGTGCAAGCGGCCGATGGTGATCGGCCATCGCATTGCCGGCCTGACCTACGCCATCGTCAAGGCGTTCGGCCTGCTCAAGTCCACGCATGTCAGCCTGCCCAACGTGCTGGCCGGCGAAACACTGGTGCCCGAACTGCTGCAGGACGATTGCACGCCATCGCACTTGCACACCGCGCTGCTGCGCTGGTTTCGCGACTCCGACGCCGTCGCGGCGCTGCAACCGAGGTTCCTCGCGATCCACGAGAGCCTTCGTCGCGATGCCTCGGCACGCGCCGCCGATGCCGTCGCTGAATTGCTGGCCGCACCCGCATGACCCAACGCATCGCCGGGATCGACGAGGCAGGACGCGGCCCGTTGGCCGGGCCGGTGGTGGTCGCTGCCGTGGTGTTCCCGCCAGGGCGCACGCCGGTGAATGGGCTGGACGATTCCAAGGCGCTGACCGCGCGCAGGCGCGAGGCGCTGTACCCGCGCATCATCGACCGCGCGATCGCGTGGAAGATCGTGTTCATCGAGCCGGCCGAAATCGACCGTCGCAACATCTACCACGCCACCCTGCACGGCATGCGCGAGGCGCTGCTGGGCGTGGCCCACATGGCGGATTGCGCCCGTATCGACGGCAATCGCCTGCCGGCCGACCTGCCGTGCCCGGCCGAGGCCTGGATCGGTGGCGACGCGCGCGACCGCACGATCATGGCCGCGTCGATCCTGGCCAAGGTGGCGCGCGACCGGGCCATGCGCGAGCTGCATGCGCTGTATCCGCAGTACGGTTTCGACCGGCACAAGGGCTACCCCTGCCCTGCCCACCTGCAGGCGCTGCGAGACCATGGTCCGTGCCCGCAGCATCGGCGCAGTTTCGCCCCGGTGCAGCAGGCCTTGCATGGCGACCTGCAGGGTGACCTTTTGCACGCAGCTTTCGGCACATGACCTGACCGCAGCGTCGGCAGACCATGCGCTTGCATCGATCGATGCGGCTGCGCGCGCGAGCCGGCCGACGCCCGCCCCAGCCACCTCCGCATGTCGGCACCGCGAGGTGAGCCATGTTCATGCGCACCGCTGCCCACGCAGACACTGCGTTGCCCTGGGAGGATCGTCCCGCCCAGGCAAGTCGCCACCGCATCGGCAACTTGCATCTGGACGCCACTGCGGTGGCGCGCTTCGACACGTTGCTGCACGAGATCCACCCCGACGCCCGACATGTCGATGCCGACCGCATCGCCACGCTCGCCCGCTGGCTGCAAGTTCTGCCCGCGGAACGGGCGCGCGCCGTGCTCGATGAACGCCTGGAGAGGATCGAGCACTTGCGCGCGATGCTCGGCGACGCCGACTGGGACCGTCGCGAAGATGCCTGCGAGCGCGTGAGGAAACTCCTGGCCTACCTCGACCAGGACCAAGACCTGATCCCTGACGCCATTCCATTGCTCGGCCTGCTGGACGACGTGATCCTGCTGGAACTGGCGTGGCCGGCGGTCGCGACCGAAGCGGAGGATTACGCCGATTTCTGCGTCTACCGGATCATCGCGAACCCGGAAGGCGACGGAGCGCAGCGACGCGAGGCGTGGATCCGCGATCGCCTGGAGGCCCTGGCGCTGTACCAGCACCATGAACGCATCAATGCCGGCCGCTACGCGGATGGCAGGCATCCCGATCGGCCGTTCAGGGTGGCCTGAAGCGATGCGGCGTTCGTGAGCCGACGCAGGCCGGTTCGCCGGCCTGTCAAGCCTTGCCCGGACCCCTGCCGCGGCCTACCCTGCTGGCTGGTTACGCGGTGCCCAGATGTCAGCCCGTTTCGTCCCCCTGCACCTGCACAGCGAGTATTCGCTGGTCGATTCGACGATCCGCATCCCGGAACTCGTCGCGGCCTGTGCGTTGCGTGGCTTGCCGGCGGTGGCCATCACCGACCAGAACAACCTGTTCGCGCTGGTCAAGTTCTACAAGGACGCGGAAAAGGCCGGCATCAAGCCGATCGCCGGCGCCGACGTACTCATCGCGGAAGGCACCGCCGCGCCATCGCGGCTGACCTTGCTGTGCCGGGATCGCGACGGCTACCTAAGCCTCTCCCAGATCCTGACCCGCGCATGGATGGAAGGCCATCGCGTCGATGGAGTGGTCGCGCGGCCGGCCTGGCTGTCCGAGAACGCCGGCCTGTTCGCGATCGCCGGGCCGCAATCGGAACCCGGCCAGCTGTTCGCGTCCGGTCGCCACGACCTGGCCGAACAGGCATTGGCTGGCCTGCAGTCCAGGTTCGGCGAACGCCTGCACCTGGAGCTGCTGCGCACCGGCCGCGCCGGCGAGGACGCCTTCAATGCGTTCGCGCTGGACCTGTCGGCGCGACGCGGCATCCCGGTGGTCGCCAGCAACGATGTGCGCTTCCTCGATGCCGAAGGCTTCGACGCGCACGAGGCGCGCGTCTGTATCGCCAGCGGACGGGTGCTCGACGATAGCCGTCGTCCGCGCGATTACAGCGCCGAGCAATACCTCAAGTCCGCCGACGAAATGGCCGCGCTGTTCGCCGCCGATGCGCCGGACGCACTCGACAACACCGTGGCGCTGGCGGAGCGCTGCAACCTGGAACTGCGCCTGGGCACCTATTACCTGCCCGCGTTCCCGGTGCCGAGCGACGAGACGCTCGACAGCTGGATCCGCAGCCAGTCGCGCGATGGGCTGACGCAACGTCTCCTCAAGGCACCGCTCGCAGACGGCAAGAGCCGCGCGGACTATGAAGCCCGGTTGGAACTCGAGCTGGACGTCATCATCTCGATGGGCTTCCCGGGCTACTTCCTGATCGTCGCCGACTTCATCAACTGGGCGAAGCAGCACGGCATCCCGGTCGGTCCCGGTCGCGGTTCCGGTGCGGGCTCACTGGTGGCATGGGCGCTGGGGATCACCGACCTCGACCCGCTGCCCTACGACCTGCTGTTCGAGCGCTTCCTCAATCCGGAACGCGTGTCGATGCCGGACTTCGACATCGACTTCTGCATGGATCGTCGCGACGAGGTGATCGACTACGTCGCGCGGAAATACGGTCGCGACCGGGTCAGCCAGATCATCACCTACGGCACGATGGCGGCGAAGGCGGTGCTGCGCGACGCCGGCCGCGTGCTCGGCTTCCCGTACGGCTTCGTCGATGGGCTGGCCAAGCTCATCCCGCTGCAGCCCACCGACCCGATGACGCTGGAAGACGCGATCGGCATCGGCAAGCGCGCGCAGAAGGAACCGGACCGGGTTGTCAGCGAATTCCGCGATCGTTACCGCGCCGAGGACGATGTCCGTGACCTCGTCGACCTCGCCCTGCAGCTGGAAGACCTGACCCGCAACGCAGGCAAGCATGCGGGCGGCGTGGTGATCGCACCGACGCCGCTGCAGGAGTTCTGCCCGCTGTTCGCGGAACACGACGGCCACGGCCTGGGCCGCAACCCGGTGACCCAGTTCGACAAGGACGACGTCGAATCGATCGGCCTGGTGAAGTTCGACTTCCTCGGCCTGCGCACGCTGACGATCATCGACTGGGCGGTGAAGGCGATCAACGTCCGGCATGCGCGCGAAGGTCGCCCGCCGCTCGACATCACCGCGCTGGAACTCACCGACAAGAAGACCTACGAGCTGTTCGCGCGCGGCGATTCGGTGGCGGTGTTCCAGTTCGAATCGCGGGGCATGCGCGAGCTGCTGAAGCGCGCCAAGCCGGACACCTTCGAGGACATCATCGCGCTCGCCGCGCTGTTCCGCCCGGGTCCGCTGGGCAGCGGGATGGACAAGGAGTGGTGCGACCGCAAGCACGGCATCACCGAGGTCAGCTATCCGCACGCGGCGCTCGAACAGGTGCTGTCGCCGACCTACGGCGTGATCGTGTACCAGGAACAGGTGATGCAGATCGCCCAGGTCCTGGCCGGCTATTCGCTGGGCGGCGCCGACCTGCTGCGCCGCGCGATGGGCAAGAAGAAGCCCGAGGAGATGGCGAAGGAGCGCGCCAAGTTCGAGGCCGGCTCCGCCGAGCGCGGCGTGAACCCGCGCACCGCGACGCAGATCTTCGACCTGATGGAAAAGTTCGCGGAGTATGGCTTCAACAAGTCGCACTCGGCGGCGTACGCGCTGGTCGCCTATCAGACCGCGTGGCTGAAGGTGCATTACCCGGCGGAATTCATGGCCGCGGTGCTGTCGTCCGACATGGACAACACCGACAAGGTGGTCGGCTTCCTCGACGAGGCGCGCACGATCGGCCTCAACGTGCTGCCGCCGGACGTGAACGCGTCGAGCTACATGTTCGAGGCGGCCGATCCGGACCACTCGAATCCCGGCGCGCCACCGAAGCGGGTGATCCGCTACGGCCTGGGTGCGGTCAAGGGCGTCGGCCGTGGCGCCTGCGAGGCGATCGTGGCGGCGCGCGAGGCCGGACCGTTCTCCGACCTGCTGGATTTCTGCAAGCGCGTGGATGCGGCCGGCCTCAACAAGCGCACGCTGGAAGCGCTGATCCATGGCGGTGCGATGGATGCGCTGGCGAAGAACCGCGCCTCGCTGATGCTGCAATTGCCGGACGTGCTGAAGGCCACCGACCAGATCGCCAGGAACCGCGACGCCGGCGTGGTAGACATGTTCGGTAATGCCAACGGCGCGCCAGACATCCACATCGACCTGCCCGAATGCGCCGACTGGCCGCTGGCGCAGAAGCTGCAGGGCGAACGCGAAACGCTGGGGCACTACCTTAGCGGGCACCCGATGGATCCCTATCGCGACGAACTGCAACGCCTGGTCGGCCACGACCTGTCGTCGCTCGATGCGCTGTGGGAGGGCCGCCCGCAGGAAGCGCGCAAGGGCTGGCGACAACAGATGCAGGCGGTGGTCGCCGGGCAAGTCGTCGGCATGCGCAAGCGCGGCGACTCGCAGGCCTTCGTGCAACTGGAGGATGGGCGCGGCCGCATCGAATGCGCCTTCTTCGGCGACGAATGGCAGCAGTACGCGTCGCTGCTCACCCGGGATCGCATCCTCGTCGTCGAGGGCGGCCTGCGCGAGGACGAATTCAGCGGTGGCTTCGCCCTGCGCGCCACCCGCTGCTGGGACTTCACCCAGCTCTGCGGGGACCAGGCGCAGCGCGTCTCGATCCGCATCGACCTGCGCAACCCGGATGCGCTGAAGCAGTTCGAGCGCATGCTGCAAACGCATGCGGGCGCAACGCCGATCCTGATCGAAGCGATCACCACCGCCGGCATCGGCAGGCTCACCCTCAATGGCGGACGCGGGTTGCGCGTGGACGCAGCGTTGCCTGGGCTACTGCGCGGCTTGCCCGGCGTGGACACGGTCAACCTGCAACTGGGCAAGCCCTGGGTGCAGTGACGCGCGGTCAGTCGTCCTGGTCGCCGGCGACGATTTTCTTCTGGATCCTGTCGAGGTAGGCGTCGGCTTCTTCCACGCTGCGGAAGATCTCGCTCAGGGGCACCGCCTTGACGATGTCGAACACCTTCTTCACCTGCGGCTGCGCATTCGCGATCAGCAGAGTGCCGCTGCGCGCCGCCAGCAACTTGCGCGCGCGGAAGATCGAACGAACGCCGGCCGAGCTGATGTAATCCAGCTGGGCGAGATCGAGCACGAGGGATTGCACCTTCGCCGCCAGCACCAGCGTGAGTCGGTCATCGAGCTCGCTGTAGGTGTGGGTATCGAGCCGGCCGCCGATCTCGACGCGCTGGTTGCCGTTCTCGCGCAGGGGATGGATGCGGACGGAAATGGCCATGGAATCGCGTGTGATCAAGTTGAAGGGAGTATGCCACCGAGCACCACGCGCACGTGGTTCCAGCCGGTGCCGCGATGGTAACGCGCGTCTTCCGCCAGCTCGCGAACCAGATGGATGCCGAGCCCGCCGATCGCTCGCGCGTCGAGATCGGCGTCGAGGTCGGGTTGCGGATGCGCAAGCGGATCGAATTCGGGGCCGTCGTCGCGGATGTCCAGGATGACGCGCGCGCCGTCGACCGCCATGCCGAGCTGCACGGTGTCCACCCCGGCCGCTGCGCCGTGGTCGATCAGGTTGCACACCAGCTCCTCGACGATCACCTGCGCGTCGTGGACGCAAGACTGTTCGATGCCCGCCGACTGCAAGCGATCCTCGATCGCGGAAAGCAACTCCGCCAAGCGCGCGCGTCCATCCGGTACCCGCAGCGTCATCGACCATTCGCCGGTTGCCGCACGCGACCCACAGTCGATGGCGAACACGGTGATGTCGTCCGACTGCGCCACCCCGGACGCGAACCGGTGCACCGCGGCGAGCATGCCGTCGCAGGCCTCGGCCGCGCCGTTCATCGCGCGCAATGTCTCGAGCATGCGTTCCTCGCCGAATGCGAGGTCGGCGCCGTCGAAGGCTTCGGTCACGCCATCGGTCCACGCGAACAGCAGGTCGCCAGGTCGCAAGCGGCCTCGCCAGACTGCATAGGCGTCGACCACGTCGAAGCCCAATGCTGGCCCGGATTCGAGTGGAATGCGTTCGATGCGGCCATCGGCATGCCGCAGCAGGGGCGCGTCGTGCCCGGCGCTGGCGATGGCGAGTTCGCCGGTCGCCATGTCGAGCACCCCGCACAACACGGTAGCGAACATGCAGGTGTCGTTGCCTTGCGCCAGGTGCCCAGACGCATCGACGAGCACGCGGTCCGGCGCACTGCCGGTCGCCGCAGCCACTTCCAGCACGGTCACCGCTCGCGCCATGAACAACGCCGCGGGCACGCCTTTGTCCGACACGTCGCCGACCACGAACCACAACCGGCCATCGCCTGTCTCGAAATGCCCATGGAAATCGCCGCCAACCGCTTTCGCCGGCTCGAGCCGTGCCTGCAGGCGGTAGTGGCGTTCGCCGCTGTCGAAGTCGCGATCACGTGGCAGCATCGACATCTGGATGCCGTGCGCGATGTCCAGCTCGCTCTGCAACTTCTGCTGCTCGGCGGCGTAGCGGCCGATCTGGTCCAACTGCAGGCGGATCGAATCGCGTGCACGCTCGAGCGCACGCGCCATCACCCCGACCTCGTCGCCGCGCGTGTCGTGCGGCACGGGCCAGTCGAACTCGCCATTGGCGAAATGGCCCGCACTGGTCGTCAGTTCGGTCAATGGCACGGTGATCCGCCGCGCCAGCCGCAGGACCGCCAATGCCGCCAGCAACGCCACCAGCCCGCCGATCAGGGCGAGCATCCGCATCGCGCTGTCGAGGCTCGCCAGCATCGCATCCCGGCCCATCGACACCTGCAGGGTCCAGCCGCTTTCACCGACCGGCTGCAGCACCGAGTAGCGGATCGCGCCGTTGCGTGCATCGGCATGGGTGAACTGCAGCGCGCGATGTTGCACCCGCGCAGCCTCCATCGGCGCCAGGTCGCTGCGACCGGCGCGCGCGATGTAACCGGGCAGGTCATGCGCGAAGGCGATGCCGCGCTCCGGATGCACGGCGATGGTGCCTGCCGGCGCGAACAGCGCGGTGCGCTGGCCGACCAGGGTACGCAGGGATTCCAGCGACGACGACAATGCCTGCACCGGCACGTCCAGGCTGACCATGCCGATACGCCGCCCCTCGCGATCGCGCAGAGGCAGGTTGAGCGTGGTCATGTAGCGCCCGCCGGCGGTCTCGTTGAAGTACGGCTCCGACCACCACGGCGCGCTTGCCTGCAGGGTGCGCTGGTACCACTCGCGCCCGACCAGGTCGTAGCCGTCGGCGAGCAGGTCGCGATCCGGCACGCCGCGGGTGGCGATACCGACGTAATGGGCCAGCGGCGCGCGGTCGGCGAGCACGCCCGGTTCGAGCGCGACGAGGCCGCCGACCGTCGCCGGGTTGGCCTCGAGCATCGCCTCCATCGCCTCGAGCAATTCCGCGCGGGTCAGTTGCACCCGGTTGCTCAGTTCGATCATCGCCTCGCCGGAGACCCGCACCGAGCGCATCGTCGCGTCCAGCCGGTCGGCCGCCTGCTGTGCTTCGTAACGCGTGCGCGCCTCGGCATCGGCGACCACGCGCTCGCGGGCGGCGAAGAACGCGGTGGCGAATCCGGCCAGCAGAAGCAAGGCCAGCAGCAGGCCGACCCACAGCATCAACCGCGTGCGCAGGCTGGCATGCCAGGGCACGCGCACGTCCGCCGAGGAGGCGGGAGGCGCTGCCGGCACGGGCATGGGTTCCATCGCCGCAGCGTCCGATGGCCCATCGCCTGCGTCAAGCGCCGCCGGCGCAGCCCTGACCTACGGCTCGGTATGGGCCGCCTGCTGGGATAAACTGCCGCCGATGAACCCGAATTACCTCGATTTCGAACAGCCGATCGCGGACCTGGAAGCGAAGATCCAGGAACTGCGGCATGCCAGCAGCGGGCCGGCGGTCAACGTGGACGCTGAAGTCCACACGCTGAAGGAAAAGCTTCGCAAGCGCACCGCGACGATCTTCCGCGACCTGACGCCGTGGCAGGTGTCGCAACTCGCCCGACATCCGGCGCGGCCGTACACGCTGGACT
>Ga0164305_10001035_pt1 | contig 11241 bp, 9 predicted proteins | sample Whisoiple_237_MG_FD_110215 | JGI IMG/M metagenome (GOLD analysis project Ga0164305, IMG submission 110215) | Soil microbial communities amended with pyrogenic organic matter from upstate New York, USA - Whitman soil sample_237_MG | ecosystem: Environmental > Terrestrial > Soil > Agricultural... | reverse complement strand
CGGCATCCAGCCGCGACTGCGCCGTCGTCGCCTTGCTCCGCTGCAATGCATTGCCCAGCAGCGGCAAGCGCAGGGCGAGCCCGATCGGCCTCGCCAGCTCCAGCGCCTGGTCGTAGCCGCGGCTACGCAGGCGCGCGCGGTGCAGCGGGATCGGGATGAGCGCTTCCGGTCGCGGCAGGCTCGCAAGTCGGTCCACCATGCATTGCGCCAGCACGCGGCCCGCCGCGAAGTCGCGATGGAACTTCAGTCGCGGCAGCAGACGATCGAGCGGGAAGGCATAGTCGAAGACGGCATGCACCTGGTCCAACGGCGGTGGCGCTTGCAGGCAGTGCCCGCAGTGGCCCGCCTGTGGAAGCGGCAGCGCGCATCGCATGCAGGCAGGGCCCTGCCACGGCAGGGATGCGTGGCAGGGCCCGCACAGGTCGCGCCCATCGGCGCCCGGCTCTCCGCAGACCATGCAGCGCAGAGCGAATAGCCAGGGCAGGGGAGCGGCCAGGCAGCCGTCAACTTTTCCGGGGAGTGATCGGTTGACGGTGCCGGCCATGCATTCCAGACTGCCGGCCTCATCAAAGCGCGTCTGTCGGGGAACCCCCATGCCTGCCATCAGTGAATTCCCCATCCGCCACGACTGGTCGCGCGCCGAGGTCGAGGCCCTGTTCGACCTGCCGCTCACCGAACTGCTGCATCGGGCCGGCAGTGCGCATCGGCTGCATTTCGATCCGGCCGAGGTGCAGGTCTCCACGCTGCTGTCGGTGAAGACCGGCGGCTGCCCGGAAGATTGCGGCTATTGCCCCCAGGCAGCGCGTTACCACACCGGCGTCGATGCGACCAAGCTGATGTCGACCAAGGCGGTGGTGGAGAAGGCCAGGCAGGCCAAGGCCGCAGGTGCATCGCGCTTCTGCATGGGCGCGGCCTGGCGGTCGCCGAAGGATCGCGACGTGCCCAAGGTCGCCGCGATGATCCGCGAGGTGAAGGCGCTGGGGCTGGAAACCTGCGCCACCCTCGGCATGTTGTCCGGTGAGCAGGCACAGGCGTTGAAGAGCGCAGGCCTCGATTACTACAACCACAACCTCGACACCGACCCCGAGTACTACGGCGACATCATCCACACCCGCGAGATGCAGGACCGCCTCGACACCCTCACCCACGTGCGCGACGCCGGCATGAAGACCTGCTGCGGCGGCATCGTCGGCATGGGCGAATCGCGCCGCCAGCGCGCCGGCCTGCTGCAGACCCTGGCCAACCTGCCCGCGCATCCGGATTCTGTGCCGATCAACCGCCTCGTGCAGGTCGAAGGCACGCCCTTGCACGGCACCACCGAGCTGGATCCGTTCGAGTTCGTGCGCAGCATCGCCGTCGCGCGCATCCTGATGCCCGCCTCGATGGTGCGGCTGTCGGCCGGCCGCGAAAGCATGAGCGATGAACTGCAGGCACTGTGCTTCGCCGCCGGCGCCAACTCGATCTTCTACGGCGAGAAGCTGCTGACCACCGGCAACCCGGACACCGAACGCGACATGGCGCTGTTCGCGCGCCTGGGCCTGCGGCCGATGCCGGTCGATACCGCGAAGGACGACAGCATCGACGCGTGTTCGACCACGGTGCATGCCGGCATTACCGAAGCGGCTTAGGCGATGTCGCGGGTGTCGTTGACCGAGCGCGCGCTCACCTCACGCGCGCAACGCGAGGCCGCGCATCGTCGTCGGCACCTGCGTACGGTCGCGTGGCGCGAGGGCATGCGCTGCGGCGTCGACGGCCGCACGCTGCTGAACTTCTGCAGCAACGATTACCTCGGTTTGTCGCAGGATCCGCGGGTGATCGCGGCCCTGCGCGATTCATCCGGCGAAGGCGCGGGTGCGACCGCGTCCCACCTGGTCTGCGGGCATGGCGCGCAGCATGCCGCACTGGAGGCGGAACTCGCCGAGTGGTTGCAAGTGCCGCGCGCGCTGCTGTTCGGTAGCGGCTACATGGCCAACCTCGCGGTGTTGCAGGCGCTGCTGGGCGAGGGCGATGTCTGCGTGCAGGACAAGCTCAACCACGCGTCGCTGATCGACGCCGCGCGGTTGGCCGGCTGCACGTTCAAGCGCTATCCGCATGCAGATCCCGATGGTGCCGCACGCCAGCTCGCGTCGCACGCGCAAGGTGCCGCACTGCTGGCGAGCGACGGCGTGTTCTCGATGGATGGCGATGTGGCGCCGTTGCGCGCGCTGGCGCGTGTCTCGCGCGAACACCACGCGACGCTCTGCATCGACGACGCCCACGGCATCGGCGTGCTGGGAGAGGCTGGACGTGGCAGCATCGATGCTGCGGGCCTGGCGGCGGCGGACGTTCCGCTGCGGCTGGTGACCTTCGGCAAGGCGCTGGGCAGCGCGGGCGCGGCGATCGTCGGCGATGCCGATCTCGTCGCGCATCTCGCCGAAACCGCACGGCCTTACATCTACACCACGGCGATGCCGCCCGCGCAGGCCGCCGCCACCCGCGAAGCGGTACGCATCGCGCGCACGGGCGATGGGCTTCGCGAACGCCTGCGCGCGCACATCGAACGACTGAAGGATGGCGCGCGCAAGCATGGTCTGGAATTGATGCGGTCCGACACGCCGATCCAGCCATTGCTGGTCGGCGATGACATGCATGCGTTGGAGATGTCCGCCGCACTCGAAGCGCGTGGCTACTGGGTGGCACCGATCCGCCCGCCGACGGTGCCGGAAGGCCGCGCGCGCCTGCGGATCACCTTGAGCGCATCGCATGACGCAGAACAGATCGATGGCCTGCTCGACGCCCTGGCGCAGGCGCGCGACGCGGTGATGGCGTGAGTCTGCGCGTCGACGTGTTCGGCAGCGGTCCGCCGCTGGTCCTGCTGCACGGCTGGGCCATGCATGGCGGCATCTTCGCGCCATTGGTGGAGGCGCTTCGCGCGCATCGCACCCTGCATGTCGTCGACCTGCCGGGCCACGGCCACAACCGCGACTGCGGCGTGCCGCTGACCTTGGGTGAGTGTGCGAACGCGGTGTTCGACGCGGTACCCGATGCACCATGGTGCGGCTGGTCGCTGGGCGGCCTGATCGCCCTGCATGCGGCGTCGACGCAGCCGCAACGCATTCCCGCGCTTGCGCTGATCTGCGCCACCCCGAAATTCGTGGTCGCCGACGACTGGCCACTGGGCATGTCGGCGGCCGTGTTCCGCGGCTTCGCCGAAGGACTGCGCAGCGACTGGCGCGCCACCATCGATCGTTTCATCGCGCTGGAGGCGTTCGGCTCCGACCACATGCGCGATGAGTTGCGCATGTTGCGCGATGCGGTGCTGGCGCATGGCGAACCGGCCCCGCACGTACTGGCGGAAGGCCTGCAGGTGCTGGAAGACAGCGACCTGCGCGATGCCCTGCCGGGATTGCAGATGCCCAGCCTGTGGATCGGCGGGCGTCGCGACCGGTTGGTCAATCCGCAGGCGATGCAGGCGTCGGCGGCGCTCGCGCCGAATGCTCGCCATCTGCAGGTGGAGCATGCCGGCCATGCGCCGTTCCTGACCCATGCGGACGAAGTGGCGCATGCGCTGGTTGGTTTCCTCCCAGGGCACGCCGCATGAGCACGCGCTTGTTCGACGCAAAGCAGGTGCGCCGCGCGTTCTCGCGCTCGGCGCCGAGCTATGACGCTGCCGCGCAACTGCAGCATGCGGTGGAGGCGCGGTTGCTGGAATCGCTGGACTACCTCGACGATCCCGCCTTGAAGCGCGAGCCGCCGCAACGCGTGCTCGACCTGGGCTGCGGTACCGGACGCGCCAGCATCGCCATGCAGAAGCGCTGGCCGAAGACCCAGGTTGTCTCGCTGGATCTCGCCCTGCCGATGCTGCAGCAGGCGCGCGCGGCATCGAAGCGATCGCGCGCGTGGCTGTCCAACCCGTTCGCGCGGGCGCCGCAGGCGGTGTGCGCGGATGCGCGCGCGCTGCCGTTGGCGGAGTCGTCGGTCGATGTGCTGTTCTCCAATCTGTGCGTTCAGTGGGTCGAGGATCTGGACGCGCTGTTCGCCGGTTTCCGCCGCGTGCTGAAACCGCATGGCCTGCTGTTGGTCTCCACCTTCGGGCCGGAAACCCTGTGGGAACTGCGCGATGCGTTCGCGCACGCCGACGACGCACCGCACGTCAGCCCGTTCGCCGACATCGCCGGCTTTGGCGATGCGCTGGTGCGTGCCGGCTTCCACCAGCCGGTACTGGATCGCGAGGAAGAAACCACGCATTACCCGGACCTCGCATCGCTGATCCGCGAGCTGCGCGCGATCGGCGCGACCAATGCGCTGGCGACGCGGCGGCACACCCTGACCGGGCGCGCACGCTTCGCGACCGCGGCGGCGGCGTACGAAACGCATCGCGACCCGCGCGGACTGCCGGCGACCTGGGAAACCATCACCGCAATGGCCTGGGCGCCGGAAGCCGGCACGCCGGTGCGCGAGGGCGATGTCGACGTGGCTTCGATCCCGCTGTCGCGCATCCCGATCCGGCGGCGCGGATGACGGCGCAACGCCGGGCGCTGCTGGCCATCGCGCTGTCGCTGCTGTCGGCGCTGTTCTTCACTGCGACCTATGTGCTCAATCGTGCCGCCGCGGTCGAAGGCGGGCACTGGGCCTGGACCGCGTCGCTGCGTTACCTGTTCGTGCTGCCCCTGCTGCTGCCGCTGATGCCATGGCAGGGCGGTGTCGCACCGGTGGCGAAGGCGATGCGCGCCGCGCCGGGTGCGTGGCTGCTGTGGAGCGGGATCGGGTTCGTGCTCTTCTACATGTTGTTGAGCTATGCCGCCGCCAGCGGGCCGTCGTGGTTGATCGCGGCGAGTTTCCAGACCACGGTGGTGGCAGGCATGTTGTGCGCGCCGCTGCTCTACGACGACGCGCGTGCACGCATTCCGCGCGCGGCATTGGGCGTGGGTGCGCTGATCATCGTCGGCGTGTTGCTGATGCAGTTCGGGCACGCACACGGCGCCCTGGATGCGACGGGCTGGATCGCGCTGCTGTGCGTGGTCGCCAGCGCCTTCGCCTACCCGCTGGGCAATCGCGGGTTGCTGCTGCACCTGGAGCGTACGGGCGTCGAGCTCAACGCGACGCAGCGCGTGTTCGGCCTGGCCCTGGCCAGCCAGCCCGCATGGCTGGCGTTGGCGGCGTGGGCGTGGCTACAGGCGGGGCCGCCATCCGTATCGCAGCTGTGGCTGGCCCTGGGCGTGGCGGTCAGCGCCGGCGTGATCGCCACCATCCTGTTCTTCCAGGCCACCGGCATGGTCCGCGACAACGCCACCGCGCTCGGCGCCGCGGAAGCGATGCAGGCCGCCGAAGTCCTGTTCGCGATGCTGCTGGGGGTGGCCTTCCTGGGGGAGGGCTTGCCACGCGGGAAAGCCCTGGCCGGTGCGGCGCTGGTGGTGGCCGGCATCGTCGTGTTCGCATGGATCGTTGCACGCGAGGCACGCCGCGGTGCCCACGATGCGGAAGCGCTGCTGTCCGATCGCGGCAGCTGAATCGCCGCCGGCTCAGCGCACCTGTGCGAGCCAGTCTTCCAGGTTGTAGTAATTGGTGACGCGTGCGATCAGTCCGTCGCGCAGCTCGAAGAACGCGCCACCGGGCAGCACGTAGGTTTGCCCGCTCGCCGGCGGCAGGCCGTCGTCCGCGACCAGGTACTCGCCGTGCACGATGTACTCCGCAGCGGCGCGCGCGCCATCGGGCGATGCCATCACCACGACATCGCGCAGTTGCTCCCGGTAACAGCGCGCCATCCGCTCCTGGAACGCCGCGAACGCGGGCTTGCCGGTCTCGCGCGAGCCCTGGTTGAGGTCGTGGGCGACATCGTCGGCCAGCAATGCCTGCATGCCGGCCCAGTCGCCACGATTGAACGCGGCGTAGTAGGCGAGGACGATCTCGGTGGCGCGATCGTGCGTGCGGGTGCCGTCGATTTTCATGGCTGCGCTCCCGGGGCGAGTGCGAACAGGGCAGGCAAGGCGTCGAGGTCGACGTTGCCGCCGGACAGGATGATGCCGACCCGGCGCCCTTCGAACAACGGGCGCTGCGCCAGCACCGCCGCCAACGCGATCGCCGACGAGGGCTCGACCAGCTGCTTCGTGCGCGTCCACAGCAGTCGCATCGCGGCAACGACCTGCGCGTCGTCGACGGTCAGCACGCGTGCGTCCGCAGCGCGCAGGATGTCGAAATTGATCGCGCCCAGGGTGCCGCGCAACCCGTCGCAAATGGTGTCGGGAATGAAGTCGTGGTCGAGCGCGCCTTTCGCGAACGAACGCGCGCCATCGGCAGCGCCTTCGGGCTCGGCGAGATAGAGCTGGCAGTCCGGCGCCAGCGCGCGCATCGCCAATGCGGTACCGGCAGCGAGCCCGCCACCGCCCAGCGGCACCACCAGTGCCTCGAGGTCGGGATGCGCGTTCAACAGTTCCAGCGCAGCCGTGCCCTGGCCGGCGATGACCCGCGGATCGGTATACGGATGCACGGAGGTCGCGCCGGTATCGGCCTGCACCTGCGCGCATAGCGCCTCGCGCGCGGCGATGGTCGGTGCGCAGCGATGCAGGATCGCGCCGTACTGGTCGATCGCGGCGAGCTTGGCGCGGACCGCGCCATCCGGGACCACCACGTGGCACGGAATCCCGCGACCACGTGCAGCCAATGCCAGCGCGGCGCCATGGTTGCCGGAGGAGTGCGTGACCACGCCAAGCGCTGCGATGTCGTCGGCCAGCGACCACACCGCGTTGCACGCGCCACGGAACTTGAACGCGCCGATCCGTTGCAGGTGTTCGGACTTGAAGACGAGTCCAGCGCCGCTAACCGTGTCGAGCGCATGCGAGCGCAGGATCGAGGTCACGTGCGCGTGCGGGGCGATGCGTGCGGCCGCGGCCAGGACATCGTCGAAACAGGGAGCGGTCGCATTTGCATTCATCGGTGAATGCTAGCGCAGGCCGTCTTCGCTGAATCGTTCAGCCGTCGACGCAGGCATCGGGCAGGATTAAGCACCGATTCAAAGCGCCGGCAGGAAGCTGCGGGTGCATACAAGGGGAACGACCATGCTTCGCAAATTTTTGCTTCCCGCGCTCGCCATGGCGACGCTCGCGGGCTGCGCCACCGGTTACAGCTACCGCGGCGGCAATGGCGACTACTACTACGGCCAGCCAAGCGTCGATTACCGCTACTACGACGGCTACGGCTTGGGTGGATACGGCTACGGCTATGGCTCGGGTGGCTATGGTTACGGCCAGGGCTACTACCTCGATGCGTTTGGTCGCCCGGTCTACGGCTATCCCTACGGGTACTACGGCGGGCGCTATCCGAGTTATCCCTACGGGCATGGCCCGCGGCCCCGTCCGCCGCATGGTCCCGGCCACGATGGCGACCATGATGGAGACCACGATGGCCCACCGCCCTCACATGGCGGCAATCGGCCGCCATGGCGCGATATCGGGCGCATCCGCGATCGCAATGACGGTGGCGGCGAGCAGGCTTGGCCGCGTCGGCTTGGCCACCAGCCCGACGCGCAGCCGCGGATGCAGCAGCTTCCGCCGCGCGTGCGTCCATCGGAACCGATGGTCCGCGAACGCAGTGAGTCGCGGCCTGTGTCTGGCGGCGTGCGGGGTGGTGGAAACGGTGGGCGATCGCGCGCGCGCGCTGCCCGTCCGTCGGCTGATGATTAAGGGGGAGAGCAAAGCGTGACGCGCCTCACAGCCTGAACCGCAATTGGTCGTAAGGTTGACGAACCGCGTCACTCTGCGACCCGATCACGCTACTCTAGTCACCGCCGGCGACCTGTGGGACCACCCGGATCCCCCCTGTTCCGTCTGTCTTGCAGGCGCCGGCACTTCTTCCGCAGGCCACTTCTCGCCTGATCCCATCCGGAAAAAAGTGAGGGCCGGATGTCCCCCGACATCCGGCCCCCGTAGCGTCCTCGTCGTGCGCAGGAACCGGCCCCTGTTCAGTCCGGTTCATCGCTTTTGGCGTGCCACGCCGAGTGCTGAAAGGGTATATGCAGGAAGCGTGCCAAGTCCGCCAACACCTGCCTGTGCAGCGGTCTGGCAGTCTCAGGCCTAGAATCCCGTCGCAATGAATAACGCGTTCTACACCTTCGATGTCATCGTCATCGGCGGCGGCCACGCCGGCACCGAGGCGGCGCTCGCCTCCGCGCGCGCCGGCGCGCGCACCTTGCTGCTGACCCATGGCATCGAGACCGTCGGCGCGATGAGCTGCAACCCGGCGATCGGCGGCATCGGCAAGGGCCACCTGGTCAAGGAGATCGATGCGCTCGGCGGCGTGATGGCCAAGGCCGCGGATGCCGCCGGCATCCAGTGGCGCACACTCAACGCCTCAAAAGGCCCAGCCGTGCGGGCGACGCGTTGCCAGGCCGACCGCTCGCTGTATCGCAGCTTCATCCGCACCGTGGTGGAACACCAGCCCAACCTCACCGTGTTCCAGGCGGCGGTCGATGACCTGGCGATCGAACAGGATTCGGTGCGCGGCGCGATCACCAATACCGGCCTGCGCTTCCACGCGCCGGCGGTGGTACTGACCGCGGGGACCTTCCTGGCCGGCAAGATCCACATCGGCGAGACCCAGTACGCCGCTGGCCGCATGGGCGATCCGCCGGCGACCACGCTGGCTGCGAGGCTGCGCGAGCGCCCCTTCGTCATCGACCGGCTCAAGACCGGCACGCCGCCGCGGATCGACGGACGCACGCTCGACTATTCGAAGATGGTCGAGCAGCCGGGTGACGATCCGCGTCCCGTCATGTCCTTCATGGGCAGCGTGACGGACCATCCGGCGCAACTGAGTTGCTGGATCACTCACACCACCGAGCGCACCCACCAGTTGATCCGCGATGCATTGCACCGCAGCCCGCTGTATTCGGGGCAGATCGAGGGCGTTGGGCCGCGTTATTGCCCCAGCATCGAGGACAAGGTGGTGCGCTTCGCCGAGAAGGCGTCGCACCAGATCTTCGTCGAGCCCGAAGGCCTCACCGTCACCGAGATCTATCCGAACGGGATCAGCACCTCGCTGCCGTTCGACGTGCAACTGGACCTGGTGCGTTCGATCACCGGTTTCGAGCAGGCGCACATCACCCGCCCGGGGTACGCCATCGAATACGACTACTTCGATCCGCGCGGGCTGAAGGCCTCGCTGGAAACCAAGACGGTCGCCGGGCTGTTCTTCGCCGGCCAGATCAACGGCACCACCGGCTACGAGGAAGCCGCGGCGCAGGGCCTGCTGGCCGGCGTCAACGCGGCACGGTTCGTGCAGCAGAAGGATGCGTGGTCGCCGCGTCGCGACGAAGCCTACCTCGGCGTGCTCGTGGACGACCTGATCACCCAGGGCACCACCGAGCCCTATCGCATGTTCACCAGCCGCGCCGAATACCGCCTGCAGCTGCGCGAAGACAATGCCGACGTGCGGCTGACGCCCACCGGACGTGAACTGGGCCTGGTCGATGACGCGCGCTGGACGGCGTTCTCGCGCAAGCGCGATGCAGTCGTCGCCGAGACCGCCCGCCTCGGCGCGCTGTGGGCGGCGCCGAACAATGCGCTGGGTGCATCGCTGGCCGGCAGCATCGGCATCGAGGTCAGCCGCGAGAGCAATGCGCTCGACCTGCTGCGCCGACCGGAACTGGATTACGCCACCTTGATGCGGGTGCCGGGGCTCGCGCCCGGCGTCGACGACCCGAAAGTCGCCGAGCAGGTCGAGATCGAGACCAAGTACGCGGGTTACCTCAACCGCCAGCGCGACGACATCGCGCGCCAGCAACGCAACGAAACCACCACGATCCCGGATGCATTCGACTATGCGCTGGTGCATGGCCTGTCGGCGGAAGCCCTGCAGAAGCTGCAGCGCGTGCGCCCGCAGACCCTGGGCCAGGCGCAACGCATTCCCGGGATGACGCCGGCGGCGATCTCGCTGCTCTTGGTGCACCTGGAACGCCAGCGCCGCGAACGCGCGGCCTGACCGCGGACATGCAAGAGAGGCTTGGGCGGCGCGTGTTCGCGCAGCGGCATTTCGAGCCGCGAAGCGAATGCCCGCCGCCCGAGACTCTTCGATCAGGGCACGGGGGTATCCTTTGCGCATGAAAATGCAGACCCAATCGCGCATCGCAATCGCCCTCGTCGCCGCCCTCGCCACGCTCGCCGCCTGCAAGCGCGATGCCCCGCCACAGGCTGCGAAACCCGCCACCGGCGACTACGCCGTGCAGGAATGGGTGCTGCCGGCGCAGGCCGGTTCGATGGCGCCCGACCTGCGCGTCGCGCCCGACGGCCGTGTCCTGATCAGCTGGCTCAACCGCCAGCAGGGGCGTCGCAACATCCTGCAGTTCTCGTCCTACACCGAGGCCGGTGGCTGGCAGAGCCTGCCGCGCACGATCGCGGTCGGACAGTCGCTGGTTGCGAACTGGGCCGATACGCCGCACCTGCTCGCCACCGCCGACGGCGCCTTGTGGGTGCAGTGGTTGCAGGCGAATGCCGCCAGCCCCGCCGCCTATGACGTGGCGCTGGCGCGGTCGCGCGACGGCGGCATGACCTGGGCGCAGATCACCCGGGTCAACGACGACACCACTGCGAGCGAGCACGGCTTCGCCGCGTTGTGGCCCCGATCGGCGAATGCGATCGGCATCGCCTGGCTGGATGGCCGCGAGCAGCAGGGCGCGCATGACGCCATGCAGGAGGGCGACGCCCACCACGCCGGTGCGATGCAGCTGCGCGCGAACGGCTTCGACATGGACCTGGCGCGCGGCGCCGATGCGGTCGTGGACGCGCGTGCCTGCGATTGTTGCCAGACCGATTCGGCGCCGACCGACCGTGGCGTGTTGCTGGCCTGGCGCGACCGTGGCGAGGACGAGGTGCGCGACATCGTGGTGGCGCGCCTGCAGGACGATGGTGCGTGGAGCAAGCCGGTTACCGTGCACGCCGACGGCTGGAAGATCGAAGCCTGTCCGGTGAACGGACCGGCGATCGCCGCCGTCGGCAATGCCGCGGTGGTCGCCTGGTACAGCGAGGCCGGCGGCACGCCGGCGGTGCGCATCGCGCGCAGCATCAACGCCGGCGACGCGTTCACGGCGCCGGTGGTGGTCGACAGCGGCGCGACGGTGCGCGGCCAGGTCGACGTGGCGGTGGATGCGCAGCAGGCGTGGGTGGCGTGGTTGCGCGAAGACGCCAAGGGCCAGGCGCTGATGCTGGCGCGCTACACGCCGGACCTGTCGAAGCAGGTGCAGTTGATCGAAGTGGCGAGGCTTGGCGCGCG
>Ga0164305_10001033_pt1 | contig 11245 bp, 10 predicted proteins | sample Whisoiple_237_MG_FD_110215 | JGI IMG/M metagenome (GOLD analysis project Ga0164305, IMG submission 110215) | Soil microbial communities amended with pyrogenic organic matter from upstate New York, USA - Whitman soil sample_237_MG | ecosystem: Environmental > Terrestrial > Soil > Agricultural... | reverse complement strand
TACAAACTATTATTGAAGCTTTTTCTCCTACTGTTTTGGGTATAATTTTGCATTTATCCTATTCTCATTGGTTACAGCTTACTGGACGGAAGCCTTTGCTTTACAATTTTCAGGTTGAGAAATTAATAGAAAATTTATCTAATGGATTCCTTGATATAGGTTTAACTTATGCTAAAAACTTATCAATAATTTTAGTGTATCTAGGATTATTTATTTTTCCTTTTTTAATGATTAGTTTTTATAGTCAGTTCAAAGCCCTGTCTAGTCGCCAAAAACAAATAAGCCTTTTCTTCATTTTTTTTGCTGTAGCGATGGGCACAGTATTTGTAGCTAAAGGTCAGCAAATGCCCTTAGTAGGAAATATTCTGGATTTTTTGGGTTTAGGTCCTCAAAATTTAGAGGGTTACAATTCTTTTTTAGATTTACGTTCAAAAAATTGGATTGACCGGATATGGAAGGTTTTAACGATAATAGGAGTGCTGGGTGCTGTTTTATTATTTCAGCACTTATTTTTTTTAGGTTTTCAAATATTTAGTCTAGATCTAAAAAATATATCGAATAAAAATTTGTTAGTACTATTAATAATTCCTATTTTTGCTAGCTTTCTATATTTTTTACCAATTGGTGGATTAAATAAAAATTATTGGTTTGATCGCTACCTCATTCTATTCCTACCGTTATTAATGATGTTTATATCAATATTGGCATCAAATCTTAGTGAGAGAAAGTTTGGCTACGGAATAGCTTCTTTATGTATAATTATGCTTTTACTTTATGGAAGTTTTACTGTGAGTGCAACTCATGATTACCTAGCATCAAATAGAGTTCGCTGGCAAGCGCTAGGTGACTTAATGCAAAACTCTAAAATCCTACCTAAGCATATAAGTGGTGGAGCTGAATTTAATGGTTGGTATCTCGGAAACAGACTGGAAACATGCAATCCAAAGTACCAGCAAAGCTCCGAGCAAACCTCTTTAAATTGGGACGAATTTACTTGCCTTTGGGGTGAGGATAACTCTGAATATACTGTTTCATTTGTCCCTCAAACAGGTTATCAGGTAGAGAAGCAGTATTCCTTTAGAAGGTGGCTTCCTTGGAGAGAAGAAACCTTATATGTTTTACACAGAAATCAAAGTAATAGTTCCAATATATGAATGGCTCAAATCCTTAAGATCACGTAAAAATAATTAACTTAAACTGTTCTAGACCTAATGTTTTAAATTACGCCAATGGTCACAAAATTTTATCTAAAACCTACTACACATTGGTTGATAGCTATTCTGACTCTAGCTGCTTTTTTTCGGCTGGATTTAATCAATCAACCGTTTGTGGATTTTGTAAGTTGGAGACAGTCTGATAACGCAACCATAGCAGATAATTTCTATCGAAGGAATCTAAATATTCTTTATCCTGAAGTGAGTTGGAATGGACTTGATCCGAACTATGTGGGGTATGAGTTTCAAACCCTAACTTATCTTGCAGGTTTACTGTACCACTTCATTGGACAACATGACTGGGTAGACCGAATCATTCCTGTTCTATTTGGTTTATGGGGAATCTTCGCACTTTACCAGCTTATTTGCTGCGTATGGGATGAAAAACGTGCCCTTGTGAGTTCTGCTGTCATGGCTTTTCTACCGGGCAGTATTTATATCGAACGCTCATGTATCTCTGATCCCATCATAGCTTATAAGTACTTTAATGAATTTCTCTGGACTAAGCCAGTTCTTTTTCTAGTTGTGCTTGGTTTATGCCTTAGACCTCCTCATCAGCGCACTTCTCATTCATCTGCTCAACAGATTTTTGAAATTTCTGGTAGAGTCTCTAGTGAAGCTTCCAGCAAAGTGCTTGAACAACTTCGCAGCAAGGGTGCAGATTGGATAGGAATTGTTGAAAAACAAAATAATAAACTCCGAAAGAGTAACCCTCTATTCTTGGAGTATTTGGAGCGTACTTATGAACTTAAGCACAAAAGCCCAAACGAGGTGATCTATCGTCTCCTTTCTCCGCAGGAAGTTTCCAAACCCTAACTTTAAGATTATAGCAATGGAAGCAAAGCTTAGGACATAATTGTGGAAAGAGAAAACAAGGAAATCGAAGCAGATGACGAGTCCTTATAGTTACGACTTGAGAGGCAAAATTCTGCAAGCCATTGATGGAGGGATGACGAAAAGCCAAGCCAGTCGAGTTTTTAGCATCAGTCGAAATACCATCAATTTCTGGCTGAAGCGGCGAGAGGAAACAGGAGATTACAAAGCCAAAGATAAGTATCAAAAAGGATATGTGCCTAAAACTGCTGACTTAGAAGACTTTCGCGAGTTTGCTCGGCGACATGGTAAGAAAACGCAAGCCGAGATGGCTCAGGCTGGGAATAGCGAGATTAGCGCCCGCACAATAGGTAAGGCTTTGAAAAAAATTGGATTTACCCGAAAAAAAAACTTATGGGTACCGAGAAAGGGATGAGGAAAAAAGACAACGATTTATTCAAGAACTACACAAGTGTCAGCCAGAAAATCTAGTCTATGTAGATGAGACAGGAATTGATAACCGGGATGACTATGGTTATGGATGGAATGAGAGAGGGGAAAGGTTCTACGACTTCAAATCAGGAAAAAGAAGCCTGAGAGTAAGTATCATGAGCGGTTTGTGTCAAGGAAAATTAATCGCTCCTTTAACATTTGAAGGCTCATGTAATCGTCAAGTGTTTGAGCAGTGGTTACAAGAGATGCTCATTCCTCAGCTCCAACCCGGACAAGTCATCATTTTAGATAATGCTACTTTTCATAAATCAGACAAGATTACACAGTTAGTTGCACTAGCTGCATGTCAACTCTATTACTTACCGCCTTACTCTCCTAATTTAAATCAGATAGAACATTACTGGTTTCCCATTAAAAATCAGGTGAGGAAGACAGAAGGAACAATCGAAGATTTCCGAGATAGAGTTGATCAAGCTGTTCGCTTAGTGTCCTAAGCTTTGCTTCAATTGCTATAACAGGCTTTTGTACATGAATTTTATGCTTGAAAAGCCTAGCAATTAATTACAAGAACAATAACTATTGGAGAATCAAAAATGGAGAATCAAAATCCTTATCGACCAAAGATTGCATCAATCCCAGAAGGAGTAACCCGTCCACTATGGTCAGTAATGATCCCGACTTATAACTGTGCGAACTATTTGCGCGAGACATTGACTAGTGTGCTAGCACAAGACCCAGGATCTGACCTGATGCAGATTGAAGTGATTGATGATCACTCTATGCAGGACAATCCAGCAGCAGTGGTTGAAGAACTGGGCAGGGGTCGCGTGGAGTTCTATCAGCAACCTCAAAACGTCGGGTATATCCGAAACTTTGAAACGTGCTTATTGCGATCACGCGGACAATTGATTCATCTCCTCCATGGAGATGATTGCGTCCTTGATGGTTTCTATCGCAAGATGCAACAGCTCTTTGAGGAGTACCCTGAGATAGGCGCTGCTTTCTGCCGTCATATCATTATGGATGAGCATGGTCACTGGAAGTGGTTTTCTTCCTTAGAGCAGCCCCAAAGCGGTGTTTTAGAAAATTGGTTAGAGCGAATTGCCAGTGAACTGCCTTTACAAACTCCTTCAATGGTGGTTCGGCGAGAGGTCTACGAGAAATTAGGTAGTTTTGACTCTCGGATGCTCAGCTGTGGTGAGGATTGGGAGATGTGGTGTCGAATTGCTGCCGATTACCAAACTGGCTATGAGCCTCAACCGCTTGCTCTTTATCGCGATCGCTCGAATTCCTTAACGAAAGGTTCTGTACGCACTGGTCAGAATATTCGAGATGTACGCCAAGCAACAGAAATTATTCAATTGTATCTACCTGAGACGGTTGCCCCTAAAATCACCCAAAAAGCTCGAATAAGTTGGGCTTTGTGGGCTATCTCCTTCGCCGAACGCATGATTGCTCAGGACGATTTGACAGCAGCACTCATCCAGATTCGAGAAGCACTCATCTGTAGCCGCTCATTAGAGGTAGTCAAGTTAGCGACTTTTCTGATGTTAAGGATTAGTAAACGGTGGCTTATGCAAGTATTACGCTCAATCTCATCACGTGCAGAGAAAAAAGGGGTGAGGTGCCAAGATGCAAACTCAGTATGAAATCCAAGGAGAAGTTCGTTCTACCACTACTCAGCCTAAACGGACCATTGCCCTGATAGCTTGGGGCGATGTGTGGGATGACTTTTTGGATAGCATTGGAGTTTCGCTGGAAACCTTTTGCAAAGATGGTCCGGGTGGCTGGATGCTCGGTTACATGGATGCCTTACGGCTGGCTGGAGTACGAACCGTGCTGGTTCTCATCTCAGCCCGTGTAACTGCACCATCACGCTTTCCACATGCTCCTACTGGCGCTACGATTTTGGTGCTGCCTGCTCCCAAAGGTTATCGAGCAATTCGTCGGTGGACGAACATCCCTAACCCTTATTTGAGCAAAAATGCTCAAGAATTATCTGATAAAGCTCAAAATGGTAGCCTTAACCATAAAATTCTTCGTTTAGCAGCTCCTTACTTGTCTACGCCACTGGGACTCCTTGCTCAAGAACTGCGACGCGAAAACTGTAGTGCTATTTTGTGTCAGGACTATGAGGCTCCACGCTTCGATGCTTGTGTAGGCTTAGGAAAGCTGATGGGGTTGCCAGTATTTGCCAGTTTTCAGGGGGGATATTTCGATCCTAACCGCCTTGGGCGTTGGTTGCGACCGCTCACTATGAAAGCTTGTGCTGGCTTAATCATTGGTTCCCAGACTGAAATTCAACGAGTGCGCGATCGCTACAGGTTGCAGCCTAGTAGGATAGCACAAATCTTCAATCCCATTGACTTGGGATTGTGGAATGCGAGCGATCGCCATGAAGCAAGAGCCTCACTGGGTTTGCCAAGTGAGGCTCTTGTCGTTGTATGGCACGGTCGCATTGAACTACACACAAAGCGGCTGGATATCTTGCTAGATGCCTGGAAAAAAATTTGTGCTAAGCGCCCAGAGCAAGACCTGCGGTTGCTGCTACTAGGAACAGGTCAAGATGCGGAAAAACTGCGCCAGTGTATTGCAGAACTGCCGATCCAAAACGTGATTTGGATGGATAAGTATGCCACTGACCGCACTGAAATTCGGCGCTTTCTTTCAGTGGGTGATGTTTATGCCTTTCCATCTGTTTTGGAAGGCTTTCCTGTCGCCCCAATTGAAGCAATGGCTTGTGGCTTACCAGTAGTAGCCGCCGCCGCGTCTGGAGTACCCGATATCCTCAAAGACGGTGAAACTTCAGGGGGGTTAATCGTGCCATGCGGTGAGGTAGGCGCATTTACATTAGCACTGAGCCGTATCTTGGATAATCACGCTTTGAGGTGTGAGTTAGGTCAGCTTGCCCGACGCCGAGTGGAAGAAGCATTCTCCCTAGAAGTAGTGGGTAAACAGTTACTTGATTTCTGCTTAAGCGCTGGTGTCTCGCTGGCTAATATCGATTGTACTAATGATTGATTCTAGATGAGTTTTTAGTTGCCTATTGTTAGGAACAATACCCATAAAAGTAATAGAAATCACTATGGATGAACAAAATTCTTATCGACCAAAGATTACATCAATTCCAGAAGGAGTAATCCGTCCACTATGGTCAGTAATGATCCCGACTTATAACTGTGCGAACTATTTGCGCGAGACATTAGCTAGTGTGCTTGCACAAGACCCTGGACCCGATCTCATGCAGATTGAAGTGCTTGATGATCACTCCACAAAGGACGATCCAGCAGCAGTGGTTGAGGAACTGGGATGTGGTCGTGTTGGATTTTATCAACAGCCACAGAATGTAGGTCATACCAAGAATTTTCAAACTTGCTTAGAACGCTCTCGAGGAACGTTGATTCATCTGCTACACGGTGATGATTGTGTACGGAACGGCTTCTATCAGAAACTAGAGCGAGCCTTCGATAAGAAGCCAGAGATAGGTGCTGCTTTCTGCCGCCATATCTGGATGGATGAGCAAAGTCATTGGCAAGTTGTTACTAAATTAGAGCAATCGGAGAGTGGTGTTCTTAGTAATTGGCTAGAGCGAATAGCGGTTGAGCAATGCATCCAAACTCCCTCAATTGTGGTACGACGTGATGTGTATGAAAAGCTCGGAGGATTTGACAGTCGGCTATCCTGGTCGGAAGATTGGGAGATGTGGGTACGAATTGCTGCACAATACCCAGTGTGGTATGAGGTCGAGCCACTAGCGGTATACCGTATCCATTCAAACTCTAGTACTGGACGGCATATACGCACGGGAGAGAACATGCAAGATGTGCGTAGAGCCATTGAAATTTTTCAAGCTTATCTGCCAGAGACAACGGCTAGCAAACTGTTGAATAAGGCGAGAGAGAATTGGGCACTTGACGCGATTGTATATACGGCACCCAATCGGCTTGCGGCTGGTGATATGACTGCTGTAATGGCTCAAATCTCTGAAGCATTGAAGTGTAGTCGCTCCTTAAAAGTTATCAATAAATTAACGTCTCTGATTTGGCGGATTGTGAAAGTTTGGGTTAAAAGACAAGCTCTTCAAGGAGCAAAACTGTGGATTAAACCAAAGACAGTTTACGATTGAATGGTGGAGATTAACTGGGTGAATTTCAACGTTATAGAATAGGTCAAAGAACGCAAACGAATGAACATCAGCCCCCTAGTTTCTAGCATTATTATTTTCTTCAATGCTGAAAAGTTTTTTGAAGAAGCAATTGAAAGCGTTTTAGCCCAAACTTATGGCAATTGGGAACTTATACTAGCGGATGACGGCTCCACTGATGGCAGTACTGCTATTGCCCTACGCTATGCCCAACAATACCCAGAAAAAATACGCTACGTGGAACATGAAGGACATCAAAATTGTGGCATGAGCGCCACACGAAATTTGGGTATCTGCCATGCCAAAGGCGAGTATATCGCGTTTCTAGATGCTGATGATGTCTGGTTCCCTTATAAATTAGAACAACAAGTAGAAATTATGAAATCGCAGCCTGAGGCAGCGATGGTCTATGGGAAGAGCGAATATTGGCGTAGCTGGACAGGAAATCCTGAAGACCTTCAAGGTGACTACATACCAGATGCTTATGTCCAGGCTGATAAGTTGTATCATCCACCCATGCTACTCACACTATGTTATCCCTTAGGCTCAGCTACACCCCCGCCCCCCTCGGATATCCTATTACGGCGTGAAGCTATAGAACATCTGGGTGGATTTGAAGCTGGCTTCCAAGGAATATACCAGCTGTACGAAGATCAAGCCTTTTTTGCTAAGTTGTACCTGAATTTTTCGGTTTTTGTGGCAAGTAATTGTTGGGAAAAATATCGGTTGCACCCCGATTCCTGTGGTTCTGTTGTTAACAAAGCCGGGAAATACGATAAAGTACGTCAATTCTTCTTAAGCTGGTTGGGACAGTATTTATCCCAACAAGAGGTTAAGGATATTCAGGTTTGGCAGGCATTGAAAAAAGCATCATTCCCCTATCGGCACCCCGTTTTATCCAAACTGAAAGGACGTGCTAAGCGTTTGGTAGGAAAAATGAAAAAACTAGGAGAATTGAGAGCGCAGTGAACATAGCTCATCTATCTAAGATTGTTAATCCTATAAACTTTTCCTAATGAATAAAGAACAATTACAGCAAATTGCTCAACGGACATTACCCGTTCCTGTTCACCACTGGCTAAAAACTCAGTGGCACGCTTATAAACACCATCCTCCATTGGGCATGGTGCGCTGGGGTGATCTGCGGCGCTTGACACCCATCAGCTCAGGTTGGGGCTTAGACCGAGGACAGCCGATTGACCGCTATTACATTGAGAACTTTTTGGAGCGCCAATCTGGTGATATTCACGGACGGGTATTGTCGATCGGAGATGACTTTTACACTCAGCAGTATGGAGGCGATCGCGTCACTAAAAGCGATGTACTACATATCACAGAGGGCAGCCCAATCGCAACGATTATCGGGGATCTGACAGATGCTCCCCAGATTCCATCAGATGCTTTTGACTGCTTTGTCTTGACTCAAACACTCCAGTTGATTTACGAAGTTCGATTAGCACTAAAAACGGTTTATCGCGTTCTGAAGCCAGGAGGCGTTGTACTCATTACAATTCCAGGTATTACCCCACTTAACGATCAGGAGTGGAATACCTGTTGGTGCTGGAGTTTCACAGCCCTATCTGCACAACGGCTCTTTGAGGAGGTCTTTCCCACTACAAACATTGATATCGAAACCTACGGGAATGTAATGGCAGCCACCGCCTTTTTGCAGGGGCTGGCAACTCAAGAACTGCGAACCGAAGAGTTGACATACCGTGACCCTAATTATCCAGTAACCATCACCGTCAGAGCCGTGAAACCTGAGGTGACAACATGAAGATACCTGGAAGCGGCAAATTGCAGCGAACAGTTCGGCGTCTCCAAAAAAGATTAGCGTCGAAGGCGGTGATCTTGATGTACCACCGCGTCGCTGAGGTGGACTTAGATCCTTGGTCTTTGTGTGTGACGCCGCAACACTTTACCGAACAACTAGAAGTCTTGAAAAATTATGCCTGCCCTATGAGTCTTTTGGAGTTGGTGCAAGCTTATCAGGAGAACAAGCTCCCAAACAGAGCTGTCGCGGTCACCTTTGATGATGGTTATGCTGATAATCTCTACAATGCTAAACCCCTGCTGGAGCGCTACAACATTCCCGCAACTGTCTTCGTGACTACTGGCTGTATTGGGCAAGAACACGAGTTCTGGTGGGATGAATTAGAACAGCTATTTTTGCAACCGGGCAAGTTACCGGAGCGGCTTTGCTTGAGGATTAACGGTAGCGCTCACCAGTGGGAGTTGGGTGCAGCAGCAGATTACAGCAAAGAAGACTATCAACGCGATCGCAATCTTAAACCTTGGAACGCTAAACCCGGTTCTCGGCTGTTTTTTTATTACTCGATTTGGCAGCAATTGCTACCTTTGCCAGCTCGCGATCGACGTGAGGTACTAGACGAAATCATTACCTGGTCTGGTACTAAGCCACTCGCTCGCTCAACTTATCGTTCTCTTTTGCCTGAAGAAGTATCTGCCTTGGGAAGCGGGGATCTGGTAGAAGTCGGCGCACACACGGTCACTCATCCATTTCTGTCGGCTCAATCCACTGATCTTCAGCGCCATGAAATTCAGCAAAGCAAAACCTATCTGGAGGAAATCTTAGCTTGTCCGGTAACGAGCTTTTCCTATCCATTTGGCGATCGCAACTCAGAGACAGTCAGGCTCGTTCAAGAAGCCAGATTTGCCTGCGCCTGTTCTACCACTGAAGATATTGTCTGGCAACACAGCGACTGTTTTCAGTTGCCTCGCTTTGAAGTCCAAGATTGGGACGGAGAAGAATTTACCCAGCAACTGTTGAGGCGGTTCCGTAGCTAAAATTTCACGCAGACTATAGCAGATGTCGTTCTAAAGTCGGTAAAGTAGCAAGTCTTTAATACGGTGATATGAGATGGAGAAAAAGCCCTTAGTCTCTGTAATCATGATCTTCTTTAATGCTGGGGAGCAATTCTTTATAGAAGCGATAGAAAGCATATTCGCCCAGACCTATGACAACTGGGAGCTTTTACTAGCTGACGACGGTTCAACTGACGAAAGTACTGCTATTGCCCTACTATATGCCCAACAATATCCGGACAAAGTTCGCTATGTGGAGCATGATAGCCACCAGAATCGGGGGATGAGCGCAACGCGAAACCTGGGTATTCGCCACGCGAAAGGAGATTACATTGCTTTTCTCGACGCTGATGATGTTTGGTTACCCCATAAGTTAGAACAGCAAGTCCCCCTGTTAGAGTCACATCCCGAAGCGGTGATGCTCTACGGAAGAACTCAATATTGGTTTAGCTGGACAGAAAATAATCCTTGCATCTGGACATACAATCCTGAAGATACTCCAGGCGACTTTTTAACAATAACGAGTATCCAATTCGATACGCTAGTCAAACCCCCGACACAGCTCATTCTCTTTTTAGAAAACCCACGTATTTATCCTTGCACATGTAGTCTCCTCATACGCCGTCAGGTATTTGAAGAGATCGGAGGATTTGAAGAAGATTTTCGGAATGCACATGAAGATATGGTCTTTCACTCCAAGGTCTTTCTTAAAGCACCTGTATTTGTATCGAGTGAGTGTTGGGATCGGTATCGGATGCATCCGGATAGCTACTGGCGCAGGGCAGATAGACAAGGAATAGGCGCAGAAGTACGCCATATTGGACGATTCAAATACTTGATTTGGCTAGAGAAGTATTTGTCCGAGCAAGAAATCAAGGAACATGAAGTGTGGAAGGTACTAAAAAAAGAACTATGGCCTTACCGACATCCTAGGTTAAATCGTCTGTTAGAGCGTGTTCAGCATCCCAAGAGATCGATGAAAAACCTAGGGAAGAAACTAGAAAAAAGATTGCTGAGTACACCATTTTTCTAGGATAAAGGTATGACACGTCTTTAATCTCTTAGACTAACTAAAATACAAAAATATAAATTCACCGATCTAAGAAAATTAAAAATAACTGGAGAACTTGCTCTAATGCATTTTATTGTTACTGGTGGAGCTGGTTTTATCGGCTCTCATCTCACAGAACAGCTTTTATCAGATGGTCATGAAGTTACAGTGGTTGATAACCTATCGACAGGTAGTCTATTAAATCTATCAGAGCATCCTGGTCTAAAACTTCTTCAAAAAGATATAGCTACTTGTCAACCAGAGGACTTTAAAAAAACGATTAATGGAATTGCACATTTAGCAGCGATCCCATCCGTTACTGAATCTTGGTTAGCCCCGTTAAAAGCTCATCACAATAATCTTTCTACAACAGTTGCGGTCATTCAACTTTGTCAAGCTTTAAACATTCCCAGATTAGTCTTTGCTAGCTCCGCAGCCGTGTATGGTAATCAAACGCAATTACCAATCTCCGAAGACCGAGAAACCTTACCAATTTCTCCTTATGGATTACAGAAACTCGTAAGTGAACAATATGCAAAATTATTTTCCGAACAGTTAGATTTATCATTCATTGCTCTAAGGTTGTTCAATGTATTTGGTCCTCGTCAATTACCCGATTCACCCTACTCAGGAGTTATTTCTATATTTACCAAAGCTATGCAGCAAAATTTACCCCTAACAATTTACGGAGATGGTAGACAAAGCAGAGATTTTATCTATGTTAAGGATGTAGCCAATGTTTTT
>Ga0164305_10001032_pt1 | contig 11248 bp, 9 predicted proteins | sample Whisoiple_237_MG_FD_110215 | JGI IMG/M metagenome (GOLD analysis project Ga0164305, IMG submission 110215) | Soil microbial communities amended with pyrogenic organic matter from upstate New York, USA - Whitman soil sample_237_MG | ecosystem: Environmental > Terrestrial > Soil > Agricultural... | reverse complement strand
GCGCGGCATCGCGTGGCGGACCCGACTCCGATCAAGTAACGCGAATAATCGGGTCAGCTGGCGATCGGCTCGCTGACCCGAACCCGGTCCGCACCCAGGGCCGCGCGGAGCTCTTCCGCCAGATCGTCGTCCCACTCCACTCGGTGCTTGCGATTTACAACTCGCACCAGTCGGCCACCGACAGTCAGCTCGAACTCGACTCGATCCGGGCCATCGTGGTCGTTCAAGATCGCATCAAGCTTCTGCAACACTTCAACATCCTGCCAGTAGTTGTCGGACTTTGGCAGCATGAGCAGGATGCGGCGCGAAGGAACATCGGGCTCGATTGGCGTGACGTCGGTATTGATCTTGTCGACGATGATTTGCAATTGGTCATTGCGGCGATCGACCTTGCCGGTGATCTCGATGATCTGGTCGGCTTCGAGGCCGGTACCGAACTCCTCATAGACCGCTGGGAACAGCACCGCCTCGATACGGTCGGTCAGGTCTTCGATCTCGATCGCGGCCATCGTCTTGTTCTGGCGCGTCGAAATCCGGCGCACGCTTCGGATGGACGCGATGACACGAACCGGTTGCGCCGTCGGGATCTCGGGCAGCCGGATGATCTCCGCATACCCCTCCGGTAACCGACCCCTGATGACGTTGGCCAGCGGATGTGAGCTGAGGTAGAGGCCGATTGCCTCCTTCTCGAAGGCCAGCAGCTCCCGTTGCCCGAGCGGCGGGCCATCCAGAGTCAGGTTGGCAACGCTTGCGGTGGCAGCCTCTTCTGCTCCGAACAGGCTGGTCTGACCGCGCGCCTTCGCTTTATGTCGCGTTTGTCCGGCAGATATCGCGCGGTCTAGATTCGCCAGGACTGCGCCGCGCTCGCCGAAGCAATCGAGCGCTCCGCCCTTGGCGAGGCTTTCGAACACCCGCCGCGAGACCGCGTTCCAGTCGACGCCCGAGCAAACTGCATCCAGGCTGGCGAACATCTCGCCGGGCTGATCGGCGCGGGCATCCAGGATCGCCTGGATCGCGCCGTCACCGACATTGCGCACGGCGCCTAGACCGAAGCGGACCGCCTCGCGGCCATCGACGGTCTGCTCGACCGAAAAGTCTCGAACGCTGCGATTGATGTCCGGCGGCAAGACTTCAATTCCTGCTCTCCGGCATTCGGAAACGTCGTAGACGACTTTTTCGGTCGAGCCGATGTCGACCGACAAAACCGCGGCCATGAACTCGACTGGGTAATGCGCCTTCATGTACGCGGTCTGCGCCGCGATCACCGCATAGGCGGCGCTGTGGGACTTGTTGAAGCCATAGCCGGCGAAGCGCTCGATCATGTCGAACAGCTCCGCCGCGATCGATTTGTCGATCTTGTTCTCCACGCAGCCGTCGACGAACCGCTTGCGCATCTTGGCCATCTCTTCGGGCAACTTCTTGCCCATGGCTTTGCGCAGGCCGTCGCCTTCGGCCATCGAGAATCCGGCTAGCCGGTTGGCGATCTGGATGACCTGCTCCTGGTAGAGCGTGATCCCGTACGTCTCGGCCAGGATCGGCTCAAGTTCCGGATGGATGTAGATGCACTCCGTCTCGCCATTCTTGCGGGCGAAGAACTCAGGCGCCATCGTCATCGGGCCCGGCCGGATCAATGCCATCAGCGCGACCACATCTTCGAATCGGCGCGGCTGGATATCGGTCGTCATCTTGGTGGTCATGCCACCTTCCAATTGGAAGATGCCGACGGTGTCCCCTCGCCGCAGCAGAGCGAACGCTTCCTCGTCCTCGAGCGGAATCGTGTCGACGGTCAGGCTCGGATCCTTCGCGTGCGCGCTCTCGACCGCCTTCCCCAGGATGGTCAGTGTGGACAGGCCAAGAAAGTCCATCTTGAGCAGGCCGATATCTTCGAGCAGGCCCATCTGGTACTGCGTTGTGACATCGCCCTCGCTCTTGCCGCCGGCGCGCTGGAGCGGCACGTGCTGGACCAAAGGATCGCGCGAGATGACGACACCGGCGGCGTGCGTGGACGCATGCCTGGCCAACCCCTCCACCCGGCGCGCGGCATCGATCACGTTTCGCGCCTGCATGTCCGAGTCGTAAAGCGCCTGAAGTTCGGGCACCCGCTCCATCGCCTTGTCGATAGTCACGCCCGGACCCGTCGGGATCAACTTGGCGATCCGGTCGATGTCCGGGAATGGCAATTCCATTGCCTTGCCGATGTCTCGCACCGAGGCCTTGGCTGCCAGCGTTCCGAAGGTGACGATCTGGGCGACGCGGTCGTCTCCGTATTTGTCGACGACGTACCTGATGACCTTGTCCCGACCGGTATCGGCGAAATCGATATCGATGTCCGGCATCGAGATGCGGGAAGGATTCAGGAAGCGCTCGAAGATCAACCCGTGCTTGAGCGGGTCGAGCGCGGTGATGCCGAGGGCGTAGGTAACGATGCTGCCGGCGGCAGACCCCCGGCCCGGCCCAACCAGGATGTCCTGCTCGCGCGCGTAGCGGATAAAGTCCCAGACCACGAGGAAGTAGTTGGTGAACCCCATCGACTTGATGACGCCCAGCTCATATTCGAGCCGATCACCGACCTCTCCAGCGTCATGTCCGTAGAGGTGCTTCACTCCATCCCGGACCAGGTGCTCCAGGTAGCTATCGGAGGTGAAGCCGTCGGGGACATCGAAGTCCGGAAGCTGATAGCCTCGGAAACTGAGGTCAACGTCACACATCTCCGCGATGCGAATCGTGTTCGATAACGCTTCGGGGGCGTCCTTGAAGATGTCCCACATCTCCTGCGGACTCTTGAAGTAGAGCTGGTCCGATTCGCTCTTGAGCCTCTTCGGGTCAGATAGCGTCGTGTTGGTCTGGACGCATACGACAAGGTCCTGGATCGGCGAATCCTCGGGCGAGACGTAGTGCACATCGTTCGTCGCGACGAGCGGCACGCCCAGCTCGCGGGCCATGGGAATCAAGTGATCGTTGGCGAGCTTCTGCTCCTTGATCCCGTGATCCTGGATCTCGAGGAAGAAGCGCTCCGGACCGAAGATCTCCGCAAGCGTTCCCGCATAGTCGCGCGCTTTCGCAATCTGCTCGTGGATGATGTTGTTGGCAACCGGCCCGCCCAGGCATGCCGATGTCGCGATCAGCCCTTCCTTATGCTGCTGCAGCATCTCGAGGTCGATCCGCGGCCGGTAATAGAAACCTTCCAGACTCGCCTTCGAGGCCAGCTGAAGCAGGTTCCGGTAACCCTGGATGTTCTCGGCGAGCAGGAGCAGGTGATAGGACTTGCGATCCCGGACCGATGCCTTGCCCTCGGCCAGGTACGCCTCGATCCCGACGATCGGGTGCAGCCCCGCCTTTGTCGCCTGCCGATACCACTCCAGCGACGCGTACATCACCCCGTGATCGGTCACGGCGACATGCTGGATGCCGACCTCATGCGCCCGGTTGATGTATTCCGGAATCCGGCCGAGGCCGTCGAGCAGCGAGTACTCAGTATGCAGATGTAGATGCGCGAACTCGTTCGCCAAGGCTGGGTTCTCCGGCACGGTTCCTGGGGAATCCGGGATTGCTTTCCGGCCCCCTAATCGTATTGCGAAACGGCCGAACGCTCAACGTTCGGACACGGGCGAGGATCGTCTGAAAACAGTGATCCCTGGTCCGGTGCGGGCGGGAATCGGACCAGGGATCTGCCAAATCGTACTGAATTGAAATCGATCTAGGCGGCAACCCCGCTTTTGACCGCGACGCCAGAGGCGCCAACCATGTGGCGGGCCTGCTGAACCATGATGCGCAGCATGTTCCGCATGTTCTCCCGGTACTCCGTCGGCACTGTCTCGTCCTGGAGCATCTCGAGTACCTCGCCGAGGGCCGGCTCGTTGGACAAAAGGCTGGTGACATCGCGGGGGAGAAACCCGGCCGACGCAAGCAAGGCATCCAGCGCGCCCTGATCCAGTCCCATCGCTGTGCCGAGCCGATCGACAGCATCGCGGGTCGGCATGCGCGCGCCGCTCTCCAGCCGCGAAACATAGCTGTGATCAAAATCGGCGCGTTCCGCCAACTTGCTCTGGGAGACTCCGTGCCGCTCCCGAAGGGTCTTCAGGAGTGATCCGAACTCCTTACCGCTCATCCAAACACCTGTGACTTTCTGGCACTGATGTGCCGATCCTCGCCCGCAAGTCACAAGACAGGTGACTCGTGGACAAGATCGTAGCAAGTCAATGCCCCGGTGTCAATTCCCCTGTCACAACTTCCGATGATATGCCAGTACTGCGCCAGCAGTGGCATTAACCATTGTTGGCCCGGCCAGCGACGAGTCCGACTGTATTTAGGTGTCGTTAATGCCGGAAAATGGGGGTATGTCGCGAGTCGATTGCTATACTTTCGTGCGGCTGCGGCCGTTCTGACGCGATTCTGCCCCGTCCGGAGAACTCCCCTGACAGCTCAGCTCCTACGCGGTGCCGGCCTCTCCGGCCGGCTCAGAACCGAGATCGACCTCGCCATCCAGCGCCTGATCCTCGCCGGCGGACCCCCGCCAACCCTTGCCACGGTGCTGGTTGGAGCCGATCCCTCTGCCTGCGCCTATCGCGCGTCGATCGAACGGACGCTCGCTCGGGTCGAGATTGCCCATCTCGCAGTCGACGTCGCCGACTCGATCAGGCACGAGGAGTTCAGCCGGGAAATTCGACGGCTCAGCGACGACCCGGCGATCACCGGTATCCTCGTGCTGATGCCGCTGCCTGCCCACCTGCCACAGTCGCTGGTCTATGAGAATCTCAGTCCGCTAAAGGACGTGGATGGCATCACACCGGTCAATGCCGGGCGGATGCATATGGGCCTCCCCGCCCTGCGCCCGAGCACACCCCAAGGCGGGATCGAGCTGCTCGACCACTACGGGATCGAGATCGAGGGCCGGCGGGCAGTCGTAATCGGCCGCAGCAATGTCGTCGGCCGGCCACTCGCCTCGCTCCTGGTCCAGCGCCATGCGACGGTCACGATCTGCCATCGCCGCACCGTCGACCTCCCGTCAATCACCCGCCAGGCCGACATCCTCTGTGTGGCAGCCGGTCACGCCGGTCTGGTCACCGTTGACATGGTCAAACCCGGCGCGGTTGTGCTGGATTTCGGAGTCAATGCGGTCGCCGAAGGCATAACCGGCGATGTCGCCTTTGACGAAGTGTCCGGGATCGCCGGCGCGGTCACGCCGGTCCCGGGCGGAACCGGACCGGTAACTGCGCTGGTGCTGGCTCGTAACACGGTCGCCGCCGGGTTCGCGTCGCTCGGGGGTTCACTTGATGCGGTCCAGGAGCTGACACGCGTCGTAGCTGAGCTCGGACCTCGCCTAAGCCACGGGTAGACCGGCATCGATTTCAGGTCGGGCGACCGGCCGGATGTGCTATCTTTTGTTGCCGCGATGGGGTGTCGTCTAACGGTAGGACGCCTGACTCTGAATCAGGTAGTTGGGGTTCGAATCCCTGCACCCCAGCCACGCGAAAACCTGGTTCAACTGAGCGGTTGCTGACGTCGCGCGAGTGCACTCGCGCGATTATTCATGCCGCGACCTCGACTCCGCCGGGCACGACCCGGATCACGTCAAGGTCGGCGATTGGGCTGCCGGCGACCTGCTCCGGATCCGCGGTCGTCAGCAGCACTTGCGAACCGAACGTCCGAATCGTCGCCAGCAGGGTTTCGCGGTGGTTCGCATCGAGCTCGCTGAGCACATCGTCCAGCAGAAGGACCGGCCGCTCCCCCAGCACCGAAATGACGTCGGCCTCGGCAAGCTTCAGTGCGACCACCGCCAACCGCTGTTGGCCGCGCGAGCCAAACGATGACAGCGGCCGCTCGTCAATCAGCAGCTCGAGATCATCCCGGTGCGGTCCGATCAGCGTCACTCCTCTGCGGAGCTCGTCGTCTCGCCGGATGCGGATCAACGTCTGAAACTCGCGAAGGGCGACGGCGCGCACCTGCTCTGGCTGGTCGTCGGCCCGACCCGCCAACAGGAAGTCGGCGCCGAGATTTGGCGCGTATCTGGCGGCAAGGGTCGCCGACGCGGTAAACAGGCGCGCGCGTTCGGTAAATGCGGCACAGAGGCGGCCGATCACGATCCGCCGCGAAGCCGATACGTATGACCCATGCTCTGCAAGTTGGTCATCCCAGAATCCGAGCTGCTCGATCGCGTTATGTCGGGAAACTGTGCCCTTGGCGAACGACTTAAGCAGGCTATTCCGTTGCTCCGTCACCTTGCCGTATGCAGAGAGCTCAGATACGTAGCGCCGGTCGATCTGGCTGATCAGTAAATCCATAAATCGGCGACGGCCCTGGGGCGAGCCGCTAACGAGATCGAGATCCTCGGGCGTGAAAAGGACGGACTTGAGCGTGCCTACAGCGTCCAGCACACGCCGGGGTTGCTGGTTGACGCGAACGACCTTGCGGAGCGGTCCGCCGGCCTCCTCGGCTCGCTGCAAGCCAAGCTCGATCGTCAGCTCGCCCTCGTCCGATTCGACGATCCCGACCAGGCGACTGAACGGCGCCACCCCGAGCTCGGTTCCGCTTTCCCAGTTGATGACGTCGCGATCATGCTGGCTGCGCGGCGATCGCAACGTTGAAAGCATGCGAACGGCCTCGAGCAGCGAGCTCTTGCCCGCGGCGTTCTGGCCGACCGCTACCAGTCCCAGCGTCGGTACGGCGAGATCAAGCACGTGGTATGAGCGGAACTCGGTAAGCTGGATGCGGCGAAGATGCATCCCTTCAGCAAACGCGACCTGATGTCAGGCTCACGAGCCGATAACCATCGGCATGATCACATGGCTGTAATCCTCGGTGCCGACCATTCGGATCACACCCGCCTGATTCGGTCCATTCAGACCGAGTGCGATGCGTCCATTGCGGACGACCGCGAGCACATCGGTCAGGTACCGGGAATTGAACGCGATCTGCATCTCCGGACCATCGATGGTGGCATCGACGAAGCTGTGGCTGTCGCCGCGCTCCGCCGCGCGGGCCGATACCTCGACCACTCCTGGCTCGGCATCCCCGCTCTGCGACGTGATCTCGAACTTGATCGCGTCGTTTGCATCGCGAGCGAAATAGCTGGCCCGCCGGACCGCATTGAGAAGCGCATCCCGGCCAAGCTCGACCTTCGTGCCAAATTCCTTGGGAATGATCTGCCGGTAATCGGGGAACGTGCCATCGATCAACCGCGAGTAGAACTCCGTGCCGCCCGGCTCCCCCGCAGGACCAACCCGTACGATCAGCTGGCTCTGGTTTGGCGTTACCGCAAGGCGGACCGGTTCGCTCGACTCGCCCAATATGCGGCCCAGCTCGCGAATGGCCCGGGCCGGCGCGATCAGGCTGACCCGCTCGCCGACCGACGCACTGAGCTGACCGTGGCGAACCGCCAACCGGAAGCCATCGGCCGCCGCCAGCGTAATTGTCTCGTCTTCGAAACGAAGCAGGACGCCGGCGAGCACTGGTCGCGAATCATCGGTCGCGGCCGCGAATTCGACCTGACCGATCATTTCGCGCAGGACCTGCGGATCGACGTCGACTGTGAAGCCACCCTCGCTGACCGCCGGTGTGCTCGGGAACTCGTCTGCCCCGATGCCGTTGATCGAGGCATTGTCACGGCCGCATTTGACGGCCAGGAGCGTTCGGTCACCCTCGGTGCTCAGTTCGACGGTCTCGTTTGGGAGTGTGCTGACGAATTCCTGGAGGAGGCGCGCATCGACTGTCAAGCGGCCCGGCTCGTCGACGCTCGCGGATATAGTCGTGCTGATCCCGATCTCGAGGTTGGTGGCGGAAAGCTGCAGCCGATCATCCTCGGCCGAGAGAAGGACGTTGCCCAACACCGGGAGCGCCGTCTTGGATGCAACCGCTCTGGACACCAGACTGAGCGCGCGTTGCAGCTGCTCTTGCAGGCATACGACCTTCACAATAAACTCCCACGTTCCCCGGATACGGCAGTCAAAATTGGACCGTGAATATAGCATAGCCGACGCGCCGTACGGACCTGGACCTGCTGAAAGGATGCGTCTGAATCAAGTCAGGTATTGACACATCGTCATAGAACGGATATTCTGAAATCAGGCGTACAGGTGTTCGCATTTCTCGCAGATTCGAGGACGTCACGAGCATGAAAACTCGGCCCTCCCACCGCAATTCACCGACAACCGAGCTCGAGGCTCGCAAGATGGAACTGGTCCGTCGCCTTCAGGACGGAGACGAGCAGATCTCGGCTGCCAAGCGAAATGGAGCAGAGACAACCCGGTGGGAAAACCACTGGATCACCCTGCTCCGTCAGTATGAGACGGTGTGCCGCGAGATTGCCGAATCGAGCGCCGCCGATCCGTATCCGGCGGCGGCCTAGGATTCGCTGATCGTCACGGTGCTGACGGTGACCGGCTCGACGGGGCTCGACCCGTTGAGCTGCACCGCTGCAATCGCATCGACGACGTCCATCCCCTTCGTCACCTCACCGAAGATGGTGTAGGCCGGCGGTAGACTCACATCGGCAAGGCAGACGAAGTACTGGCTGCCGTTTGTGTTCGGGCCGGCATTCGCCATCGCCACGATTCCGCGGCTGTACTGCCGCTTGACCGGCTCATCGTCGAAGCGATATCCCGGCCCGCCGCGACCTGTGCCCTCCGGATCGCCGCCCTGGATCACGAAGCCCGGCACGACACGATGGAACGTCGTGTTGTCATAGAAGCCCGACTTGGCCAGGCAGACGAAATTATTGACCGTCTTCGGCGCTTCTGACGGGAAAAAGGTCATCTCGAACGAGCCCTTGTTGGTGTTGACCGTCGCCACGTAGGTCTTGCTCGTGTCGATCGCCATCGCTGGCGGCTGGGACCACTGCTTCACTTGCTTGCCTCCATCTAGGCTTAAGGGCAGAGCCCTTTGCTCTGCCGTCCAGCATCCGCTGGAAATGTCCGCGTCCACCGGCGCGCTCACGACGGTCGTCTCGGCCTTGTCATTCTTCTTGTTGCCGATGCCGCAGCCGCCGAGGAACGTACCCAGCAGGACCAAAACACCCAGGATTGCCAGTCGCTTCATTCCATCGCCACGCCTTGCAGACCCAATGCCTCTGCGTTCTCCGCCATGGCTGCAATTACGAACTCAACATGCTCATCGAACGGGATGCCCAATAGATCGGCGCCGTCGAGCATAGCCTGACGGTCGACCGCCCGTGCGAATGCCTTGTCCTTCATCTTTTTCCGGACCGCCTGTGGCGTGACGTCCCGCACCGCCCTTGTCGGGCGAACGAAGGCACATGCGGCAATGAAGCCGGTTAGCTCATCGACCGCGGCTAGCGTCCTCTTCACTGGAGTATCCCGCGGTTGTTCCAGGTGATCGGCGTGGCTGGCTACGACCTCGATCACCCATTCCGGTACGCCGCGCTCGCGCAGGATCGGGAATCCGTCCTGGGGATGCTGATCCAGCGTCGGGTGAATCTCGAAGTCGAAGTCGTGGATGAGGCCGATGAAGCCCCACTCTTCCTCGTGCTCTCCGAACTTGCGCGCGTATGCCCGCATCGCCGTCTCGACTCCGAGGCAGTGGCGTCGCAGGCTCTCGCTCTGGACGTACTCGGTGAGGAGCGACCAGGCGTTCTCTCTCGTCAGTTCCATGCAAATGAGTTCCCGGTAGTACGAACGGCCAGACGCCAAATCCTACACGATCAACATCGCGTCACCGAATGAGAAAAAGCGGTATCGCTGCTCCACTGCGTGCCGATACGCTGCTTCTGTCAACTCCCGCCCGACCAGCGAGGTGATCATCATGAGCAGGGTCGATTTCGGGAGGTGGAAATTCGTCAGCATCGCATCGACGGTCGTCCACTGATAGCCGGGCGTGATGAAGATCCCGGTCCAGCCTGCCCACCCGCAGGCTCGCTCTTCCAGCCGGAGCGAACCCCAAGCTTCGAGCGTTCGCGCGCTCGTCGTGCCGACCGCGACCACCCGGCCACCAGATTCCCGACACGCTTTGATAGCCCGGCCCGTTTCCGGAGGAACTTCGCACCACTCGCGATGGATCACATGATCCGCCACACGCTCCACAGTGACCGGCCGAAAGGTGTCGAGTCCGATTTGGAGCGTGACCTCCGCGCGTTGAACTCCCTGGTTCGCCAATGTGGACAGGATCGACTCACTCAGGTGAAGCCCGGCGGTCGGCGCGGCGGCCGACCCAGGCACATGGCTGAACACAGTCTGGTACCGCTCGGCATCTCCCAATTGCTCGTGGATATAGGGCGGCAAGGGCACCGTGCCGAACTCTTCCAAACGATCATCAAGGTTCGAGTTGAACGACACCACAATGCGTCCTTCGCCCAGGTTCTCGATGACCTCGGCCAGCATCGACACATCTCCCGCACGCGAAATGACCTCGAACGTGGCTCCCGCAGGCAATTTGCGCGCCGGCTTGGCCAGCGCCTCCCACTTGCCGGACTGAATCCTGTTCAGCAGCAGCACTTCGACCACGCCGCCGGTCGGTCGCCGACCAGTGAGCCGGGCCGGAATCACTCGCGTGTTGTTGACCACCACGAGGTCGGGCGCATGCAACAACGTCGGCAAATCGCGCACCATCAGATCGGTCAACGTCCCTCTCGTGCGGTCGACGAGCAGGAGTCGTCCTCCATCGCGATCGGCAGGCGGGTGCTGCGCGATCAGCTCGGGCGGCAGGTGGTAATCGAAATCGGAAACTCGAAGAGAGGGATCGACCGGCGACACGATTAGTCGAAGAGGTTCGGCTGTTGCTCAGCCGCCCCGACCAGCAATTCCAGCGTGGGCGGTGGCTCGATCTCAAGATGCTCGTAGGCAAATCGAGTCGCGATGCGTCCGCGCGGTGTCCGTTGGAGGAAGCCGAGCTGGATCAGGTACGGCTCGTAGACATCCATGATCGTGTCCGTCTCTTCGGAGGTAGCGGCGGCGAGTGTGTCGATCCCCACCGGTCCACCGCCGAACTTCTGGATGATCGAGAGCAGGATTCGGCGATCGACGTCGTCGAGGCCCAGCACATCGACTTCGAGCATCGCCAGCGCCTCACGTGCCTCGGTCTCGTGAATCTGCCCCGAGCCGTGGACTTGTGCATAGTCGCGCACGCGCTTCAACAATCGATTGGCAACTCGTGGCGTGCCTCTCGATCGGGATGCGATTGCCACTGTGCCGGCATCATCGATGTCGATATCGAGGATCTTGGCCGAGCGACGAATAATCTCTTCTGTCGCCGTCTGGTCGTAATAGTGGAGTCTGAGGACCGCGCCGAATCGGTCTCG
>Ga0164305_10001031_pt1 | contig 11250 bp, 13 predicted proteins | sample Whisoiple_237_MG_FD_110215 | JGI IMG/M metagenome (GOLD analysis project Ga0164305, IMG submission 110215) | Soil microbial communities amended with pyrogenic organic matter from upstate New York, USA - Whitman soil sample_237_MG | ecosystem: Environmental > Terrestrial > Soil > Agricultural... | reverse complement strand
GGCGGCGTCCGGGCGTCGGCAAGGCCAGAGAACGGCCGGCCGCCGGCCAGCGCGTGGAAAACGACTGCGCGGGGCGGTCTGCTTCGTCGAAACGGTAACTCTACATCAGCACCGGGCGAGGCCAGGCCGCCCCGCGCCCTCCCCGAACTTTCCGGCGACCATGCCGGAGAGCGATCACGCACGTCCGTCACAGAACCATGATGACCGCGACGCCCGGCCCCGCCATAAGCACATCATCGAATCCGGAGTTTCCATGCGCCCCCATCGTCGTGAGTTGTTCGCCGGGTCCGCCGCCGTTCTCGCCTTCTCCGGCTTCGCCCGGCACGCACAGGCCCGGACCCAGGCGGTTCCGGAGGAAACCTACGTCAACGATGTCGAAGGCTATGGTCCGCTGAAACCGGATCCCAACGGCGTCCTCGATCTCCCGGAAGGCTTCTCGTACCGGATCATCTCGCAGGGCGGCGAGACGATGGACGACGGCCTGCTGGTCCCCCAGAATTTCGACGGCATGGGATGTTTCCCGCTCGACGGCACGAAGGTCGCCCTCGTCCGCAACCACGAACTCAAGGCGTCGCGCCCGACGCACCGCAACTGGGGCCCCGCCGGCTTCCATCAGGAGCGCGCCGGTCTGATCGACACCGCCCGCGCCTACGACGTCGCCGCCGACGGCCGCGTCATACCGGGCGGCACGACCACCCTCGTCTACGACCTCGCCACCGGCCGCACGGTCAGCCAGCACCTCAGCCTGACCGGCACCTCGACCAACTGCTGCGGCGGCCACACGCCCTGGGGCAGCTGGCTGACCTGCGAGGAAACCGAGGAAGCCCCCGGAACCCACGACGTCGGCAAGCCGCACGGCTTCGTCTTCGAGGTCCCCGCTCACGCAACCGGCCTCGTCGAGGCCGTGCCGCTCAAGGCCATGGGCCGGTTCGAGCACGAGGCGGTCTGCGTCGATCCCCGCACCGGCATCGTCTATCTGACCGAGGACAAGGTCGACGGCCTGTTCTACCGCTTTATCCCGACCACCCCCGGCAAGCTGATCGAGGGCGGCCGGCTTCAGGCCATGGCCTTCAAGGACAAGCCCTCCGCCGATTCCACCAATCACGAGACGCGCGAATGGTCGCCCGGCGACTGGCGCGAGGTCGTCTGGATCGACATGGAAGACGTCGAAAGCCCCAACGCCGACCTGCGCTTCCGCGGCCACGCCGCCGGCGCCGTCCGCGTCGCGCGCGGCGAAGGCGTCTTCTGGGCCGGAAGCGAGATGTTCCTGACCGCTACCTCGGGAGGCCCGCTGAAACGCGGCCAGATCCTGCGCTACGTCCCCTCGCGCGACGAGGGCAAGGCCGGCGAACGACGTCGTCCTGGCCGGGTCCAGCTGTTCGTGGAAAGCGCCGACCAGCGCACGCTCAACATGGCCGACAACATCTGCGTCGCGCCCTGGGGCCATCTGGTCGTGTGCGAGGACAACTACTCCACCGACACCCGCAACCACGTGAAGGGCGTCACCCCCGACGGCAAGGTCTACGCCATCGCCCGCAACGTCTTCACCGGGAACAGCGAGTTCGCGGGCGGCGTCTTCTCGCCCGACGGATCGGTGCTGTTCGTCAACCTCTACTACCCGGGGCTCACCTTCGCGATCACAGGCCCCTGGAGCGCGGTCCGGACGTAAACAGCCGCGCCTGCGAGCGCCGCACCAGCCACAGGTTCACCGTCGCCGCCGTCAGCACCAGCACGGCACCCGCCTGATGCAGCGCGCCCAGCCACAGCGGCACGGCGTTCACCAGCGTCACGATCCCCAGCAGGGCCTGCAGCCACAGGACCGACGCGACGACGACGGCCGAAACGCACAGCCCCTCGGCCAGCCGCCACCGCCAGGCCTGCACCGCATAGACCGTGCCCCCGAGCAGCAGGCCGTAGGCCCAGATCCGGTGATCGAACTGCACCAGCGCCTGATCGTGCAGGAAGGCCAGCGCCCCCTTGCTCCATTCGACCGGAGCCAACATCGCCCCATTCATCATCGGCCAGTCGGTATAGACGAAGCCCGCCTTGGCTCCGGCCACCAGCCCGCCCAGCAGGCACTGCACGAAGACCGCGGCCAGCAGGATCCCCGCGCCCCGGCTCCACCCCTGCGGCGCCCGCGAATTGGCCTCGCCGTTCCAAGCCTCCAGCCCGGTCCAGATCAGGCCCGTGAAGATCAGCAGGGCCAGCCCCAGATGCGTCGCCAGTCTTTCCGGCGCGACATCCACCCGCTCCGAAAGGCCGCTGGACACCATCCACCAGCCGATGAACCCCTGCAGCCCCCCCAGCGCCAGCAGCACGCCGCACCGCACGATCAGCCGCCGCGGAATCCGGCGCAAGATCAGGAAGACGACGAACGGCAGGAAGAAGACCACGCCGATCAGCCGCCCCAGCAGCCGGTGCGACCACTCCCACCAGAAGATGCCCTGGAACTCGCCCATGCTCATGCCGGCGTTGACCTGGGCGTATTGCGGGATGGCTCGGTATTTCTCGAAGGCGGCGTTCCAGTCGGCTGCGTTCATCGGCGGCAGAGCCCCCATGATCGGCTTCCATTCGGTGATCGACAGACCCGACCCCGTCAGGCGCGTCACGCCCCCGACCACCACCATGGCGAACACCAGCGCGGCGCAGGCGAACAGCCAGATGGCCACGGCCCGGCTCTGATCCCCCCCGATGAAACGCTTCATTCGACGCCCGCCGTCCCGACCGTTACAGTGCCGGCGCGTCACTGGTCCGACGCCGGACTGAGCGGTATGCCCGCCCCGTGCGGCGAGATCGAGTCGCTTTTCGGCGTCGCATCGCCACACGTCAGGAGAGGCCCTTGCAGTACGCCGACATCGCCGCCGCCGTTCTGGGCGCCTTCGTCCTTGCTTGGCTGGCCGACCTGTTTACCGGCCGACGCGGCCTGTTCGCCACCTCCCTGGTGTCGGGCGTCGCCGCGGTCGCCGGCTGGTTCCTGGCCATCCGCGTCTTCGGCGTCAGCACGATGGACGAATGGACCTGGGTCCTCTGGTCGCTGGCCGCCTCCGCCCTGGCGCTGGTCGGCTTCTTCCTCTTCCGCAGCAAGCGCTGACCATGGGTCCGCGCACCCGCCGATTCGTCGCCATGCTCGGGATCGTCGTCTTCCTCGTCGTCTGGATCTGGGGCGCGATCGCGATCCGCGGCCTGCTGCCGCCGTCGCAGCTGATCGACCTGCTGGTCTACGCCGTCGCCGGCATCGGCTGGGGCGTGCCGCTGTATCCGCTGTTCCGCTGGGCCGAAGGCGGAAAGAAGTAGCGAAATTGCAAAGGGGCCGCCCTGAGGCGACCCCTTCAACCAACCGTCTTCTTTGAGGAAGATGGTCGGAGCGACAGGATTCGAACCTGCGACCCCTTGACCCCCAGTCAAGTGCGCTACCAGGCTGCGCCACGCTCCGAGAGGCGCTCCTATAGACGGGGTTCGCGGCGTCGCAAACCGAAAAAGCAGCCCTCAGGCGCTTCTCGACAGAACGGCATCCAGACGCGCCCTCGCACCCTCCAGTTCGGCCAGCACCTGACGCAGATGAACCGACGACGGCGCAGCCTTGCTCGGCGCGGAATCCCCGGCGGGGGCGGCGCCCTCCGGCTCGAAGGTCACCGTCCCGTCGGGATCGCCATAGTGGGCCAGGCGCTTCAGCCCCTGCTCCTTGTGCAGACGCTGCACGCCCTTGATGGTCAGGCCTTCCTCGTGCAGCAGCCGTTTGACGGCCTTCAGCACCACGATGTCCTGCGGCCGGTAGAAGCGCCGCCCCCCGGCCCGCTTCAGCGGCGTCAGGAACGAAAACTTGGTCTCCCAGAAGCGCAGCACATGCTGGGGCGCGCCGACCTCGTCAGAGGCTTCTGAGATAGTCCGGAAGGCGTTGGGGCTCTTGGCCACGGTCAGGCGGGCACGACAGCGTCGTGAACCCGGCCCTTCATGATCTGCGAGGCGCGGAAGCTGATGACCCGGCGCGGGTGAATTGCCGCCGGCTGGCCCGTCTTGGGATTACGGCCCATGCGGGCGCGCTTTTCGCGCACCTGGAACACGCCGAACCCGGAAAGCTTCACGGTTTCGCCGCGCTCAAGGGATTCGATGATCAATTCGAGCGTGCGCTCGACCAGCGACGAGCACTCCTGTCGGGAGAGACCGACCTCCTCGTGCACCGCTTCACACAGGTCCGCGCGCGTCAGGGTCTGGTGTTCGGCCAAGGTCCGCTCCCCTCCAAAGGTCGGTTGCCGACATAAAAGGGCAAGCGTCGTCAAATGGAAAGCCGGAAATACGGCCTAGAGACGAAACGCGCAGGCGCCCCAGGTCAGACCGCCGCCCATGGCCTCCAGCAGGACCAGATCGCCGCGCTTGATCCGGCCGTCGTGGATGGCGGCGTCCAGCGCCAGCGGGATCGAGGCCGCAGACGTGTTGGCGTGCATGGCGACGGTCGAGATCACCTTGTGCTCGTCCAGCCCCAGCCGGTCGCCGACGCCCTTGATGATCCGCTGATTGGCCTGATGCGGCACGAACCAGTCGACGTCGGCGATCTCGATGTTCGAGGCGGCGCAGCAGGCGGTGATAGCCTCGGCGATATTGACGACGGCGTGGCGGAAGACCTGATTCCCGGCCATGCGCAGATGGCCGACCGTCCCCGTGCTGGCCGGACCGCCGTCGACGTATAGCAGGTCGGTCTTGGTGCCGTCGCAGCGCAGCGCGAAGCCCAGCAGACCCTTGTCCTCCTTGGTCCCCTGCCCTTCGCGCGGCTCGACGACGACCGCTCCGGCCCCGTCGCCGAACAGGACGCAGGTCGACCGGTCGGACCAGTCCATCAGCCGGGTCATTTCCTCCGCGCCGATGACGAGCGCGCATTTCGACAGGCCTCGCGCGACGAAGCCGTCGGCGACGCTCAGCGCATAGACGAAACCCGAGCACACGGCCTGAACGTCGAAGGCGATGCAGGTGGGGGCGCCGATCTTGCGTTGCACGATCGAGGCGACCGACGGGAAGGTCATGTCGGGCGTGGTCGTGGCGACGATGATCATATCGACCTCGGCCGCTGTCCGGCCGGCGTCGATCAGGGCCTTCTTTGCCGCTTCGACAGCCAGATCGCTGGTCGGCTGGTCGTCGCGGGCCTTGTGTCGCTGACGGATGCCGGTGCGTTCCTGGATCCACTCGTCCGAGGTGTCGACGATCTGCGCCAGGTCGGCGTTGGTCACGACCTGTTCCGGCAGGAAGGAGCCGACGCCGGTCACGGCGCTGCGAATGACGCTCACTGGGGAGTCTCCGTGGCCGGTTCCGCGGGGGGTGCGGGCGGCTGTTCGAGTACGGCGGTCAAGCGGTTGAAGCTCTCGCTGACCTTGGTCAGATAGTCGCTGCGGGCCAGTTCGACAGCCACGCGGATGGCGGATCCGTATCCGCCGGGCGTGGCGCTTCCGTGACTTTTCACCACGATCCCGTTCAGGCCCAGCAGAGGCCCGCCGTTATTGGCGTTGGGGTCGATCTTCTGGGTCATCCGCTTCAACGCCGGCATGGCCAGCAGTGCGCCCAGCTTCGACGTCAGGCTCGAGGTCAGGGCTTCCTTCATCAGGGTGGCGATGAATTTGGCCACCCCTTCGGCCGTCTTCAGCGCGATATTTCCGGTGAAGCCGTCGGTCACGACCACATCCACCGTCCCCTTGGCGATGTCCGTGCCTTCGACGAAACCGAAATAGTCCAGGCCGAAGCCGCCCTCACGCAGCAGGCGGGCCGCCTCGCGGACCTCCTCATGCCCCTTCATGTCCTCGGAGCCGACATTCAGAATGCCGATGGTCGGCTTCTTGATGTGATGAACGGCGGTCATGAAAGCCTCGCCCATGATGGCGAACTCGACCAGCTGGGCAGCGTCGCTCTCCACATTGGCGCCCACGTCGAGCACGGCCGTGACCCCTCTCGGCGTCGGCCAGCCGGCGACGATGGCGGGACGCTCCAAGCCGGGCGCCGACATCCGCAGCAGGAGCTTGGAGATGGCCATAAGGGCGCCGGTGTTGCCCGCCGACACGACCGCCCCGGCTTCGCCCAGCTTCACGGCCTCGATGGCGTTCCACAGGCTCGAACCCTTGCCACGGCGCATAGCCTGGGCCGGCTTTTCGTCCATGGCCACGACCTTGTCGGTGTGGCGGACGATGCAGACCTCCTCGGTCAGCGCGCATTTTGCCATCTCGGCCCGGATCGCCGCCTCGTCGCCGTGCAGCAGGAAGCGCACGCCCGCTCCGCCGTGGCGTTTGCGGTAGTCACGGACGCCGCCGACCACGACCGAAGGACCGTGGTCTCCGCCCATGGCGTCGAGCGAAATCAGGATCGGGGATGACAAGCCGTTTCGACTCCGTCGCGCCGTTCGTCCGGCGCTTGTCAGTAAGGCGACGATAGCGCCGCAGCGGGGGGATGCAACCGCGCCGCCGCTGCGTCAACCTTCGTCGGAGGGCCGAAGTCGCTTCAGCACCGCGAAGGGCGAGATTTCTGCCGGTTCCGGGGGCTGGACGAACTCGGCGCCGGGCTTGCGGGGGAATGGGTCCAGCCGCAGGGCCAGCTGTTCGACCGCATACTGGCCCAGGTCGATCTGACCGTCCTCGATCAGGTCCGGCGATTCGTCCTCGAGGGTGATGATGATCTCGTCGGAATCCTCGTCCACGGCCTCGGCCATGGTCAGGGAGAACGGCGCGTCCACCTCGAGCGGCAGGGGCTCAAGCGTGATGCCGCAGGTCTGGGCCAGACTGGCCCGAACCCGGCCTGACAGCCGCCAGCCGGCATCCGTGGGCTTCAGGTCCATATCAGCCGTGAAGGAATCCAGCGACGCCAGATCCAGCGCCTTTGCGATCCGCGCCCGGGCCGCCGCGTCAGGCTCCAGCGTCCTCTTCACCCCGCCGGGGAACTGATGCAGGCGCACAGGCTCGCTGTAGGGAAGGCTCGGCACGGTCATTTCACTGTCTCCGCCCAGTCGGGACCGGCCACGACCGCGTCGAACGCCTGCGCCTTAAGCCGGGCCCGGCTGGCCAGCGCATAGTCCGCCAGTCGCGCTCCCATCGTCGCGTTCTCGCTCTCGTAAATGTTACGCGCCACACTGGCCGAAAGCGCCGAGGCGTCGCCATCGCGCAGGGGCGTTTCATAGGCGGTCATCCGCCCGTAGAGGGCCTCGCCCAGCTTGCGCATCTTCTTGCCTACCGAAATGTCGCCCACGCCCAGTTCGCGCAGGGCATGGTCCAGCGCCGAGACATAGGTGTCGAACAAGGCCTGACCGGCGTCGGCGCCGCGCTCGCCCTCGTCGCGCAGGCGCATGACCAGCAGCAGCACATGCAGGGTGTAGAGCTCGAATCGCGCGTCGATGCGGTCGGCGACGCCCAGCGTCGTATAGAAGGCCGGGTCGCGGGCCTGGCGCACCGCCAGTTCATACAGCGGCTGGCCCAGACGCTCTCGGGGACGGGTGCGGAACAGATTCTGAAGCATGATCATACGGCCCCTTTTCCGCCGCGCCGTTGAACTAAGGCTCGGGTCCGGTTAGGTCAAAGACCTTGTTGAAGTCGCAGGCGCCGCAAATGCTCCGTTCCAAGCTCCTTATCGCCGCCTTGTCGGCCGCGGCCCTCACCGCCGCGTGCGCTCCGACGATCGGCCAGAACGGTTTCCAGGCGATCGACGCCAAGCCCGCTGACATCGTCGCCGGGACGGACACCAAACAGACTGTGCTGACCAAGCTGGGCACGCCCTCGACGACCTCGACATTCGAGCACGACAACATCTGGTACTACATGAGCCAGGTGACCGAGAAATACACCTACAACCGCGCCCAGGTGACACAGCGTTCGGTGACCGAAATCACCTTCGACGACGCCGGCATGGTTTCGGCAGTCAACAACCTCGGTCTCGAGGACGGACGCGTGGTGGCCATGAACGGCCGCGAGACCCCGACCCGCGGACGTCAGCTGACGATCCTCGAACAGCTGCTGGGCAACGTCGGCCGCGGCCAGCTGCCCCGCACCGACGAGGACGAGCCCGGCCAGCAGCGCCGCGAATAGGCTGCGACCCGAACGAAACGAAGAAGGCCCCGGAGAGCGATCTCCGGGGCCTCTTTCTTTTCAGGATGGCCGGCCTCTCCGGCGAACCGGAGAGGCCGATCAGACTCAGACGATCTTGCCGCTCGCCAGCACCGCCAGCAGAAGCAGGGCGACGATGTTGGTGATCTTGATCATCGGGTTCACCGCCGGACCGGAGGTGTCCTTGTAGGGGTCGCCGACCGTGTCGCCGGTCACCGCGGCCTTGTGAGCCTCGGAGCCCTTGCCGTGAACGACGCCGTTCTTGTCGGTGAAGCCCTCTTCAATGACCTTCTTGGCGTTGTCCCACGCGCCGCCGCCCGAGGTCATCGAGATGGCGACGAACAGGCCGGTCACGATCACGCCCATCAGCATGGCGCCGAGAGCCGCGAACGCATCCGCCTTGTCCGACAGGAACAGGATGGCCACGAACAGCACGATCGGCGACAGCACCGGCAGCAGCGACGGCACGATCATCTCGCGGATCGCCGCCTTGGTCAGGATGTCCACCGCACGGCCGTATTCGGGCTTGACCTCATAGGTCATGATGCCGGGGTTCTCGCGGAACTGGCGGCGAACCTCGGCCACGACCGATTCAGCGGCGCGACCCACGGCCATCATCGACATGCCGCCGAACAGGAAGGGCAGCAGCCCCCCGAACAGCAGGCCGACGACGACGTACGGGTTGGTCAGGTCGAAGGCGACCTCGCGCATGTTGGCGAAGAACGGATACAGGTCGGGGTTCGCCGAGAAGTATTTCAGGTCCGAGGTATAGGCCGCGAACAGCACGAGGGCTCCCAGACCGGCCGAACCGATCGCATAGCCCTTGGTCACCGCCTTGGTGGTGTTGCCGACGGCGTCCAGGGCGTCCGTCACGTGACGCACGTCCGAGGGCAGGCCCGCCATTTCGGCGATGCCGCCGGCGTTGTCAGTGACCGGACCGAAGGCGTCCAGCGCCACGATCATCCCCGCCACGCCCAGCATGGTCGTGGTGGCGATGGCGATGCCGAACAGGCCCGCCAGCTGGTAGCTGGCGATGATGCCGACGATGATCGTCAGCGCCGGCAGGGCGGTGGATTCCAGCGACACGGCCAGACCCTGGATCACGTTCGTGCCGTGGCCCGAAACCGAGGCGTTGGCGACCGAGCGGACAGGGCGGAAGTTCGAACCGGTGTAGTATTCGGTGATCACCACGATCGCCGCGGTGACGCCCAGACCGACAAGGCCGGACCAGAACAGGCTCATCGGCTCGATGACCAGACCGCTGGTCGTCGTGACCGGGCCGGTGACCAGCTGGGTGATGACCCAGTACACCGCGCCGACGGACAGCACGCCGGTGACGATCAGGCCCTGATACAGGGCGCCCATGATGTTCTGGCTCTTGCCCAGACGGACGAAGAAGCTGCCGACGATCGAGGTCACCACGCAGATAGCGCAGATGGCCAGCGGCAGCAGCATCATGGTTTCGACATAGGGCTGGTCGCGGAAGAAGATCGCCGCCAGCACCATCGTCGCCACCGTCGTCACCGCATAGGTCTCGAACAGGTCGGCGGCCATGCCGGCGCAGTCGCCGACGTTGTCGCCCACGTTGTCTGCGATGGTCGCGGCGTTGCGGGGGTCATCCTCGGGGATGCCGGCCTCGACCTTGCCCACCATGTCGCCGCCCACGTCGGCGCCCTTTGTGAAGATGCCTCCGCCCAGACGGGCGAAGATGGAGATCAGCGAGGCGCCGAAGCCCAGCGCCACCAGGCCGTCGATGACCTCCCGGCTGGTGGACTCGAAGCCCGCGCCGGCGGTCAGATACGCGTAGTAGCCGGCCACGCCCAGAAGCGCGCCGCCCGCCACGAACATGCCGGTGATGGCGCCCGAGCGGAAGGCCAGGTCCAGACCCTTGCCGAGGCTTTCCGACGCCGCCTGCGCGGTGCGGACGTTGGCCCGGACCGAGATCAGCATGCCGGCGAACCCGGCCAGACCCGAAAGCACGGCCCCGATGACGAAGCCGATGGCCGCATACGGGCCAATCAGAAGATAGGCCGCGATCAGGATCACGACCCCGACCATGGCGATGGTGGTGTATTGCCGGCGCAGATAGGCCGAGGCCCCTTCCTGGATCGCCGCGGCGATCTCGCGCATCTTGTCATTGCCGGTGCTGGCCTTCATCAGCGCGGCGGTCTGGATCAGCCCATAAAGGACTCCCAGCGCGCCTGCGGCGATGACCAGCCACAGATAGTTACTCATGGCGTTTCCATACCCTGTGTATCAAAGGCGCCCGGTTCCTTGGCGCGGCGGGCGTTATTCGCCTCTGTCCGCCTTCCGGTCCCCCCGTGCGCACCGGACGCATATCGCGTCCCTCGGGAGATTGCGGCGGAAACGTGCCAAATGCCGGAGGCGGAGGCAACAGCCTTGGTGAACGAAGTTCAGCTAGCGTTGACGCCCGTGCGGCGTCGGGGCGCCTGGCTGACCACCTCGACCCGTGTGACCGCGCCGCGTCCCGCTATCGGAACGGCCGCCCGCATCAGACTGGCCGACAGGGCGGCGACGTCGATGACGGTCCAGTCGTCAGGCACGGTGAAAGGCGTCCGGTGCGCCGCGCGCACCAGGGCGTCGCGCAGGAAAGCCTCTTTCGGTCGCATCGATTCGGGCGTCGCAGACCCGCCCAGATGCAGGCGCAACGAGACGAAGATGTAGTTCCTCAGCCGTCCGCCGGCGATGATCGGCAGGCCCACCCCCGGTATGCTGACGCTCGCTCCGCTGGGCGCCGCCCGGTCGCTGGCGATCGCTTCACTCCCGACGGCGAGAACCGGCAGGGCGGCGGAGGCGGCGATGAGGTCACGACGGCGCATGAAGTCATCCTGACCGCCACGCCTTGAGATTTCGTTGTCAGCCGTGGGTGAAGCCCGGCCTGTCGAACGAAACCGGCTTGCCGCCGAAGCGCGCGACCACCCCCTGCCCCGCCGTCACGCGACCAATCTTCGTCAGGGGCAGATGGCGACGCTCGGCTTCGCGGCGCAGGGCGGCCTCGTGGCGGGGCGAGGCGGTGAAGGCGATCTCATAGTCGTCGCCCCCCGTGACCAGCTTCTCCAGCGCCGCCAGTTCGTCGACCCGCCCGTCGAACCAGGCCTGCCCTGCGGCGGACAAGGGTACGGGCTCCAGATCGATCTCGATCTGCACCCCGCTGGCCTCGGCG
>Ga0164305_10001029_pt1 | contig 11252 bp, 10 predicted proteins | sample Whisoiple_237_MG_FD_110215 | JGI IMG/M metagenome (GOLD analysis project Ga0164305, IMG submission 110215) | Soil microbial communities amended with pyrogenic organic matter from upstate New York, USA - Whitman soil sample_237_MG | ecosystem: Environmental > Terrestrial > Soil > Agricultural... | reverse complement strand
TAGGTCAGCGCATCGCCGTTCGGGTCGGTACAGGGCAGGAGGATCTGCGTCGGTACGCCCACGCCTGCGCGCAACTCGCGCTTCAGGCAGACGGGAGGCGTCTGACGGGCCAGGGCGATCAGCCCGGTGCTCGCGGCGGCATACAGCACGTCGCCCGCGGGCGCGATCGCCATCGAGGTGGCAGGTCCGAGGACGCCGAGCGCCTGACAACCGCCGGCCGCCGTCGTCGAGATGCAGCCGGAGGGCGCGGGAACCGCCGCCAGGAGGCCGGTCGTCGTATCGCGGTGCAGCGTGATGAGCGTGCCGTCACCCGAGGTCGCAACCGTCAGGCTGCTGCCGTCGGGGCCCATCGCGAGTGCCGCGGGCGCCGTCAGCAGGGGGGCAGCGGTGCAGTCCGCGATCCCCTGACCGATGCAGCCGGCCGTGCCGGCGGGCTGGATCAGCAGGCCCGTGGCGGTGTCCCTCTGCAACACGGAGATCGCGTTGCCGGAGCCCGAGGCGACGTACAGGTCGCGGCCGCCGGGGGCGATCGTGAGCGCCGTCGGCTGTGCCATGGAGCGAGCCGTGGCGCAGCCGAGGCCGCCGGAGAGGCGGATGCAGCCCGTCAGGCCGGCCTGCTGCGAGAGCGCTCCGGTGGTGGGATCGCGCTGCAGCACTGCGACCGCGTCGACGTCCTTGGCGGCCGCGTAGACGATCGCGCCGTCGGGCGAGATCGCGAGCGCGTCGGCGCCCAGCAGCGCGCGGCCGTCGAGGCACGCGCCGGGGTCGTCGCCACCGCGCACGCAGGCGCCCTTGCCGCCGAGCTGGAGCAGCGCGCCGCCGACCGGGTCGATCGAGAACGAGGCAACCGCGTTGGCTTCCTTGCCGGCCACGTAGAGGCTGCGGCCGTCGGGGGCGATCACGAGCGCCGTGGCACCGGCGAGGCCGACGCCCGATGCGCAGCCACCCTCGCCGCCGGGCCGCACGCAGCCGGCTGCGCCGCGCAACTGCGTCAGCGAGCCGGTCGTGGTGTCACGCGCGAAGGCGGTCACGGATCCCGCGATGGACGAGACGGCGTAGAGGTGCCGGCCGTCCGGGGAGAGCCCGATCTGGGCGACGCCGCTGAGGCCGAGCGCGTGGCCGCAGCCCGTCCCGCCCGAGGAGGAGACGCATCCGAGGACGCCGGCGAGCTGCGTCAGAGCGCCGGTCTTGGCGTCACGGTGGAACACCGCGATCGACGTGCCGCCGCCGACATAGAGGTTGTGACCGTCGGCGGAGATCGCCACGGCCCGGGCGCTCTCGAGGCCAGGGGCGCTGGTGCAGCCGCTGGCAGGCGTCTGGGCGAAGCAGAGCTGAGGTGTGGCGAGCGGTGCGAGCGAGCCCGGCGGGCCCGACGCGGCGTGCGCGCTTGCGAGCGGCACGAGGGTCGCGAGCAGCGACCCGAGCAAGAGAGCGCGTCCATGAAGCTTCATGCACGTGCGCTTCGCCACTCAATCGGCGAATCCTGCCCCACCGACCTCGGGTGTCAGCCCGTGACGGCGGACTTCTTGCGGCTCGTGACGCCGAGCGTATGAGCGACGTCCACGGTGGCATTGGCCGACACCTTCGGCGCGTTGCCGGCCGTGGCGGTCACGACGTTCTTGAGCGAGCCACCCGCGAAGTCCTTGTCGACGCTCGCGGTGATCTTGAAGCTCGTGGTCGAGCCTGCCTTCGCGACGGCGAGGTGCCAGCAGGCGCGGCCGTTGCTGAACGTCGCGCCCGGAGCCGAGACGAACGTCATGCTCGCGGGGAGCGTGTCGCAGACATCGACCTGCTTCGCGTCGACGCTCGAGAGCACCTTGAGCACGATCGTGAAGACCACGTCCGGCGAATTGCTGCCGTTCAGCACGACGCCCGCCGGGCTGGCCGACTTACGCACCTGCAGCTTGGACGGCGGCGCGCCCGTGATCGTGACGGTGGCGCTGTCCTTGTTGTTGCTGAGGTCGGAGTCGGGCGTCGTCGAGGTCACGGTCGCCTCGTTCGTCTTCGTCTTGTTCGCCAGCGACAGCGGGATGCCCGAGACGAGCGTGATCGTCACGCTCTGTCCCTTGGCCAGCGCACCCAGCGAACAGCGCACGATCGTGCCGTCGAGCCCGCACGCGGCCGGCGCCACGGACACGAACGTCATGCCGGACGGGAGCGGGTCGGCCACCTTGACGTCCTGGGCGGTCGACGGGCCGTTGTTCGTCACGACCATCGTGTACGTCACGTTCTTGCCGGGCGGTGTCGTCGTCGGCGTGACCGACTTGACGATCGCGACGTCGGCGACGGAGGTCACCGCGACCGTGTCGCTGTCGGTGTTGTTCGACGTGTTCGTCTCGTTGCCGCCGCCGGTGATCCCGGTGTTGGTGATCGTGTCCGGCGCGCTCTCGAGCACGTTGACGACGACGCTGACCGGCGGGTAGCCCGCGCCTACGGCGAGCGAGTCGGTGCGGTCGCAGTGCAGCGAGTTGGCCGTCGTGTCGACCGAGCACGCCCAGCCGGTGCCGGCCGCGCTGACGACGCCGAGACCGGCCGGCAGCGTGTCGTCGATGACGACCGTGCCGGAGGTGGCGCGGCCACCGACGTTGCTGACGAGCAGGCTGAACGTGCCCTGCTTGCCACGCACGAAGGTGCCCGTGTGCGACTTGTCGATCGTCACGTCCGGCACGCCGCGCACGGCCACGGCCGCGGGGGCGCTGGCGACGGACGTGAAGTCGATGCCGTTCTCGTCCTTGCTCGAGAGAACCGCGGTGTTGAGGATCTGGGTGCCGTCGGGCAGGTTCGCGCCGACGACGACGCTGAAGCGCACGGCGAACGACTCGCCGGGCGCGATCACGCCGCCGCCGTCGGGGTTGTGCACCGGGTCACCGGCGTTGAGCGAGGTCGCGCCCGTGCCGATCCGGAAGCGCACCTCGTTCTTGCCCGCGTCGAACTCCGCCTGGTCGAGGTCGGTCGGGTCGGTCTTCGTGCCGGCGATGCCGCCCGGGCTGGAGACGATGCTCAGCGACCCTGGCAGGTACGCCGTGTTGGCCGGGATCGCGTCGTTGATGCGCGAGTCGTAGGCCGAGCTCTGACCGGTGTTGGTCGAGGAGATGTCGTACTGCAGGACGTCGCCCGGGTTGACGTCGCCGCCGTTGACGTCGGTGACGGTCTTGTGCAGCACCATCTCGGGCGCGTAGATGTCGGTGCGGAAGTAGACGACGCCAGGCAGATAGCGGTCCTGGGTGGTCGAGAGATCGATGGTCGCGCTCGTGTCGCCGTTGTGCACGACGCCCGGGGAGACGTCCAGCAGCCCGGCGTCGAAGCCGAGCTGGTTCTGGTAGTTCGGGTTGCTCGTGCTCACCGGGGTGCCGAGCTTCGAGATCGACGAGTCGAAGAAGTTGCCCACGGGGTGCGCCGCGTCCGAGAGGCTCGAGCCGTTCAGCCGCACGCTGTCGCCGTTCAGGGTGCGGTCGCCCTCGTAGGTGACGAAGCCGATCTGCGTGTTGACATCGCCGGTGAGCGGCGTCTTGAAGCCGCTGACGGTGATCGGGACGTTTGCGCCGAGCGCGACCTGCCCGAAGCCGTCGAAGATGGTGAGGTTGCGAGCGGGCTGAGCGGAGTCCTGGTAGGCCACCACCAGCGACCAGCCCGCGTGGCGGTCGGCACCCGTGCCGGCCTGGACGTTGGCGACCGTGTAGGTGCCTCCGCCGCCGGCCTTCACGAGCGATGTCACGTCGGCGAAGCTCTGATAGCGCGTGCGCTCGTCGACGCTGCCCGGCGAGCACGCGAGGTTCTCGGTGTACGAGTCGAACACGCTGGCGCTGATCGGGACGTAGCCACCCGTGCCCGGCCCCTGCAGGAGCGCGGACGTGGCCGCCGGCGCGTTGGCCGCAGGCGCGCCGGTGCGCGGCTGGCCCGGGTCGCACTGCACCGGCAGCGTCTCGCCCTGGTCGAGCGCGGCGCCCCAGTAGAGGCCTGCGAAGAGCACGGTGGCGCCCGCCGGAACGGTCAGATTCGCGCTCGAGGAGTCGAAGGTCGAGGCGTCGGCGTCGGCGTCGACGTAGCGCATGTCGAAGTAGTTGTCGTCGCCGGAGCCGCCCTTCTGGACGTCATCGCAACGCACGTGGGTCTGGGTCTCGAGCGCTCCCGCGGGGCACGTCAGCAGCGTGTTCGCCGCCATGGCGATGTCGCCGTTCGTGTTGATGGCATAGCGCACGGAGAACGGGCGCACGATCGGGTTCGGACTGACGGCGGCAGAAGCCTGGGCTGCGCCGGCCAGGACGGCCACGAACACAACCAGAGCGGCCATCCGGCCACGTGCCGTGCGGGAATGCATCTCCGTGTCCCCTCGACGATCGTTACGGGCTCGATGGGCCCCCCGATCGCCACGTTCTCACCCGGACGAGGGAGGGGGTCGTACCCGGACGAGGGAGGGTGGCATACGGGAGCCGGAATTGGCAACTATCCGCCGAAACCTACCGAATCGTCCAGGACCTCGATGGGCAGGTCCCCGCCGGGATCAGACGTCGTCGATCGCCAGCCCGTGATCGCGGAGGACGGCTTCCAGCCGTGCTCGCTCGGCATGATCCGTCAGCTGCCAGTTCGGCACGCCGGGTGCGAGCAACTGCTGCTCGAGCAGCATCGCCGTGAGATGCAGGGCCGTGCTGCGGACGGCCGGCGCCGGATCGCCCGCCAGCGCGGCGCGCACCTGCTCTCCTCGCGCGCGCAGGTAGGACTGCCAGCGCTCGGGCGTGCCGGCCAGCACGAGCTCCTCGACCTCGCGCTGCCGCTCGGCGAGCGTGCGCTCGGGCGCGGCCGGGTCGTCCAGCAGGGCGAACAGCGCCGGGCCCTCGCGCTCGAGCTCCGGCGGCAGGAACAGCCACGCGTCGAGCCGGTCGCGGCGCGAGCCGGTCACCCTTCGTCGATGCCCGGCACCATCTCGCGCAGCAGGTCGTGGTAGTGCGCGATGGCGCGTTCGTTGCGGTTGAGCACGCCCCGCTCGTAGGTGCGCGCGCCGAGCCCCTGCTGGACGCCGGCGCAGAGCGTCTTGTCCTCGTCCATGACGGTGTCGTTGAAACGCCAGTTGATGCGGCGCGCGACGCGGTTGGTGAACGACTCCTGCTCGGGCGTGAACACCCAGGAGACCGTGAGCGTGCGGTCGGGCGCGATCGGCACCATCTGCCAGGTGTCGTACTGATCCGGGTAGAGGTCGATGAACAGCCCGGGGAACAGATGCGCATACGCCCACGTCCCGTGCAGGTCGGCGGGATAGGCCTCCATGGGCCGCACGAGGCGCTGGTAGAGGCGCTCGCGGCGGACGACCGAGGGCTTGTCGCGCAGCGGCGCGCTGATCCAGGCGTGACGTCGCCCGAGCTGCGGCTCGTAGCGCTTGTAGTCGAGCATGCGCAGGAGGCCGGGATGACCGACGGGGATGTGGTAGCCCTCGAGGTAGTTGTCGGCGAGGTTCTTCCAGTTGTAGGGGTACTCGGCGATGATCGGGCCCTCGGCGCGCAGCCGGGCGATGCCGAGCGACTCGAGGCGCTCCCCCACGTCGCCGAACCACTCGGCGAGGGCCGGCACCTCGGCGTCCAGCGAGACGAAGACGAGCCCCGCCAGCGACTCCACGCGGAACGACGGCAGCGCCACCGACTCGCGGTCGAGCGCCGGGAAGCCACGGGCCTCGGGCACGGCTGCGAGCTGCCCGTCCTGGCGGTAGGTCCAGCCGTGATACGGACAGCGCAGCACCTTCGGGCAGCGGCCCGTGCCGGACAGGATCTGCATCGCGCGGTGACGGCAGACGTTGGAGAGCGCGCGCAGCTCGCCGTCGTCGCCGCGCACGACCGCGACGGGCTCGCCGGCGACGTTGGCGGTCGCGAACGACCCGGGCTCGGCCACCACGCGCTCGGGGCAGACGAAGATCCACGCACGCGCGAAGACGCCGTCGAGCTCCGCGTCGAAGGTCGCCCGGTCGACGTAGGCGCGGGCGGGCAGGGTGACGCGCTGCTCGTCGGCGATGCTCATTGAACTGGTTTCAAGGGTCGCGTTCGTGGTCGAGACCCCCGAACGTCCCGCCACGCTTGAAGCCAGTTCATACCGCGAGCTCCGAGGCGATCGCCTGCCGCACGAGCGCTCGGGCGCGTGCGCGGCCGATGCCGCCCAGCAGCGCCTGCTGCGCAAGCCCGTCCACGAGCGCGCACAACCTCGCCGCGCTGGCCTCGTCGTCGGTGCCGCCACAGGCACGCACGTGGGCCGCGACCTCCTCGACCCAGGAGCGGTAGCTCTCCTCCACGTCCGGGCGCAGGGCCGGCTCGTAGAGGGCGGCCCGCAGCATCTCGGACCAGATCCTCCAGCTCTGCTCCACGGCCTGGTCGTCGACGAGGTACGAGAGCACGGCGGTCTCGAGCCGTTCGCGCGGCGTCTCGCAGCGAGCGACGGCCGACTGGATGAATGCGTCGACCTGGTCGTCGGCGTACAGGAACGCACGGCGCAAGAGCTCCGAGCGCGTGTCGAAGTAGTAGTGCACGAGTGCGCTCGAGACGCCCGCCGAACGCGCCACGTCGCCCATGCGCATGCCGTCGCAGCCGCGCTCGGCGATCACACGGCACGCGGCACGGAGGATATCGTGGGTGCGGTCGGCGACAGCCATCTGACTGACTCGTTAGTCAAACGCATCCGGGCGGCGGTGTCAAGGCGACGGCACCCGCCGGCGCGACGTCCGAGAGCTTCCGTAGGCTGCCGCCGTGATCCCGTTCCTGCCCGCCCGCGGTGGTTCGCTCGACGTCATCTGCGGCCCCATGTTCTCCGGCAAGAGCGAGGAGCTGCTGCGCCGCATCCGCCGCGCCGAGATCGCCCAGCTCTCGCCGCTGCTGTTCAAGCCGAGCCTCGACGACCGCTACGGCGAGACCGACGTGGTCTCGCACGCCGGCAGTCGGCTGCGCTGCATCTCGATCGGCTCGAGTGCCGACATCGAGATCCACCCCGAGCTCGCAACCGCGCTGGTCGTCGGCATCGACGAGGTCCAGTTCCTCGACGACGGCATCGTCGAGGTCGCGCTCGGGCTCGTGCGGAGGGGCGTGCGCGTGCTGGCCGCGGGGCTCGATCGCGACTTCCGCGGCGAGCCGTTCGGACCCATGCCACTGCTGCTCGCGCACGCCGACGACGCCGACAAGCTGCATGCGATCTGCCAGATCTGCGCAGGCCCGGCCACGATGACGCAGCGCCTCGTCGACGGCCGCCCGGCACGCAGTGACGACCCCGTCATCCTGGTCGGCGCGAGCGAGAGCTACGAGGCCCGCTGCCGCGGCTGTCACCGCCTCACCGATGCCGTGCTGCCGCTCGCAGCGGCGGGCTGAATCTGCAAAACCCCCTGCAAAACCGCGCCCGAGGGGCGAACGTCACCCCTTGTCGATTCGTGCCGTCTGCAGCATGCTGCCTGACGACTGCGTGACCGTGAGGCGAGCCGGGAGCTCGTGGTCGCCAGTCTCCTTCCGTCCCGCTCCGGGGACGCATCGGCGGGCCGGGGCCACGTGTGCCCGGCTCGCCGTCATGGTTGCCCTCAGCGGCGACCGGCCGTCCATTCGCCGGGCCCGACCGTGCCCGAGCGCACCTCGCTGAAGCGGGCGCGCCGGAGGCGCGGCGCCACGAGCGACGTGGGGAACCAGATCGGCGTGCCCGACCCCATCGGATAGCAGAAGAGCGCCCAGCCGCCCGGTGCGAGGACGCGGTGGAGCTCGACCTCGAACGGCTGCACGAGCAAGGAGACCGTGAGGTCGAAGCGCGCGTCGGGGTAGGGCAGGCGTCCGCCGTCGGCGACCTCGAAGCGCACGCCGCTCAACTCGGGCTTCGCCCGCGCCAGCTCGATCATCCTGGCTGACGCGTCGACGGCGTCGATCTCCGCCGCCGGGAAGCGACGGCGCAGGATGCCCGCAGCCTGCCCTGTGCCCGTGCCCACGTCCAGCACGTGCGCGGGCGCCGTCACGCCGAGGTCGTCGAGCGCACGCTCGAGCATGCGCTGCGAATCGCCGACGTCGGAGCGGATCGCGTCCCATCTGGGCGCGAGCTCGTCGAAGCGCTTGGCATGCGATCGCGCGAGGATCGCGCGGAGCGCCGGCACCCGGCCCTCGAGCCGCGTCAGCACACGCATGGGATGACGGCGGAGATCGCTCACGCGAAGTGCAGCAGCACCTTCCCGCGCTTGCCGCTCGCGGCCATTCGCGTGAACGCATCTCCGGCGCGCTCGTACGGGATGACCGCATCGATCACCGGCCGCAGGCGGCCGCCTGCGAGATGCGGCAGCACCTCGCGCTCGAAGGCGCGCACGGCCTCCGCCTTCTGCTCCAGCGGCCGGGCGCGCAGCATGGTCCCGCGCATGCTGGCGCGGCGCGCCATCAGCTGGCGCAACACGAGCGTGACCTCGGCGCCGGCGCCCAGGCCGACGATCACGAGGCGTCCCTGCATCGCGATCGCGCGCAGGTTGTCCGGGAAGTGCGGCGCCCCGACGAGCTCGAGGATGACGTCCGCCCCACGCCCGTCCGTGGCCGTCAGCACGCTGTCGGCGAAGCCCTCGTCGCCGATCGGCTCGCCTCCCAGCTCGCGCACGAGCGCGGCGGCGTCCGCGCTGCGCACGCTGCCGAGCACGCGGGAGCCGGTGACCCCACCGATCTGGACGGCGGCGCTGCCCACGCCGCCCGCGGCTCCGTGCACGAGCAGCGTCTCGCCCGCGCACAGCGCGGCCTGGCTGCGGATCGCGTCGTGCGCGGTGATGAACGCCTCCGGCACCGCGGCCGCGCCCGCCTCGTCGAGCACGTCCGGCACCGCTGCGACGTGGCGGTGATGCACGACCACGCGGTCGGCGAGCCCGCCGCCGCCGACGAGGCCGAAGACGCGATCGCCCGGCTTCCAGCCCAGTACCTGCGCGCCGCAGGCCTCGACCGTGCCCGCGACCTCGAGCCCGGGCACGTCCTGCGGACTGCCGGGGGGCGCGGGATAGGAGCCCTCGCGCTGCGAGAGATCGGCAGGGTTGAGCCCCGCATGGGTGACGCGCACCAGCAGCTCCTCGCTGCCGGGCACCGGGTCGGGGCGCTCCTCCAGACGGATCACCTCGTTGCCGCCGGCTCCGGCGAAGACCACTGCGCGCACGTCTGCTCCCTTGGTTGCGACTTCCGCGGCAGCGTAGAGGAATGGCTGTGCCCGCCCGGCGAGCGATCTGCGAGCATCCGGCGCATGAGCGAGCTTCCGGCGCGGGCGGACGTCGTGATCATCGGCGGGGGCGCCGTCGGCGCCAGCACGGCGTTCCACCTCGCCACGGGCGGCGTCCCCGACGTCGTCGTGCTCGAGCGCGAGACGCTCGCCAGCGGATCCACCTCGCGCTCTGCGGGAGGCGCCCGCCTGCAGTTCGCCGACGAGCTCAACGTGCAGCTGTCGCTGCGCAGCCTCGACGAGTTCGAGCGCTGGGACGCGCTGATCGGCGAGCACGTCGAGTTCGTGCCCGGGATCGCCTTCCACCAGAACGGCTACCTCTTCCTGCTCGACAACGAGGCCGACGTCGAGATGTTCCGCGAGGCGCTCGCGGTGCAGCACTCCCAGGGCGTCCCGTCGCGCGAGCTGACGCCCGCCGAGGCGCTCGAGATCGTGCCGCAGATGGAGCTCGACGGCGTGCTCGCCGCGACCTTCTGCCCGCGCGACGGTTACATGAGCCCCGAGGCGGTCGTGCAGGGCTACGCGGCGGCCGCCGTCGCGCGCGGCGCCCAGGTGCTGCAGGGCTGCCCTGCCGTCGGGATCGAGCACGCCGGCGGTCAGATCACGGGCGTGCGCACGCCGCAGGGCACGATCGCGACCGACACCGTCGTGTGCGCTGCCGGTGCATGGTCGAAGGACGTGGGCGAGATGATCGGCCTCGACATTCCCGTGCGCGGGGAGCCGCGCCACATGTGGTTCTCACCGGAGCGCGGCGGCCTGCGCGACGATCTGCCGCTGACGATCGACTTCACGACGAGCTTCTACTTCCACGCCGAAGGGCCGGGCATCGTCTTCGGAGGCCGCGAGATCGAGCTCGAGGAGGTCGCCGAGCACGCGCTCGAGCGGCTCCCCCTGATCCTGGAGCTGCCGATCCAGAGCAGCTGGTGGGGCTACTACGAGGTCAGCCCCGACCACAACGCGATCGTCGGCGAGGCGCCGGGCATCGGCCGCTTCCTGTACGCGACGGGCTTCTCGGGCCACGGCTTCCAGCAGTCGCCGGCAATCGGCGAGCACATGGCGCAGCTGGTGCGCGGCGAGCAGCCCACGTTCGACCTGAGCGGCTTCGCGGTGGAGCGCTTCGCCCGCGGCGAGCAGCGCGCCGAGCGCTTCGTCGTCTGACGCGTGTCGGCACCGGCCAAGGCGCTGCGCGAAAACGAGTGACCGGGCGACCGCCGTTTCGTCCACTCCACTGACGTACCGATTCCCGAAGGAACTTGTACCTCGGCGGGGCTTCAACCTACTTCGGCGACGCCCGGTGCGCGACGGAACGTAGGTGATCGAGCCGGGGACGCGCAAGCGGCTCTGGTGAAGAAAAAGCGCTACGAGCGGAAAACTTCACATCTCGGTCGCCCGGCGCACGAGGTGGCTGACCCGGCGATGCGCTGCCGGGTCGTCGATCAGCGTCGCCACATCCCCCATCCCGGGTACGTGGGGCGCCGGAACTTGGACTACAGGTGTGACGGAACGGCTCCGGCTCCTGCCCGGTCCCCCACTCTCGAACGCCGTTCCGAGGGAACCCCCAATGACCCGCAAGGCGCTCGCACTCATCAGTCTCGCGCTCTTCCTCGCCGCCTTCGCGAGCGAGGCAGGCGCCACCGCGCTCAAGCCGCTGCCGATCCTGAACGGCGTGCGCTGCCGCAGCGTCATCAACTCGAACGGCATGACCGGCTACTCCTGCGGCCGCGCGAGCGACCTGCGCTCGTACGTGGTCACGATCGAGATCGCCAAGCGCAGCCCGTACGGACCGCGCCCCAGCGACCAGCACCTGGGCAGCTGGGTGCGCTCGACACGCACCGGCGTCATGGGCAACGTCTACGTGATGGTCGTCGCCACGCGCACGGACGGCAACGCCAAAGCCGCCCGCACGGAGGCGGCCAAGGCCGCGCGGTGGCTCGCCCGGCTCAACGCCGGCGCGATCTAGCCCGCGGCGCTCGCTCTTCAGTGCGGGATGGCGATCGAGCGCCCCGCGCGCTCGGGGCGCGGCAGCGAGGCATGCGCCTCGGCGATCCGCCGGACGCGCTCCAGCACCGTCG
>Ga0164305_10001028_pt1 | contig 11255 bp, 10 predicted proteins | sample Whisoiple_237_MG_FD_110215 | JGI IMG/M metagenome (GOLD analysis project Ga0164305, IMG submission 110215) | Soil microbial communities amended with pyrogenic organic matter from upstate New York, USA - Whitman soil sample_237_MG | ecosystem: Environmental > Terrestrial > Soil > Agricultural... | reverse complement strand
CATAATTATTGTAGGGGCAATCCCACGCCCGGTTGCCCGATAGATAGGGGGTAGGCACTCTTAGCACTACCCCTACAAATTTATCTGAATCATTTAGGATTGCTATAGTCATATCGCATTGATTTATCCTCTCTAAAATTAATTCCTCCTGCCTTCTGAAGGCAGGCTAGGGCGATCGCGAGGACTGTGGAGTCAAACACAATATTGGTACTAGACTTAGGATTAAGTTGAAACTGTCGGGTGCGCGCGCACCCGGCAGTTTCTCGTTTCCCGGCTCGGCTTTGTATTTAAACCGGAACCAGAGTCGGTTCCAAAGTTGCCACTAATTTGAGATTGTACTCATCTTCAAAAGACGGCTTTTTATAATCCAAACTCCACAGTTCCAGAGCGCAATCGTCTTCAGGATTGAGCGGTTGCAGCCGCAAGTGAAACTCTCTAACTTCCGGGCGGTGTTCGCATTTAAAATCAGAGATGGCGCCTACTTGCCGCCTATCTAAAGCCACCGATAACCGCAGAAAAGGATGCAATTTACTGACAACTTCCCGGTATTTTTTCGGAAGTACAATAAAATTTTCGTGCTTTTTTTTCGGAGGATTCTTCCGGTGATAGCGAGCTAAATTGGCAATTACTTCTATTTCAGTTTCCGTGTATCCTAATAACTCACCATTGCGAATTAAATAGTAAGAATGCTTGTGGTGGGCCGAATGACTGACGTACAAACCGCAATTGTGCAGAATCGCAGCCGCCCACAGCAAGTCCCGTTCTTCGCTGCCCCAATTGTGCAGAATTCCTTGAGTTTGGTCGAACAAATTGAGCGCAAATGCTGCGGTTTTTTCGCTTTGTTCTAAATTAACTTGATATTTGTCAGCCATATGCAGAATGCTGCGCTGGCGGATTGAACCTTGATAGCGCAAGCGGTTTTCAATTAAACCGTGGGTCAGCATCCAGTCAACAATTACGCCTTCTCGTAAAGAGCGATCGCAAACAGTCAGCGATTCAATTCCTAATAGTGTCATAGCTTCCTGCAAAATCAAAGCGCCTGCCAGAATAATTTCCGCCCGCTTATCGGACATTCCCGGAATTGCCAACCTTTCGGCATAAGAAAGTTTGCGAAAACGATTGACTAAATCGCGCAAATCTTTTAAACTTAACTGATATCCGGCTAGGGGACTCGGCACTGTTCCCAACTTTTCGCGAGCGTTAATTGCAGCGAGAGTTTCGATGGTTCCAGCAGTGCCAATCAAGCGCAAAGGTTCGCCCTCATGGAATTGAGATCGCAATTCGTCGATCGGTCTTTCCAGCGAAATCCGAATATAAGCTTGCAAATAAGCAAACTCCTCCCTGCTAATCGGGTCACTTTTGACAAATTCTCCTGTTAAGCGCACAGCACCAATTTTTGTGCTGGTGAGACAGCGAGGCTCTGAACTATCTCCTAAAATTAACTCAGTAGAACCGCCCCCAATATCAATAATCACCTGCGACTGATTGTTAAACTCCATACCCGAAAGCACGCCGAGATAAATTCTCCGCGCTTCTTCCTGACCGGAGATTAAACTCACATTTAGGTCTAATTCGTCAGCAACTTGTTTGAGGAAATCCCGCCCGTTAGGGGCTTCTCTAACAGCACTCGTAGCAACAGCGATAATTTGTTCAGCATCAAAAGTTTTAGCAATATCTTGAAAGCGGCGCAGAGTGGCGATCGCCCTTTCCATAACCTCGGACTTCAAGCACCCTGTCTTAACCTCACAATCGCCCAACCGAACAGTATCTTTTTCTCTAGCAATAATCGTAAACGCCGGCAATTTCGGATCGATCCGCGCCACCACCATGTGAAACGAGTTAGTACCCATATCAATAGCAGCAATAATGCGATTTGACTCCGCAGCAGCAAGTGAATTAACCATTGGAGTGTATGGGGGTTGACAGATATTTATGATTATTTCACGAATCCCGTTAGGCATTCTATTAAATTAGCCCAAATCGGGAAATGCTGACTGGGCAAGACTTTCACCTGTTTTCAATTCCTGCTGAAGTGCGATCGCCAGCAGAGATAGTAGGTGATTTTGCTTAAAATTTGATAAAATTTAATGTTAAAAATCTAAAATCTAAAATTAAAATGCTTACCCAGCCCGATCGCCAACCCGAATCCACCTTGTTAACCGTCGTGAGGCTTTTGAGATGGGACAAACCAGCAGGAAGGCTAATTTTAATGATTCCAGCCCTCTGGGCCGTCTTTTTAGCAGCAGACGGGAGGCCGCCCGCAGCATTGGTGGGCGTGATTGTGTTGGGCACCTTAGCCACGAGTGCGGCTGGATGCGTCATCAACGACTTGTGGGATCGCGATATCGATCCCGAAGTAGAAAGAACGCGATCGCGCCCCCTAGCATCCCGCGCCCTCACCGTGCAAACTGGGATAGGAGTTGCATTAATTTCCTTGGTATGCGCGGCAATTCTCGCTTTTTATCTCAATCCTTTAAGCTTCTGGCTGTGCGTCGCCGCCGTACCGGTAATTATCTGCTATCCCCTAGCAAAAAGATTCTTTCCCGTCCCGCAATTAGTGTTATCAATTGCCTGGGGTTTTGCAGTTTTAATTAGTTGGAGCGCCGCCGTTGGAACACTAGAATTAGCGACTTGGTTGCTGTGGGGTGCAGTCGTGTTTTGGACGATGGGATTTGATACAGTTTATGCGATGAGCGATCGCGAAGACGATTTGCGTTTGGGGGTGAATTCCAGCGCTATTTTTTTTGGAAATTATGCAGCTAATGCTGTGGGTTTTTTCTTTGTGGGGACTGTCGGTTTATTGACGGCAATGGGAATTAATCTGCACTTGCACATTGGTTTTTGGATGGCAATTTGTGCGGCGGCTATTTTGTGGTTTTTGCAATACAGTCAACTGCGGAATGCGGATATTCCTAAACCAATTTATGGTCAAATCTTTCGCCAAAATGTTTGGGTGGGGTTTGTGATATTGGCGGGGATGATTGTTGGGGAGATTTTTTAGACTCCGCCTAGGTTGGTGACAGAAGTTAAATCAACTTGTAAGGTGCGTGAGTCATTGATTTTTCGATTTCAACAGGTTTGAATGCTCTGACCAAGAATTTCTTGATGGTACCCGCCACGTGATTTATCCGTGGAATCAATCCAAAATCGAAAATCGAAAATCCTCAAGCCCCCGCATTTATCCGTGGGGTTGCCTCTAAAATCTAAAATCTAAAATCTAAAATCGATTGACGCACCCTACGTGCTTGCTAGCGGTTTTAACCAACCGGCGAGGCATCTCGATCTAATTCACCTGAATCAACTTTTTTTCAATTGAATCAGCTTGATTTGTACTATCCAATTCCAGGTAATTTTAACCCGCTGCGATTGAGAATATTGCGATCGGCACGATCCATATCGGCATAAGTTTATTTCGGGCTTTCCTCTGTGGCGGTAAAATCTCCAGAATTTTGTCACAATAGGGTGCAGATAAAACCGAGAGTATTTTACCGATCGTCTGCTGCTATGAACCAATTTTTGCTGTACCTTGTCTCTGGGTTGATTGCCGTGTTGGTGGGATATTTCACCAACCAGTTACCGAATTTGCCGGATAACTTGAAACCCTGGGTTCCTTTGGGAGTGGTGGTTTTGACATTAGTGAGCTCGATTTTGCTGATTCAACAAAGCCACTCTGGGAACTCGTCAGCCAAGACGGTGATTCGGGGGAATACGCTGAAGGGGAAACTGAGTAGCATCAAAGCTACGGATGCTTTGGTAGAACGAAATCAACTAACTGGAGAGAGTTCTAGCATCAGCACGAGGGATAGCGATTCGGGGACGCAACCATGACGCGCTTTGCGAATCGCACGCGGGAGTTGCAGCGGTTTGAACAGATGTTGCGGGGGCAGGTGCGAGAACGGATTTTGTTGATTGAAGCACCGTCGGGTTATGGGAAAACGGGTTTGATGGGGCGGTTTGAGATACTGTGTTCCCAGGGAATTCATCCAGTTTTAATCGATCTCAAAGGGGCGCAAGGTGGTATCGCTTCTGTGTTTTCCCGGATTCAGCGCGTACTCGAAAAAAAACGCTTTCCGAAGTTTAATGCCGAGATCGATCGCTTTCTCAATTCTGGTTTTGAGATTCAGAACAACCGTTTGACGGGAGAAGGCAGCCAGATTCAGGTGATTTTGGATGTGCCGCCAGAGGAACGAAAGTATCGTTTAACTCAACTTCAACAGGTTTTTTTTGAAGATTTAGAACGGTTCGATCGCCCGATCGCATTTATTCTAGATACATACAATGGTGCGACGGAAGAACTGGCAGGATGGATCGAGAGTCAGTTTTTGGCAGAAGTGGCACTCAACCCAAAGCTATTTGCGATCGTGGCAGGACAAATTATTCCCCAACCCACTATCGAATGGCAAAACCTGCATCATCGCTGCAAGCTCGATCGGATTATGGAACGCGAAGCCTGGTATGGTTACGTTAAGGACGTTGGCTTCGACTGCTTCAGTTCCCAAGAGATTGATGTTTTAATTGATGCGGTAGAAGGTGTACCGGCACGAGTCGTTGCCTTGTTAGAAGGTGCAGCACGGACGAGGCAGCAGATATGAACGCCGAGTTTTTAGCGCGATTGGTACAGGCGCAGACGGAGGAAGAAAAGGATTGGCTGCTGGCAGAACTTTCCCTGTCGGTTTTGTCGCCAGAGTTGAGGGCAATGGCGCTGGCTGCCGCCGTGCCGCATTGGTTTGATGCCAATATCTTAGCGGCGTTACAGCCAGATTTAGCTCAACAGGCAGAGGCGCTGTATCTGGAACTCCAGCATCTCCCATTTGTGGAAGGGTTTGCCGACAGAGGACACAATATCCACGAACGGACTCGGAAGGCGATGCTGAAGCATCTATGGGAAACGGATGAAGAAGCGTTTAAGCAATTTTCCCAGCGTCTGGTTGACTATTTTGGTGCAGAGAATACGAATCGGATCGAACAGATTTATCACGCTGTGATAGCTGATTTTGAGGCAGGCAGCAGTCAGTTTGAGGACTACATCACGCATCTAGATCATAATTTTCGTCGGGGGGAAGCGGAGGCGCTGCTAGCAGCGGTGCAGGAACTCGTTGAGGCTAAACGAGTGCCAGAGAGTTTCGCCGCAGATGTGGTGTATTGGTTCGGGCAAATCCATTTCCGATTTTATGAAGCGCAGGAGGCATTGTCCCGCTACGATACGGCTTTGAAACTTTACGAGCAAGTAGGAGACAATCTGGGCAAAGCCAATACCCTGCGTGCCATCGGCGATGTTTTGCAATTCCTCAAGCGCTGTGATGAAGCCCTAGAGCGCTACGATACGGCTTTGAAACTCTACAAGCAAGTAGGATTCAATCTGGGCAAAGCCAATACCCTGCGTGCCATCGGCGATGTTTTGCAATTCCTCGATCGCCGTGATGAAGCCCTAAAGCGCTACGATACGGCTTTGACACTCTACGAGCAAGTAGGAGACAATCTGGGCAAAGCCAATACCCTGAAAGCCATCGGCGATGTTTTGCAATTCCTCGATCGCCGTGATAAAGCCCTAAAGCGCTACGATACGGCTTTGACACTCTACGAGCAAGTAGGAGACAATCTGGGCAAAGCCAATACCCTGCGTGCCATCGGCGATGTTTTGCAATTCCTCGATCGCCGTGATGAAGCCCTAAAGCGCTACGATACGGCTTTGACACTCTACGAGCAAGTAGGATCTAAACTGGGCAAAGCCAATACCCTGCGTGCCATCGGCGATGTTTTGCAATTCCTCGATCGCCGTGACGAAGCCCTAGAGCGCTACGATACGGCTTTGACACTCTACGAGCAAGTAGGATCTAAACTGGGCAAAGCCAATACCCTGCAAGCCATCGGCGATGTAGCATTAGCTAACGAGCAGTATCCGGAAGCACTTCAGCATTACCGACAGGCGTTAGCTTTACTCGAACAAATTCACGATCTATACAGCACAGCCCGCGTCTGGTATTGCATCGGCACAGCTTACGCGAAACAGGGCGAGAAGCCTGAAGCAATTTCAGCTTTCACTACCGCCGCCAGCATATGTCGGAATATCAAGTTAGAGGATTTGGCTCAGTTTTGCGAAGGAGCGATCGAGGAAATAGAATAACCCCAAAAACATCAAATCGCAGGCGAATTATCCAATGCTGTATCCGCATTAATCTGGGTTCATCTGCGGTCAAAAAAGATCGAGATCCCTTTCTAATAATTCAGAAGAGCGATCGCTCGTTTTATAATCACTCATGGCGCTCGCCCTTTCTCAATATAATTCAGAATTGCGATCATTCAACTATTACCTATAATTCCAATCAATCCCTCTTTCAGAGACTTGATATCTACATCTTGAAGCCTTCCCAACTTTTTGAGGATCAATTGTTTCTCAATTGTCGTAATAAGTGGCTTAATCATAGAAGCTTTTAAAAGCCCAGCAGCTCGCCAATCTGTTATGACAATATCACCGACTTTCGGGCTACTGCTAACTTGACTCGTTATACCCATAAGAATGCGATCGGGATATTCTGCATTATAAACGTCAGAACTAATCACAACTGCTGGGCGTTTTTTATTGGTAGTTTGATCGGTAAAAGGAAACGGAACTAAAACCACATCACCAAAATTATAACTCGTCATACTCCGCGTCCTCTGGGTTATCCCAAATTTTAGCAAAAGCTGCTTCTGAGAGTTTAGTTGCAGTATAAAGGAGAAGACGATCTTCACTTCGCGTTAAAAGAAAATCGATAAAATCTTCTAATACCGTAATTTTATCGGGCGGTAAACTACGGATTTTTTCCATCAGCTTTGTTTCCGGGTTTTGGGCGATACTCATGTTATCTCTCACTTCTTAATGTTAAATCAGCATACATTGTAAAAATACTAGGAAACTTCAGGAAGTTATTTGGCTCACAAACTGTTTTGAGTAAGCCACTATTTATATGATAACATACATTTGTAAATAGTGCCAAAAACTAGCAAGTTATTAATAACACCCTATTCACCCCAAAACTATGAAAAAAATCATCATTGGCATCATGGGCCCGGGCGATAGTGCCACATCAACCGACTTAGAAAACGCCTATCAACTCGGACAACTCATCGCCGAAGCAGGATGGATATTGCTAACTGGTGGCAGAAATGTCGGCGTCATGGATGCCGCCAACAAAGGAGCAAAATCAGCTAACGGTTTAACAGTCGGCATCCTTCCGGGGAATGACACTCGCGGCATTTCTGAAGCTGTAGATATTGCGATTGTCACCGATATGGGAAACGGCAGAAATAACATTAACGTTCTTTCTTCAGATGTAATAATTGCCTGCGGTATGGGCACGGGTACTGCTTCGGAAATTGCCCTCGCCCTCAAAGCTAACAAACAAGTTATATTGTTAAATCACAGCGCCGAAAGTCAACTTTTTTTTAAAGGTTTAGCACAATTTAACATCTTTGTGGTAAACAATGCTGTAGAGGCTATGAATCAAGCTCGCGAAATCCTAGTAAATTCAAGATGAAATCCAAGATGAGAGTAAGCAAATTCAACTTTTGTGCGATCGGCATTTTCCTGACTTTGGGGATTTTCGTCACTACCAAAGCAGACGGAAGAATTGCACAGTTCAGTTTCAGCAACAAATCCACTCAAAAATTAGCACAAACCCTCCCTCCTCCTCCCCCTTTCGCACAGCCTATTACCGAACAAGAAGCGCCACCTATTCGCAGCGAATCCGTGCCCGATCAAATAGCTTTAGCCACCCATTTGCAGAGCATTAAAGCTAGAATGTACGGTGCTTACTGGTGTCCTCACTGTCATACGCAACAAGAACTTTTCGGCAAAGAAGCATTTACCGCGATTACTTACATTGAGTGCGATCCCAGAGGCAAAGATGCTCAACCTGATTTGTGCAAAGCTGCCAATATTAAAGCTTATCCCACTTGGGAAATTCGGGGTAAATATTACACGGGCCGGCAATCTTTGGAAAAACTGGCTATTTTATCCGGTTATAAAGGCAGCAGCAATTTTGGGCCACAACTTCCCTCTCCTTAAAAATATCTAAATTAGTTCGCACTCGCACTCGCCCACTAAGAAACCGGGTTTTTGAACCGCGATTGAGGGTTTTCAGCAATTATTTTGGTTAAAAACCCGGTTTCTCGCCACCCCTGCGTCCTAGACTATAAATGTAAAGTGCTGATGGCGCACCTAAAATTATGATTTTTATGAATTCAACTTCTGAATAATATGAATTGACGTGACCGTGAGCTGGTTATTTAATTGTAATTAGGCGGACAGATATATGTCAATTTCAGATTAGCAGTTATTCAGGAGACTGAAGCGATGCAGTTACAATTTAGCAACAAACAAATAATCTGGATCAGTTTGCTATGCTTTTCGGCAATTGCATTTCCCATAACGAGCCAAGCTATAACAGTACAAGAAGTACCGAATCCCCGTCAAGTAAATAAGACTTGGGTAACGGACAAGGCAAACATTCTCAGCGACAGCACCGAAATTCAGCTAAATCAAATGATTTCGGATTTAGAGGCGAAAAACGGCTCAGAAATCGCTGTTGTGACAGTTCCTGATACTAAGCCATCGGCGACACCAAAAGCATTTGCTACAGAATTATTTAACTTTTGGGGTATTGGCAAAAAAGGTAAAAATAACGGAGTTTTATTGTTGATTTCTGTGGGGGAACGCCGCGTTCAAATTGAAACAGGTTCGGGCATTCAAAGCTTTTTGCCGGATGCCAAGGTAGTGGGTATTATTCAAACCGAAATTACGCCCCCATTTAAACAGCAGGACTTTGACGGAGGTACATTAGCGGGGACAAAGGCGTTAGTAAATGTTTTACAAACTCCGATTCTAAATGCTCAATCTCAAACCACGCTGCCTTTGGCTCCAATCGTACCATCTCAAGGGGTGAAACCGTCACCAATACCTAGTCAATCGCCAGTTATTAGCCATAGTACATCCACAGGTGAAGATTCATCGAATTTAATCTATGCCTTACTTGGGTTGTTATTCATAGCATTCCTAGCATTGATACCTTGCTTCATTATCTTCAGGATATTTCGCAGCTTATTTTCTCTGATATCTCGTTACCGCCACCGCCGTTATCCGCGCAATTACAGCAGTCACAATCGAAATTACAGCAGTCACAATCGAAATTACAGCAGTCACAGTCCCAATTACAGCAGTCACAGCGTCGATTACAGTAGCACTAGCGACTACAGCATTAACAGTAGTAGCGATGATTGCGGTGGCTACTACAGCAGTAATAGCAGCGACTACAGTATTAGCAACAGCGAGTGCGGGGGTAGCTTTGGCGGTGGCGACTCCAGCGGTGGCGGTGGGGGTGGCGATTACAGCAGCAGCAGTAGCGACTGCGGAGGTAGCTTTGGCGGTGGCGACTCCAGCGGTGGCGGTGGGGGTGGCGATTACAGCAGTAGCAGTAGCGACTGTAGCAGCAGTAGCAGTAGCGACTGTAGCAGCAGTAGCAGTAGCGACTATAGCAGCAGTAGTAGCGACTACAGCAGTAGTGGGGGTGGCGGTGGGGACTGGTAATTTGGGAATCGAGGCAGAAACCGACTTTTTTTAACAGGAATTAGTCCCTCTCTGCGGGGACTTTGTTTGTTTAATTGCGGTTTCAACCGCCCAACTCGCGATCGAGTAGTTAACTAAAATACTCTTCAACAATTTTCAAAATCCGCGACGCTGCCAAACCGTCCCCAAAGGGATTAATTGCCATTGCCATTGCGTTGTATGCTTCGGAATTGCTGAGCAATTCTGCCGCTGCTGTGAAAATTGTATCAGAATTAGTACCTACAAGTTTAGCGGTTTCTGCGGAAATTGCTTCTGGTCTTTCTGTGGTTTCTCGTAATACTAAAACTGGCTTACCTAAACTCGGTGCTTCCTCTTGCAACCCACCGGAATCTGTGAGGATTAAATGACATCTCTGAATTGCTCCTACTAATTCGGCGTAATCTAAAGGTTCAGTTAAAAATACTCTTGGATGGTCGCCCAAAAGAGATTGCAAAGGTTCTCTAACAGTGGGATTTCGGTGTAGAGGTAAGAGCAAGGCTGTATTGGGAAATTTATCTAAGATTTGGAGAAATGCGTGAGCAATTCCTTGTAAGGGTTCGCCCCAATTTTCGCGGCGGTGAACTGTTGCTAAGATAGTGCGATATTTGCTCCAATCTAAATTGGGAATTTTGCATTCTGGTTCGCGTTTGGCGACAGAAAGCAAAGCATCGATTACTGTGTTGCCTGTACGGTGAATTTCTCCCAAAACGCCCGATCGCCCTAAATTCTCCGCAGCCAGCTCTGTGGGGGCAAAATGCAGCCGTGTGAGCTGAGATATCAACCGTCGGTTAGCCTCTTCGGGGTAAGGATTGAACATGTCGTCTGTCCGCAATCCTGCTTCTACGTGACCTACGGGTATTTTCTGGTAAAATGCAGCCAAAGCAGCGGCAAATGCTGTCGTTGTATCGCCCTGAACTAAGACGATGTGGGGCTGCAATTCTTTAAACAATGCTTCCAAACCCTGCAAACTCCGGGATGTAATATCTGTCAAGGTTTGCTGGTGCTGCATAATTGCTAAATCCCGATCGGCTTTTAGATCGAACATTTGCATTACTTGCTCGACCATTTCTCGGTGCTGACCGGTTAAAATTACTTGGGTTTCAAAGGTTGAAGAACTTTTGAACAGTTGAATTACTGGGGCGAGTTTAATCGCTTCCGGGCGAGTTCCTAAGACGATGCAAACGCGGTGTGTGGCTTCGGGCATGGTAAAATTAGGTAGTTGAGATTTGCGAGGCTCTTAAAGGCTGAATATTTTATAGCAGGTTTGAATGGTTGGTTCACAAGATTTATTTTTTTATGAACCGCAGAGGGCGCAGAGGGCGCAGAGGAGGGAGAAAAGAGAGATAGAAGGTGTTTTTTTTGTGGAGTTATATCGTTTCTGCTTGCACTGTTGGTACATTTTTATTGTTTAATTGTCATGCCCTATCGCTACATTCTCTTTTACAAACCTTATGATGTTTTAACTCAATTCACTGACAACTCCAGCGAAACTAAACGCAGCACTCTCAAAGACTATATTCCTATTCCTAACATTTATGCGGTAGGAAGACTCGATCGCGATAGCGAGGGACTTTTGCTGCTAACCGATGACGGACAAATGCAGCACCGCCTCAGTGACCCGAAATTCGCTCATCCCCGCACTTACTGGGTGCAAGTGGAACGAATTCCCGAT
>Ga0164305_10001025_pt1 | contig 11271 bp, 10 predicted proteins | sample Whisoiple_237_MG_FD_110215 | JGI IMG/M metagenome (GOLD analysis project Ga0164305, IMG submission 110215) | Soil microbial communities amended with pyrogenic organic matter from upstate New York, USA - Whitman soil sample_237_MG | ecosystem: Environmental > Terrestrial > Soil > Agricultural... | reverse complement strand
TTTATAAAACCAATCTCTTAAGGTAGAGATATCAGCAGTCGATGTAGTTATTTATGCCTTTTTTGCCCCTCCACCCTTCTTGTAGCTAGCATCACAGCCTGTAGAGAAGTTAAAAAATCCCCCTTACCACTGCCAACCGTTTTGGCACTGATGAGGATTTCTGTTCATTGTTTTAAGTTTTTTTAATCAGAAATTAAGCCAGGTCAGGCTTATAAAGGTAAAAGCTTATACTTTGCCTCTCTGTAAGCTCAACTAGACAAGATGGTCATTAAAATACATACTCGTAGTTCTGAGTAACCATCAGAAAACAGTTTTAGGATTTATCTAAATAATTTTTATGATTGATAGCCATACAAATAAAAATACATTTGCGCTCACAACACCTCTTTACTATGTAAACGATTTACCTCATATTGGCAGTGCCTACACAACGATGGCCGCCGATGTGGTGGCTCGATTTCAACGGATGCAGGGGAAATCTGTGCTGTTGATTACAGGGACAGATGAGCATGGACAAAAAATCCAACGCACTGCCGAGAGTTTAGGGCGATCGCCCCAAGCGCACTGTGATCAAGTCGCCGCAGGTTTTGAGACACTGTGGCAAAAGCTTAATATTCAATATGATCGCTTTAGTCGCACAACCTCTCCTCGTCATGCTGCCATTGTGCAAGAGTTTTTCCAGCGCGTTTGGGAAAAAGGAGATATTTACCAAGGTCAGCAACAAGGCTGGTATTGTGTGGCTTGCGAAGAATTTAAAGAAGAACGCGATCTCTTAGCCAATCATCGCTGTCCCCTACACCCAAACAAAGAGGTAGAGTGGCGAGATGAAGTCAACTACTTTTTTAAACTCTCTCGTTATCAAACAGCCTTAGAAGATCTTTATCAGCAGCAACCCAGTTTTATTCAACCAGCCAGCCGCCGCAAAGAAGTCTTAAACTTTGTTCAGCAAGGGTTACAAGACTTTTCGATTTCACGAGTCAATCTAGACTGGGGGTTTCCAGTTCCCGTTGATCCAACTCATACCCTTTATGTATGGTTTGATGCCTTACTGGGCTATGTGACGGCCTTAGTTGATCCGGACAAGGAACCGACTTTAGAGAATGCTTTATCTAAATGGTGGCCGATTAATCTGCATCTCATCGGCAAAGATATTTTGCGCTTCCATGCCGTCTATTGGCCAGCCATGTTAATGTCAGCAGGTTTATCCCTGCCAGATCGCGTATTTGGGCATGGGTTTTTAACCAAAGATGGGCAAAAAATTAGTAAAACCTTAGGCAATATTATTGATCCCATCGAGCTAGTCAATCAGTATGGGGCGGATGCTCTCCGTTACTACTTTCTAAAGGAGATTGAATTTGGGCAAGATGGAGATTTTAATGAAACCCGATTTGTCAATACTGTCAACGCAGACTTAGCGAATGACTTGGGCAACTTGCTCAACCGGACTCTAGGCATGACCAATCGTTATTGCCAAGGAATTGTGCCCAATTGTGTAGCTGCTGATATTGCTGGGGATCATCCTTTAAAAGAGATTGGGAGTCAATTAGGCGATCGCGTAACTCAAGCTTACGACTCTCTAGCTTTCAGTGAAGCCTGTGAAACTATTTTGACTCTGATTAGAAGTTGTAACAAGTTGATAGATGATCAAGCTCCGTGGGCATTATACAAACAGGGACAACAGCAAGCGGTCGAACAAGTGTTGTATACCGTCTTAGAATCAGTGCGGCTAGCCGCTTATCTCTTATCCCCCATTGTGCCTGAACTTAGTAGCAACATTTATCAACAATTAGGTTTTTCAACCCACTTTAATGACAAAACCCAAATTAATGATTCTGCCCCCTTTAATATTCATGCCCAATGGGGAGTCCTCCCGGCTGGTCAATGCTTAGGCGAACCTCGACCAGTCTTTCCGCGATTGGAACTGCCCTGAGGCGTTTCATCGTCCTCATGCATAGGGGAACTGAACTCTGACCTCGGTGCTAACTATATTGCCCATGAGGTCAACTAATTTTTTCATAAAAAACGAGGCATAAAAACCATGTTGAATAACTTCAATACCGATCCAGTCTTTACACCCGAACAAGTTTTAGAAAATCGCGGTCGTGTAGCTATCTTTATTGATGGCTCAAACCTTTTTTATGCCGCCCTGCAATTAGGGATTGAAATTGACTACACAAAGCTATTGTGCCGTCTGACCGCAGGCTCTCGCCTGCTGCGTTCCTTTTTCTATACAGGAGTTGACCGCACTAATGAGAAGCTGCAAGGGTTTTTGCTGTGGATGCGGCGCAATGGTTATCGGGTCATTGCCAAAGACTTAGTGCAGTTACCCGATGGCTCTAAAAAAGCCAATTTGGATGTAGAAATTGCTGTCGATATGATGGCGTTAGTTGGCTCTTATGATACGGCTGTTCTCGTCAGTGGTGATGGAGATTTAGCCTATGCAGTAGATGCCGTCAGTTACCGAGGCGTTAGAGTAGAGGTAGTCAGCCTCCGCTCAATGACGAGTGATAGCTTAATTAATGTTGCCGATCGCTATATTGATCTCGACAATATCAAAGAAGATATCCAAAAAACACCTCGACATAACTATACCTACCGTCCTCTGTCTAGTTTTGGTCTGATGGATGATCCGGATCAAAGCTAGTCCCTAATTGCAGATAAACATTGCTGTTGCAAGGAAACTGAAGCATGAATATAAAAGGCAAAAGACAGAAAACACCGTTACTTTTGCCTTTTAATTCTTTATTTTCTCTTGGTTTATTACTGTTTCTTTTAGGCGTTGGCGGTTGTAGTCCTAAAAAACCAACGACTCAATCTGAGAAAAAGACAACAGCCCCTCCCAAATTTGATACCAGCTTAGTCTTTAATAATGTGACCTTAGATCAAGCCGATGAGAAAGGTCGTCGTCTTTGGACGGTTAAAGCTAAGCAGGCTAACTACAGCACTGATAAAAAAACGGCCAATGTGCAAAGTCCTATAGGGGATTTGTTTCAGGATGGCATCTTAGTCTTGCAAGTCAAGGCAACTCAGGGAGTTGTGCAAGAAGACGGGAAAAAGATTTTTCTTCAAGGACAGATTGAAGCCACTGATCCCCGGAATGGAGCCGTGCTTAAGGGTGAGGAATTAGAGTGGCGACCTCAAGAAGATTTATTAATCGTTCGGAAGAATTTGGTCGGGACGCATCCTAAGCTACACGCAACAGCCAATGAGGGACGCTATTTTAGTCGCGCTCAAAAATTGGAATTACAAGGGCAGATTGTTGCTGACTCGACTGATCCCCATTTAAAAATGAAGACTGAGCATCTGATTTGGGAGATTCCCCAGGAGAAAGTGACTGGGGATCAAAGCATTCAGATTGATCGTTATCAAGATCAGACGATTACAGAGCAAGCGGTAGGCAATCAATCGGAAGTTTATTTAAAAACTAAAATAGTTACCTTGAGACAAAACGTCAAGGTCAACTCGCTCAATCCTCCAATTGAGATTACTGGAAGCGTTGTCAGTTGGAACTTAAATACTGAAATGGTAGTGTCTGATCAACCTGTGCGAATTTGGCACCAAAAAGAACAGGTGACACTAATAGCTAATCAGGGTCAGGTGAGTTTAAAACAACAAGTGGCTGTTTTAACCGGAAATGCTAAGGGAGTTGCTAACCGCAATCAAGCAACTCTTTATGCCAATCGCATAACGTGGATATTTCCAACTCAGCAAGTACTAGCAGATGGGAATGTGAATTATCTCCAGGTGAACCCTCCTTTAAATTTAAAAGGTCCGAGTGCTGTAGGCAGATTGCAAGACCAAAATGTGGTCGTGACAGGTAGCACGGGTAGTCGAGTAGTGACAGAGATTATTCCGTAAAATCAGACAAAATTGGCGACTAAAGCATAATTTCGTTGCGACTGCGATCGCCTAAATGCCGGAAAGCATCCATAGCATCTGTAGCAGGCGTAATCGCGGCTGGGAGAACTGGGGCAACTCCCCACTGTTGTAGCAGGCTTTGCAGCAATAAATCTTGCTTGACTCGCAAGTCTTCCACATCATTGCCTCGGTTAATGATGGCAAACCAAACTAAGCCGCGATCGCGCGTGGGCATGACTCCAGCTAAGGCACTAACATCATTTAAAGTCCCCGTCTTAACAACTGCCGCAGTGGGGACGTGACGGGCTTGTAAGGTGCCTCGGCGATCGCGCCCTGCTACCGGAAAAATATCGGCAATTGTCAGATTACGCGGCTGTAAATAGCGCTCAATAGTCATCAACATGGTGCAGATTGCCCGTGGCGAGATCTGATTTTGCACACCGAGTCCAGAACCATTGACCATTTGAATCTCTTCGGGCGGAAAGCCAGCCGACTTAGCCGCTATCTGAGACACAACTGCTGCCCCTCCTAAAGATTTTGCTAGCATCTCCGCCATATCGTTATTGCTGTAAATGTTCATTTCCTTGAGAATTTGCGTCAAGGTCATGGAGTGATGCCGCACTAATAAGATTTGTTTAGGATTTAAATAAGACCCAGCCCCGACAAATTTGACATTACCTGCGATCGCGACTTGGGGTTTAACGGTTCCTTTAGGCATTAGAAAATACTGAATTTGAGCATCTTTATTCCAAGTGCTGCTATTGAGTCCTTGCTTGAGCATTTGCCCAGCTAAGGTGGGGTTGAATTGGTAATTCATGTAAAAGTCACCATTGATGACTAAATTGCCAGCCACCCGCCGAATCCCCATTTGATTTAAAGTATTCCCCAGCGCGATCGCCTCCTCCCAGACAAAGAATGGATCTCCCTTGCCTGTAATCACCAAATCTCCCTGTAACACCCCATTGCTAATCGGTCCGGTACCACTAATCAGCGTCTCAAACTGATGGGAAGGGCCCCAAGTTTCTAAAGCGGCTAAAGTCGTCGCAATTTTCGTTAGAGAAGCAGCAGGTAAGGGCACAGTCCCTTGATGATCCGTTAGCAGGCTAGGTCCCGACTGCATCCAAACCCCTTGGCTGGCAACCACCATTTTTTTTGCAGATAATCCTTGTAGATATTGCTGCACAGTGCTTTTAACAGCTGGATTTGGCTCAGTCGGTAAGACAAATAAGGGAATACCCTGCCACACTAATAAGGGGGAGTCATTGACACTCCCAGGTTTTACTCCAGCCATCTCTAGCCAAAGTGCCATTAATCCAGAACTAAAAAGTTGCAGCATCGTTTGCTTCAATATGTGAGGACAATAATTGCTCAATGGCTTTCACCACTCAAACAGTCTCAATCAGATTGATGGTTCCAGGAAAGCCTTCTGGTAGAATTTTTAATGTTTCTATAACTTTGATCAATGGGATCAACTCGGCCAAAAATCGCAATAGATGCTATGGGCGGGGATCATGCCCCCTCTGAAATCGTAGCTGGAGCCATTAGGGCACAGGAAGAATTAGGCGTAGAGGTTTTGTTGGTGGGCGATCCTCATCAAGTTGAAGCCTCCCTTAAGCAACATACCAGTTCGCATCAACTGGAAATTGTGCCCTCTGAAGGCACTGTGGAAATGCATGAGGAGCCTCTGAGTGGTATCAGACGCAAACCCAAGGCTTCAATCAACGTAGCCATGGATTTGGTCAAGCAAAAACGTGCCGATGCAGTCGTTTCTGCGGGGCATTCTGGAGCTGCGATGGCAGCCGCTTTACTCAGGCTAGGACGACTGCCAGGGATTGATCGACCCGCGATTGGGGCGATTTTTCCGACCTTGGTGGCAGGTAAGCCTGTGCTAATCCTAGATGTTGGAGCCAATGTTGACTGTCGCCCTAAATTTTTAGAGCAGTTTGCAGTCATGGGATCGACTTATAGCCAATATGTGCTAGGAGTTACCGAACCAAAAGTTGGTCTGCTCAATATTGGAGAGGAAGCCTGTAAAGGGAACGATGCCGCCGTTCGCACTTACCAACTCTTACAAGAGCATCCCCATGTGTCCTTTATCGGCAATGCAGAAGGGCGCGATGTCCTCTCAGGACGCTTTGATGTGATTGTGTGCGATGGTTTTGTGGGCAACGTTTTACTAAAATTTGCCGAAGCGGTTGGGGAAATTGTCTTACAAATCCTGGTTGAAGAACTCCCCCAAGGAGTACGCGGTCAGATCGGGACGGCATTTTTAAAACCCAATCTGCGACGGGTTAAGCAGCGTATCGACCATGCAGAACATGGGGGAGGGTTGCTGTTAGGGGTAGCCGGGATCTGCATTATCAGTCATGGAAGTTCCCAAGCTCCCTCGGTGTTTAATGCCATCCGGACTGCTAAAGAAGCCATTGATCACCAGGTTCTCGATCGCATTCAGTCCCGAACCAGCGCTATTGCTGCTCCCGTGACTGAGGCTGAGTAATGTTAAAACAATTTGCCTCAGGCATTGCCATCACAGGGAGCGGTTCGGCTGTTCCTGAATTTGCTTTAGATAATCAGACGTTGACGCAACTGGTGGATACCTCCGATGAGTGGATTACCACTCGGACGGGAATTCGCCAGCGACGGTTAGCGACGTCTGAAGAGTCGTTAACCACGATCGCAACTCAAGCGGCTCAAGGGGCGATCGCGATGGCGGGTATCCAACCCACCGATCTCGATCTGATTATCCTGGCAACCTCAACGGCAGATGATTTGTTTGGCAGTGCCACTAAAATTCAGCATCTCCTAGGAGCGAACCAAGCGGTTGCTTTTGACTTAACAGCCGCTTGTTCTGGATTTATCTTTGGACTAGTCACCGCCTCCCAGTTTATCCGCACCGGGGTTTACCAAAATGTTCTCCTTATTGGGGCGGATATTCTCTCCCGGTGGGTAGACTGGTCAGATCGACGCAGTTGTGTGTTATTTGGCGATGGGGCTGGCGCGGTAGTGTTGCAGGCAACGGATCAGGAAGATCGCTTGTTAGGATTTGAACTTCGCAGCGATGGGACTCAAAGTGATTGCCTGAATGTAGCTTACCAAGCGCATCCCAGGGAATTGATGGAGGGAGTGGCGATCGCGCAAGGATCTTACTGCCCCATTGATATGAACGGCAAAGAAGTTTACCGCTTTGCCGTGCAAAAAGTTCCAGAAGTGATTGAAAAAGCTCTGTTTCGGGCTAATCTCACCGTTGATAACATTGACTGGCTCTTGCTGCATCAAGCCAATCAACGGATTCTCGATGCGGTTGCTCAACGCCTGAAAATTCCTGACCATAAAGTGATTAGTAACCTAGCTCACTATGGCAACACCTCTGCGGCATCCATTCCCCTTGCTCTTGATGAAGCCGTGCGCCAGGGCAAAGTGAAACCCGGAGATATCATTGCTTCTTCTGGGTTTGGGGCGGGACTCACTTGGGGGGCGGCGATTTTTAAATGGGGATGAAAAATAATCGTTATAGGCTTACACATTGCCTCCAGATACGGCATCAGACAGGGGCAATCTCTATATTGCCCCTCCCTAAGTTGTTCTGACAGGTGTAGGTTTTTTACATTGAAGGCTAGGAAGAGACAAGGAAGACAAGGGGGACAAGGGGGACAAGGAAGAAAAAGCTGATTTTTTCGTGGTTTTGATAGTGTCTACTCATCTGTGGATTAAAAACCTATACCTGTCAGCCTTAAGTAGTTGGGTGTGTAAGTCCTATGGCTATGAAAAAGGAATTTAATGGATAGCCTTTTGGTATCTTTCCATAACCAGACAGAATTAAAGCTAATTGTTGACCTACCCACCTAGGCAGCTTTTTTGAGGGTAATCACAACGTTAGCCGTATTAAATTATCAAGAGTTTAACTTCTAGCTAGCCATTGACAATGACTAAAACAGCGTGGGTATTTCCGGGGCAAGGTTCCCAAGCAATCGGAATGGGAGTGGATTTATCAGACTTGCCAGCAGCGAAGGAGAAGTTTGAGCAAGCTGAAGAGATTTTAGGCTGGTCTGTCCTAGAAATTTGCCAGAGCGAAGCAGATAAGTTATCGCGTACTTTTTATACTCAACCTAGTCTCTACGTTGTTGAAAGTATTTTGGTTGACCTGATGCAGGAACGGGGACACCACCCTGATTTAGTCGCAGGTCACAGTTTAGGGGAGTATGTCGCGCTTTATGCTGCGGGTGTCTTTAACTTTGAAGCGGGGTTACGCCTTGTTAAGCGCCGCTCAGAACTGATGGATACAGCAGCAGGCGGCAAAATGGTCGCTTTAATTGGGTTTGATCGCCAGCAGCTAGAACAGCAAATCCAGCAGACTTCTGACGTGGTACTCGCTAACGATAATAGTGCGGCTCAGGTGGTAATCTCTGGGACACCGGAAGCAGTCGATCAAGTGCTGAGTCAGATCAAAGCTAAACGAGTTGTGCCTTTAAATGTGTCGGGAGCTTTTCACTCTCCTTTAATGGCACCTGCTGCCGCCGAGTTTCAAGAAGTTTTGGAATCGGTTACTTTTAACGATGCCCAAGTTCCGGTGTTATCTAATGTGGAACCTTCCCCAGCCGTTGAAAGTAGCGTTTTAAAAGATCGCCTGAAGCGGCAAATGACGGGTTCAGTGCGGTGGCGAGAAATTTCTCTCCAATTACCCCAGGAGGGAATTTCACGAGTTGTAGAAGTGGGCCCTGGTAAGGTGCTGACAGGTCTAATTAAACGGACTTGTCCTGAGTTAGTCTTGGAAAATATCAGCAGTGCTACAGAACTCCCTGTTTAATTAACTTTACGGATATTCCTCATGGGCAGAAGCCGCGAACCTGTTGCTAGTTTGTTGCTCTACTACGCCTTTAAGTGGTCAATTATCGCTCCTATGCTGCACGTTTATTTTCGCGTGCGGATATATGGAATTGAGAATGTACCGCAGCAGGGACCTTTAATTGTTGTTAGTAATCATGCCAGTGACTTTGACCCACCGATTTTGGCAGCTTGTGTGGGTCGTCCCGTTGCTTATATGGCAAAGGAGGAATTATTTAAAGTTCCGGTTTTGAAGCAAGCCATTCAGCTATATGGGGCTTACCCTGTAAAACGGGGATCAGGCGATCGCAGTGCTATTCGGGCTGCCCTTGCTTCTCTAGAATCAGGATGGGCAGCAGGGGTCTTTTTAGACGGCACTCGTACACCCGATGGGCGAATTACGAACCCGAAACTAGGTGCTGCCATGATTGCTGCCAAAGCGAATGCTCCCCTACTACCTGTTAGTTTGTGGGGGACTGAGAAAATCCTCAAAAAAGGCTCTACTGTTCCTCAAAGAGTGCCGATCACAGTCCGAATTGGGCAAGTCATTGCAGCGCCCCCATCATCAAAGCGTGAAGAATTAGAGGCAACCACCAAACGCTGTGCAGAGGAGATAAATGCTCTTCATGATTTAGGGCGTTGAGCAAAACTTTTCAACCGTCATTCAACAATCCATTCTTCAAGATGCAAGATTTAAGAGCAGAATTAGCAGAGTCTTTAGATGAGGCAGAGTTGGAGTGGCTAAAACCGCACATCAAACGAGATGTAGTAGTAGTGGTTGCCGAACCTCTCGACTTGCTCGATGTAGGAGTCGCGATCGCCAATGATAATACATCCAGTGTGCAGCATTGGATTGGGGAACAACTGCTCGCTAAACCGTCACCTGAGCAGTTAACAGAGTGGAATAGCGATCGCACAAAACGATTTAAAGCCTTAATTGTTCAACCTTACGTGCTTGTGCAAGAAATGCCAAGCTGAAGTTAAGCAGGCGAGCTTTTCCATTCCCTTGTTATTTCCGATGACTCAGCTTTAATGGCTTATTAAGGGTAGCGCCTGTATAACCCGTCGTTACCCACAGAATCGCTCTAGCACCATCACGAACCGCTTTTTTCATGGATTCTGGAGTTTGGTTCGTCGGCACAGATATGGGTTGAAAATCAATGCCCCGACTTCCTAAAACAATCTCGCCAATCGTGCTAGCTCGGCGCATATGATAGTCCGAAGTAATCAAATAAACCCGACGGATTCCCCGCGACTTCAACTCATCGACTAAAGTCGTGAAATTAGTCACAGTATCTACCGCCTGATCATCTAAGTGCAGATGATCTGCCCTAACTCCTGCCTTCAGAAAAACTCTTCTAACGTAATTATTATAGTTTTCTGGATAGTCGCCAGGCCCCCCCGAAGAAATCCAGATCTCTAAATTGGGATGCTGACGCGCAAAATTGGCTGTAAACTTCTCTCGTTCCAAAGCCGAAGTGGAGCCGCCCAACATCAACACAGCTTGGGGAGTTTCAAAACTTCTAATCTTCTTGTAACCTAACCAAGATAAAACAATCAGGATCGGTACTAGACATATCAATCGCCTTATTTTAGACAGCGTAATATTTAAACGCCTATGGCGTTGTTTTCTAGAACCAACTTTTAAGATCATCATCGAACTAGCACTTAATGAAAAAGGAATCATTACGACAGTAGTAACGTTCCCTTTTCCAGCAAAAGATGATCGGTAGATACACCCTAGCTGGAGAATTTCCAATATTTGAGAGTAACAGACAACGGGACTGGCCAGGATCGAACCGGCGACCTAGCGCTTCAGATTAGTGTGAGTTTCCCCACTCTCTGGACTATCTCTTCACCCTAGGCTGAAAGCCTTGAGGGGGTGGCCGTTTAGTCTCTACACCTTCATAACTCGAACTGGAATGGAGATAGACAGTATCGAATTAAGCTTGGCTCGGTATTGCCGTGGAGTTAAAGCACTAGGAAATTTTGGGCTTTTGACTCTTTAGGTTTCACCGACTTTGACCACATTCACACAAGGAGTTTCCTCCTAGGTGCCCGATTATTCAGGAGGCGCTCGCTCTATCCAACTGAGCTACAGCCCCAGTTACAAAGCCATGATAACAGATGCTGCTTACCTAGAGTGCCAAGATTCTTCCCAAGCACCACCACCTGTTTCCAAACCGCAAAGAGAACTGTGTGCTTCTAAGATAACTTGAGGTTTGCCACTGTGCCTTGTTCGCAATTGCAGCGTTAAATCACCCCGCATCGTATCCCGACAACCAAAGACTAAGCCGCTTGCCGTGGGAGCGCGTAAAGGCGTTCCAGGCAGTTCTGTGGTTCCTATTAGCTCAATTTCATAGTCTTGATTTTGAGCTTGCATCTGCCACTTGCCCCAAGGCTGAATATTCCACTCTACTTGAGAGTTCCACGGCACAAATTCATAGAATTTACCGCGATAGTGTACTCCGATCATCGCTACAGACTCCATCCACCACAGTACCCCTCGCCTACCTCCACCCGCAGTTAAGGCAAGATCCGGTTCCCCATCGAAGCTGTTACAGTTGAGCCAAAACCATTTTTGAGGGAAAG
>Ga0164305_10001023_pt1 | contig 11289 bp, 10 predicted proteins | sample Whisoiple_237_MG_FD_110215 | JGI IMG/M metagenome (GOLD analysis project Ga0164305, IMG submission 110215) | Soil microbial communities amended with pyrogenic organic matter from upstate New York, USA - Whitman soil sample_237_MG | ecosystem: Environmental > Terrestrial > Soil > Agricultural... | reverse complement strand
GTACTAGCACAAGACACCGTAGAGAACCCTAATTCCTGTGCTCTTGTTAGCGCTACAGACACCACCCGATCTTTGAAGCTCAGGGTGGGCATATTAACGGCATCATTTTTTATATAGAGATTTTTTATACCCAGACGACGTGCCAAGCGATTAGCACGCACTAACGGTGTCATTCCAGTTCCCACATCAATCGGTGTTTGAGTCGTGACGGGCAAAAACGCTTTATAACGCCAAATTGAATTCGGTCCTGCTTGAATACTTTCACGAGTAACGTTGCGACGAATAGCGTCGTAGTCATAGCTGACTTCCAAAGGACCAAAACAAAACTCGCAAACGTGGGTTGCCTTGAGTTCATACTCAGCACCGCACTCTTTACAAGCCAGAGATTTGGCATAGGCGGTTGTTGCTTGGGACTGAATTGCCTGGGTCATGGGTCTTCACTCTACGTTTAGATTCGTCCGTTAGTCGTTGTGGTGATAGTAACACGGGTTACAAAAAACCGTCAAACATATCCGACTAATTTTGTCGGGTTTAAATGTCTAAGTTCTAGATATAAAAAAAGGAGACACCCATATATCCTAGATGCCTCCTTTCCGGTGAAAACCATACAGAGTAAAGCTTTACCCACCACTAACTGGCGGAATCAATACCACTTCATCACCCTCATGTAATAAGGTATCTGGATCAACAAATTGAAGATTGATCCCAAAGCGAGTCAAATTGCGCCATTGTTTGAGTTCTGGGTGCTGAACAATGAGGCAATCTAATACGGCGCTGACTGGAGTATTGAGAGGAAAGTTCAACTTCAGTTCTGAAACGCCATAGGCTTCTTGATAAGCGGCAAAAAGTTTGACGATAATCGTAATCACAGATTCAGACATAGGAACCGCAGCAAGGGTGCTGGTATTTAGATTAGCGCTGAAACGCGATCGCGCTTAACCTCTCTTTCTAACTTAGACTTGCAATCCCATAATTCTGAATTTGCAGTTGAGAGAAACCTATAGAACTTGCCTAAATTGGCTTAGAAGCTAATTTGCGTCCTCAAGTTGCCTACATAAATTGTAGGATTGCCATCAAAATTATTAGCATTGCCAATTAAATAGAAAGCCGGAACAATGGCGATGTTGTTCGTCAAAGGATAAAAGTAATTCGCTTCTAGTTCATACTGAGTCCCGCCATTCCCTCCACCAGCAGCGAGAAAACGACGACCTTTCAAGACATCAAACGGTACTAAGAAGGATACCGTTCCTAGGGCTTTGGGTTTACCTAAATCAGGAAAAGCAAAACCTAACTGGAACGCTTGAGAATTAATGTTACCACCGACTCTCCCTGGAGTTGAGGGATCGATATCTGTAGAAGCATAGGCATACCGACCAAAAATTCCGAACTTACGGCTAATTAACCAATCAAAGTTAATCCCAAAGGCATCAACGCCAGCAGGTCTAATCGGACCACCTTGACCATCATCGGCTACCCCATAAATGGGTTCTCCACTCACGACTCCACCATTGTTATCAAGCGTAATGCGAGAATATGCCAGCCTAATATTTGCTTGTGGATTAACTTTATAAGTTAGCTCAGCAGTAATAGCATTCGTACCGCTAAATAAACCTTTCTTGGGGTTGGATGAGGTATTAAATCCAAATTGAGCAGGCAAAAATTCATTATTCTCAGCTAGGTAACCAACATTCAGATCCAACTGTTTACTGATATTCCAAAGTGCAACCACTCCAGAACCTCGATCAATAGGGTCATAAACAGTAGTTCCGTTGGAGTTAAAACTATTAGCACCAGTAAAAATGAAGGTAAAGGCATTGTAATCAAAAAAGCGATGCCAGTTAACACGCGGGCCAATAACTAACTGTATTCGTTGATTAAGAGGGAATTGGTAGAAAAGGTCATGGATAACAACTTCAGCATTACCATTATTAGGACCAGCCGTTTGATCGAAAAAGGGAACTCCAAAGGAATTAAATAAACCAGCAGAGGCAAATTGGTTTGCTGGAGATAATCCATTTCCCGCAGCTAACTGGGTTACTAAGAGATCTTTACCTGTAAAGGAGGTATTTAAGGTTAACCAAGTCAACATACTAAGAGTAATGTTGGGATTATCAGCCTCCTGGACTCTAGGTTTACCGTTAATATCTCGTCCTGCAAATCTCACATCAGGAGATGCTGCACTAATCGCTTCTACTTTCACCTTACGGTTAGCCGTAGCGCCCGTTAAGTTAAACCAAACAAGACCATTAAGCTTGGTTGTAGCAGAAAATTGATGGTCTTCTAGAAAGCTAGTGCGAGTTTCTAACGTGTTTATCCGTGTGCCTAAGGTTGCTAATTCAGATCTAAAATCATTACTGAGTCGTTCTAGTGTCTCAAAATCTTTGTTGCTAACAGTATTTCCATTAGCAGCAATCAATTTTTCAACTTGTGTCAAACAGGCATTCAAACCAGCAGCAAACTCATATCGGCTTAGTGCCCGGTTGCCTCGGAAGCTGCCATCTGAATAGCCGACTAAACAGCCATATTTTTGCACAATTTGGTCTAGAGCTTCGTAAGCCCAATCACTAGGTTGCACATCTTGAAATTGAGAAGCATTAGTAATCTGAGCCATGCTATCATCACTCGAATTACTTTCTTGGCTATTGTCGAGATTTGTTAGCTCTTGTGAGGCATTTATATCCTGAACGTCTAACCCCTGAGAGACAGAATTAACCTGTGCTACTGCCTCATTTTTCCTAAGTAGATTTCTGTTAGCTGGTAAATTAGTTTGCTTAGATATCAGAGCAGTTTTAGAACTGTCAAACTGAATTATAGGACTCGCTACTGTTGCTTGTTTAATTTCTAAAACAGACTGATTATTTAGTAGTATCTCTTTCTTTGATAATTCAAAAATATCTTTTATTTGGAGATTGTTTTGATTTTGATAAATTCCTTCTCTCTCTAAAATATTCTCAGCATTAGCAACTTTTGAATTTAGCACAAAAGGACTTGACATTGCTGGGAATACCAACAATAAGTACCAAATAAATTTATGCATTGAGCCTCACAACCACCACAGTTGAATAGAGGCAAGCTAGCAGACTTAAATTTAACAGAATGTTATTTTTGATACAAAAATAATTAGAAAAAATTCTTTCTAAGTTTTACTTTGCTCAGTTTGTAAGCAGTTTAGCCCTAAATGACAACCTTGAAAATCTCTGCTTATCACAGCTTTTTGTTAACTGCACCGCTCAAAAAGCTTAAAGTTAGCCTTCATCTTATTAAGACTTTATAAATTTGTTTATAGCGAACGTTTTTAAATTCTTTTGCTATTCATAATAGATTTTCCATAAACGGCTATCACAATGATAGAAAAATTTAATAGCAGCGATATTACCATCTAAGTTTAAGTCGCTGTTCTGAGGTTGTGAAAAAGTTAAGGCTTAGGATAAATCTAAGCTCAAACTTTGGCTTTGCCTAAGTTGATTCAACAATTCCATAGAAAGTTGATATGAGTAATTCCTCTAAGCTTTTTAGGGGTTGCTTAATAAATTTACTGAGATTTCAATCCCAATGTTAATAGCTATCTTGTTAAAAAAAGCTATTAATTTCATTTTGTGCTTTTTGTGAGGAACCGAGAATAATGAGTACCAAAAAGCCACTGTTTGTCCCCCGCCGTCATGTAATTCGTGGTCTTTTAGCGACCACAGCTTTTGGAGTAACATCGCGACTTTGGACGGGATGTACACCTGTTAAGGAGAGTGAAGCTAGCTCAGGTAATTCAGGATCTAGCGCAAAAGGTAAGCAAATTGTCATGGGATTTATCTATGTGGGTCCCAAAGATGACTACGGCTATAACCAAGCGCAAGCACAAGGAAAAGCAGGGGTTTCCAAATTACCGTGGGTGAAAAGTATAGAGGAAGCCAATGTTCCTGAAACTACGGCTGTCCAAGAAACGATGCGTAACATGATTGAGCAGGATGGGGCAACCGTTCTATTTCCTACCTCATTCGGTTACTTTGACCCGCATATCTTGAAACTTGCCAAAGATTATCCTGAGGTGCAATTCTTCCACTGCGGCGGACTTTATCAGGCAGATAAGCACCCAAAGAATGTTGGGAGTTACTTTGGTTACATTGATGAAGCTGAATATATATCAGGAATTGTTGCGGCTCATACTTCTAAAACTGGCAAATTAGGGTTTATTGCTGCTAAACCTATCCCTCAAGTCCTTCGTAATATTAATAGTTTCACTTTAGGAGCACGCAGCATTAATCCTAAAGTAACAACCCAGGTGATTTTTACTGGAGATTGGTCTTTGCCTGTTAAAGAAGCAGAGGCCGCTAACAGTATGGCTGATCAAGGGGTCGATGTACTCACTTGCCATGTAGATAGCCCCAAAGTAGTCGTAGAAACAGCTGAAAAACGAGGCATTTTTTGTACTGGCTATCACGCTAGTCAGGCAACACTCGCGCCTAAAGGATATCTGACAGGTTCTGAGTGGGATTGGACGAATGTTTATTCTAAGTATGCTGAAATGCTGCAAGCGGGAAAAACGCTGATGAATGGCGGCATTCCCCATTTAGTACGCGGTGGTTTGAAGGACGGCTTTTTGAAACTATCGGATTATGGTTCCGCCGTGAGTGCTGAAACGAAAAAGGATGCTGAAGTAGCTAAGGCTAAGTTTCTGGATGGCAGCATGGTGATTTACAAAGGAGAAATAAAAGACAACCAAGGAAAAGTTGTCATTCCTCCAGGGAAGGATTACAAACAGCAGGATACGGAATTGGAAAAAATGAATTGGCTGGCATCGGGTGTGATTGGGAATGTCAGCAGTTAGTCGCTAGTAGAAACAGAGGGTAGATGTATGTAAGTTTCTCTACCTTCTGCAATTTAAAATCAATCATTTTTTAACAGGCTGATGATTAACCGTTATAACTGGCGTACTACTTTGGAAGCGATTTGTATTCCGATCGCAGCCATTCTTTTTTCTCTTGTGCTGTTTGGCGTTTTTTGTGCGGCAGCGGGTGCTAATCCACTAGCTGTTTATGGCTCAATTTACAAAGCTGCGTTTGGCAATTGGTATTCCTTGCAAAACACCCTAATCCGAGCAGCGCCTTTGATGCTCAGTTCTTTGTGTACAGCGCTACCTGCCCGTTTAGGTTTGGTGATTATCGGCAATGAGGGAGCCTTGGTTGTTGGGGGTTTGGGGGCGATCGCAACTGGGCTGGCCCTGGCTTCTGCACCCCCGACTCTAGTGCAACTGGCAATGGCGTTGGCAGGAATCGTTTGTGGGGGTCTTTGGATTGGTGCAGTAGGTGCTTTACGCTATTACCGCGCAGTCAACGAGACGATTAGCAGCTTGTTGTTGAACTATATTGCGATCGCGCTCCTGAATCATTTAGTCGGTGGAGTGATGCGCGACCCCAGCAGTGTGAACAAAGTCTCCAGTTATCCGATTCCTGAGATCGATATGCTGGGAAGTATTCCAGGAACTCGCGTTCACTACGGTTTAATTTATGGCTTGGTTGCTTGCGTTATTGCCTACTTCTTAATTCAACGCACTACTTTCGGTTTTGCTGCTCGCATTGCTGGCGGTAATGTTCGTGCTGCTCGGATTGCTGGACTTCCTGTAGGAAAGTTAACAATGGCAATCTGTTTCCTAGCAGGTTCCTGTGCAGGACTGGCTGGGATGGTGGAAGTCGCAGCCGTTCACGGTCGAGCCAATGAATCCTTAAATGCTAACTACGGTTATAGCGGTATTTTAGTTGCCTTTATTGCTCGTCATAATCCCCTGGCGGCAACGATTGTCGCGATTTTATTGGGTGGCATTCTCGCCAGTGGTGGTATCTTACAGCGATCGCATGGACTACCCGATGCAACAGTTTTAGTCTTTCAGGGATTAGTTTTCCTAGTGGTTCTCTATAGTGAATCACTCTACGGACGTTTAGCGATCTTCAAAGAGCGTCCAGTCAGTCCAGGTCAGGTACCCCCTACGCCCACCAATGACCAGCCTTCACCAGCCCCTGTTTAATTTCGGCGTTAAGAATCAGTACGGAGGAATCCACAATGGCAACAGAAGCAATCGGTTGGTGGGGAGTTCCCCTAGGGATTTTGGCAGGAACTTTGCGGGGAAGTGCGCCTTTTCTGTTCGTTAGTCTCGGTGAATGTCTCACAGAGAAAAGCGGCAAGATTAATTTGGGATTGGAAGGAACCTTATTGACGGGTGCAATGAGTGCCTATGCCATTTCTTATCTCACTGGATCACCCTGGTTAGGTGTTCTAGTCGCTGGAATTGCAGGAATGGTATTGGGTTTAATTCATGCTTGGCTTTGTGTACAGCCGAAAGTGAATGATATTGCTGTCGGCATTGCCATGATTATCTTTGGCAGTGGTATTGCTTTCTTTTTCGGCAAACCGTTTATTCAACCGAGTGCGCCTCAACTGCCGAGTTTAGCCTTGGGTAGTTGGAGTCATTTAGCTCCAGTACAGTCAGCACTGCAAATCTGTCCTTTGTTTCTCTTAGGGGTGGCGATCGCACCTTTAATGCAGTGGTTCTTTAAATCTACTCGCTGGGGTTTAGTGATTCGTGCAGTTGGCGATAGTCCCGATGCTGCCAAAGCAATGGGGATCTCGATTCCACGAGTGCGAATGCTCTGCATTGTAGCGGGTAGTTTCTTAGCCGGAATCGGGGGGGCATACTTATCGCTTTACTATCCCGGTAGTTGGACAGAGCGAATTTCTAGCGGTCAGGGTTTGATGGCAGTCGCCTTGGTCATTTTTGCACGTTGGAACCCAATTCAGTGTCTTTATGCCTCCTTACTGTTTGGCGGCGCACAGGCAATTGGTCCAGCTTTGCAATCAATCGGGGTGAATTCCTACTACTACTTATGGAATGCCTCACCCTACATCTTAACGTTGGCAATCATGATTATTACTTGTTCACCAAAACGAACGTTGACAGGTGCGCCGGGAGCGTTGGGAACCAGTACATAAAAGGCTGGTAAAAATTTTCATGGAATTGAATAAAACCATAAATTTTTTGCTTTTCACTAATCGCAACTATCAATTTATAACCAGGAGATAAAACATGGGATGCTGTGTTGCATCTGAACCTTATCCTTATCCTTACAACGGCGATTTACGTCCAGAAAATACAGTTTTGCTAATCATTGATATGCAAACTGATTTCTGCGGGATTGGCGGTTATGTTGACAAAATGGGCTATGACTTAGCGCTGACTCGCGCCCCTATTAAGCCAATTAAACGTCTATTAGAAGTGATGCGATCGCGCGGTTTCCATATTATGCATACCCGTGAGGGACATCGACCGGATCTATCAGACTTGCCAGAAAATAAGCAGTGGCGATCGCGTCAAATTGGAGCCGGAATCGGTGATCCAGGACCTTGCGGCAAAGTGCTGATTCGAGGTGAGCCAGGATGGGAAATTATTCCTGAACTCGCGCCACTTCCAGGAGAAGCGATTATTGACAAACCGGGGAAAGGCTCTTTCTACGCTACAGATTTGGATTTGTTGCTCAAGCGTAAACAGATTCAGAACATTGTTTTAGCTGGAATTACCACAGATGTTTGTGTTCATACCACGATGCGCGATGCCAACGATCGGGGATATGAATGTTTACTCCTTTCTGACTGTACAGGTGCAACGGATTATGGCAACCATCTAGCTGCCCTCAATATGGTGAAAATGCAGGGAGGAGTATTCGGAGCAGTTGCAGATTCAGAAGCATTAATAACAGCAATTATGGCAGTGGATAGGGTAGACGTAGCGTATGAGATGTTGGTTTAGATAATTAAAAATTTCTGCATCCTTCAGTTTGTAGAGGAAGCTTTAGTTTTCTAATCGTGTAATTAGAGCACTAAAAACTCAGGAAGAGTACAAAAACTAAGAGGTTGGTGAAATGGCAAAAGCGGCAGATCCTTCAACCCAAAACTCAAAAAAGGTAGGGATGGAGATCCTACCTTTACAAAATTCGATTCAACCACCAGAGCTAGCAGTACTTAACTTGAGCAAGCGGTTCGGTACGATGACCGTACTAGATAATGTTTCGATGACCCTGAAACCAGGTACCTTTCATGCCTTGCTCGGAGAAAACGGAGCCGGAAAAAGTACCCTAGTCAAGTGCATTATGGGGTTTTACACGCCTACAGCAGGCAAAGTATTAATCGATCAGCAAGTCAGAGCGATCGCGAGTCCTCGTGATGCTCATAAATATGGCATTGGTATGGTTTACCAGCACTTCACCTCTGTACCAGCCATGACCGTAGCTGAAAATCTAGTGCTATCTCGTTTTGATAGTCCGCATCTGATTAACTGGAAAGCAGAAACGGAGCAGTTAAAAGCGTTTATGCAAACTGCTCCGTTTCAGGTTCCTCTAGACACTCCCATTAGTCAATTAGCAGCAGGAGAGAAACAAAAGCTAGAAATTCTCAAACAGATGTTTCTTCAGAGTCGAATTTTGATTCTGGATGAACCTACTTCAGTCTTAACGCCCCAAGAAGCTGATGAGGTTCTGGGGTTGCTGCGTCAAGAAGTGACTGCCGGACACTTAAGCGTACTAATTATCAGCCATAAATTCCGGGAAGTGATGGCATTTTGCGATGAAATTACTGTGCTGCGTAAAGGTAAATTTTCGGGGAGCGGTTCGGTTAAGGATCTGACCGTCTCAGAGATGTCTGAGATGATGATGGGTGAAAAACGAGAACCGAAACAAGTTGAAAAGACAGTCCCTGCTACAAAAAATCCTGTCCTAGAAATTAAAGACCTTCATACTAATAAAGATAATGGTCTGGAAGCAGTCGCAGGCGTTAACTTAACGGTTCATAGTGGAGAAATTGTAGGCATTGCAGGGATCTCTGGCAATGGTCAGCGCGAACTGGTAGAAGTATTAGCGGGTCAACGTCCTGCTACCGCAGGAGAGGTTTTGGTCAACGGCGCGGTTTATACAGCCACCCGTGCAGGGATGTTTAAACATAAGGTCTTCGCATTACCCGAAGAACCTCTGCGGAATGCCTGTGTTCCTCATATGAGTGTGGCAGAAAACTTAGCTCTGCGAACCTTTGACCGTCCTCCCCAAGCAAAAGCAAGTATCTTCCTTATCCTCAAAGCCATTCGAGATGCAGCTAAAGAGTTAATTAGCACCTTCAAGATTAAAACCCCTTCACCCAATACTCCGGTAGGCAATCTTTCCGGTGGGAATGTGCAACGCACCGTCTTAGCAAGAGAACTTTCTGCCGAAAATATCAAGTTATTAATTGCCGCGAATCCTTGCTTTGGTCTTGACTTTGCTGCTGTGGAGTACATTCATGGTCAGATTATTGAAGCTCGAAATCGCGGAGTTGCTGTCCTACTGGTCAGCGAAGACTTGGATGAACTGCTAAAACTCTCGGATCGAATTCTCGTCATCAGTGGCGGGAAGTTTACCTATGAAAGTGCGATCGCACAAGCTGACTTCAACACGATTGGTCAAAGTATGGCAGGACATTAATTGACTTTAGATAGGTTGATTTGGGCAACACTAATCACTCAATAGCTCTCTTGCATGAATCAAAAATTTTTCCCTACTCTAATCGTGAAATCCTGCCCTCATCTGCGGTTAAAAAACTTAAGATTTCTATTCCCGCAGGAGGTTGAATGATGGCGCAAGTTTTAATCTTGAAGGATCTATTTAATATCGCAGCACAGCAACATGAATTATCTTGGCAACCCTTCCGAGACGGAGTTGAAATCTACCGACTTTACGGTGATAACCAAAGTGGGTCAGCAGCCGCTTTGCTACGGTATCAACCAGGTGCAAGTGTTCCCAAGCATGAACACACAGGTTTTGAACATGTTTTTGTCCTAGCAGGATCGCAAACGGATCACAATGGCAAACATCAAGCGGGAACCCTCGTGATTAACCCACCTAGTAGTAACCATAGCGTCGTTAGTCAAGCGGGATGCATCGTCCTAGTAATATGGGAAAAACCGATATCTTTATGGTCTTAATTTCTGCCCAACCTTATGATTACGAACTTCCCACATCTGGTGGTTTAGCGCTAGTCATCATAGATATGCAGCGAGATTTTTTGGAACCTGGAGGGTTTGGCGCAGCGTTAGGCAATGATGTCACCAGACTACAGGCGATCGTACCAGCAGTAAAGCAGTTATTAGAAGTATTCCGCGATCGCCATCTTCCTATTATTCACACCCTTGAAGGTCATCAACCTGACCTTTCTGATTGTCCTCCTTCCAAGCAAAAGCGAGGTCAAAGTGAACTCAAGATTGGTAACCAAGGACCGATGGGACGCATTTTAATTTTAGATGAACCAGGAAATGCAATTATTCCAGAACTGAAACCCCTTCCAGGAGAAATATTGCTTTCTAAGCCAGGTAAAGGTGCTTTTTACAATACCAACCTAGAATCACTTCTACAAGAAAAGGAAATCACACATCTGTTGTTTACAGGAGTAACGACTGAGGTTTGCGTTCAAACGACAATGCGTGAGGCAAATGATCGGGGTTTTGAATGTTTACTAATTGAAGATGCTACTGAAAGTTATTTTCCAGAGTTTAAACAAGCAACTTTAGAAATGATTCGTGCTCAAGGGGGTATTGTTGGCTGGACTGCAACAACTGAAGCAGTCATAAAAGCATTAACAATAGGGTGAGCTACAGGTTAATGGTATCCAGTCCCAAAAGGCAACAGGTTAATGTTGCCTTTTGGGTAAGCAATGAGGGTGTTAATTCTAGTATTAAAATTCTGTATAGCTTTACGGAAGAACGTTAGGACATGCTATGAAGGCAGCATCGACGCAATCGCGAAAGCTGGCAAATTCCCCCCACCGTTGTCGCATCCAATTCTTGAGCACAAACCACCAATGCTCAATCTTGTTGAAGTCAGGAGAATAGGGCGGTAGATACCAAATCTCACATCCGGCTTGTGCCACGATCTCCTCGATGACTTGACCGTGATGGAACGTTGCATTGTCAATCACAATCACATCACCGGGTTTCAATTGCGGCACTAAACACTGCTCTAACCACATCTCAAACAAGTCGCGATGGCAAGTCCCTGTAAAGGTCATCGGTGCCAACAAACTTCCCTCCTTCAGCGCCGCAATCCAACTGACTCTTTGGGTGCGTTTGCCAGACTTGAGTGCATGGAAGCGTTGACCCACTTCACAATAGCCGTACGCGTAATCCTCTCGATTATCAATGCCTGCTTCATCGACGTAGATAACTTGATGCGGCGGCTTGCCGCTTAGTTGCGCTTGAAATTCCTGGCGTTTCAACTCATCTCGTTCTTG
>Ga0164305_10001022_pt1 | contig 11309 bp, 7 predicted proteins | sample Whisoiple_237_MG_FD_110215 | JGI IMG/M metagenome (GOLD analysis project Ga0164305, IMG submission 110215) | Soil microbial communities amended with pyrogenic organic matter from upstate New York, USA - Whitman soil sample_237_MG | ecosystem: Environmental > Terrestrial > Soil > Agricultural... | reverse complement strand
TCAAGAACTTCGACATCAACCTGGCCGGTCGCTACGACGACTACAGCCGCTTCGGCGGCACCACCAACCCGAAGGTCTCGTTCAAGTACCGGCCGTTCGAGTCGCTGCTGTTCCGCGGCGCCTACAGCACCGGCTTCAAGGTGCCGAACTTCAACCAGCTGTTCAACGGCCTGAGCGAAGTGCAGTACGTCGGCCTGGACCTGGCCGATCCGAAGACCTGCCCGAGCGGCGTCGCCAACCCGAACGTCGCCGGCTGCGAGGTCATCCGCCCGGTCGAATTGTTCGGCGGCAACGCCGCGCTGGCGCCCGAGGAATCCAAGCAGAAGAGCCTGGGCCTGGTGTACTCGCCGATGTCGCAGTTCAACGTCGCGGTGGACTGGTGGGAGATCGAGCGCGAAAGCACCATCCGCGCCGCACCGCGGGAAACGCTCATCCAGTACTACGACCTGTTCCAGGACAACTGGATCCGCGATTCGAGCGGCGAAGTGGTGGCGATCGACCGTCGCTACATCAACTCGGGCGGCAGCCTGATGCGCGGCGTCGAGTTCGATGCCAACCTCAATGGCGAGTTGGCGGGTGGGCGCTGGAACGTCAACCTCAACGGCAGCCTGATCACGATGTTCAAGACCAAGGCGCTGGAAACCCTGCCCTACAGCGCGAACCTGGTCGGGAAGTACGTGCGCTACTTCAACCTGCCGATCCGCTGGAAGCACACGCTGAACTTCGGCTACGCGCGCGGCGACTGGTCGCACAACCTCAGCCAGCTGCATCGCGACGGCTACTTCGACGAGCCGCCACCCAGCGTCGCCAACGGCAGCTACATCCCGCCGGCGTGGAAGCCGCGGGTGGATGGCTACACCACCTACAACTACAGCCTGACCTGGAGCGGCATCGAGGACATCAAGGTCACTCTGGGCGTCAAGAACCTCACCGACAAGGATCCGCCGTTCACCGCGCACCAGAACGACTTCGCGGCCGGCGCCGCGTGGGAAGCGCGCATCGCCGACCCGCGTGGCCGCGCCTACAGCCTGCTGTTCGAGTACAGCCTCTGGTGATCGATGCGTTTCCGGCAACGACGAAAAAGAAGGCCCCGCAGTGCGGGGCCTTTTCGTCGACGACGCAAGAGGGTTCAATCGCTGCCGGTTGCCTTCGACAGGGATGCATCGGCGCCGATGTCCCAGCCGCTCCACTGGCCACTGGCCAGGTCCAGGGAGACCAATGCCTCGTGTCGTGTCGTCACGCCCGCTTGGACCTCGTTCCAGTTCCCGTTCAGCAACAGGTGCGATCCAACGTCCCAGCGATTGGTCAGTGCGTCGTACGGCAGCACCGCCGTCCACAGCGTGCGCGCGAAGGTGCCATCCACGCGCGACAGGGCCAGCCGGCCCTGCGCATCCATGCGCGTGCGATGCAGCACCAGCACGCCATCGGGGTCGTCCAGCCGCTGCGGTGGACGCACCGCCGGCTTCATGATGATGCCGCGCTGGATCCATTGCGGCGCGCCAGGCTCCGCTTCCGCCTTCAGTAGCCGGCCCTGCAGCCATTCGCCGGCGCCAGGCATCCGCTCCAATCGGACGATGCGCTTGAATTTGTCCGCATCGAAGGTCTTGACGCAATCGCGGATGCGCTGCGCATGCGTCGCCGGTGCCGTGGCGCGCGCGCCATTGGTGTAGTCGTCGAACTTGCCGTCCGCGGCGGCGCGCATGAAGGCGTTGCTGTCCTCATCGCGCGCCGTGCGCTCCGCCCTGTCCGCGCAGTAACCCTGCACGCCCTTGCGACCGCCGTAGACCAGGAAGTCGTCGCTCCAGGCGATTCCGGTCGCACGCCAGAACGTGCGCCGGGCCATGTCGCGCTCGTCGTCGATGTCGGCCGAATCCGCGTAGTTGTCGCCGCTCGAATCGTCCTCCGCGTCGCGCGCCTCGCGCTCGCTGAGCAGGCCGATCCAGTCGTCGCCGAAGCGGCCATGGCGAACACCGAACTCCTGGGTGTCATGGCCGCCGTTCCAGGTGGTGCCCAGGCTGACCGCATGGCTGAATTGCCGTTCGTCCACGACCTGGTAGGGGGTGGCCCGGAACCCGGGGACCTCGATGCGCATGCGTCGCGCATCGGCAAGGGTGATCACCAACGCGTCGACAAACGTGTGGAATTTCAGCTCGTCCGGGACCATGCCCTTGAAGCCGGGGTTCACCTGTTCAAGCGTGGAGCGATCCGCGATCAGTGAACCATCGCGCGCCGACAATGCCAGCACCTGGTCGTGCAGCCATACCCAGACCACCTCTCCCTGCTGGCCGAGGATGCGGATCTCCGCCCCCATGCCGCCGTCCTTGTCGCGCAGCACCTTGAGTTCCTTCAGCCACAGTCGCCGTGCGGTCGCGGGATCGTGCGCCTGCAGGCGCAGGTGGTAGTAGGACTCGGTGACCCACTTGCCGACGCTGCGGCTGCCACCACCGACATTCCGCGACCGCTCCTCCTCCTGGATGGTCGCCAGCCACGCCTGCTTCGCGCTGCCGGTATCGACCAGCCCGATCGGGCCACTACGCTCGGGCGGATCGAAAGTGCTGTGGCTGCACGCCGCAAGTAACAGCAGTGACGACAGCAACACCGCTCGCATCGCGCTCTTCATTGCATCGCCCCGTTGTAGGCCCATGCAGTCGGACACGCGATCCACCGCGACTCACGGCCATCCGCGCATGCAAAAAGGCCCCGCGCTGCGGGGCCTTTTCGTCATCCACGACGGGCTCAGTAGCCCTGCTTCTTCAGCCAGGCATCGACCTGCGGCTTGCGCTGCGCACGCAGCTTGATGCGGGTCTCGATGCCGGACACCACCGTCTCCGCGTCGCGCCGCGAGGTCGCCGCGATGTACTTGTCGGCGAACGCCTTGATCTTCGCGACCATCGCGAGGTCGGCCGCGCCACTGCCCAAGCCCGGGTAGTACCGGGCGCGCGAGGTCGAATCGACCAGCGTGTCGACCTTCGCGCGATGGGCCACGGCGAAATCGAAGGCCAGCTCCGGATGCTCGCGGGACACGCCGGAAATGATCCCGGCGCTGTTGGTCGCGCCCGGCTCGTCGGTCAGCGCCATGTCCAGTGCGCGCTGCGCCAGCGCCTTGTCCTTCGCCGTGGCAAGCAGCCCGTACCACTGGTCGCGGATCATCGACGACTTCTCCTGCTGGGCCAGCGCATGCAACTGGTCCCATGTCGCCGCATCGGCATTGCGGGCGACGATGCCCAGGACGGTGCGGCGCAGGTCGGGCGAGAGCGCCTTCGGATCGGTCAGCGACGCGGTGAAGCGGCGGCGCGCCTCGGCGATCACCTTCTGGTCGCCCAGTCCGCTGAGGATGCCGATCAGGCTGGACCGCAACTGCTTGGTGGTCGTGGAATCGCCTTCGCGGTTGTCCCAGCCCAACTGCTGGAACTTCGGCGACAGCCGCGACAGCGCGTAGGCGCGGGCCGCGGCCTGGCGCTTGTCATCGCCTTCGAACAGGTCGTCGATGCCGCCCAGGGTGCCGGCCAGCATCTGCCAGAGGGCCGGCGATGCATCCAGCGCGACCTTGGTGGTGAGGTCCAGCGAATCCGATTCCGGCTGCAGGCCGACGGCGGCCAATGCGCCGGCATCCATCATCACGCCGGCCTGGTCGACCACCGGCAGGCTCGCGAAGCGATCGGCCAGTGCCTTGAACTGCGCCGGCGCGTACAGCGTGCGGTAGTAACCGTTCTGGCCCGCATTGACCAGCAACGGCGCATCGCAACCGGGCAACGCGACGCTGGCCTTGCCGTCCACCAGCACGCGCACCGGCGTGCCGTCGCCACTGCGCAGGCTGACCGGCACGCGCCAGCGCAACGGCACCTTGTCCGGGCGGTCGACGGTGTATTCGCCCTGCTCGAGCGAGACCACGGTCTTGCCGCCGTCGCAGCTCGCGCTCGCCCTGATCAGCGGCACGCCGGGCTGCAGGGTGAAGTCGTGGGCCACGTCCATGAAGCGCTTGCCGGGTGCGGCCTTGTCGATCTCGTGCCAGAGGTCGTCCGTGACCGCATTGCCATACGCACGCTTGGCGATGTAGCTGCGCACGCCGTCGCGCCATGCATCGGCGCCCACGTAGTCTTCGAGCATGCCGATCACCGCCGAGCCCTTGCCGTAGGTGATGCCGTCGAAGGCCTGGCTGGCCTGTTCCACGGTGGCGATGTGCTGGACCACCGGGTGGGTGGTGGCGTAGGCATCGCGGCCCATCGAACCACGACTGGTGAACGCGGCCTCGACGTGGTCGGTATCCCACTCCGGATGCAGCTTGCGGGTGGTGCGGCCTTCCATCCAGGTGGCGAAGCCCTCGTTCAACCAGAGGTCGTCCCACCACGCCATCGTGACCAGGTTGCCGAACCACTGGTGCGCGATCTCGTGGGCGGCGACGGTGAACACGCGCTGCTGGTCGGAGACGTTGGAGATGGCCGGATCCAGCAGCAAGGTGGATTCGAACGTGAAGATCGCGCCCCAGTTCTCCATCGCGCTGAAGAACTGGCTGCGCCCGGGCGCGGCGATGTTGTCCAGCTTCGGCAGCGGGAACGGCACGCCGAAGTAGTCGTTGTATTCGCGCAATACGTCGCGACTGCCTTCCAGCGCGAAACGCGCCTGCTCGACCTTGCCCTTCTGGGCGATGACGCCGATCTCGACCGGCTTGCCCTTGCCGTTGTCGGCCTGCAGCGTGGCACGCTCGAACTCGCCCATGCCCATGAACAGCAGGTAGGTCGACATCTTCGGCGAGGTCTTGAAGACGACCTGCTTCATGCCGTTGCCGATCTCCTTCGACGAGGCCGCCGGCATGTTGCTGACCACCATGTCGGCGCTCGGCGCATTGACGGTCAGGTCGAAGGTCGCCTTGAAGTTGGGCTCGTCCCAAGACGGCACGAAGCGGCGCGCATCGGAGTTCTCGAACTGCGTGTACAGCCCGCGCTTCTTGCCGGACTCGGTCTGGTAGTCCAGCGCGAACAGGCCGTTGGCCTGGGTGTTGATCACGCCGGCATAGTCTGTCGACAGCGTGTAGCGACCCGGGGCCAGCGGCTGCTCGAAGGCGAATGTCGCGGTCTGTTGCTCGGCATCCACGCTGACCTTGGCGGTCCGCGGCTTGCCGCCCTTGGCCACCAGCGCGCTGTTGGCGAAGCTGAGGTTGGCCGCCTGCAGGACGATGGTCGAGGTCGGCGCCAGCACGTCGATGTCGATCCTGACCTTGCCGTCGAAGGTCATCTTGTCCGCGTGCGGGGTGACCTCGATGGCGTAGTGGCTCGGCCTGGCCGTACGCGGCAGCTGGGTGGTGACGCCCGTGGCGGCTGACGCGGCAGGCGCATCGCCGGCGATCGGGGCGGAGGCGGCAACGCTGTGGCCGGCAAGCACCAGTGCAATCGCGGTAACCAGAGTACGGCGCATGTGGATCCTTGGTGGGAAAAGCAGGCACGTCCGGCCTGCGAGCCCGCGATGATCCGCCGCGCCCCCGCAACCGGCCAGCGCCGGAAGTCATGCCAACCCCCATTCACATCGCCATCGCGCGACGCCGCTGAACCTGCGGGCCCTGCTCCGCTGGATCGCCCGCCATGCCCGAGACCATCTACGACGCGCTGCGCGAGAGCCACGAGATCCAGCGCTCGCTGTGCCGCAAGCTGTTGCGCGCGAAGCCCGGCACCCAGGACCGCATTTCGCTGTTCAAGCAGTTGCACACCGAACTCGCCGCGCACGCGGCCGCCGAAGAACGCTTCCTCTACGCGCCGGTGCTGATGCAGGACGCCGGCCTGGACTCGTCGCGACACGCGCTGCACGAACACCACGAGATGGACGAGTTGGTCGAGGACCTGCACAAGGCCGACGCCGAGGGCGGCCAATGGCTGGCGGTCGCGCGCAAGCTTTCGGAAAAGGTGCACCACCACCTGCGCGAGGAGGAAAAGAAATTCTTCCAGGTCACCGGCAAGTTGCTCGACGACAAACAGAAAGTGCTGGCCGCGAAGAAATACCGCAAGGACTACGCGCGGATGCTGGCGAAACTGCGCGGCTGAACCTCGTTCGCCGCATACGAAGACGCCCCGCAATGCGGGGCGTTTTTTTTGGAGCGGCTCGCTTCGAACTCAGGCGAACGGATCGCGCAGGACGATGTTCGCGTCGCGATCCGGGCCGGTGCTGACGATCGCCAGCGGGCAGCCCGCCAGTTCCTCCAGCGCGCGCAGGTAGGCGCGCGCGGCCGGGGGCAGCTTGTCCCACTCGGTGATGCCGGCGGTGGATTCGCTCCAGCCCGGGAACTCCAGGTAGACCGGCGTGCACTCGTCCCAGCCATCCGCATCCAGCGGCGCGTATTCGGTGCGCTTGCCGCGGTATTCGTAGGCGATGCAGATGTTGAGCTTCTCCATCCCGTCGAGGATGTCGAGCTTGGTGATGCACAGGCCGCTGATGCCGTTGATCGCCACCGCGCGCTTAAGCGCCACGATGTCCATCCAGCCGCAGCGACGCGGACGCCCGGTAGTCGCGCCGTATTCCTGGCCGCGGTCGCGGATGCCCTGGCCGACGGCATCGTCGAGCTCGGTCGGGAACGGGCCACCGCCGACGCGCGTCGCGTAGGCCTTGGCGATGCCGAGCACGTAGTCGATCGCGTCCGCGCCGACGCCGGTGCCGGCCAGCGCGCCGCCGACCGTGGTGTTGGACGAGGTGACGTACGGATAGGTGCCGTGGTCGATGTCGAGCAGCGAGCCCTGCGCGCCCTCGAACAGCACCTTCTTCCCGGCCTTGCGCAGGTCGTGCAGGATGCCGGCCACGTCGGCCTTCATCGGCTCGACGTATTCGCCGAAGGCGAGCGCCTCGTCCAGCGTCTGCTGATAGTCCACCCCGTCGACCTTGAGGTACTGGGTCAGCACGAAGTTGTGGTAGTCGAGCGCGGCGCGCAGCTTCTCCGCGAGTTCCTTCGGGTAATGCAGGTCGGCGACGCGGATGCCGCGACGCGCCACCTTGTCTTCGTAGGCGGGGCCGATGCCGCGGCCGGTGGTGCCGATCGCCGACTTGCCGGCGGCCTTCTCCCGCGCCTGGTCCAGGGCGACGTGGTACGGCATGATCAGCGGCGTCGCCGGGCTGATCTTCAGCCGCGAGCGCACTTCCACGCCGTTGGCCTCCAACTCGGCGATTTCCTTCTGCAGCGCGCCCGGGTGCAGGACCACGCCGTTGCCGATCAGGCACAGCGCGTCGTCGCGCAGGATGCCGGACGGGATCAGGTGCAACACGGTCTTCTTGCCGGCGATCACCAGCGTGTGGCCGGCGTTGTGGCCACCCTGGAAGCGCACCACCGCGCCGATGTCCTGCGTCAGCAGGTCCACGATCTTGCCCTTGCCCTCATCGCCCCATTGCGCGCCGAGTACGACGACTGACTGTCCCATTGCACTACTCCAGACATGGAAAAAGCCGAGGCGTGCCCCGGCTTTTCGACATTCTACGGGGTTCCCGGCCTGCTGTCGTGGCGCGTCGCCTCAGCGGTCGTCATCCGCTGCCTGTCGGGCGCAGATCCGCGTATAAGCTGAACAAGGCGCGCGCCCGGGGAAGGGGCGGAGTTGCCGACAGGCCACTGCGCCTGTCTTTCGGACGCATCCGATACGTCCATCGGTCACAGGGGATCCGCCATGAATACCGCGTTCAATCGCTTTGTCCTCGTGCTTGCCCTCGCCTCGCTGGCGCCCGTTGCCGCGGCCGCAGACCAGCCCAAGCGCCCGATCACCGCGCAGGACCTGTGGGCGGTCAAGCGTGTCGGCGCGCCCGCGCTCTCGCCGGACGGCAAGCGGGTGGCGTACAGCGTGCAGGAATGGTCGATCGAGAAGAACAAGCCCACCGCCGCGCTGTGGATCACCGACGTGGCCAGCGCCAGCTCGCGGCGGTTGACAGCCGGCACCGGCAGCGACTCCGCCCCGGCCTGGAGCCCGGACGGCAGCCGCATCGCCTTCGTCAGCAAGCGCGGTGAGGACGAGGTGGCGGGGCTCTATGTCATCGCGGTCGGCGGAGGCGAGGCCGAGAAGCTGGTGGAGCTGCCATGGGGCGTGGCCGTGCCCGCCTGGCTGCCGGACGGCAAGGGGATCGTGTTTGCCACCCAGGTCATCCCGGAACTCGCCGGCAGCTTCGCCAAGTCCGACCTCGCGGCGATGAAGAAGGAAGCCAAGCGCCGCAAGGATTCGAAGATGACGGCCTATGCCAGCGAGTACCGGCAGTACCGCTACTTCGACAAGAACCTCACCGACAATCTCGCCAATCGCCTGCTGAAGATCGACGTGGCCAGCAAGGCGCTGGTCGACCTCACGCCGAAATACGACCGCCTGTTCGCGCCGTCGGGCGAGGTGCGCTTCGACATCGCACCCGACGGCCGCCACGTCGCGGTCGCGCTCAATTCCACGCCGCCGCCCTATGCCACGCAACCCAATACCGACATCGTGTTGCTGCCTACCGATGGCAGCGGTGCGTTCACCAACCTCACGCCGGACAACCCCTACGGCGACGACAACCCGCGCTTCGCCCCGGACGGGCGCTCGCTCCTGCACACCCGCGTTGCCACCGCCAACAGCCAGGGCGAGCTGCGCCGGCTGTGGCGGGTATCGCTGGCGGACCGCAAGGCCACGCCACTGACGGCCGGCATCGACCTGAGCATCGATGGCATCGCGTTCTCCGCCGACGGCAGGCGCCTGTGGGTGCAGGCCGAGGATCACGGCGTGGTACCGGTGTTCGCGATGAACGCGGACGGCTCCGGCATCAGCAAGCTGGCGACGGAAGGCACCAATACCGAACTCGACAGCGCGAACGGGCAACTGGTGTTCCTCAACGAGACCACCAGCCGCGCGCCGGAGCTGTTCGCGCTCGATGCCGCCAGCGGCAAGCCGCGCCAGCTCACCCGTTTCAACGAAGCGCTGTTCGCCGGCCTCGACCTCGGCAAGGTGGAGTCGCGCGAATTCCAGGGCGCCGGCGGCGACACGGTGCAGCTGTGGCTGGTCTATCCGCCGGGCTTCGATCCCAGGAAGAAATATCCGTTGGTGCAGTTGCTGCACGGCGGCCCGCACACGATGGTGCGCGATGCCTTCAGCTACCGCTGGAACAGCCATGTGTTCGCGAGTCCCGGCTACATCGTGGCGTGGGTGAACCGGCACGGTTCCACCGGCTTCGGCGAGTCCTACGCACGCAGCATCAACGGCGCCTGGGGCGACAAGCCGACCGAGGACGTGCTCAAGGCCAACGACTACCTGCTCGCCAGCGTCCCCGCGATCGACCCCGACAAACTCGCCGCCGCCGGCGCCAGCTACGGCGGCTACCTCGCCACCTGGTTGCTGGGCCACACCAAGGTGTTCAAGACGATCGTCAACCACGCCGGCGTGAGCGACTTCATGGGCCAGTACGGCGCCGACATCACCACCTACGGCTTCACCCGGGAGGTGCTGGGCGGCACCCCCTGGGACGACCCGGAGGCGATGCAGCGCAACAACCCGGTGGCGTACGCGGCCAACTTCTCCACGCCCATGCTGATCACCCATGGCGAGAAGGATTACCGGGTGCCTTACGGCCAGGGCATCGCGCTGTACGGAATCCTGCAGACCATGCGCGTGCCGTCCCGCCTCGTGGTGTTCCCCGACGAGAATCACTGGATCCTGTCGCCGCAGAATTCGATCTACTGGAACTACGAGGTGCAGTCCTGGCTGTCCCGATACATCGGCGGCAAGCCGATGGCGAAGCCGGAGTTCAAGGCACCCGAGTGAGGCGGTACCGCCTGCGGATCAACCGCCCCGCAACATCCACAGCGAGAGCAGCCCAAGCGCCAGCACGATGCCGCCGACCCGCCGGACATGTTCGTCCGGCATCTTCTGCAACTCTTCCGCGGCGCGCTTCCAAGCGCCGGGGGCAGCGAACAGGACCAGGCCTTCCAGCACCGCCACCAGGCACAGGGCGGCCCAGAAATCGGGCATGGCTCAGCGGTCGCTGCGCATGTATTGCAGGAACGGGTCGTTGCGCTCCAGCACGATCACGTTGTCTCCGCTGGAGAACGCCTTGCGATACGCCTCCAGGCTGCGCTGGAAGGCATAGAAGCTCGGGTCGCGGTTGGCCGCCTCGGCGTACAACCGGGTGGCCTCGGCATCGCCCTGGCCACGCAGCGTCTGCGCATCGCGCTCGGCTTCCGCCAGGATCACCGCACGGTCGCGATCGGCCTTGGCGCGGATCTGGTTGGCCTGCTCCTCGCCCTCGGCACGCAGCCGGCTCGCGACCTGCTGGCGCTGGGCGCGCATGCGGCTGTACACGTCGCTGATCACCCGGCTGTCGGTGGGCAGGTCGATCTGCTTGATCCGCAGGTCGACGATGCGCACGCCCATGTTCTTCGCGCCGATATTGATGTTCTCGAGCTGCTTGCCGATGACGTCGGCGCGGCTGCCGGAGACCACCTGCTGCAGCGTGCGCGCGTTGATCTCGTTGCGCAGCGCGTCCTTGATGATCGGCGCGAGGCGGGCCGAGGCGGCATCCTCGTCGCCACCCGTCGCGCGATAGAAGGCGCGGACGTCCTCGATGCGGCCGATCGCGAAGAAGTCGACGGCGACGTCCTTGCGCTCGGAGGTGAGGTAGCGCTCCGCCGGGGCCGCCAGCACCTGCAGGCGGCGGTCGAAGCGACGCAGGCTCTCCACCAGCGGCATCTTGAAATGCAGCCCCGGCTTGAGGTCGGCGCGTACCACCTTGCCCAGGTTCAGGACCAGCGCAGTCTGGCCCTCGGGGATGATGAACACCGAGCTGGCCAGCAACAGCAGTGCGGCAACCGCCGCCGAGATCCAGGTGGAGGCTTTCATCGGGTGGCTCCCTCGCGGCCGTCAGGCCGTGGCTGGCGTCCGGCGCGGGCGCTGTCTTCGGTCACGTTCACGGTCGGCGAGATCAACTCCGGCGCCAAGGCGGCGGGTGGGGCCGCCGACGACGTCGCGGCAGGCGCCTTGGCGCCCTGCATCGGCACGTAGATCAGCTGGCGGCCATCGCCGCCGACGACGGTGCGATTGTCGGCCAGCACTTGCTGCACGGTATCCAGCCACAGGCGCTTGCGGGTCACGTCCGGCGCAGCCTTGTACTGTTCGACCAGCAGGCTGAAGCGCGCCGCGTCGCCGGTGGCGCGGGCGATCGATGCGGTCTTGTAGCCTTCCGAGACGGTGCGCGTGCGCGCCGCTTCACCGCGCGCTTCCGGCACCACCTTGGCCGCATATGCGATCGCCTCGCTGGTCACCCGGTCCTTGTCCTGTTGCGCGCTGTTGACGTCGTCGAACGCCGGCTTCACTTCTTCCGGCGGACGTGCG
>Ga0164305_10001020_pt1 | contig 11328 bp, 12 predicted proteins | sample Whisoiple_237_MG_FD_110215 | JGI IMG/M metagenome (GOLD analysis project Ga0164305, IMG submission 110215) | Soil microbial communities amended with pyrogenic organic matter from upstate New York, USA - Whitman soil sample_237_MG | ecosystem: Environmental > Terrestrial > Soil > Agricultural... | reverse complement strand
CACCAAAAATTCGGCTCATTAATCCCATTTTTCGGTCTCCATTCGTTGTTGTGTTGTTGTTATTGGTGCGTCGTTAGATGGTTGAACGGTGAACCTTGTTAGTTCTCCTTACCTTCTAGAAGTGCAGTAACGTTGCCACTGAGTAATAGTTCTGGATTACAAGGTTTTAATCCCAGTTCGTTGAGCAAGGTTACACACTCGGTCGATGTCATGGGGAGAGCGATTGCGCTTTTGACTTTGCCCACTACGGCATTATCAATACGCCTGATTAATCCCCCGGCAATGCTGTTGGCAATGCTCTCGATTAAAGGCTTGTAACGTTGCAATGGGTCGGTTAAAGATTCCTGCAATGAGTTTGCAATGGGTTCTTGGGCATCTGGCAATGGTGAGCATTGCGCGTCTGCACTGCTAGGCATTGCACCGTTGATTGACTGCAATGCTTCAATTCCTGCTTGTGTCCAGAGAATTTGATTGTCACTGCTTACCCAGTGAGTACCCTCGATGAGTAAGTCAGATTTTCTTGACTTCCAGCTTCTCAAGGTGTTTATGGATACACCCAAAAGCTCAGCAGTTTGGGCAGTTGTGTATACTTGGTCACTCATTAGCGGCGACCCTCCACAAAGCCCTGAAATTTACCCTCACAGGCAGTTTTGTCACTTTGGAGTTGGGCTATCTTCTGCTGCTGTAAGTTGTCTGCCTGTTGCAATATTGTTAGCTCACGACCGAACCAGCTATGTTGCAGAACGTTGAGAGCGAGACTGCATAGGAATAGAGGCAACAGCACAGAGGTAGCACCATCGCTGCTTTCTCTAGAGGAATCCTGCATGATTCCCTCCCAAGTGCGATCGCTTTTGGCTTTCTTGAGTCATGATCAAATAACTCCATAGATAAGATGTGGGGTTAGCCAGCGTTCTAGATGTGGTAATCGGGGGACGCTGGCTTTTTACGTCACCATTGCTAATGTAGCACCATTTGTTAGACTGTAGCAAAGTGGAGAGTACAGTTAGAGGGATAGAATGACTGCAATAGTATTAAATAAACCAGTGGGCGGCAAACGAAAGTTAGAGGCTATTACGGTCTATATCAGTAAAGAAGTTAAAGAAAGCTTGGAAGCTAGGGCGGCTAAAGAGGAAAGATCGGTATCTTGGATTGTGGCAAAGCTAATAGAAAAAGAATTGCAGGAGGCATCCGAGTCCTCTGAGCAATGATATATACATCAATAAGAGCGATTACACTTGATTTAATTTTTTTCTAGTAGAGACGGGATCAAAACAGTGGGTTGATATTATTCCGTCCCCTATAAATATTTAAATCAACTGGAATAATGTCATACCATCAACGGTTTCATTACTGCTGTGCAATCTATCGCTTTTCGGTCACTCTCGGCCGCAAAAATCGGAAATCTGGCATTGGTAGCGGTATAGGAACGGCTGTACAGTGCCCAATTAAATGACATCGAGACAAATTCGTGTCGCTGAGCCAACCCCTCTCTGTTGCAGGGTTGCAGGGAGCGTTCGCTCAGCCGCCTAGCAGCCGGTCAGCCAGATCTAGTCTGGCTCCTTTAACGACACTAATGTGTCTTCACGACCCCTAAAAAGTCACTGTAAATCACCTATCAGACTACCAAAACAGTTAAGTATTAAGTTTTGTCAATTTTTGAGAAAATTCCTGGGGCAGATTGAAGTAGGTGAATACATTGCAATCTGCTGTAGCAGCTCAGCTTGCAGACGTAGCTTCATAGTTCAAAATCTGATTTAGATAGCTACTTACAAACCGCGATCATTAAATCTCAAACTTAAAAAGTTTTTAGTTGAAGGAAAAGATCATGCCTGAACAGAAGCTCACTCTGAAAAACTGAATCACTTAGAGAAAGATAGGAGCGGCTCTATGTCATATGACTCGACTGCACAGCAGACGTACACAGCAGCGCAGGCAAAATTAATGGATCAAGATGGTAATCCAACCCCGCACCACCAAGCCTATATCCGTTTTGAGAACGAGTACAAGAACAAAGTTAAAGCACGGGATGATGCCTACGCTGATGCCTTGAAGGATCCAATGAAGTTCCAGAACTGGCCGATCGCAGGAAAGTCTTACGGAGACAACATTGATCAAGCAATGGATCGTTGGGTGAGTTTAGGGTTCAAGCAGGAAATTGAAACTGCAATCGCGACTCTATCAGCCCTCGCTTCTAACTCCTACATCAGGCGTTAAACCTAACTTCTAAAAACGAAGTTACCAGCGTCGATAGTCTATTTAACCACCCCTAAGGAGAATCAAATCATGCCAGACGTTTTCAAAATCCTCAAAGATTTAGAACTCAGATGTGTCGGTCTCGATCCAGAAACTAACAAAATGCAGGAAGGCTACTTCGTCTCTTTCCGCCCGGTTGGCTTGCCGATCCATAAAGAGGATTTTGCGAATCCTTGGTCACCCCTTGGTACCAACCTCCAGAAGGATATTCCGCAGAAAGACCCGTCTGATCCCAAAGATGCCCCAAAAACGGCTAGCGGTTCGATGGACGAGAAGAGCATTTTTGTTGCCAATATCGCAAAATCGATGCAGTCCTATCTGAACACCTTTCTGCTTGTGGACGACAAGCTTAGAATGAACAATCAGTATTCTGTCATGCCGGGGTCGAGCAAATTGAGTGACTCGTGGTGGGCGATCATTACTGGCGCAAATGGTATCCCGACTGATTCAGTTTTGAAGCCTGAACTGAAAGCCGCCTACGAAGCAGCGCGGGCAACAATGATGGATAAAGATGGCAACCCAACCCCGCACTTTGAAGCCTACATGCGATACGAAGACGAATATAAGAGCAAGATCAAAGCTTGGCACAAGGCTTACGCTGCTGTCTTCGCCGATCCTATGAAGCTTCAAAACTGGCCCATTGAAGGTACGTCTTTTCATGACGACGCAGACGAAGCAATGGATCGCTGGGTTGGCTTTGGCTTTAAAGAGGAAATTGAAAACGCGATCGCAACCCTAGCCGCGCAAGGAACTGATCCGGCGATCGCCTTGATTGGACGGGCGAAGAAACGATTTATTAACAGCCTCAACGAATTTCAGAGTGTTGGCGAAATCCCATACACCATCATGCTGCCCAATACCTGGTACGACCGAGATAACGACGATGGTTGGACGGAGTACACTAGCTCCGACTCCCACAGTGAGAGCCATTACCAATCCTCTTCAACTTCATATGGCGGCGGTGGCGGCTTTAGTGTGGGCTTCTGGTCTGCTAACGCATCATTTAATCATGCTGAGCAGCAAAGCTCGTTGGATATTAACTCCAATGATTTAGAAGTCTCATTTAAGTACTGTGCAGTAGACATTAAGCGTCCGTGGTTGGATACCTCCTTGTTAAACCTGCATAATTGGTTTCTCATGGGAGACTACAAGAAGAACTGCATTTCGACTGGAACAATGGGACAAGAGCTTCCTCAAAATGCCATTGAACCAACTTTTCTACCTTCGATCGTCACGAGTCTGATTTTAGTCAAAGACCTATCGATTAAGTGGAGTAACTGGAAAGCAGACTGGGATGCTCATTCCGAAACAACCTCTGCAAATGCCTCGGTGGGTTGGGGACCTTTCGCGGTCAATGGTCACTACGAGCACCATGATGAGCAGCAGAACTTTAAAGCGGACACTGAAGGGGAAAGCCTGGGCGTTCCTGGGATTCAATTACTTGGCTATGTGTCTACGATCAATCCTGCATCTCCTGGACATGATTCATCTGAGTTTTTGACCAAACCGAACCAGTAATTAATCGGTCGACGGGAGGTTGTATGGACGCTTGCAGCCTCCTATGCAACTCATTATCAGCCTGTTAGGAGGCAGAAACCAGTGACGATCTCACTCGCATCGATTCACCAGCCCTTGACGGATTTCTTCTTGAGTCAATTTCAAACAGAGGCTGGAAGTCCAATTCTGTTCCGATTTGATCAATATGGCTCTGTCCTGTCTGATCAAGATTTCATCAGCCCAATTAACCCTGAGCTTGGCTATCTACCAGGTTTAGCGATAGAGAAGGTTTCTGACCTTGTAAACCACATCCCGATTGAGAGTAGCAATGGGTTGAACGTCCTGCTGTCTGATGACTCGATCGATCAAGCCTACTTCTTTCGTCTCCTCTCGGCATCCCTTCCCTATATTCCCAATGAGATGGATGATGCCACAAAGCAGCAGGTAATTAGTTCCTTCAGTGCGTTGAAGGCAGAATCTCTAAAGATCTGGGGGAATGTAAAAGCTGAATCATTATCGGGGTTAATGCTTCAGTACAAGCCATCGTTAGCAACCCCAGAGGATTGGTATGACCGATCAAAGAATGAAGTCTGGACAAGCCACTCTTTTCAGGTCACAGAAACGAGTTCAGAAACAAACCCCGGTTCGTCTGAACCATTATGGCGCTTAAAACTGAGTGATGTCGTGATGCGAAAAGTGCTCCAGCTATCTGAAGCAGGGACTGAAGACTCGAAGGTAGACCTCGCTGATCGCGTTCTCAAAATCAAAGCGAGTTCGGTTGCTGATCGGATCAACCGGGTTGATTTGGGACAAGTACGACAGGTTGACTTACCTGTTTCCGATCGAGTCAGTCGGGTTAACATCGGGCAAATTGCACGGGCTGCACCGCTTTTTCTCAACCAAATCAGCCGCATTAATTTGGAGCAAGTAGCACGACGGGTCACCTCGCCTCTTGCTAACCAGGTAAGCACCGAGCAATTGAGCGATGTGGCTTTGCACAATACTTACCTTCAGCAATATCACCAGCTCGATGTGAGCCAACGGCTGATTGTTGGTCAATATCTAGGACAGGAAGCTCCCACACAAAGCCTCAAGACCAGTAGTGTGTCGATTGCCTTCGACTATTGCCTAGTTCATATTCGCCGTCCCTGGTATGTAGATGCTTTTATTAATGACAGATCCTGGTGTCTCCCAAATGTCTCAAAAGGTCAAATGTCGGCGCAAGGAATAGCTGGTAGCTTGCCCCTACTGCCGATCGGGTTCGTGGCGCTCCGAAATCTAAACATTGAAGCGAATTGGGAAAGTGAAGATTTGACCAATGCTTCTGCTGCAACTAATTTCGGACCCTTCAAAGTAGACGCACAAATCGTCAACAACAAGCTTTCTCATCCAGGACTACAAATCATTGGTTGGCTCTTGCAAAAAATGCCTGAACTGCCTCCCAATCCCTACCCATAGAAGTGTCCCCAGAATTTAATTAGGAAGAAAATACAATGACTAAACGTGCTGTTGTTGTCGGCATCAATAATTACACAGGAATTGATGCGACGGGTAACTCTAATCTAAACTGCTGTGTTGCAGATGCAAAGAGTGTTGTTGATCTGCTACCATCTCTAGGCTTCGATGCTTCGGACATTGTACTGCTGACAGATAAAGCGGCAACACGCTCAGGCGTGATGGCAGCATTGAAGGATATGGTAAACGACAGTGAACCTGGTGATGTTGCTTGTTTCTACTTCTCAGGACATGGTTCGCTCGAAGCAGATGATCCAACTAACCCAAGTTGTGAACGTTTTTACGAATCAATGTGTACAGCAACACGACCGTTTTTGACGGATAAAGACCTTTTCTCAATTGCAAATCAGCTAGAACAATCTGTTGTAAACTTCACTGTTATTTCAGATTCATGCCACTCCGGTGGTATGGATCAAGAAACCGATGCTGTTTCAAAGTACAAGTCCTTGGCACTGGATAATGCTCTCTCCCAACAAATTCAGAGCTTTATGAATACCTGGATTCCAGTTGGAATCTCGGTTCCATCGAATACAGATATCTGTAGCAATAACGTCAGCGAAGTTCAGGTGGTAGAAGGTGGACATCTCATGTGCGAGGAGGATCCAAGCCAAATCTTTGTGGATCTGGCTAAGATGACCCTTATTTCCGGTTGTCGATTTTGGGAACTCTCCTACGAAATAAATGGACATGGTCTTCTCACAAAGGCACTGCTAGACACAATCAATGCCGATGATTTCCAAATGAGTCATGGTGATCTGGTTAGTACACTACAGCTGAATGTCGCTGATGCTTTTCAACTGCTTTTGCCCTCTATTCCAAATAACTATCCAAAGAGCCAAGTGCCGCAGCTTCGAGGGCAAGCGAACCGGATGGAGGAAGGTTTTCTGCAACCTTGGTCAGATTCTCGCTAAAAACATAGTCTAAGGTCGAAGCTCGTGGGAAGCGGAATAGATTATTCATTCAGAGTAAATTAATTCTGATTATGAGTACGAATTTACAGGCTTTTAGCCTTTTCACTCTTTGTATTCATAAAGTCTGATAAAGTCTGAAACCCAGTATTTTCGTTTATTTGTCGGTAGCGCCAATGATAAGGAAAAAGCCCTAGTGAAATTCGGTTGTGTCGCAAAAATGGTAGGGTAGGCAAGCCCAATTTTCTCTGGCTTTGCTCTAAATGGTGACTGATTCCGTGTTCAAATGGCATCACTTTCTGCCCAAAATCATCTTGCTGAACGTACGCTGGTATTGTCGCTACTCCCTCAGTTACCGAAATTTGGAGGAGATGATGCAGGAGCGCGGAGTCGCAGTGGATCATTCCACGATCAATCGCTGGGTGTTGAAGTTTGCTCCAGCACTGGCCAAGCGCATTCGACGGTTCTTGAATCCCACGAACAATTCCTGGCGAGTAGATGAGACTTACATCGAAGTGAAAGGCGAGTGGAAATACTTGTACCGAGCCGTGGATTCGGCGGGCAACACCCTGAACTTTATGCTGAGTGCAAAACGAGATGGAAAGGCGGCGGCACGGTTTTTCCGTAAAGTGTTGGGAGCGAAGCACACTCAAACTCCACGGGTGATTACCGAGGATAAAAATGCGGCTTATCCAGTGGCAATGGATGAGTTGAAGCAGGATAAAACATTGAAAGCCGAGACCGAATTGCGGCCGAGCAAGTACTTGAACAACATCATCGAGCAAGACCATCGAAATATAAAACGCATCGTCAAACCGATGATGGGATTTCAATCCTTCAACACGACAAGGAGGACGTTGCGCGGGATAGAGGCAATGGCGATGATTCGCAAAGGACAAGTGAAAGGTATCAACCAAGGGGATAGTGTATCTCAACCAAGATTTATTAATGAACTCTTCGGAGTGAGTGCTTAAAGCAACACAAACGAGACCAGTTCGTTTGTCACTTTAAAATCTTTGCGACAGAACCTTTTTGCACCTATGCATCCTGTGAGCGCAATTCTGGATATTATTGCCCAAGCCTTAGAGAAACTGTAATGACAAGAAAACAAACAGCACAACCCTATCCGATGTGAACGTAGGTAGCTTGCTAGAAGAAATGTTGAAGCAATGCGAGCGCGAATTTTGGGGGTCAATAGCATGACGCTAGCCCATTTTTTCGGCAACTCTGTCAGTACCCCTGAAAAGATTGTCAGGAATTTTAGGTACTATATTCACTACCTCCAACCCGTAAGCATAAGCGTCAAGACTAGTTGAGGGACTGAAAGAATTCGGCAGTTGACAATACCCAAGTAAGTTTTCTAATTCTTCACGACTGTGCCCCTGCAAAAGGGTAACCTTCTCCTTAAGTACCGGAAGAATTGCTTGAAAGCAAGGACAGTCTTGACATTTCATCAGATAACCAGGTGTAAAGCATCTACAACCAGCTAGCACCTCTCTAGAGAAGTTTTTTCTACAGTTATGACAGATATGGGTATTTCCATCTTTAAACTGCATGCGTTTATAAACTTTTTCAGATTGGCAGAATGGGCATTGCATTGGTGCTTGGATTTCCGGTTGCCAATATTGCATTACTTCTCTAAAGGCAATCTGGGTTCTCAGATAATTCAGATAAAACAGGGTTTTAGTATCCATTTTTATAATTCCTTCAATCTAATTGTTTAATAGAATCGATTCAATCTGACCATGACGTATAAAAATCTTTTTGACTAACCGTTGATATATAGCTACCTTTTGCTCACTGGATAAGGTATACCAGAACTTTAAATTAAAGCCGAATATTATAATTTCCTCTACCGTTTTACTCATAATTGAGTTCATCACATTTTTTTCCTCTTCTATTTGGTGCAAAAGTTCTTTTTTTAATTCTTCATTCTTGGAGTTAAATCCCGGAAAGCTTTCGGCAGCTTTTAGTTGTAACTCTAAGTTGATTAAACGGTCTGATTCGTTTAAGTTAATCTCTTGAGCTTGTTCAGGTTTCCGTCTGAGACATTTAGATTTATTGACTAGATATTTAATTAAAGCATCTTCAATTTTTTGTTTTTCTACAGATTGATTGTTGCTACAGCCAAGACCGGAATGTCTACAAGCAAAGTAAGAGTATGTTTTTCCTTTACTGCTCGATGTTTTAGAAGTGCATTTTGAACCACATTCACTACAAAAAATCAATCCAGTTTGATAAGAATAATTTTGACGAACAGTAGAACCTAAAGCTCTATTGAAGTTTTCACAAACTAGATTTTGATTAGCCTGTAGTATATATTTTATTTCTTCAGCCTGTTCATCGGTTATTAGACGATATTCAGGATGAGTATTATATATAATCTGCCAGTTTTCAGGTTGAACTGCCTTTCTATTTTTTCCTTGAATAACCGATTTATTGTAAACAGTATGTCCGCAAAGAACTGGATTTTTTAACCATCTCGTTAACCCACCTTTTGTCCAATAAAACACTCGCGAATGTCCAGATGTTTTTGCTTTTGTCTTGATGAGACCGTACTTCTCAATAATAAATTTAATGGTGCCAGTAATCGTTCTTTTTTCAAAAAAAACTTCAATAGTTTCTTGAGCAAGCTGTTTAGAGCTACGACCCGGAATGATTTGTAGCTTTGATGATTTAATTTCTCTGTCTATATTCGTTTTTTTCTCAGAATTATTCTGATAAATATCTAAATAGTTTTCCGGTCTATCTTCTAATAAACAGAGAAAAGGTTCTTCGTCTAGTTTATATTGATCATTAACTACTTTGTAAGCCCAAGGGTAGGCTTCACAGGCAGATTTTTTGTTTCTACGATGCTGTTTACCCTTGAGAACTCGGTCTGATGTAAGAGCGACTTCCATCTCGGCAACAGCCCCGAGGATGTTGAGCATTAGCATGCCGTGAGAAGAGTTTAAATCAATGTTTTGATCCAATATTCTTAAGTTGACATTAGCTTCTTTGAAAATACTTATACACTCTCTAATTTTTGGTAAGGATCTACCGAGTCGATCTAGTTTGGTAATAATTACTTCATCAACCTCTTGATTAGCAACTAGATTCATAAGTCTTTGCAAATCAGCTCGGTCATCGTTTCTTCCCGACTCAATATCTTCAAAGATTTCCGTAGCTCCAGCCGCCTCCAACCTAGCTCTTTGTTGTGCCCGTGCTGGAGAATGGAAAGCTTGGGCTGCGGAAGATAACCGCTCATATCCCACAACTCGCTTTTTATTCGATATACTCATTTTCCTTGCCAAATATAAGTTTTAATCCTCTAATGGTAACATTTTTTGTGCAACTGCAATCACATCTGAAGATGCACAAAAACTAGGTGAAGAGTGTTACTCCAATGATGTTGTACATTGTCAAATTAAATGACATTGAGACAAATTCGTGTCACTGAGTAAAACTCTTTCTGTTAGGGAATTACAGAGAGTGTTTGCTTAGCCGCTAGCATCAGTTCACCAGGATTTACAGGTTAGCTTTAGACGGAAAAGTAAGCCAGATCTAGCCTTGCTTGTTTAACGACACTAATGTATCTTCATGACAAATAAAAAGTCACTATACATTTAAGGGGATTGGCGAACTATCCCGAGTCTTGAGAGGTTGTGAAACAGCAATACATAGTGCTCAGCAGTTGGCGATCGCTTGTGCGTCATAAGTACAAAGTCTTTGTAAGTAAGGCTGGACTGATTTACAACCAATGCTCAGTGATCCTTCGGAATACCTTTGTATCGCAATGGGGTTAAATTAGCGGGGTAGATGGTCACATCCCACTGCTATACAAAAGCAACTGCCTTAAGCCAACTGTGAGGCTAGGAAAGGCTACGATGCCGAGGCCTTCGCAGACTTTGTAATGGCAGGCATACGATAAGATTTACTCCGTAATTTAGAAAACAATTATGCCGAAAGCCCGATCAGCCAAGCCCCAGAGCAACGAGTCGTTGGAACAGAAACTTTGGAAGGCAGCGGGATTTGTGTTGTCGAATGGATCGCTGTCGTCGAATACAAGCGGTGAGGGAGAGATTCGCAAAGAATTGGTAAAGGCGGATTTAGTGGACTGCATTGTAATGCTGCCAACGCAGTTGTTTTACAACACGGGGATTCCGGCGTGTCTGTGGTTTTTGAGTAGATCTAAGAACGGCAACAAAAACCGCGATCGCAAGGGAGAGGTGTTGTTTCTTGATGCGTCGGAGTTAGGCTATATGGTCAACCGACGCAATCGGGCGTTTGATGATAACGACATCCAGAAGATCGCGGGGACGTATCACGAATGGAAGCGGAATGGCGGCAACTACCAGGACATTAAAGGGTTCTGTAAGTCGGCAACGCTGACGGAGATTGAGAAGCACAATTTTGTACTGACGCCGGGGCGCTATGTGGGGATTCCCGATGAAGTGGAATCTGAGATTTCCTTTGAGGAAACGATGGGAGCATTGACGACGGAGTTGGCAGCGCAGATGCAGGAAGCAGCAGAGTTAGATCAGGAGATTAAGATCCAGTTGGCGAAGGTGGGTTTTTCGTTGGAGAACTAGGCAAATGGCACTACTTGATACGTTGCAAGCAAACAGAGAGCAAATTTTAGAGATTGCGGCGAAGCACGGAGCGCTGAATGTGCGGGTGTTCGGCTCGGTGGTGCGAGGAGAGGAAACCCCGGAGAGCGATGTTGATTTTTTGGTTGACTACGATTTAGAAAAAGTAACGCCCTGGTTTCCGGGTGGGCTGCTGATGGATTGGCAAGATTTGCTGGGACGCCGGGTCGATGTGTTGACGGAGCGGGGCATTAGCCCGTTGATCCGCGATCGCGTGCTGGCAGAGGCAAAGCCGCTATGACTGCCCAAGATGATCGAGTTTACCTAGAACACATTTTGGAATGCACGGCGCTGATTCAGGACTACACCCGCAACGGCAAGGCAGAGTTTATGGCGAGTTCGCTAGTGCGGGATGCGGTGCTGCGACGATTGCAAACAATGGCGGAATCGACCCAGCGACTCTCTGAGGCATCAAAAGCACAAGCTCCTGATGTCGATTGGCGAGCGTTAGCAGGGTTTCGGAATGTGTTGGTGCATGACTATCTAGGCGGCATTGACCTGGATCGAGTTTGGGATGCGGTGGAGTT
>Ga0164305_10001019_pt1 | contig 11332 bp, 8 predicted proteins | sample Whisoiple_237_MG_FD_110215 | JGI IMG/M metagenome (GOLD analysis project Ga0164305, IMG submission 110215) | Soil microbial communities amended with pyrogenic organic matter from upstate New York, USA - Whitman soil sample_237_MG | ecosystem: Environmental > Terrestrial > Soil > Agricultural... | reverse complement strand
GCGTATGTCCAGGTGGGTGTGACCGACTTCCTGCTCATCACCCGCGGAGACGACCCTCAGGCCATTGGGGAACGGCTCGCCGCGCAGCTCCCGCAGCTGCGTGAGCTCGGGGCCGGCTAACTCCGTTTCGGCGAGGGCCGAAGTGTCGCCGTCCACTCGTAGCTGCGGGCGATCCAGCCGTGCAGCTCCAGCCTCCCACGCCTTCCACCTGGCGACCACGCTGAGAATCCTGGGCGGGCACGCCGTGGTCACGCCACGATGACGGGGTGGGAGACGAACTGCACACGATGACGGTGGACGCCGGCCGCCGGCTCGAGGTCCTCACGGCAGGGAACCCCGGCGGCTTCCCGTGGCTCTGGATCCCTGGGACTCCTTCGGCGGCCGTCGACTACCCGCGGCTCGACGATCTGGCGACGAAGCTCGACCTGCGGTTGGTGACGTGGTCGCGGCCTGGCTATGGGGACTCTGCACCCCGGCCGCTCCCGCCCGAGGGACCACGCATCGTCGATGACGTCCCGGACATCGAAGCCATGCTGGACGCGCTGGCGTTCGACGAGTTCGTGGTGGCGGGCTGGTCGGGAGGTGGCCCGAGGGCGTTGGCGTGCGCGGCCGTGCTGCCGGACCGGTGCCGGGCCGCGGCGACACTGGCGGGTGTTGCCCCGTTCGATGCCACGGGCCTGGACTGGATGGCAGGGATGGGACCCGAGAACGTCGCGGACTTCACCGCCGCGCTCCAGGGACCCGAGGCATACGCCGCCTTCCAGGAAGAGTTCTTCATGCCCCTGACGTCGGCCAGCGTGGCCGATATCCGGGCGGGGTTCGGCCAGCTGCTGACTCCGACGGACAAGGCGACGTTCACGGGAGATCTGGCCGAGTGGCTGACCGAGATGATCCATCGGGCCGGTGCACAGGGCGTGGTCGGCGTGCGCGACGATGGGCTGGCCATCACGGCGCCGTGGGGGTTCGACGTCGCCGGCATCTCCGTGCCGACGGCCATCTGGGCCGCTGGCCAGGACGCGATGGTGCCCTACGCGCACGGCAAGTGGCTGGCCGCGAACGTGCCGGGTGCCGTCCCCCACCTTCTCGACGATGCGGGGCACATCACCCTGCTCACCGACCTCGAGGACGTGCTCCGAGAACTCCTCGACCTCGGCAAGGTGATTCGGTAGCAGGGAAGGTCTCACGCCCAGGGCAGGACAACCCAGCAGGCTCATCGGTTGTCGCCGAGATCCCCGCTGTCGCGCGTACGGGGCGCCTCCTACCGTGGGCGGTGGACCCCTGGAAGCATTGGTCCTCCGACGGACGCTGATCCGACACGTAGGAGACGAACGCCATGGGCTCGATCACCACCAATTTCGGCGACGTGCTGCTCTGGAGCTTCTGGCTGTTCATCTGGCTCGCGGCGCTGATGCTGTGGTTCCGCTGCCTGATCCACTTGTTCCAGGACGGGACGCTCAGCGGCTGGGCGAAGGCCGGCTGGGTGATCCTCCTGGTCTGCCTACCGTGGGTTGGTGCCCTGATCTACATCATCGCTCGAGGTCAGCATGACGGAACGTAAGGCAACAGGAAGGGAGTCCGCTATGGCGAAGGCGCCTCGAGACGTCGAACGCATGTACTCGACCCCCGAAGTAGTAGCCAAGCTTCGTCGACTTGCCGACGCACTGGAGCAGGACAAACCGTTCCGGATCCAGATCGCGGGCGAGCGCTTCTGGGTCCCCGAGCGCGCCGAGTTCTCCATCGAACACGAGCGCGACGAGGACGAGGAGGAGGTCGAGTTCCAGCTCAATTGGAAGGTCGAGCCCGCGCCAGAGGGTGAATCCGAGGCCACGCCCATCGTCTGAGCCGGGTGTGCTCAGTCCCGGAGGGTCCCGGCGCGTGCCGGCGCGACCACATCCGCCAGCGCCAGCGACTCCGGCGTCTGGTGACGGCGCCTCCTGACCACCTTGCCCAGCTCGACGACGACCGGGAGCAGAGCAGCGAGGCCGGCACAGACGAGCCACTGGCGACCGCTGAGCGGGACGGTGAGCAGGGCCCCCTGCAATGTCGGAAGCTGGGTGGCGAGGAAGACCATGGCCATAGGGATGAGGGCGATGGCCGCGGCCTTGAGGAGTGGTGGTGTCAGCCCACTCGTCGGGTCGCGGCGGTTGACGATCGCGTTGAACGCGGTTCCCAACCCCATGACCGTGAACGTCATCGTCATCGAGACGCTGGCGTGGCTGGGGCTGGGCTTATCGGGCCCGGCCACCAACGGTAGGAACGCGGCGACGAAGAGGACAAGGGCGTAGATGACCCACATGACCACGGCGCTCCGGTTGGTGATCGTCACCGAGGGGTCGCGGGGCGCCCGGTGCATGACGTCTGGGTCGCCGGGGTCGACAGCGATGATGACGACCCCGACCGCTGTCGCGAAGAACAGCAGGTACAGCACCATCGGCGGCGTCATCGCCACGCCTTGGTTCACGTTGAACACGGTGGCGGCGAGGAAGAGGAACACCAGAGACAGCAGCTGGGTCATCTGGTACCGGACGTAGGAGACGACCTTGGCGTAGACCCGCCGACCGATGCCCACCGCGTGGACGAGGGTCCCGAAGTTGTCGTCGGTGAGCACCATCCGGGCCGCCTGCTTGGTCACCTCGGCGCCGCTTCCCATCGCGACCCCGATATCGGCCTGCTTCAGGGCCGCCGCGTCGTTGACCGCATCGCCGGTCATCGCCACGATCATCCCCTGCTCCTGCATGGCCCGAGCCAGCCGCAGCTTGTCCTGCGGCGTGACCCGCCCGAAGACGTGCAGGTTGGGCAGCTGCTGCTTGAGCTGTTCGTCGCTGAGGGACTGCAGCTCAGCGCCGCTGATCGCCCCAGGACCCAGACCGAGGTCCGCACCGATGGCCTGCGCGGTGACCGCGTGGTCGCCGGTGATCATCCGCACGTCGATCCCGGCCGCGAGAGCGACCGCGACCGCGTCCTTCGCCTCCGCGCGCAACGGGTCGATGATCCCGGCCATACCCACGAACGACAGACCCCGGGTCAACGCCATCGGGTCCTCGGACATCGTGGCCAGCTCGTCGTCGGCGACCAGCCGCGCCGCGAACGCGAGGACGCGAAGGCCCTGGCGGCCCATCCGTTCGTTGGCCTCGATGATCCCCGGCCCAGCCTGGTCGAACGGCACCTGCGAGCCGCTGAGGGGGCCGCCGGCGTGGCTGCAGCGGGCGATGACGACGTCCGGTGCGCCCTTGACCAGCTCGATGACGTGTTCCGCGCCGTCCAGCGTCACCCGGTGGAACGTGGCCATGAACTTGTACTCGGAGTCGAACGGAACCTCCGACAGCCGCGGGTATGCGCGCCGGGTCTCCTCGGCGTCGACCCCTAGCTTCGCGGCCAGCACCACCAGCGCCGCCTCGGTCGGATCCCCGATCACCGACCCGTCATCGTGAACGACCGCGTCGCTGTCGAGCGCGAGGCCCAGTGCGAGCCGGGTGAAGTCGGGGACGGGCGTGCCGGCCACCGACAGGAGCGCGCCCGTCTTGCGATAACCCTCGCCTTCGACGGTGAACCAGGAACCGCTGGCATACAGCGTGGAGACCATCATCTGGTTCAACGTCAGCGTGCCGGTCTTGTCGGTGTTGATCGCACTGGTCGCGCCCAGGGTCTCGACGTCGGTGAGGTTCTTCACGACCGCCTTGGCCTCCGCCAGCTGCTTCGCGCCGAGCGACAAGAGGCCCGAGACGAACGCCGGCATACCCGTCGGGATCGCCGAGATGGCCATCGCCGTCCCGAGCAGCAACAGGTCCTGGCCCGGGATCCCGCGGATCAGGCCCACCACCACGATGATGGCGACCGCCCCCCACGCGATGATCCCCAGCACCTTCGTCAGGGAGTCCAGCTCCCGCTGCAGCGGCGACCTGGTCCGGGTCACCGAGCTGAGCATGGTGGCGATCTGGCCCATCTCGGTCTTCGTCCCGGTCGCCGTGACCACGATCGTTCCGGTGCCCCGGGTCACCGAGGTGTTCTGGAACAGCATGTTCGTGCGGTCGCCCAGCGTCATCTCGGAGGAGGCCAACGCCAAGGTGTCCTTGGGGATCGGCGCGCTCTCCCCGGTCAGCGCGGCCTCCTGCGCCTCCAGCGTCGCGGACCGGACGATCCGACCGTCGGCGGGCACGATGTCACCGGCCTCGACCTGGACGATGTCGCCTGGAACGACCTCGGTGGCCTCGACCAGCGAGACCGCTCCGTCCCGGACCACCCGCGCCTGCGGCACCTGCATCTTGGCCAGCGCGTCAACACTCGCCCGCGCCGCCAGCTCCTGGCGGGTGCCCAGCGCGACGTTCAGGACGATGAGGAGGCCGACGATGACCCCGGTCGAGACCTGCCCGATGAGCAGGCTGATGACCACCACCGCGACCAGCATGAGGTTCATCGGGTCCCGCAGCTGAGCGGCGGCGACCTTCAACGCAGACGGCGGTTCCTCGGCGGCGACCCTGTTCGGGCCGTAGGACGCGAGGCGCTGGGCCGCCTCGGCGCCGCTCAAACCACCACCGGCATCGGTGCCGGCCGCGGCGATCACCTCGTCGGCCGCGAGGGCATACGGCGGAGTCTCTGCGCCGGCCGTCGACTCTGCTGGCCTACCGGATTCGCTCACAGTACCTGCACCTCCGAACTCGAAGCGGCGATGCTATTCCCTCGCACGGTAGTGCTTGCCGCTGACGACGACGGGTGGACCGGCCAAGGTTGGTCAGCGCTTCACCACGACTCGAGTGGGACCATTCCACAACGGGGCGAGTCCAGGCGCGCGCATTCCCGCACCGCGCCGACAGGGAGGCGAACCGCCATGAAAACCAGTACCGGGGCCGCTGCGGGCAGCGGAGCCGTTTACTCCTTGGGCATCTTCGGCGCGTGGGTCTACTTCTGGCAGCAGGCCGACGGCTTCTGGGAGTATGCGCTCGCGATCCTCGAGGGGCTCTTCTGGCCAGCGTGGATGGTCTACCACGTGTTCGCCGCGCTCCACGCGTAGCCCGACCTGATCGAGCGGTCCTGCGTGGGTGTCGGTGCAACGCCCGTCGCACCGCGGTCAGGGCGGCGTGGGAGCGGCGCCGACAGCCGCACTGACGGTCGGGTAGAGGTGGGCTTCCCCCACGAGGCGGAGGACGCCTGCGTCCTGTAAGCGGTCCGTCACTGGGCTCTTGAGCCGTGCGAAGACGAACGTGATCGACTCCTTCTCCAAGGCCTCGATCAAGGTCGTGAGGAGATCGATCCCGGTGGCGTCGACGTGGTTGAGGCCCTCCGCGTCGAACACCAGCCAGTGCACCGCTGTGGGGGAACCGGCGACCGCCTCCCGGATGCGGGACTGGACGTAGTTGACGTTGGCGAAGAACAGCCGGTCGTCGAGGCGGTAGACCAGCACCCCGGGCGAGAGCTTCGCGGACGGATGCAGGCTGACGTCGGCATACCGACCGAGCCGCTCGACCCAGCCGAGCACCGCGTCATGAGGCTTGGCACTTCGTCGGATGGCGTCGATGACCGACAGGGCGACCGCCACCAACAGGGCCTGGAGGACACCGAAGACGATGACGCCGACCATCGTGGTGGCGGCGAGCCCTACCTCGACCTTGCTGATACGGGCCAGTCCTCGCCAGGCACTCGGGTTGATCAGTCCGAGCGAGGCGGAGATGATGACCGCCCCCAGCACAGCCTTGGGCAGATACTGCATGGGCGCGGTGAGGAACAGCAGCACCACGGCGACGACCCCAGCGGCCATCAGTCCGGCGAACTGTGTGCGACCGCCGATCTGGTCGTTGACCGCGGTGCGCGAGCCACTGGCGCCGATCGGAAACCCGTGGGTAATGCTGGCTGCGATATTGCTGGCGCCCATGGCGGCCAGCTCGGCGTCGGCGCGCACGTGCTGGCCGCGGCGCCCCGCGAACGATCGTGCGGTCAGGATCTCATCGGAGAAGCTGACGACGAAGATGCCCAGGGCGGCAGGCAGGACGTCGAGAACGGCGCGAACGTGAAGGTTGGGCAGGCTGATGCCGGGCAGGCCGGCCGGGACCTCGCCAACGACTGCGACGCCATACTGCGCGAGGCCGAGGGCGGCGGACGCAGCGATGGCGAGGACGACCACGATCAGGGACGCCGGGAGCTTGGGTACCAGCCAGCGGGCGAGCAGCAGCACGACCAGACAGCTCCCACCCACCACAGCGGTCGCCGGATTCAGCTGGCTGATCTCCTGGATGACCTCGACGACCTGACCCGGCGGGCTCTCCGCGCTGATGCTGAGGCCCAGCAGCTTGGGCACCTGGCTGACGATCATGACCAACGCGACGCCGTGGATGTAGCCGATCAGCACTGGGAGGGAGAGGTAGTCGGCGATCCACCCCAGCCGGGCGAGCAGGGCGGCGAGATATGCAGCGCCGACCAGCAGGGCCAGTAGCGCAGCCAATGAGGCTCGCTCGCCGGGATCTTGAGTCATGGGTATCAAGGCGGCGCCGACCATCGCGGCGATCGCGCCCTCGGGCCCGACGATGAGCATGCGTGCCGAGCCGAGCACCGCGTAGGCAACCGCGGGCAGCAGCAGCGCGTACAGACCGTTCACCGGTGACAGTCCGGCTAGCTCCGCGTAGGCCATGCCCGCCGGCAACGCCAGCGCGGCGACCGTGACACCCGCCAGGGCATCCCGGCCCAGGGTTTGTCGGCGATAGCCCGCAATATGCTCCGCGACCGGCACGATCCGCTGCAGCAACGGGCGGCGGGGGGGCGGGCGGAAGGGGGACGCCTCAGCCTGATAGTGCTGGCCGGGCACCGTTCCTGGTTCGTCCTCGTCCATGTCTCGATCCCCGCAGAGCCGACAACCGCATGCTCCCATTCGAGAATGGCCAGCACAACCAAACCGGCGTGGTGACCGGGGGACGGCGCAGCGCAGGTCGTTGCACTCGAGCCAGCGCACGCGCTCCCACATGGCATCCGCCTGGCGACGGGCTGCTTCTCGACGTGGCCAGGGCGGGGTCGAACCGGCGACCTTCCGATTTCAGGCCCGGGCTGCGCCCGAGAGTGGGTCCGAAAAGGGCGCGGCTATGCGGGTGACGGCGGTTGTGAGGTCGGGTCGGTGCGGCCAGGTTCGGATGGGTTGCTGTCAGTGCTGCTGTCCAACGGGCGGGCTGCGGGGCGCCGAGTTGCTAAGTTCAATTGTCTGCGCCCGATATCGAGCAACTGAGACGTGGGCGACGCGCCTCGGCCTTCGCACGCGCGAAGTTCCTCCACGCCGGTGAACTGACGGTCTGCACGATGGTCCCGATGCGCTCGGTGCCCCACCGGGTCGTCTGTCTGGTGGGGGTGGAGGACGGGACCTTCCCGCGGACCCAAACGGTCGACGGCGACGACGTCCTTGCCGCGCGACCCGGGTGACCGGCGAGCTGGACGTGCGCAGTCAAGACCAGTGGCTGCTGCTCGACGCCGTGATGGCCACCAACGAGAAGCTGCCATGGGCCTCCAGCATGTAGAACACCGGCCGCCAGTAGTCGGAGGTCGCCTCCATCACCACTCGCTCGACACGCAGGTCGACCAGGCGATTCGCCAGATCGCCCAACGACCTGGTCATCGTCGAATGGGTCGAGACCTCCTGTGATCGTCTCTTCCAGACACCCCGCACCAGGCACTCGGACGCAACAGACCAGCTCGGCCTTGCCGATGTCCAACGCCGCCACCCGAGCGATGGTCTCTTCGTCATCGCTTCTCATCTCCCACCTCCACGCGTTCCTGAACCCGAACCACGTGACGCCCGGGGAGATCTCTGCGCAAACAACGGAATGTAGTCCTCGTGCTCGACGATCACGGCGGCAACAATGAAGGGCCCACAACGCGATCCCCGCGCCCGGCTAAGTAGTAGACGCCCTTGACGGAGCATGGACACCCGACGTCACCGGGCGGCACCAGGACATTTTCAGCTCGGAACGGGCGACCCGGAAGGGGTGCCCCGGCTAGTGGTGGCCGGTAGGCGCATCGAGGCTAGACCGGATCTGGCGTCAGCGTGGCACGGGGAGGCCAGTCGTCTGGCGGAATTTACTGCACTTGGCCCCAAATGAGGTGGCCTACATCCTGAAATCGATGGCAGGGATCATCGCCCACATCGACTGTCAGAATGCCGCCGTCGATTGTTCCGTGGGAAAGGGTTGTGTCGGCGCATCCGCGCGCGATGTTGTCGGCGTCGCTGCTCTTGAGGTTGATGTGACCCTCGGCGGTGATCGTGGCCGTGCCATGATCCGTGGCTGCCGAGTCGATACGGCCGGCGGCGTCAATCCGATACGTCATGGATGCTCCAACGGGGTCGAATACAAGGAGTGTGCCCGTATTGGGTAGCAGCCACGTGCCGGCGAGCGGCGCGCTGCCCGAGACTGGAGTGCCATGGCCGGACGCGGTCAGGTTGAATATCGCGCCGGCCGGAGAGACCGGCGAGATCCTCGTCCACGCGTAGTACCAAGCCACGTCGGGATTCGACTGATCACACGCCGGGTCGGCCGAGGTGGGCCCATAGATGTTCCACGTCCCTTCGCCTCCGAACTTAAGGCGGTAAACAACGGTGCAGCCTTTTCCGCTGGGTGGGGCCGGGAAGACGATACGGACCGACTGTCCCTCGACTTCGTACGTGGCTGAGCCAGCTGGCGTTGCGGACGCTCTCAACAGGTCAGTCGAGCTGATGGCGACCCGCATCGTGCCATCCGCATGGAACACCAAGAGGTGATGTTGGCCGGGACGGCCGTAGTTCGCGCTCCAGACTCCGGTCAACTGTCCCGTGAGGTCGAGCGGTGGCGGTAGCTCTACCGGCGGTGCCGGCGGGGTGCTTTCTTCGCTGGCCGGGTACACAATTCTGCCGTCGGCGGCGTCGATTGACGCAGGGGAATCGTCACGTGAGGTAACGATGAATGCGGCGCCGAGGACCAACAGGACGCACGCGACACCGGCAAGGATCGCTACCGGCCGCCGCCGACGATCACGGTTGAACCGGACATCATCCGGCGACCCCGCCGATGACCCGGCCGGTGACGCCGGTAGATCGGCCTCGGTTGTCCGGGTCACAAAGTCGGTGACCGGCCGATCCTGCGGGGTCGTACGGGAGTCCTGGACCGGAGAGGCCACTGGCACGGCCCGAGCCTTTAGCGCGAGCAGTTGGGCCGCCAGTGCCTTCAACTCCGGGTTGTTTTCGCCCCTACGCTGGGTGGCGGAGGGAAGGATCGGCTCGCAGCCGGGACCTCGATCGAAACACAAGTTCGAGCTGGCCGGACTGTCGTCGCTGCCTGGGAAATTCACCACCTCGACCCCATGGAGGTCCTTCCATGCGATCCGATGGCGCCGGAACACGTTCGTCACCACGACGCCGTCTTCGTCCACCCGCACCGAGCAGCGAACCAGGGCCAGGCCCACCGCAGACATCCACAACCCGACGAGCCATTCCCACGGCGATTGTCCGGCTGGGAAGTATGGATAGGTGCCGAGCCACCGTGTATTGGCCGCATGGACCATGAGGCCGACACCGAACGCCAGGGCAAGCGCCGATCCCCACCAACGCCCGTCGGAGCGGACCACGAATGGAAGGGAGGGCGGTGTCGACGCCGGGCTGGACATCTCGTTCCTCCTCACGTTGCTGGCCACGAGCCGTCCGCGCGTACGTCTCGCGCACAAAGGCTCCCTAAACAGGTTGTAGCTCGACCAACCTGGCCGGAATGTGCCGCCGGGCACACATGCAACGACTTGTCCGTAGCAGAAAATCGTGCCCGGCCGTGCTAGTCGGGATGCCGCCGGCCACCAACCTCTCGGCCACGCAGGGCCAGTCCGCTCCCCGGAGCAGAGGCCCCATAATCCAACCGATCAGCCGGCACCACTTCTTCCACGGCCCGCCAACTGGCCCTCCTCGCACCGTAGCCCTGCATGGCCGTCGTGATCAGGGATCCGTCGTCGCTCGCCCACCCCGTTGCCGGACAGCGGGAGAAGGCCGCGGCCCTGTCGCGGGTCCGGCTCTGCTGAACCCAACCACTGAATATCGGCTGATCCTCGGGCGGTGATATATGCCCAAATTGAGGGAGCGCCGATCGCGAGCCTGTCGGGGTCGGAGGGTAAGTCCGCTTCCCGAGGCGAAACCGCGCATCCGGTCCAGGTCTCTGCAGCACCTCGAGGGCGCACGACTGGACGCCCTCCAGCAGGTCCTGTGGGCCAAGGCCATGGAGGGTGACCTTCCGGCGGCCGCCGCCGTCGTGCGGATCATCCAGACCCGGTGTCTTGTGTACGGGCTCGCCGGGCGGACCCCGAACACTCGCCCGACGGAACCACGAACGGTCGTCACGTCACCCGAGGGAGTGCCGGCGCTTCGCCCTTCACCGCGCGGCGCGTTTCATTCCTGGCGTTTCCGCATTGACCCAGTCACTGTCGGTGCGGGCGGGGCTGGCGCAGCGGGCACGGATCGTGCTGCTCGCGGCTGATGGGGGTGTCCGAACACCAGACCAGCGCCGGCACCGCTGGCCGACTAGCTGGCGGTCTGTAACGGGCTCGTCGACGGCTGCGCGCGACCGCAGGTTTCCGCATCTCTCGGACAGGGCCATGGCGTTCAAATACCCCGTTCAAGATGTGGAAGCGCACCCCACTTGCTGTTGAACTGCCTGAGAGGCTCCGGCAGGTCCAGAAGTTCCAGGGGTGAGGGGCTGCAGGGGTTTCGGGGGCTCAGCGGGCGGTGGGGAGGATGATGGTGACACGCCGGTTGAGGGCCTGACCCTGCGGGGTGGCGTTGTCCGCGACGGGATCAGCTTCCCCGAAGCCTTGGGGTGCCAGGGTCACGGGTTGGCCGGTCAACAGGCCTTGGAGTAGCTGCGCCACCGCCGACGCCCGCTGCTGGGAAAGCGCCAGGCCATGGGCCGACGAGCCGAGATTGTCGGTGTAGCCGTTGACCTGGATCCTCCCGGACAGGTGCGCGGCGATGATGCGGTTGGCCAGGTCCGCCAATGCAGCCTGTGCCTGGGGGCCCAGCTGAGCCGAGTCGAACCCGAAGAGTACGTCGGAGGCGAGGACGACCTGGGTTCCCGCCTGGACGGTGGGATCGGCGGGCACCGGCAGAATCGAGGGCTGGACCGGGGTAGGCGTAGGTGTTGGCACCGGGGTTGGTGCCGTGGCGGGTGGCGCGCTCGGTGACGAGGATGACGGCGGCAATGCGCTTGTTGGTGCCGGGATCGAGCCCGAGATGGTGACCGTTGGGTGGCCTCCGGGGGCGCCGGCATCGAGGGGGCTCTGGACGCGACCAGTGACGATGGCGGCCACCCCGGTCACGGCCACCACAACCAGAGCAACAAGGGCGATGATC
>Ga0164305_10001017_pt1 | contig 11333 bp, 10 predicted proteins | sample Whisoiple_237_MG_FD_110215 | JGI IMG/M metagenome (GOLD analysis project Ga0164305, IMG submission 110215) | Soil microbial communities amended with pyrogenic organic matter from upstate New York, USA - Whitman soil sample_237_MG | ecosystem: Environmental > Terrestrial > Soil > Agricultural... | reverse complement strand
CTGGTGCTGGCCGGCGGGGGACTCGCGGGCATCGCGTGGGAAATCGGCATTCTGCGCGGCATCGAAGACGAAGCGGCGGAGGCTTCGCGTGCCCTGCTCGATTCCGACGTGCTCATCGGTACCTCTGCCGGGTCCGCGGTCGCCGCGCAGCTCGGCAGCGCTGCGAGCCTCGACGAGCTGTATGACCGGCAGATCAAAGGCACGTCCAAGGAGATCAGCCCCAGCGTCGACATCGACGACATCACGCAGCTGTTCCTCAACGCGCTCTCGGACCCCGGTGCCAGCAGGGAGCAGAAGCTGCAACGCATCGGCGCGGTGGCGAACACCACGCCCACCGTGTCCGAGGCGGTCCGACGCGATGTGATCGCCCAGCGGCTGCCGTCGCACGACTGGCCGGACCGCGATATGCGCATCACGGCGATCGACATCGGGACAGGCGAGCTGGTCGCCTTCACCAGGACGTCGGGTGTCGACCTGGTCGACGCCGTCGCCGCCAGCTGCGCCGTGCCCGGCGCCTGGCCGCCGGTGACCATCGGCGAGCGGCGATACATGGACGGCGGCGTCGGCAGCACGATGAACCTGAAACTGGCCGATGACTGCGACGCGGTCGTCGTGCTGGTGCCTTCGGGTAGAGGCGCCCCGTCGCCGTTCGGTCCCGACCCGGCCGTCGAGGTCGACGCATTCGGCGGCCGTTCACTTGGCGTGTTCGCCGACGGCGACTCGTTGGCAGCGTTCGGCACCAACCCGCTTGACCCCGCTTGTCGGGAGCCGTCAGCACGTGCGGGGCGTGCGCAGGGCCGCCGCGTCGCCGTCGAGGTCGCCGAGTTCCTGGCGGGCTGAAACGCCTTTGAGCTGCGCCGACGGGCTGGGGCAAAAGTTTTTCGGAAAATCTTTTGAAAATGTGTGCGACTGATGGGGGCTGATCGCTCCTACCTGTGAAAGCGGCCGCAAGGGCCACTTCAGACCACAGGAGAGATCATGTACACCACCTACCCCCAGCCCCAGAACTACGGCCCGCAGCACACCGGCTACGGCTACGCCCCGATGCCCCATCAGCCGATGCCGATGCAGGCTCCGATGGCCGCCCCGGCAGCGTCCTCCTCGACCAACAGCGGCCTCCTGATGATCGCGGGTCTCGCGGTGGTTGGTGCCGCCGCGTTCGGCGGGGTCTACCTGATGAACAGCTCGGAAGCCGAGCCGACCGCGGCCTCGACCCCCTCGACGGTGTTCAACATCCCCTCCGAGATCAACATCCCGTCTTTGACCACCGAGCAGCAGGACGACCCGGCCTCCCCGGTCATCGTCAACAACCCGGCCCCCTCGGTGCGAGTGTTCACCCCCTCGGCGCCGCGCACGGTCAACGCCCCGGTTCAGGGTCAGGCTCCGGCGCCCGCTCCCGCCCCTGCTCCAGCACCCACCGGAACGACCGGCACCACGGGAACGACCGGCACGACCGACGGCGCGAAGAAGGCTGGCGACGACGCGGCGGCGAAGAAGGCGGCTGATGACGCGGCGGCGAAGAAGGCGGCCGATGACGCGGCGGCGAAGAAGGCGGCCGATGACGCGGCGGCGAAGAAGGCGGCTGACGACGCGGCGGCGAAGAAGGCGGCTGACGACGCGGCGGCGAAAGCAGCGGAGCAGAAGCAGATCGACGACATCAACAAGCAACTCCAGGAGCAGCAAAAGCAGGCCGGCGAGGTCCTTGGCAACCTCCCCTTCTGACACACAACCAAACTCAGCCCAGGCCACCCGGCCTGGGCTGAGTCATGTCAGCTTTGCAGCGCCTTGATGGCTTGCGCGCCCAACTCGTGGCCGATGTCGATGACCTCGGCGGCGCGATGGAATTCCAGGCTGCGGCAGGCGGTTCGGGGCACCTCGATCAACAGGTCGGGCGGGTAGGCGGCCAACGTGTGACGCGCCAACGCCGCCTGGGCGATGTCGATGGTGCGGTTCATCACCTCGAAGCTGCCCATCGTGGGCACCGATCCGCCGTCGGGCACGGCGTCTGGGTCGTCCTCATCGGCCACGCTGCTGAACCGGCTCAACATGGCTCTACCCGTCTGCGTGTCCAGCACCGACCGGGCGGCGTTGGTGTCGAGCAGCGACGAGGTGCTGCGCCACATCCTGTTCAGCCATTCCGTCGTCGCGCTCGGTTCGGCATCCGTCGGCTCGTAGCGGCCGCCCGCCTCGCTGCCGCTCAAGCTGACGGCGATGGTGAGGTCGGCGTTGACGGCCGCGATCGGCGCCATCGGCAGCGGGTCGAGAATGCCGCCGTCGGCAAGCAGGCGGCCGTCGAGTACGTGCGGTGTGATGACGCCGGGAATCGCGATCGATGCCCGAATCGCCTCGTCCACCGGCCCGCGCTGCAGCCACACCGACTTACCGGCGATCAGATCCGTCGTCACTGCCGTGTACGGGATCGGCAGTTCCTCGATGGTGACTTCGCCGAGGATGTCTCGGACGGCGTCGAGAATCTTCGCGGCCCGCAACACACCTGCGGCGGTGATCTTCGGGTCCAACAGGCGAAGCACCGCCCGCTGCGTCAACGACTTCGCCCATTCGGCGAATTCGTCGAGCTTGCCCGCCGCCTGAAGGCCGCCGACGAGCGCACCCATCGACGACCCGGCGATCCCGACGATCTCGTACCCTCGCTTCTGCAGCTCGATGATCACGCCGATGTGCGCGTATCCCCGTGCGCCCCCGCTGCCGAGAGCCAGCGCGACCCGGTTGCCAGCCATGGGATCATTCTGCGCTGCAGCCGGCACGCACCGGCGCCGAGCCTGCTGACGGATCGCGAATTAACGAGAATTCGCGCTCTCTGCGCAGTGTCGGGCGCCACAATCGGGTGTGTCCGCGCAGGAATCCAAGGTGATATCAACCGTGCGCGGCCTCGGCAGGCCCACGCCGCGCGACGCGTTGGCCGGCCTCGTCACCGGGTTGTTCTCCATACCCGAGGGGATGGCCTACGCCAGCATCGGCGGGTTCAATCCTGTCGTCGGGCTGTATTCGGGCGTAGTGCCGGGCATCGTGGCCTCGGTCTTCGCCCGCTCGGTCCTCATGGTCACCACGCTCACAAGCGCCATCGCGCTCTCCTCGCGAAGCGTGCTGGCCGAGGAAGGTCTCGACCCCGCGGATCCCGCCAACGTCGCCGCGCTCGCCGTCGTCGTCGGCATTGTCATGTTGGTCTTCGGCCTGCTTCGCTTCGGCGCGATCATGAACTTCGTCTCCAACGCCGTCATGACGGGCTTCAGCACCGGTATCGCGCTGCAGATCATCGCCGGTGTGCTCAATGACGCGACCGGTTATAAACCGCAGAGCGGCAACACCATCGGAAAGTTCATCGACTCGCTGAGGCACGTCGGACTGTGGCAACCGACGGCCGTTACGGTGGCAGTCGGCACCGTCGCGGTGTGGGCGGCGTTCCATTTCGTCAAGCCGTTGAAGTCCTTCGCGATTCTGCTTGCGCTCGTCGTGGTTACCGCCGTGGTCGCCATTGCTCGCGTTGACATCGAGACCGTCGGAGACATCGCATCGATCTCCAATTCCCTTCCACCGCTGACCGTTCCGAACTTCGCCGTGATGCCCGAGCTGCTGGTCGGCGGCGTCGCGGTTGCACTCGTCGCGCTGGCGCAAGCGGCAGGGATCTCCGCGGCGGTACCCAACCCGGATGGCAGCCGCAGCAACATGTCTGGCGACTTCACCGCCCAGGGCGCCGCCAACCTGGCGGGTGGCTTCTTCGGCGCGCTTCCCGCCGGCGGTTCACTGTCGAGAACCGGTGTCGCGACTTCGGCTGGGGCGCAGACTCGTTGGGCGGGCATCTTCGCAGGCATCTGGCTCGCGCTGCTCGTCTTGATTGCCGGTTCCGCTGCCGAGATCATTCCGCTGCCGGTCATCGGCGGCCTCATCTTCGTCATCGGCCTCGAACTGGTGGCAGGCCGACTGCCAGACATCAAGCTGGTGTTGCGCGTCGCCCCGATCTCGGCGGTGGCGATGCTGATCACGTTCGCCGCCACCACGCAGCTGCCCTTGCATACGGCGATCCTGATCGGGGTCGTCACGTCGCTCGTGCTCTATTGCGTCAAAGTCGCGAAGTCCGCCCAACTGGTCGGCCTTCGGCAGACCGACGACGGCCACTTCGACATCGTCCCCGTACCCGAGCAATGCGCAAGCAACGATGTCACCGTCCTGCACTACGCGGGGGTTGGGCTGTTCGCCGAGGTGGCCCGCATCGACGAGGAGTGGCCGAAGGTGGCAGGCTCCACGAACGCCGTCGTGGTGCTCAGCATGCGGATGATGCCCGACGTGCCGTCCTCGGTCGCGATCAAGGCGATGCGTCGGTGGGCGGGCGGACTGCAGGCGCACGGCGGCCGCCTCATCGTCGCAGGGGTGACGCCCGCCGCGGAGCGCATCCTGGTGCGGGGCGGCCTGGTCGACGTGCTCGGCGACGACGGCATCGTGCCCGCCACCGATCGGGTCTTCGGAGCCTTGGACGAAGCCGTCGCCCGGGGCCGGGCATGGATCGCTTGCCGGTCCTAGCCGACTTTCTCTCAGCCCTGATTCGAATTCAGCAGAGCGAGTCCGCGCCCGCCCGAACGGCGACGATGACGGCCGCCTGCCTGGCGGGGGAGAGCTGCGCCCACGGGGTGTTGAAGGATGCGGGCCCCGGCGGTGTGCTGGGGTCCTGAATCGTCTTCAAGAAGGGCTCGATCTGCGATTGGCGGTCCCCGCCCTGCTGATCGATCCAGACCTTCGCGGCCTGGCAGGCCTGCGAGTACTCCTCTTCGGTGGACTCGGCGTCGGCGCCGATCGCCGTGGTGACGCCGCCAGGTGCGACCTCGGTGGCGCCAGGCGCCGGGGTGTGGGTTTCCGGGCTGGACGTGCTCGTCGTGGCGGGCGCTGCCGACGACGGACCGCCCTCCTCTTTCGACGAACAGCCTGTCATCGCCACGATTGCCGCCACGGTCGCGGCACAGAGGGGGTAGGAGCGCATTCTGCCAATCTATGCAACACTCGCCGACGTGATGGAAATGACCGGGACCCGGAGCTGTTGTCAGGCCTAGCCGCCGACCCCCGTCCGTCCGTCACTTCCTGGAGCTTCCATGGTTTCCACTCTTTCTGTGCCCACCCCTGCTGCGCCCGCCCGCTCCGCCCCTACCCGCCTGCGCGTCCCCGATCTGCTGAATGCTGTCGATCAGGCCGCCGACGGCTTGCTCAGCGGCCACTACGACCACCTTCTGCCTGCTGACGGCGTGCCCACCGACGACCGTTGGTACACCCGCATCCACGGCGACGACGAACTCGACGTCTGGCTCATCAGCTGGGTCAAAGACCACGCCACCGAGCTGCACGACCACGGCGGCTCGCTGGGCGCGCTGACGCTGGTTTCCGGCGCACTCGACGAGTTCCGCTGGGACGGCGACGCGTTGCGCCGTCGTCGGCTCGACGCGGGCGACCAGGCGGCGTTTCCGCTCGGCTGGGTACACGACGTCGTGTGGGCGCCGACGCACAGCCTCACCGTAGCCGCGCCCACTCTGAGCGTGCACGCCTATTCGCCGCCGCTGACGGCGATGTCATACTACGAGGTGACCACGCGGAACACCCTGCGTCGCAACCGAACCGAACTCACCGAAGGCCCGGAGGGATAGGGATCTGATGGCCAGCCGCATCGACAAGGTGCTCGACGCCGCCCGCGACAGGTTGCACCGGTTGCCCGCCAGCGCTGTGCCTGGGGCATTGGAGCGCGGCGCGATACTCGTCGACATCCGCCCGCAGGCGCAGCGCGACCGCGAGGGGAACGTCGCTGCCGCTCTGGTGATCGAACGCAACGTGCTGGAGTGGCGCTGCGATCCCACCAGCGACGCGAAGCTTCCGGAAGCCGTCGACGACGACGTCGAATGGGTGGTGCTGTGTTCGGAGGGCTACACCTCCAGCTTGGCCGCGGCGTCGCTGATCGACCTCGGGCTGCACAAGGCCACAGACGTCGTCGGTGGATACCACGCGCTGGCGGCCGAAGGCGTTCTCGTTTAAGCGTTCTCGTCGTTGGACAGCAGTGGGCGCAGTCGCTCGGTCTTCTCTGGCGTCCAGCCCGGCGGTTGCAGTATCTGTGCCCAGGCGTTGGCGACGTCTTTGATGTAGACGTGGCCGTGTCCGTCCGGAACGTCCACCGCGACGGCCATATCCGCCGACACCTGAAGGAACGTGACGACCGGGATCCACTGCATGCGACCGGACAGATCGTAGCCGCGGGGCTCGCGTAGCCAGTCCGGTTCTTGGAACAGCAGGTCCGGATTCCACCAAGCGATCGGGTCCGACGCGTGCTGCAGGTACACCACACGTGGTTGACCCCAAGGGTCTTTTGGACGGGCCAGGTTGTCAGGCCGCGCGACGAACCGGACGTATTCGCCCTTGTCGAAGATCGGCAGCCACTCCGGCGAATCCGCGTCGCGGTTGTGAGTGAGATCAGACCAGATGGTGTTGTTGAACGTCGGACCGGAGTAGAGGGCGCCGTCGGTGCGGGCGATGACATTGTTCAACGACAGGAACGGCGCCTCACCGCCGAACGAGCCAAGGCTTTCACCGAATACCACCAGCTTTGGCCGCTGGCCCTCCGGCATCGCCTTGATCTCCGCGTCGACGGCTTCGAACAGCGCCTGCCCCGCCTGGCGGGCGTTCTCCTTGTCGACGAGGAATGACAGCCAGCTAGGCAGGAACGAGTACTGCATGCTGACGATCGCGGTGTTGCCGTTGTACATGTACTCCAGTGCCGACGCCTCGGCCTCGTTGATCCAACCGGTGCCTGTCGTCGTCGCCACCGCGACCACGTCGCGAGTCAGGCCGCCGGTGCGCAGGAGTTCCTCGGCGGCCAGTGCCGCGGTGGCCTTGATGCCGTCGGCCGAATGCAGCCCGGCGTATGCGCGGATCGGTTCGATCGCGGGCTTGCCGTTGAACTTCGAGAGTTCGTCAACAGTCGGGCCCGCCGAAACGAACACCCTGCCCTGGTGGCCGAGCGACTCCCAGTCGGTCAACGAGTCCGGTCCGCCCGATCGCCACTTCGAGTCCGGCGCGGGGAACTCGGGGTCGGTCTCGTCGTTGACCGTGGCGAATGTCCTGTTGAGGTAGTCCATCCCGACGCGGACGACGACGCCGTTCAGCAGCGCGATACTCAGCGCAAGGAGCAACACGACGACCACAACCCGCGAGACCCGCGGCGGCGCAAAGCGATTCAGCTGGCGGACCAGGAATCGCACGAGCTTGCCGATGAGCTGGCCGATCTCGACGAAGATGAACAAGACGACAATCGAGAGCACCGCTGTCAGCGGGTGGTCCCAGAATCCCATCCGGGGCACACCGTTGAGGTCGCGTACCTCGTCCTGCCAGATGTGGAAATAGATGATCATCAGGATCTGGCCGATGATGCCGACGACGACCACCGCGAGCCACGCCCAGCCCGGCGCGTGGGGGCTGGAGTCCTTTGAGCCCATATAGCGCACCAGCCACACGGCGAGGACGCCGATGCAGTAGCCGATCGCGCCGGCCGCGCCGCTTATCAACCCTTGAAACAGCGGGCCGCGGGGGAGCAGGGACGGCGTCAGCGACAACCACAGGAAGACCAGAGCGAGAACCGTCCCGGTGAACGTGTAGTGCCGCTGCCACCAGGTCAGCTTCTTATCCGGCGGTTCCTGTTGCGGTGCTGCTTCTTCCGTCGCCTCCGCGGTGTCGGTCACCAGGGCAGATTAGCTGTGCGTGAAGTTCGGGGGGCGTTTCTCGCTGAAGGCGTTCATGCCTTCGGTTTGGTCAGCGGTGGCAAAAGCCGAGTGGAACAGCCTGCGTTCGTACAGCAGGCCCTCAGACAACGACGATTCGAAGGCCCGGTTGACGGCCTCCTTGGCCATCCGCGATGCCGACAGCGACATCTGAGAGATGGTGGTGGCCACTGCCTTTGCCTCACGGATCAGCTCGTCGGCGGGTACGACGCGCGATACCAGGCCGCTGCGATCGGCTTCCTCGGCGTCGATGGTGCGGCCGGTCAGGATGAGATCCATCGCCTTGGCCTTACCGATGGCGCGGGTCAGCCGTTGTGACCCACCCATGCCCGGCAGCACCCCGAGCTTGATTTCCGGCTGGCCGAACTTGGCGGTGTCGGCGGCGATCAGGATGTCGCACATCATCGCCAGCTCGCAGCCGCCGCCGAGTGCGTAACCGGCGACCGCGGCGATCAGTGGCGTGCGCACCGCGGCCAGCTTCGCCCACGGCGCGAAGAAGTCCTGGCCGAACACATCGCCGAAGGACAGCTCCGACATCTCCTTGATGTCGGCGCCGGCGGCGAACGCCTTCTCGTTGCCGGTGATGACGATCGCGCCGATCCCCGGGTCGCTGTCGAGTTGCTCTGCAGCAGTGGTGACTTCGTCCATCACCTGGCTGTTGAGCGCGTTCAGCGCCTTCGGGCGGTTCAGCGTGATGGTGCCGACGCGCTCGTCGCGGTCGACGAGAATGGTCTGGTAGTTGGTCTCGGTCATTGCGTCTCCTCGGGGAAGGTCAGGTCGGGGTTTCGGGGGGCGAAGTACGCGTCGATATCGGCCCTGGTGACCGCGGCCAGCGACGGTGGCGACCACTTCGGGTTGCGGTCCTTGTCGATGACCTGCGCCCGGATTCCTTCGACGAGATCGTGTGAACTCAGCGACTGGCACGTTGTCCGATACTCCTGGCGCAGCACGTCTTTGAGGGTGCCGAGCTTGGCGGCGCGGCGTACGGCCTCAAGTGCGACCGACAGCGAAACGGGTGAGCGCGTCATGATCAGGTTGGCCGCGTCGTTGGCCGGGCCCGCATCGTGTCCGCGCAGCGCGGCGACGATGTCCGCGACGGTGTCACCCGCGTAGCAGTCGTCGATCCATTGCCGCTGCGCCAGTAGCTCACTCGGCGGCGGTTCGGTCGCGTACGAGGCGAGCGCAGCGTCGATGCCGTCGGCGACGATGGCGTCGGAGAAGTCGCCGAGCTGGTCGTGTGGGACGTAGCGGTCGGCGAAGCCCATGGCGATCGCGTCACCCGCAGCGAACGGTGCGCCCGTCAGCGCGGCGTGCAGGCCGAGTAGGCCGGGTGCCCGCGACAGGATGTACGTGCCGCCGGCGTCGGGGATGAACCCGATACCGACCTCGGGCATCGCCATTTTCGTGGTGTCGGTGACGACGCGGACGCTGCCGTGCGCGCTGACGCCGACGCCGCCGCCCATCACGATGCCGTCCATCAGCGAGACGAACGGCTTCGAATAGCCCGCGATCTGGGCATTCATCAGGTACTCGTCCCACCAGAACGACGTCGCAATGCTGTGGTCGCCGAGGGCGCTCTTGTAGACGACATCGACGATGTCGCCGCCCGCGCACAGGCCCCGCTCGCCCTCGCCGGACAGCACGACGGCCGAGATGTCGTCGTCGTGCTCCCATTCGGTCAGTGCCTGAGAAATCGCGGAGACCATGGTGGGGGTCAGCGAGTTGATGGCTCTTGGCCGATTGAGCCTGATCAGGCCGAATCCACGGTCGACTGTTACTAGGACATCCTCGTTTTCGCCCACGGAATGCAATGTAGATCGTGACCCGTCCGTGCTGCACCGCGGGTAAGGTTTCCTGTGAAAGACCTGGGAGGTTTTTTCGGGAACCTCCACTGGTGACCGATCGTTGAGTAAATGTTCGTCAGTAGGCGAACGACAGCACAGGAGAGGAACCGACGGTGCGCGAGAGCAGCAACCCGGTATTTCGTTCCCTGCCCAAGGGGCAAGGTGGATATGCGCAGTTCGGTACCGGAGCCACCGGCGCCGGTGCGGCCGCAGTACAGGCAGATCCCTATGTGACGCAGTACCCCGACCGGCAGCAGACCGGGGTTTCGCGTCCGATGACCATCGACGACGTCGTCACCAAGACCGGTGTCACGCTCGCGGTGTTATCGGCCGTCGCGGTCGTCTCGTACTTCCTGGTCGCGGGCAACACCGCGCTGGCAATGCCGTTCGTTCTGGTCGGCGGGCTCGGTGGCTTGGCCCTGGTGCTCATCGCCACGTTCGGCCGTAAGCAGGACAACCCGGCGATCGTGCTCAGCTACGCGGCCCTCGAGGGATTGTTCCTCGGTGCGATCTCGTTCGTGCTCGCCAACTTCTATGTCTCCGGCGCCAGCGCCGGCGCCCTCATCGGGCAGGCGATCCTCGCCACCATCGGCGTGTTCGTCGGCATGCTCGTCGTCTACAAGACGGGCGCGATCCGGGTGACGCCGAAATTCACCCGGATGATCGTCGCAGGCATCTTCGGCGTGCTCGTCCTGGCGCTCGGAAACTTCGTGCTGGCGATGTTCGGTGTCGGCGGCGGTGAAGGCCTCGGCCTTCGCGGCAACGGCCCGATCGCGATCATCTTCTCGCTGGTGTGCATCGGCTTGGCAGCGTTCAGCTTCCTGCTCGACTTCGACGCCGCTGACCAGATGATCCGTGCAGGTGCGCCCGAGAAGGCCGCTTGGGGTGTCGCTCTGGGCCTGACCGTGACGCTGGTCTGGCTCTACATCGAGATCCTGCGTCTGCTCAGCATCTTGCAAAGCGATTGACGACCTACCACTAGAAGAGCCCCCGGCACGCCGGGGGCTCTTCTGCTGTGCCGCCGAGTGTGTGGGCTATGTACGCGAATTCGCCCGCACGTGTACATAACCCATACAGTCGCGTCAGCTGAGGCGCTCGATGATCATCGCCATGCCCTGGCCGCCGCCGACACACATCGTCTCCAGGCCGAACGTCTTGTCCTGCGTCGTCAGGTTGTTCAGCAGCGTGGCCGTGATGCGCGCACCCGTCATGCCGAAGGGGTGTCCCAACGCGATGGCGCCGCCGGAGATGTTGAGCCGGTCGAGGTCCATGCCCAATTCGCGGGCCGACCCGACCACCTGAACCGCGAACGCCTCGTTGATCTCGTAGAGGTCGATGTCGTCAATCGTCATGCCCGCGTTGGCGAGTGCCTTGCGCGTCGCCTCGATCGGCCCGAGCCCCATGATCTCCGGCGACAGACCGCTGACGCCGGTCGCCACGATGCGGGCCAGCGGCGTCAGGCCGAGTTCCTTGGCCTTCTCGTCGCTCGTCACGATGACCGCTGCCGCACCGTCATTCAGCGGGCACGCGTTGCCCGCGGTGACCGTGCCGTTCGGCCGGAAGACCGGCTTGAGCTGGCTGATCTTCTCGTATGTCGTGCCCGCCCGCGGCCCGTCGTCGGTGCTGACCTGAGATCCGTCCGGCAGCGTCACCGGCGAGATCTCGCGAGCGAAGAAGCCGCTATTGATGGCCTCCTCCGCGCGGTTCTGGCTGCGCACACCCCAGT
>Ga0164305_10001016_pt1 | contig 11338 bp, 8 predicted proteins | sample Whisoiple_237_MG_FD_110215 | JGI IMG/M metagenome (GOLD analysis project Ga0164305, IMG submission 110215) | Soil microbial communities amended with pyrogenic organic matter from upstate New York, USA - Whitman soil sample_237_MG | ecosystem: Environmental > Terrestrial > Soil > Agricultural... | reverse complement strand
TGTAAAAAATTCATCCAGCTGTCCAATCCCACCTCCCGGTCCCGCTAATAAAAGCTGTGCTACTTCTAGATTTTCACTTTGATTGAGATAAAAATCGATAGAACGCCGCAGTTCATCAGCTAGCTCCCCTAAAACTCTCAGCAAGGCAGCCATACCAGGATTAATACCCGTCGCACCTGTCCGTACAGTATCCACAGGGGTGTTGGGGATGGTCATTCCTTGAAGAAGCTCAGTATTTCTGGATGTAGGCAAATTCATCGCTCGTGACAGAGCGCTTTGCAATTGATAGGTACCGATGGGAACTGTCCGATTAAATTGCGGAACTCCATCGACAATAATGGCAATTTCAGTACTATCGAACTCAATATCGACGAGTACGGCGGCTTCTTGGGGTGCAAATTGCCGTAACTGCTCTCTAATTGTGCGAATTAAGGCAAAGCTGTTAATTTCTAGGACATCGACTTTTAATCCAGCTTGCTGGAAGGTTTCTAGATAGCTATCTGTGATTTCTCGACGAGTAGCAACTAGCAACACCTGTACCTTATCGATACCATCCTCATCCACAAAAAAGCCCAGCTTTTGATAATCTACATCTACCTCTTCGCGAGGGTAGGGTAAATAGAGACCTGCTTCATGGTTCAGCACCATTTCTCGCAGTTCTCTATCATCTAGCTCTGCTGGGACGGGAATAATCCGGATAACGGCTTCCCGCATAGGTACAGCAGTGGCAACATGATCTACTTTAATTTTACTCTCAGCCATTGCTGCTTGGATCAGTTGGGCAAGAGCGGGCGAGTCTGTTATCTTTCCCTCTAAAAAGATTCCTTCGGGAACTTCTACAGAGGCTAAGGTTGACAGTTTAAATCCTTGACCTTGCTTACGGAGTTGAGCAATATTAATTCGTTCTGGAGCCAGTTCTATACCGATCCCTTTTGTACGCTTGGAAACAAGACCTTTTAAACGATTAAACATAGCTTTATCGGCTGATGCCTTGAAGTTGAGAACAGGGGGTGAGGCTAAAAGAGTGAGGTGCGGCGAGATCAATTAGGAGGCATGGTACTCAATGTAGCTTAGAATTAGCACATTGAAGAGAAAGATATATTCCAAAAGATTGCGATTTTTACGGGAATCAAGTCGAGGGAAAGTCAGTTGATTGGTGGTAGTCGCTGAGAGGAAGATCAACTCTAGCAGAATTACTGATCAGCGATCGCCTTCTTAAACACACCCTTCACCTTTCTGACTTTGTAGTATGCGTAACTGCTCGCGACATCATTATAGATAGAATGACGATTCCCATGAACCGGATGAAAACATGGAAAAGTTTCAGCATTTTTGCCTTATTGGGATTGCTGTTAAGTTGGGTTGTCAGCTGTACGAATGGAACTCCAGCATCCAAAAGCCCAGAAATTGAATTTTGGACGATGCAGTTGAAACCGCAGTTTACGGGTTATTTCAATCAGCTGATTAGTACGTTTGAAACTCAAAATCCAGGAATCAAGGTGCATTGGGTAGATATACCTTGGTCAGATATGGAGAGTAAAATCCTCGCCGCCGTTTCCGCCAAACAAGCCCCAGATGTCGTTAACCTGAATCCGGATTTTGCTTCTCAGCTAGCAGCGCGGAATGCTTGGTTAGATTTAGATACGAGAATTTCTCCCGCAGTGCGTCAGGAATATTTACCAAATATCTGGAAGGCTAGCACCCTTAATAGTAAGAGTTTTGGGATTCCTTGGTATCTCACTACCGAAGTGACTATTTATAATAAAGAGTTGTTGCAGAAAGCTGGGATTAGCAAGCCACCTGCGACTTATGCAGAATTAGCTCAAGCGGCTAAGCAAATCAAGGAGAAAACAGGGAAGTACGCCTTCTTTAGTACCTTGATTCCAGAAGATTCGGGAGAAGTGCTAGAGTCGTTTGTCAAAATGGGTGTGCCTTTAGTTGATCCCCAAGGGCAAGCCGCCTTTAATACTCCCGCCGGAAAAAAAGTATTTCAATATTGGGTAGATCTTTATCAGCAGCAACTATTACCGCGAGAAGCCCTGACTCAAGGACACCGACAAGCTATCGAACTTTACCAAGCTGGGGAAATCGCTTTGTTATCTTCTGGGGCAGAGTTTATTAATACTATTTCTAAAAATGCCCCTGGAATTGCCAAAGTTTCTGCGATCGCGCCCCAAATTACTGGTGACACTGGGAAGAAGAATGTAGCCGTTATGAATTTAGTGATTCCCCGTGATACCCATAGTCCCGATGCAGCAGTCAAATTTGCCTTATTTGTGACTAATACAGACAATCAGCTAGCCTTTGCGAAAGCAGCTAATGTCTTACCTTCTACCATTCAAGCTGTGCAAGCGTTAAGCCATCAGGGATCAAGCCAGCCACCGACATCAATTTTAGAACAAGGTCGCAGCATTAGCGCCCAACAGATGCAACAGGCAGAGGTCTTAGTACCAGCCATGAAAGATCTGAGGGTGTTGCAAAAAGCTATTTACGAAAATTTACAATCTGCGATGTTAGGAGATAAAACAGTCGATCAGGCAATTGCTGATGCGGCACAAAGATGGAATCAAAAGCAGGCTTAACCCCCTTTTGGATTGTGGGGGGTGGCTTTAATCCAGAATTACCCTCCTTAATCATTAAATTTTGTTAAGATTAACTCGAAAAAGTGTGTTGGCTGAAGTCATTCTCAACGAGTAGGTCTTTCTGTGGCTAAATCATGCCTGAAAGATCTACATCCTATGAATTCAGCGAGACACCCCGCCGTCCAATTCTTCGCCTTCACCCCAGTTGCCTTGGAGACCCCGTAATGTTAAGACTTGAACATATTAGTAAAATTTATCCCACTGGTGAAGTCCTCAAGGATGTCAACTGGGAAGTTAAGTCAGGCGATCGCATTGGCTTAGTTGGCGTTAATGGGGCTGGAAAATCTACCCAACTTAAAATTATTGCCGGAGAGATGGAACCTACTAGCGGGGAAGTCGTTCGTCCTGCTAGCTTACACATTGCCTATCTCACCCAAGAATTTGAGGTAGATACCACTCGTACAGTCCGGGAAGAGTTCTGGCGGGCTTTTGGGGAAGCCAATCAAGTGCATGAATCTTTGGCACAAGTCCATCGAGACATGGAAACCGCCACCCCAGAAGCTTTAGATAAATTGATCCATAAAATGGATAAGCTACAACGGCAGTTTGAGGCACTCAACGGCTACGGCTTAGAGACTCAGATTGAAAAGATTTTGCCAGAAATGGGGTTTGAACCCGAAGATGGCGATCGTCTGGTTAGCGCCTTTAGTGGTGGCTGGCAGATGCGAATGAGTTTGGGCAAAATCTTACTACAAAAACCCGATCTTTTACTGCTAGACGAGCCTACGAACCATCTAGATTTAGAAACTATCGAATGGTTAGAAACTTACCTGAAAGGGTTAGTCACTCCCATGGTGATTGTTTCTCATGACCGAGAATTTCTGGATCGACTTTGCACTCAAATTGTCGAAACGGAACGCGGCGTTTCCACAACTTATTTAGGAAATTATTCAGCCTACTTACAACAAAAAGCTGAAGCCCAATCTGCTCAACTGAGCGCTTACGAACGTCAGCAAAAAGAGTTAGAAAAACAACAAGTTTTCGTGGATCGGTTTCGGGCGAGTGCTACCCGCAGTACACAAGCAAAAAGCCGTGAAAAACAACTTGAAAAAATTGAGCGTATTGAAGCCCCCATTGCAGATTTAAAAACTCTTCACTTCCGCTTTCCTCCCGCCCCTCGGAGTGGGGTGGAAGTCGCCATTATCAAAAAATTGGTGCATACCTACGATGACAAGATTCTGTTCTTAGGAACTGACTTGCTGGTTGAACGGGGCGATCGCATTGCTTTTCTCGGTCCTAACGGTTGTGGTAAATCTACCGTCCTGCGAATGATTATGGGGTCAGAAAAACCTACCGAGGGCACCGTTGAATTAGGGAAGCACAATGTCATTCCCGGTTACTTCGAGCAAAATCAGGCAGAAGCTTTAGATTTAGAAAAAACCGTCATGGAAACAATTCATGACGAAGTTCCTGATTGGAACAACGAAGAAGTGCGTACCTTATTAGGGCGGTTTCTATTTAGTGGTGATACTGTGTTTAAAAAAGTTGTTGCCCTGAGTGGAGGAGAAAAAGCGCGTTTAGCTTTGGCTAAAATGTTGTTGCGTCCAGCCAATTTGCTAATTCTGGATGAACCGACCAACCACTTAGATATTCCTGCCAAAGAAATGTTGGAAGAATCTATTCAAAACTATGACGGGACAGTAATTGTTGTCTCCCACGACCGTTATTTTATTTCTCAGGTTGCTAACAAAATCGTTGAAATTAGAGACGGCGAATTTCGTGTGTATCTAGGAGATTACCACTACTATTTAGATAAAATTGCTGAGGAAAAAGAGCAAGCCCGATTAGCCGCGATCGCTGCCGAGAAAGCTGCTAAAAAAGCGGCCAAAGCTGCTAAGGCAACCACTAAACGCAAATAATGGGATTCTGAAAACGAGAAATTGTTTAATTTCCCTGACAATTTCTCGCTCAAGATCAATAGCCTAGAAAATCTGACTCCCCAGTATGGCAGAAGGAATGACTAGCGCTACGATGAAAAAAGTGATGACAACAGCAGGCTTAGGCAAAAATCCAACAGCAAAGGCCAGCCTCAATGGTATTATTTCGGTTAAATTCAGAGAAACAAAGGGCAATACTATGGCTCAAGCACCTGTCTCTCCCGTGGTGCTAGTCATCCTAGACGGTTGGGGCTATCGCGAAGAAACGGATGGCAACGCCATTGCTGCTGCCAAAACACCTGTGATGGACAGCTTATGGGCGGCTTATCCCCATACCCTCATCTATACCTCTGGCAAAGCGGTAGGCTTACCAGAAGGTCAAATGGGCAACTCCGAGGTAGGACACCTGAATATTGGTGCTGGACGAGTTGTTCCCCAAGAATTAGTTCGCATCTCCGATGCCGTAGAAGACGGTTCCTTACTGAACAATCCAGCCTTGATCCAAGCTTGTCAGGATGTCAAAATTCGAGACAGCAAGTTGCATCTGGTGGGACTTTGCTCAGAAGGGGGTGTCCATTCCTATCTTGACCATTTACTAGGCTTACTAGATTTAGCCAAGGCACAAGGCATTTCAGAAGTCTGCATTCACGCGATTACTGATGGGCGGGATACAACCCCGAAAGAGGGAATTCAAGCCCTTCAGAGAATTCAAGCCTACATTGACCAGATTGGCATCGGTCGAATCGTCACTATTAGCGGTCGCTATTATGCCATGGATCGCGATCAACGGTGGGATCGGGTTCAAAGTGCCTATCAGGTCATGACCCAAGATGAGATAAAGACGGTTCAGACGGCTGTAGAGGTCTTGCAGGCTGCTTATGCGGAAGGCATAACAGACGAGTTCATCCTGCCAATTCGGATTGCTCCAGGGGCTATAGAAGCCAATGATGGCGTAATTTTCTTTAATTTCCGTCCTGACCGAGCAAGGCAACTGAGCCGAGCTTTTGTCGATCCTAAATTTAACGGGTTTCAACGACAACAAATTCAACCATTGACCTTTGTAACCTTTACCCAATATGACTCTAGCTTGCCAGTTTTAGTCGCTTTCGAGCCGCAAAACTTAAGCAACATTTTGGGTGAGGTGATTGCGAAAAATGGTCTGCGACAGTTTCGGACTTCAGAGACTGAAAAATACGCCCATGTTACTTATTTCTTTAATGGTGGTTTAGAACAACCTTTTCCAGGAGAAGATCGGGAGTTGGTATCAAGTCCCATGGTGGCGACTTATGACCGCGCCCCGGCGATGTCAGCCGAACCCCTGACGAATGTAGCGATCGCGGCCGTGGCAAAATCTATTTACTCGCTGATTGTCATTAACTACGCCAATCCCGATATGGTAGGACATACCGGGAAGATGGAACCGACCATTCAAGCTATTGAAACCGTCGATCAGTGTTTAGGTCGGTTGCTAGAAAGTATTAATAAAGCTGGGGGAACTGCCATTATTATTGCTGACCACGGCAATGCTGAATGTATGTACGATGCGGACGGCAACCCTTGGACGGCTCACACAACCAATCCAGTTCCTTTTATCTTGGTAGAAGGAGAAGGATTAAAAATTCCTGGATATGGAGGAGTCGTCAACTTAAGAACTGATGGTCGTCTGTCGGATATTGCTCCTACCATTCTAGAGATTTTAAACCTACCACAACCGCCAGAAATGACGGGTCGCTCAATGCTAGTCCCGGCTGAAATCGAAGTCCGATCTAATCGCACTCCAGTTCGAGTATCTTTGTAAAAGTTAGCGAGTCGCTGATTGCTCAAAGCGACTCTCCCTAATCGGGAACACTGACAGCGAATAACTTTCAACCTTGCAACCCTGAAGAACTATGACCCTTGTTAACGTCCTCCAAGTAATTTGGGCTTTAGCCGCTACTTTTCTGATTGTTCTGGTATTACTGCATAGTCCTAAAGGCGATGGTATTGGGGGGATTGGTGGACAAGCCCAACTATTTACCAGCGCTAAAAGTGCAGAGACAACCCTTAACCGAGTGACTTGGAGTTTGGGGGTGCTTTTTCTCAGCTTGACGGTCATTCTGAGTGCTGGTTGGTTAACTCGATAATAGACTCACAAGCCCTAATCAGAGGTATCCCACAACCGACGGCTAGCTGCGCCATTAAGACGCTGATGAGCATCTTGTAAGAGTGCTGGAATATCGAGTTGTTGAGGACACCGGGGTAAACAATCTCCGCAACTGGTACAACGGTTGCCTTTCATTCCCGGAAACCAGTGACCAGCATTTTCAAACATACGATAGCGATATTGACTGTAGTCTGTCAGGTTGTAGGCTACGGTCAAATTTCGCAGTCTTAAGATTTCAGGGATCTGAATCGTTTCAGGACAAGGTAGACATTCATAGCACTGACTACATAAATCGGTTGCTAGAGTGTCTATTAACTGTGTTTGCAGACGTGCTAAAACTTCAATTTCTTCCGGTGTTAAAGGGTGATCGCCGTCGGCTGATTTGAGGGGTTCCGTGAGTTCGTCAGGATTAGCCGGACCAACACTCAGGGTCGTAATCCGAGGATCACTCAATAAAAATCGGTAGTTTAAGGCTAGGGGCGAGAAAGGCTGGCACAAATCTTGGAGTTCTTGGGGAGGTGTGTAAAGCCGCCCTCCCTTATCGGCTGGGGAGATGATAAAAATGCCCAGATCTTTTTCATGGGCTAATTCAACGGCGGCTGCATGACGTTGAAAAAAGTAATAATAATGAAGATTGACAAATTCAAATAAATCTGTATTGATAGCGGCTAAAACAATCTCCAAGGGGGCGTGGGTCGAGAAACCAACGTGGCGGACTCGTCCTTGGGCGATCGCCTCTTGAATCGCTTGCATACAACCGTCTGGGGCTTGTACCCACGCCAGATGTTCCCCAGTATTCAGCCCATGGATCGCCAAACAATCTAAATAGTCTAAATTTAATCGCTTCAGGGATTCGTCAATCCATTGCCGCATAATATCCGCATCAGCAACAGGTGGCAGCTTTGTCGTGATATATAGCTGCTCTCGTGGTACTGACAAGCCGTCTTTTAAGATGGCACCCAGGTACTGCTCACTTTTGCCGTAGCCTTTAGCGGTTTCTAGGTGATTAATGCCTAGGGCGATCGCGCGCTGAACCGTTTGGCGGGTATCTGTCTCAGAAGTCACACACCGCATAGTTCCCAGCGAGAACACTGAAAACCGCAGGTTGGTTTTACCAAACCGCCGATAGCGCATACAGTAGCAATCAGTAATATTAAAACTGAGGTATTTTCCAAGAGAAAGATAGACTTAACTACCTTTTGCCTACTAACAGCTACTCTCCACCCAAACCCCGACGTTGAATTAAATCTTCTGGTCGTAGTTTAGCAATAAAGTCTCGGAAAGCTCGCCGTTCAGCTTCGTCAGCATCTCGATCAACTGGGACTGAAGCATCAGCAATCACTTCTTCCATCACCCAAATCGGGCTATTCGTGCGGATAGCCACCGCGATCGCATCACTAGGACGAGCATCAATTTCTTTTTTAACCTCACCCTGACTGACGATCAGCAGCGCATAAAAAGTATTGTCCTGAAGCGAATGAATAATCACACGCTCCAACTTCATGTTCCAAGTTTCCAGAACATTCACAATCAGATCATGAGTCAAAGGACGAGGCGGGGTTTGTCTCTCCAACGCGCTGATAATTGCTTTCGCCTGATCTTGCCCAATATAAATCGGCAGCGCACGTCGCTCTGAAGCATCTTTTAGCAGTACAATCGGGCTGCGCGTAACGGCATCTAACGCAATGCCAGCAACTCTCATTTCAATCATCAGCTTGACCTCTAGGATACGGTCGGCATTGGGACATTAAAGCGAAGCAGTAAACTAATACTGGAAAGGTTGGGGCTAACACAAATACACCGACGGTTCTAATCACTGTACCAAGCGACTGTACAACCAGCTGTGAAGACTTGGTGAAATTGGGATCAACAAAGCTGTATCTCCCAGTATGCCTCAGTCTTAGGATGATTGCTTGGTGAATTTTACTGAAAGCAGATTGAGCCATGATCAACAATTCCAAACCAGGTTTTTGTCCCTTCCTGCGTTGAACCTAACTCCTAGGAAGAGCGAGTCTGATACTCAACTCAAAAGACCACTAATTCTTTACTTTCTACTCAAAATCAGTGTTTACAGGATTAATTCAATCACTAGGGACGATTCAACCCTTGGGTGAAGATCGATTTCAGCTTTCCTGCTTGGGAGGGAGTCTGGAGACACTTTTGCCAGACCTAGCGATCGGCGATAGTGTCGCTGTCGATGGAGTCTGTCTCACCGTAGAGACAATCTTAAGGCAAGGGTTTGTCGCTACTGCTTCGCCCGAAACTCTCAATCGCACTACATTAGGACAGCGACACCAAGCAGCTACCTATGTCAATTTAGAAGCCTCTTTACGAGTTGGCAGCAAATTAGGAGGACATTTTGTCACCGGTCATGTGGACGGCATTGGCTGTCTGGAATCAGTGGTGCAAACTGCCCAATCTTGGGAAATGCGCTTTACCTGCGTCCCTGCCTTTGCTGATCAATGGCAGCGCTACATCGCTCGTTACATCGTGCCTAAAGGCAGTATTGCCGTCAATGGTGTTAGTTTGACAGTGGCAGATTGCGATTCTCACAGCACTTGGTTTCAAGCGGCTGTCATTCCCCATACCTTTGACCATACCAACTTGAGTTATTTACAAACCGATAGTTGGGTTAATTTAGAAGGCGATATTTTAGGCAAATATGTAGAAAAGTTTCTGCGGTATCCTACTGACGTTTCTCACTCCTCTGTTAATCCAGAAATTTCACCTGAATTTTTAGCGGAACATGGTTATTTATAGCAACGGTTAGACAACAGGACTTACGCAAAAACCCTAGATGTAGGGGCAATCCCCCTGTGGTTGCCCCTATAGGTGATGTTTTTTACCATAATTTGCGTAAGTCCTGATAAGTTAGAACAGCTATCCCTTGAGTAGAGACGTTCCACCGGAAAGTCTCTACCAAATATTAATGGTTCTTACTTGTATCTCTACTGCTATAGCACCTCAGCCTAGTTATTGAGCTATCCTCCTGGTTGAGTGACTGCTTGGGCAGTTTGTAAGCCATTAACCAGTTGATTGAGGGCATATTCAAGTTGTACACCTGAGTCAACCGCAATCCAACCTTCAGAAGTCAGTTGTCGGGTTTCAAAGTGCAGGTGAGGTCCCGTAGAGTTGCCTGTGCTACCAACTTGACCAATGATAGTTCCTTGTTCTACCCACTGACCGGGCTGAACTAAGATCGCTGAAAGGTGTCCATACAGGGTTTCTTCGATTTGACCGTGTTGGATAACGATCGCATTCCCATAACCCCCCATCCAGTCTGCACTCACCACCTGACCCGCAGCCGCAGCGACAACAGGAGTCCCCATGGGTGCTCCTAGGTCAGTTCCGGCGTGCAAGCGGCGATCGCCTGTAATGGGATGTATTCGCCAGCCAAACCCTGAAGTAATCGGCGCAGGAACCGTTAGGGGGAACATAAAGTTAAATGTTCCATTTCCTGGCAGTACAAAGGAAGGAATCAAGGCTGTAAAGTCAGCCAGACTCCTAGGGAAATTCAGTGCGGGCGCACTCTGAGTAATGGGACTCTGGCTCAGGGGACTATAGTTAATCCGATTTCTAGAGGTGGTAAAAGTGCGCTCAGATTGGGGGCGATCGCTACGGTTAATGATCCGAATCTTGCTAGGATGCAGTCGGATCTCCTCTAGGTTCATCGGCTTAACGCTGATGGTTGAAGTTGAGGGGGTTTTTACCTTCGCGATTTGAGGATTTTTAATTTTGCCCAGATGCGGCGCTGGCAAAAGCTGTTCGCCTTGGTTTCCAGTTTCTCTGCTTACCCTGGAGGTACCACACACCTGACCTGATAAGGCTTGATCGTTCTGCAAGACTCGATTACAGTCAACTGAGGGCTTAATGCGGATCGCACTCGTCTGGGGTTTTTTCTTCTCTGTCGTCTCTGAGACATCTGCGGCAGAGTCTTGATCGGGACGAACTTCAAACGTGATCTCGCGGTTAGGCGTTACGGTTTCCGGGATGGTAGGGACAACAACATTCGGAGGGGTGAGGGGCTGTTTGGATGCTGTCTCGGTTTCAGGTGTGGCGTGCCTAGATTCCCCAACAATGGGGGCTTCAGCTTGAGGCGTTGCAGGTTGAGATGGGCGCTTAGACTCTATTACCCCTTGCTTCGTTTGCAGCAGTGGGGGTTCAGATATGGCGGTTCTTTCCGGTTGGGGAACTCGGTGTTTAAACTCCAGCACGGCTGGCTTTGTTTGCACCAGGGAAGGACGGGTTTCTAGGGCTGTATCCTTCTGAGGCTGGGCAACTGAGTGCTTAAGTTCTATTGTCGGCGATCGCTCTGGGAAAACTCTAGCTGAGACTTCTGGAGGCGACGGCTTGGAGAGCGCTCCTGGGGTTGGTTCTGTTTCCGTTTGTGTAGATTTTGGAGTTTCTTTGCTAGCTGGCACTACCACTGTTTTTGCAGTCGGTTCATTTTGTGCCCATACAAAGCCACTGCTGAGAACGCCGAGACTACTCAGCCAACACAATCCCCGCAATAGCTGCGGATAACGATAAAAAATGCTCAAAAAGGTACCACCATTGGCGGAGGGTCGCTGGGTCGTTTCCGCTTCTCTACTCATGACTCACTCAATAAAAAGGGCATTTGGACGTTTAAGGAGTTGCAGTCAATCCAGTCTCGAATCAACACCAAACCTACTTTT
>Ga0164305_10001014_pt1 | contig 11344 bp, 9 predicted proteins | sample Whisoiple_237_MG_FD_110215 | JGI IMG/M metagenome (GOLD analysis project Ga0164305, IMG submission 110215) | Soil microbial communities amended with pyrogenic organic matter from upstate New York, USA - Whitman soil sample_237_MG | ecosystem: Environmental > Terrestrial > Soil > Agricultural... | reverse complement strand
CAAGCTGATCGACGCCCTGGTCGAGCTCTATCCCAACATCCCGGTGGTCATGCACCAGGATCACGGCGACTGCGAAGCCACCTGCGCCACGGCCGTGCAGTACGGCTTCACCAGCGTGATGATGGACGGCTCGCTGATGCGCGACGGCAAGACGCCGGCGCCCTACGAATACAACGTCGAGATCACCCGGCGGGTCGTCGACATGGCCCACTGGGTCGGCGCCTCGGTCGAGGGCGAACTGGGCGTGCTGGGCAGCCTCGAGACCGGCATGGGCGAGAAGGAAGACGGCCACGGCTTCGAGGGCAAGCTCGGCCACGACCAGCTGCTGACCGACCCCGACCAGGCCGTCGAGTTCGTGAAGGCCACCGAGGTCGACGCCCTGGCCATCGCCATGGGCACCAGCCACGGCGCCTACAAATTCAGCCGCCAGCCCGACGGCGAGGTGCTGGCCATGAATGTGATCGAGGAAATCCACCGCCGCCTGCCGGACACCCATCTGGTCATGCACGGCTCGTCGTCGGTTCCGCAGGACCTGCAGGACATCATCAACGCCTATGGCGGCCAGATGCCCCAGACTTGGGGCGTGCCGGTCGAGGAAATCCAACGCGGCATCAAACACGGCGTGCGCAAGATCAACATCGACACCGACAACCGCATGGCCATGACCGGCGCGATCCGGAAGATCCTGGCCGAGAAGCCGGGGGAGTTCGATCCGCGCGCCTATCTGAAGCCCGCCAAGGAGGCGATGCGCAAACTCTGTCAGGAGCGCTTCGTCCAGTTCGGCTGCGAGGGCATGGCATCGAAGATCCGGCCCCTGTCGACCGCCCAGATGGCCCAGCGCTACGCCAAGGGCGAGTTGAACCCGCACTTCGGCTCGGCCGCGTCGAAAGCCGCCTGATCGACCGGACGGCGGCCGGCGTTCACCAGCTGCCGTACTGCCTCTGGAAGCGCCAGCGCACGTCCCGGACGTCGCGTTCGGCGTCGTCGATCGCCTCCTGGGCGCGGCGCCAGTCGCGCTCGGTGTCGGCGCGTTCGCGGCGGATTTCCTGGATGCGGTTGCGAATCGCCTCGCGCTGCTGATCGGTCAGCCCGTCCGCACGCGCCTCGGCCTGTTTGGCGACGATCTTCTCATCCAGCTCTTCCAGCCGGTTTCCCAGGGAGTCGACCGTACCGCGCGCGTCCATCAGCGCCTGATCGGCCTGATGGACGATCTGGCCGTCCTGATAGGCGGGGAGAAAACCCGCTTCCATATTCGAAGGGCAGACGCCGGCGTAGCTGGCCCCCGTCCGCCCTTCCCGGAAACCTCGTTCCCACGTGCAATACTGGACCAGTCCGTGCTCGCGTCCCTCCGCGTAGACCGTGGCGTTGGGCGTGATTCCGTGTTTGGCGCAGGCCTCAGCGTGTTCGTTCAGCCGGCTCATCGCAAGACCGGCCGCGCCGTCCGCATAGCCCTGTCCAGACCAGTCGCCGGCCTGGCACTGCTCGGCGCTCATGGTCGCGCAGCTGCCGAGCAGCATAATCGCGCCGCCCGCGGCGGCTGCAAGAATCCAGGATCGCATGGCTTCGCCCCTCTATTGGCCAAGCTTTACCATAACCGGTTTGTTCGCCAAGCCGCATGGCTTGCGCGCCCGTCCGCCGGCCGTGCTAGATCAGCCACCGCCCGACCGAGCGGCGGAGCCGCCCCTTGTCCGACGAACCGCTACTGTCCGAAGATCTCCTCGCCGACGAGGATGGCGCCGTCGTCCTCGAGGCGCGGCTGGAGAAGGGCGGCGTCCGCCTCGACAAGGCCCTGACCGACATCTTCCCCACCTTGTCGCGTGCGCGCTTGCAGACACTGCTAGCCGAAGGCGTCGTGACCCGCGACGGCGTTCCCGTGTCCGGAGCATCCGGCAAGGCCCAGCCCGGCTTCTACGCGGTCGCCCTGCCCGCGGTCGTGTCCGCCATTCCGCAGCCCGAGGCGATCCCCCTGACGGTGCTGTATGAAGACGCCCATCTGATCGTCATCGACAAGGCCGCCGGCATGGCGGTCCACCCCGCCCCGGGCAGCGAGACCGGCACCCTGGTCAACGCCCTGCTTCACCACTGCGCGACATCGCTGTCGGGCATAGGCGGCGTGGCGCGGCCCGGCATCGTGCACCGGCTGGACAAGCACACCTCTGGCGTGATGGTCGCCGCCAAATCCGACGCGGCCCATGCCGGCCTCTCGGCCCTGTTCGCCGCCCATGACATTGAGAGGACCTACATCGCCCTGACCCGGGGGACGCTGCGCCCTGATCACGGGCGCATCATTTCCAACCTCGGTCGTTCGACCGGCGACCGGAAGAAGATGGCGGTGCTCAGCAGCGGCGGTCGCGAAGCGATCACCGACTACGTTGTCGGAGAGGTCTTCGGGGCGTCTCCGCAGAAGGGATCCCGGCCCGCCGCCCCGCCAATGGCGGCCCGCATCGCCTGTACCCTTCATACCGGCCGCACCCACCAGATCCGGGTGCATATGGCCTCCAAGGGCGCCCCCCTGCTGGGCGACCCTGTCTATGGCACGGGCAGTCCCGCCAACCCCGTGCGCGAGGCGATCGCCGCGGCGGGACTGAGCCGTCAGGCGCTGCATGCCGCCATACTGGGCTTCGTCCATCCGATCACTGGCGAGGCGCTCCGGTTCGAGACGCCGCCGCCCGAAGACATGCGCTTGCTGCAAGAGCTTCTCGCCGCCCTGTAGTAAGTCTTGATTAAGGACGGACCCGCTGCTATACACCAGGTCATCTGGTGCCGTGGCGCCGGGGCAACGGTCACGCTTTCCTGTGACCATCCGCCACTGACAAAGGCGGAAACCCGACCCTATTTCATCGGTTGAGGGGTGAGGCGACGGCGCACATCATGTGGCCGCTTCCGAAGAACCCGCTCGTTCACACGGTCGGAGGGACCAAATGGCTGTTGCAAGATCACTCGCGGTTATGTCGCCTGAACAGGGGCTTTCGCGATACCTGACTGAAATCCGCAAATTTCCGATGCTGGCGAAGGACGAGGAGTTCATGCTCGCCAAGCGCTGGACCGAGCACCAGGACGCCGAGAGCGCCCACCGGCTCGTGACCTCTCACCTTCGTCTCGTGGCCAAGATCGCCATGGGGTATCGCGGCTACGGCCTGCCGATCGGCGAAGTGATTTCTGAGGGCAACGTCGGCCTGATGCAGGCCGTCAAGAAATTCGATCCGGACAAGGGCTTCCGCCTGGCCACCTACGCCATGTGGTGGATCCGCGCCTCGATCCAGGAATACATCCTGCGCAGCTGGTCGCTGGTGAAAATGGGCACCACGGCCGCGCAGAAGAAGCTGTTCTTCAACCTGCGCAAGGCCAAGAGCCAGATCTCGGCCTTCGAGGAAGGCGACCTGCGTCCGGAACACCTCGCCGCCATCGCCACCAAGCTGGGCGTGTCCGAGGAAGAGGTTACCAACATGAACCGCCGCCTCGGCGGTGACTCCTCGCTGAACGCCCCGATCCGCTCGGACGGCGAGAGCGAGTGGCAGGACTGGCTGGCCGACGACACGGCGGTTTCGCAGGAAACCGCCCTGGCCGAGAGCGAGGAAAAATCCATCCGCATGAGTCTGCTCGAGGAAGCGATGCAGGAGCTGACCGAGCGCGAGAAGCATATCCTGACCGAGCGCCGTCTGAAGGACGATCCGGTCACGCTGGAAGAACTGGCCGGCCAGTACGGCGTATCGCGCGAACGCGTCCGCCAGATTGAGGTCCGGGCGTTCGAAAAGCTGCAGAAGGCCATGCGCGCTGCGGCCGAAGAGCGGAACCTGGTCGACGCCTGATAAAGTCTCTCCTCCCCCGCCGCGCGGGGGAGGACTTCAGGTCACGGCCGAAACCGTCTGGAATCGCTCTTCCCGCCAGCTTCCGCTGTCCAGGATTTCCCCCAGAGTCTCGACCGCATCCCAGACATCGACGTAGCGCACATACAAAGGCGCGAAACCGAAACGGATTACGTCCGGTCGACGGAAATCGCCAATGACGCCCCGCGCGATGAGGTTCTGCATTACAGCCCAGCCATCGGGATGGGCGAACGAGACCTGACCGCCCCTTGCCGTCGCCTCACGCGAGCCGACCATCGCCAGCCCGTGCGACGCGCATCTCGCCTCGACACGTTCGATGAAAAGGTCGCCCAGCGCCCCGGACTTGGCCCGGGCCTTGGCCATGTCGACACCGTCGAAGGCGTCAAGGGCGGCGTCCAGCGCGGCAAGGCTCATGATCGGCGGCGTACCGCACAGCCAGCGGTCGATTCCGGCCGCTGGCTCGTAGTCGTCCACAAAATCAAAGGGTCGGGCGTGGCCCATCCAGCCGGATAGCGGATTTCGCAAGACCGCCTGATGCCGCTTCGCCACGAACAGGTAAGCCGGCGCGCCCGGGCCGCCGTTCAGATATTTGTAGCCGCAACCCGCCGCCAGATCGGCGCCGTCCCGGTTCAGATCGACGTCAAGCACGCCTGCGCTATGGCTGAGGTCCCACAGGCTCAATGCCCCTGCCGCCCGCACCGCAGTGCTCTGGCCCGCCATGTCCCGGATCGCGCCCGTGCGATAGTGAACGTGGCTCAGCAACACCACGGCCGTCCGATTATCCAGCGCCGCCTCAGCTCCACCGGGCTCGACAACCCGGAGCTCGATCTCCGGCATCGCCTCCGCGAGCCCTTGAAGGATGTAGAGGTCGGTCGGGAAGTCGCCTCGCTCGATGATGACGGCTCGGCGTTCCGGTCCCTGCGCCCGCACGGCCGCCGAGGCCAGCTTGAACAGATTCACCGACACGGAATCCGCGGCGACCACCTCGTCGGCCTCTGCCCCGATCAGGCCCGCGATCTTGCGCCCCACCTGCTGCGGCAGCTGGATCCAGCCGTGGCGGTTCCAGCTGGAGATGAGATCCCGGCCCCATTCCCTTTCCGTCGTCTCGCGAACGCGCGCCGCCGCCGTATGGGTAAGCGCGCCCAGCGAGTTCCCATCCAGATAGATCACCCCGTCCGGCAGGCTGAACAGCTCACGCGCGCCGGCCAGCGGATCAGCGGCGTCCCGGTCGAGACAGGTCTGGCGGGTCGTCATTCTTGAGGCTCCGGTTGCCGGGGGGCTATCGCTCTCTACAGTGGCGCGACCCGCCCGTGAAACGGCGACTTTGACAGGACCGATCCGAATGCGCCTGATCCTGGCCGCCTTGGCCGCATCCCTGTCGCTTGCCGGCTGCTCATCCTCACCCACGGCCCTCGGCCCGGTCGAGACCCGGACGCCCATCACCTTCAGCCAGCTTCTGAATCAGCCTCGCCAGAGCGCGGACCATCGCATCGCCTATGGCGCCGATCCGCTTCAGTTCGGGGAGTTGTGGCTTCCGAAAAGCGGCCGCCGCCATCCCGTCATCGTCCTGATCCACGGCGGCTGCTGGCGCGCCGACCTGCCGGGAACCGAGCTGATGGACTATATGGCCGCCGATCTTCGGGACCGGGGCTACGCCGTCTGGAATCTGGAGTATCGCCGCATCGGTCATCCGGGCGGTGGCTATCCGGGAACGTTCCAGGACATCGCGGCCGGCATCGACCATCTACGCGCACTGGCGCCGCAGCACGGGCTGGATCTGGGCCGGGTCGCGGTGTCCGGCCACTCGGCGGGCGGACATCTGGCGTTGTGGGCGGCGGGTCGCGACCGGCTGCCGGCGTCCAGCGCCTTGCGAACGCCAAACCCGCTACCGGTTCGCGGCGCCGTATCTCTCGCCGGGATTGCGGACCTGAGAAGCTATCGTGAAACCGGTCCGGACGCCTGCGGAGGCCCTTCGACCATCGATGGGCTGGTCGGGATTCAGGGAACTGACGGTCGCGATGTCTTCGCTGACACCTCGCCGCCCGCCCTGCTGCCGCTCGCCAATCGACAGGTGGTCGTATCGGGCTCGCTCGACCCCATCGTGCCGCCGCGGTTCGGCCAGACCTATGCGGCCGCCGCGGCAGCGGCCGGTGATTCTGCAACGTCAGTCGTGCTTGAGGGCGCGGGGCATTTCGAATTGATCGACCCGACCTCGACGGTCTGGCCCCGCATTCTGGAGGCCTATTCCGACCTGCTTCGATAGACGCGCGGGTCTAGCCTGCCCGCTGCATCGGCTCGATGGGGTGCATGGCCAGCAGGGTCCCGATCGGAGCCGCCAGCGTCGCCTTTGTCGCCGGCCCTGAGGCAAGGCTGACTTCCAGCGCGCCGACCGCCACTACAAGCCGGGAATCGGACGCCTTCATGGCCAGGGCCTTCAGCTGCGCTGCCTGTTCCCGGATCGCCCGCACAGCCTGAACCGGATCGCTGTCGAACTGGTCGAGCGCCGCCGCAAGGATGCGCATGGCCTGATCCTTGGCCGCTGCAATCACCTCGGCGCCGGTCGCGGGCTTGTCGGCCTTGCGCTTGCCCGGTCCGGAGAACTCGCCGGAATTGAACCGTCGGCGGTCCGGACCGACATAGCCGACCGCCTCGACCCAGTCGCGCGGCTTGAGAGCGACGTTCTCGACGCGTTTGAGCAGGTCGCCGCTGGTGAAGGGCTTGCGCAGGAACTCGTGCACGCCCGCGTCGCGAGCACCAAGGATGGTGGTGGCGGTGGCTTCAGAGGTGACCATGATGATCGGAACGCGGCGGCATCCCAGATGCGACCGTCGCAGGTTTCGCGCCAGCGCCTCTCCGTCCAGCTTGTCACCGGTCCGTTCTGTGAAGATGATTCCCGGTTCAAGTTCGGCCGCGGTGCGAAGTGCGCGGTCCATGTTCGGTTCGACCACGATCTCGCCGGCGCCCAGCCCCTTGATGATCTCGGTCAGCATGCGCGCGGAATGCGGGTTCGGATCAACGATCAGAACCCGACGCAGCGTCGGGGCCAATTTGGCCAGCACGCGACTCTCGACAGCAAACAAGACGCACTCCTCCACACCGCGAGCATCATCCTTAACGGAAGGCGGTTAAGGCCGGTTGAACGGCGTCAGCCCCGGAACGGGTCGTGCATCATGATGGTGTCGTCGCGTTCCGGACTGGTCGACAGAAGAGCGACGGGCGCGCCGATCAACTCCTCGATCCGACGCACATACTTGATCGCGTTCGCGTTGAGGTCGCGGAAGCTCCGTGCGCCAGCCGTGCTTTCGCTCCAGCCTTCCAATTCCTCGAACACCGGCTCGGCCGCGGCTTGGGCCTTCAGGCTGGACGGCAGATAGTCCAGCACCTCGCCGTCGATGCGATAGCCCGTGCAGATCTTCAGCGTTTTCAGGCCGTCCAGGACATCCAACTTGGTGAGGGCGATCCCGTCGATGCCGTTGATGGCCACCGACTGTCGCACCAGAACCGCGTCGAACCAGCCGCATCGGCGCGCCCGCCCGGTGTTGACCCCGACCTCGCGCCCGATCGTCGCCAAATGCTGCCCGACCTCGTCGTTCAGTTCGCAGGCGAAGGGGCCCTCGCCCACACGCGTGGTGTAGGCCTTTACGATCCCCAGCACATAGCCGACGCCCCGCGGCCCGATGCCGGACCCCGCCGCTGCCTGTCCGGCCACGGTGTTTGAACTGGTCACGTAGGGATAGGTGCCGTGGTCCACGTCCAGGAAGGCGCCTTGCGCCCCTTCGAACAGGACTCGTTTTCCGTCCCGCCGCGCCTTGTCCAACACCCGCCACGCGGGCTGTACATAGGGCAGTATCTTCGGCGCGATCTCGAGCAGCTGGCGAAGCAGCGCCTCCGGATCGATGGGTTCGAGCCCCAACCCCGCGCGCAGGGGATCGTGGTGGGCCCGCAGGCGGTCGATTTTGACCTTCAGGTCTTCGGCGCTGGCCAGATCGCAGACCCGGATCGCCCGGCGTCCCACCTTGTCCTCATAGGCGGGGCCGATGCCGCGCCCTGTCGTCCCGATCCGTGCGCCCGGCGCGCTCGCCGCAGCTTCACGCGCCACATCTAGAGCGGGATGGATGGGCAGGATCAGGCAGGCGTTGTCGGCGACGATCAGAACATCGGGGCTGATGCGAATTCCCTGGGCCTCAATCTTCTCGATCTCGCCGACCAGATGCCAGGGATCGACCACCACGCCGTTGCCGATGATCGAGGGCTTGCCCTGCACCACGCCCGAGGGCAGCAGCGCCAGCTTGTAAACCTTGCCGTCGACGACCAGCGTGTGACCGGCGTTGTGACCGCCCTGGAACCTGACGACCATGTCGGCCCGGTTCGAAAGCCAGTCGACGATCTTGCCCTTGCCCTCGTCGCCCCACTGGGCGCCGACTACTGCGACGTTCGCCAAGACTGTTCTCCGCTGTCCGGGATTTCGGAATGCGGGCGCAGCCTATAGCCGGGGAATCGGCGGGTGTCCCGTCGCCGGACGATTATTCCGACAGCGCCGTCTCGAACGCCCAGTCCAGCCACGGGGTCAGCGCCTCGATATCCGCCACATCCACCGTGCATCCGCACCAGATCCGCAGCCCCGCCGGCGCGTTCCGGTGGCTTTCGATGTCGAACGCCGCACCCGCCTCCTCAACCAGCGCCTTCATCCGGGTAACCAGAACCCGGCGGGCGTCATCGTCCATCGCCGCCACCCGCTCATCCACGATCTTCAGGCACACCGAAGTCGTCGACCGGGTCGTCGGGTCCTCGGCCAGGTACTCGATCCAGGGGGTTCGCCGAACCCAGGCGTCGAGCACTGCGGCATTGGCGTTCGTGCGCGCGATCAGGGCGTCCAGTCCGCCGGCGCCCAAGGCCCATTCAACAGCGTCGATCCAGTCCTCGATCGTCCAGACCGAGAAGGTGTTCAGCATCGACCCACTGGCCAGCATACGGTCGAAACCATTCGCATCCCGCAGCCGCAGCACCTTGGGAACGCTGCGCGGTGGTTCATAGCGGTCCAGCCGCTCGATCGCGCGCGGCGAAAGCGCCGCCACCCCCAAACCCGCCTCGCCGCCCAAGGCCTTCTGGAAGCTGAAGGTCACCACATCCAGCTTGCCCCAAGGCAGGGCCATGGCGAACGCCGCCGAGGTGGCGTCGCAGATCACCACGCCCTCACGGTCGTCGGCGATGAAGTCCCCATCAGGCGCGCACACGCCGGACGTCGTCCCATTCCACGGGAACACAAGGTCCTTTGCCGGATCGACCCGCGATGTATCCGGCCAACCGCCCCACGGTGCAGTCAGAACCTCGGGATCGAGCTTCAGGTGATCGACCGCGTCGGTTGCCCAGACCTTGCCGAAATTCTCGAACGCCAGAACCTGCACCGGCCGTTCGCCCAGCATCGACCACATGGCAGCCTCGACCGCCGCCGTGTCGGACCCGGGCACATAGACCAGCACCCAATCCGCCGGGACCTGCAGCAACGTCCGCGTAAGCCTCAAACCGTGCGCGAACCGCTCCACCACCTCGGGCGCACGGATTCCGCGACCCAGCAGATCATGTGCGATTGCCTGCGACGACCACCCGGGCCTCTTCGCCGTCGGTCCTGACGAGAACCACGGCCGTGCGGGTTTTACATTGGGCCGGTTGGCCATCAATCGCGCCACGGCTTGTACGGTCCCGCGTCGCGCATCGCCTGCGCCACCTTGGTCAGCGCCGTATCCTCTTCCTCGGGCAGCATGACCATCAGCTTGGCCAACAGGTCGCCCCGCTTGCCGTCAGCGAACGCGCCCCGCCCCTTCAGCCGCAGAACCTTGCCGGAATTCGATCCCTTGGGAATGGTCATGGAGACTGTTCCTTCGGGCGTCCGCACCGGAATCTTCCCGCCCAGAACCGCGTCAGGCAGTGTGACCGGCAGGTCCATCGTCAGATCGGCCCCATCCCGCGTGAATACTGGATGCCGCGCGATCTTGAGTGTGATCAAGGCGTCGCCCGCCTCGCTCCGGCCGGAGGCCCCGGGCGCGCCTTGCCCCCTGAGCCGGATCGTCTGACCGTCCGACGCGCCTTTCGGGATGGTCACATCCAGCGTCCGGCCGTCCGAGAACTGGATCCGCCGTGTCGCGCCGGAGATCGAATCCTCCAGGCTGATTTCCAGCGTGGCCTTTATGTCGGCCCCGCGTCCGAGGCCCGCGTTGGCGAAACCGCCGCCCCGCGCGCCTCCCGGTCGGGCCCCGCCGCCGAACATACCGCCGAACAACTCGTCCAGATCGATATTCTCGAAGCCTTGCTGCCGCGCCCCGCCCTGACCGAACGGATTGCCGCGCGCCTGCCCGCTTCCGCCAAATCCGCGGAACTGCTCCCGACCGTCGGCGTCGATCTCGCCGCGATCAAATTTGGCGCGCTTTTCCTTGTCGCCCAGCAGGTCGAACGCGGCGGTGATCCGCTTGAACCGCTCGTCGGCGGCCGTGTTGCCGGGGTTTTTGTCCGGATGCAGTTCCTTGGCGAGCTTGCGGAACGCCTTCTTGATCTCGTCCGCGCTCGCGCCCCTCGAAACGCCCAGTTCCTTGTAGGGATCGCCCGCCACGTAGAAATCGCTCCTGCGCCGGGCTCAACCAGCGCGAAGCGCGTCAGCCCACTGAATACCGAAAGGACCAGTTAGGCCATTGAGGGGATTCCGCAAAGGCGCGCCGCCCAAAACTCTGATGCGGCTAACCCAAAGTCGCCTTCGCCTCTACGCCCCATCCGTACCCCTCGCCCCATTGCGACACCGCGACCGCCGCATCGGGGCCTGGTCCAGCGGGGAAGTCGGCCCCCGCATTTGCCGCTGTGTAAAGCGCTGACGCGGCCTCGACCTCGAACATTCTCAAAACCGCTGTCCCGGCGAATATCCTGACCCGAAAGCGCATCGGGTCGACGGCCGCCGGCTCTCCCTCCCAGCGATCCCCGTCGATTCGCGACCGCGCGATCCATGCCAGGTCGAATCCGCCGTCGACTCGCGCCTTCACCCGCAGATGCGCCGGCGACCAGGGCCGATCATTCACCCCGATGACCGTATGGGCGACCTCGCTCACGGACGGGCCACCTGCTGGTCCTCCGGTCGGTCCCGCGCGCCAGATCAGAGGCAACCCTCGTTCGGCTCGCGGCGAGTCCGCCCGCGTCGTTGATGCATCCAGCAAGACCACAACCGCTCCGGCCTCGGCGCCGACTGACATGGCGGTTTCGGTACCCTGCTGTCCGCGCAACAGGCCGCCGAGCCGCCAGACATCCTCGCTGACAAGCTCCGCCGTCCGGAACTGCACCACTTCCCAGCCGACCGCAGTCTCGACCGCCGCCGCATTGGCGCCAGCCAGCACCGCGATCGGCATGCGACTCTCCGGCGCCTGGCCCTCTATCCGAACCATCAGCGTGTTTAGTCCGTCCCAACGATGCCGCGGACCCGCCTCAAGAGATTCTGTCAGCACACCGACGGTCGCCGGCCGCGTGACGTCTCCCCGCAT
>Ga0164305_10001012_pt1 | contig 11348 bp, 7 predicted proteins | sample Whisoiple_237_MG_FD_110215 | JGI IMG/M metagenome (GOLD analysis project Ga0164305, IMG submission 110215) | Soil microbial communities amended with pyrogenic organic matter from upstate New York, USA - Whitman soil sample_237_MG | ecosystem: Environmental > Terrestrial > Soil > Agricultural... | reverse complement strand
CGCGACGGAACTCCGATCTCCCCGGTGAAGGGCTGCCCGATCGGGCCCGCCGTATTGAAGCCGCCGGAACGGTGGCCTTGGCTTACCTGCGCATAGAGGTTCAACTCGTCGCTGAAACGATATTCCACGGCCAGTTTCGGCGAGAAGCCGGCCGAGCGGCCTGTGCCGCTGAAGAGCCGCGAATCCGCGCGCTGAACGACATCCGAGAGGGTGGCGTATCCAACGTCCGAGTAGCGCGCGCCGGCCGTGAGCTTGAGATCCGGCGACACCTCATAAGCCGCCTCGCCGAACAGGGCGAACTCCTCCAGATCGTCCGAACGCGTCTCTTCATAGAGTTCAGCGATGAAGGGACGAAGCGCCGACAGAACGGTGTCGGCCCGGGTTGAGTTGACCGACAGAAATCCGCCGGCCAGCCAGTGGAACGGACCGTCGGACACCGACGCCGTGGAGACTTCGGCCACCAGCAACTCGATTTCCTTTCGTTCGTCGAGCGCTCCGATCCGGGCTGAAGAACCGAAGGCCGGCAAGGCCGATGACGCGTCGTAGCGGCTCTGGAAGCGATGCTGGATATAGCCGACGGAGGCGTCCAGCCGGCCCCATTCCGGCCGCCCCGAGAGCGTCGCGTAGACTTCGTCGAAGGCGTTGTGATGAGGCTCGCGGACCAGATTGGCGCGCAGCCGGCCGCCCAGAACCCGGTAGACGTAGTGGGTGTCCTCGGTGTCGATCACCTGATGTGCGCCGCCGACGGTCGCGGTCCAGTTGTCGGACAGGCGGGCGGCGATGGCGAGGCGTCCGCCTTCGCGCGATCCGTCGTTCACATGCCGGATCTTCAGGTTCACGTCGTTGATGTAGCCGCCGAATTTTTCCTCGTAATAGTTGCCCCGGATGGCGATCTGACCATCGAGGAGGGCGAGGTTGGCGGTCCCCGAGTAGTCGCTGTTGGGGCCCCCCTCGTGGGTCCAGGAGCGTGTGGCGGACAGGCCGAAATAGGAGCTGGACGGGTCGGGCGCGCGGGTGATCAACCGGATTACGCCGCCGATGGGCCCAGTTCCGTAGAGAGTCCCCTGCGGTCCCCGCAGCACCTCGACCCGGTCGACATCGACCAGCTTCAGATCGGGGTCCGGCGCGCTGTAGGTGATGGGGATCAGGTCGAGATAAAGCGCCACGGTCGACTGGGTCAGGCCCGTGAAGGCTCCGTCAGACATCCCCCGCAACAGTATCTTGTCGCGCCCGGCGCCCAGGTTGGTCACGGTCATGCCGGCGACCAAGGAGGAGAGGCTGTTGAGGTCCGTCGCGCCGGCGGACGTCAGCTGTGGGCCGGAAAGGGCCGTGATCGCCTGAGGCAGGACTTGCGGGCCCTCGGGTCGACGCCCTGCCGTCACCACGATCTCGCCAAGCTGGGTCTCTTCCGGCAAATCCGCGGTGGAAGCTGCAGGCGCGGAGCGCGCGGGCTCGGGCGCCGGGGCCGGCTTCCGGCGGATGAAGACCGCGCCGTCCGCCCGAATGACGTAAGCGCAACCCGAACCCTCCAGCAGACGGGCCAGCGCCGCGTCGGCCGACACAGCGTCATAAATCGCGCGGCTGGTTCCTCGACATTCCGCGATATCGCCTCCCAGCGACCGCCGCGCCTGAAGCGCGAAATCCAGCAGGGCGCTGCGCACTGGCTGGGCGGGTATACGGAAATGGATGACATCCTGCCGTCCGGCGGCCATGGCCGGTTCGGCGAGGGCGAGCGTCGGCCACATCGCGACAAGGATGGCGGTCAGCCATCGCTGTTTGCGCGTCCCGATACGGCTCCGTCTGTCAGCGGTCGTCGCGTGGAACCAGATCAATACCCGTCCCCGACCGCGTGACCTGGACCGGCGCGAAATCCTGAATTTGCCGGAGCATGGTCACCTCATCACTCACCCTCAGGGCTCCGGTGAAGCGGAGGCTGCGGGCTGCGGGAGAGACGTTAACGGTCTTGTCGAGGTAGCGCGAGAGGTCAAAGGCCACATCGGTCATGGAACTGTCGCGATAGACCAGCACGCCCTGTCGCCAGGCGGCCGTTTCTTTCGGGTCCACTTGCGACAGAACCGGCGCGCCGTCGCTGATCTGGTTGAGCTTTTGCCCGGCTATAAGGCGGACAGGGGTTTGGTCCTGCCCCGGCGTCACGGCGACGACGCCGCGCTCGACGCCGACCGCGAACCGGCCTCCGTGGCTGAGGACGTTGAACGCGGTGCCCAGTACGCGGACGCTGCGATCACCTGCCGCTATGACGAACGGCCTTTCGGCATCGTGGGCGACGTCGAACGCTGCTTCGCCGTCGGTCAGGGCGACCCGTCGCTGGCCGGACTCCATCCGGACGCTGAGGTCGGTGTGCCGGTTCATCGTGATGCGGGATCCGTCTTCCAGAACGATGACCCGGCTCTGGCCGTCGGTGTGGAACGTCTGAAGCGGCGCGGTCTGACCGAACAGGCCAAAGGCCAGCACGACCGCGGCCGCCATCCCCATGGCGGGCAGCAACCAGGGGCGTGTTCCACTGGCGCGCTGCCGTCCTCTCGGGATGTCCCGCGGCGCGTCGTTTGCGGTTTCGGGCGCCGAATCCGGTTCGTCGCAGTCCAGCCAGGTCTGCTCGATCCGGTCATAGGCCCGCCGATGGGCCTCATCGGCTTCGAGCCAGTTCTGGAACGCCAGCCATGCGTCTTCTGTCGAGTCTGGCTCGCGAAGGCTGACAAACCAGCTCAGAGCCTGCTCGTTGATCTGGGAAGAGACGGTCATCGAGGCGAAAGCCGTATTGCAGGCGTCAGAAGCGGCGCTTTAATCGTAGACGGCGCCCGGGAGTGTCTACCTCCATAATTGTAAACGTTGGACGTCGAAATCTCCGACGGACTCATCGGCGATCCCTCTCGGCGAGGATTCTCAGGGTGTCCATCATGTGCTTCTCGACGGAGCTGCGGGATATGCCAAGGCGATCCGCCACCTCGGCATAGCTAAGGCCCTCAAACTTGTGCATCCGGAACACGGTCTGGGTTTTCGGCGGAAGGCGGGACAGCGTCGCGAGCAGGCGCGCGAAACGATCCCGGCTGGCGACGACATCCTCCGCCGAGGGGGCGTCGTCCACATCCTCGAGGCCTCCGGTGTTGTGGCTGACCATCCGCCACGCGCCGTCACGGGCCGCGCTGCGGCGGGTTGAACGCCAGCGGTCCATCACGAGGTTGGAAGCCAGCCGGTACAGATAGGCCCGGGGGTCCCGCACCTCCGTCTTCGCCGGAAGGCCAGCGACCTTGATGTAGAGATCCTGCAGGAGGTCGTCGACGTCGCCCGACGGCCCTGTCCGGGCGCGAAAGAAGCGTTCCAGCGCCTCGCGCATCTCGGAATAGGTGGCGATCAGCGGATGCGCGGACGGCGCGGTCAAGACAGGATTCCCTTGTGACGCGGCGCCCGCGTATGCGCTGCGCAGACTCTGTTCATGGAGCACGACTTTTTTTGAGGCAAGCGGCGCGCCGCGGCGTCTTCCATTCGGGCCCAGCCGCCCGTCGGGGGAAGATGTTCGGTATGTGTGTTGAGTCAGTGCGCCAGAAACTTCATCGCCAATCGGCCATGACGCAGTCGCGGACCGTCGGCAAATGAAGGGGGCTCCGTCTCCTTATCTGGCATGGCTGGCGGGAGCTCTGTCCGCCCGGACGGGCAGTCCGGTCGCGAGTAGCGCCCCGGACGATCTCGTACTGGGCTACGCCACCGGTTACGACGCCGCCATGATCGCACCCTTCGTGCGGTCGCTGCGCGAGGTCTTCGACGGCCCCGTAGCCCTGGTTGTCGATGATCGCCCCGATGTCGCCCGGCTGTTGGCCGAGCACGGCGTCGAAGCGGTGCATATGCCTGCTCATGCCGGCTGGGAACCGCATCCGGTCATGGCCCGGTTTGCGGCCTATACGCGACTGCTGGAACGCTATCCCGACGCGGTGGATGTGCTCCTCACGGACGTGCGCGACGTCATATTCCAGGCTGAACCGTTCGGGCCGCCGCCGCGGAGACTGGAAGTCTTTGTGGAGTTCGAGGGCGGGGTTCTCGGCGACCACGCCTTCAACATGAAGCACCTGTCGGCGCTCGTCGGCGACGAGATGGCCGCAACCGTGGCCGACAAGCCCTGTATCTGCGTCGGCACCGTCATGGGGCCGCGCGAGGAGATCGCGCGCTTCTGCAAGACCCTGCTGATGCTTGCCGCCATTCCGCGCTCCGAGGTGGGCGGCGCCTTTGGCGCTGATCAGGCGGCCTGCAATCTGGCGGTCCATATGGGTCTCGTGAAAGCTGAGGTTCGTCCCAATTTCGGTCGCGTCGCCACGCTCGGCATGACGACGGGCGACGGCATCGCCTTCGAGGACGGTCTGGTCGTCAATCCGGACGGAAGCGTCAGCGCGATCGTGCACCAGCATGACAGGCATCCCGAGATCGATCGCGCCGTTCACGCCCGTTGGGGGCGCGACCTCCGGCATTGTCAGAGAGTGCAGCCGAAAACGGCGGCCGACCGGGGACGCAGGCTCCGGCAATCCCTCATGCGGCGGCTGCCCGAGTGGCGATGACGGCGTCGGCGGCTTACTGCCGCGCCACCCGCGCCTGAGATCCGACGATGTTTGATATCTGGCGTTCAGGCTATGTCAGGCGCTCGCTGTCGAGCGTCGCAGCGTCGCGGGGCGTGCGCCCTGACGAGGTTGTCTGGCTGCCGCCCTGCGGCTCCTTCCGGTACGATGCCGACCCCTTCGGCATTGTACGGGACGGGGTTTTGACCGTTTTCGTCGAGGCTTTCGACTACCGCGTCCGGCGAGGCGAAATCCATTTCTACCAGTTCGACGACGCTGATCGGCTTCAGCGTCACGGGCTGGCGTTGGCGTCGGACGTGCACCTGTCCTACCCCAGCGTCATCGAGGACAATGGCGAACTCTACCTCCTGCCGGAGGCCCACAAGAGCGGTCGTCTGACGCTTTATCGCTGCGCGCAGTTCCCGGACGGCTGGGAGCCTGCCGAGTGCCTGCTGCCCCAACCCGCGATCGACGCGACCGTGGTCAAGCACGCTGGTCAGTGGTGGATGTTCTATGCTCTGCCGGGGCCCGATGACCGGGCGATGCGCGAGCTCCATGTCGCGTTCGCGCCGACCCTCGCCGGTCCTTGGACCGTGCATCCGTCCAATCCGGTGCGGACCGGGTTTGAAAGCGCGCGTCCGGGCGGTTCAGCTTTTGTGCACGACGGCGCCCTGCATATTCCGATGCAGGACTGTTACGCCACCTACGGCGCGGCGATCAGTCTTCTGCGAGTTGACATCCTGACAAGGGACGCCTTCTCCGCAACGCCTGTCCTGCGTCTCAAACCGGACGGCCTGCTCCCCGGGTTCGGCGAGGGCCTCCACACCTTGTCGGGACACGGCGACGTCACCTTCATTGATGTCAAATCCATCCGCCGATCCGGTTGGGAGCGATGGATTCGCCTGTTGAGCAAGATCCGGAAACTGCTGGGCCTGAACAGGCCGCGCCGGAGGCCCGCGTGAGCATCGCGACGGGCCGGTCAGCTACGCCGCGGCTGCGGATCGCGGTCGTGATGCCGCGGGGCGGCGCCATGCACCTGGACAGGCCGAACTCCATGGAGACGGTCGCCCGCACCCTGGCGGCGCACAGCCGTTTCCGCGACGCCACGACCTTTGTGTGCGACGCCGGGGCCGATCACCCGGCCCGCGACGCGGTAAGGACTGTGCCGGCGGGCCTGCCCAAGGCAAGCCACATCGAAGCCGTCGCCGCTGTGTTGCGAGACCTCGACCCCGATATTGTCGAATACCATCAGCAGCTTGAATCGTCGGCGATCCTTGCCCGCCGGTTGCCCGGCCGGATTCACGTTCTGCATCGGCACACCCGCATCCGACCGCCCCGCAATCCACTCGACAGGCTGCGCTATCAGGCGCGCCTCGCGGCTTTCGACCGGCTGGTGTTTGTCAGCGACACCGCCCGCGCCGAATTCTGCGCCGACTACCCGTCTTTCGCCGACCGGGCCTCGACCGTCTGCAATCCGATCGATTGCGACGGCTGGCGGGCCTCCCCGCACGATCGGGAACGGCTGATCATGTTCTCGGGCCGGGCCATGCCAGAGAAGGGGTTCGAACCCTTCTGTCTCGCCCTCGCCGAGGTGCTGGATCGTGAACCGGACTGGCGCGGCGCCCTGCTGCTGGGGGACTGGGAGCGCCACAGCGCTTGGGCCCAGCCGCATCTGAACGGCCTGGCGCGTTTTGGCGACCGGGTGGAAATCCGCCGATCCGCCTCCCTGTCGGAGGTGCGCTCAGTTGCCCGCCGGGCGGCGGTCGCGGTCACGCCCTCGTTCGTGGCCGAGGCGCTGGGACTTGCGGCGCTGGAAGCGCATGCGGCCGGCGCTGCGCTCGTATCGTCGGGCCGGGGCGGGCTTCGTGAAGCCAGCGGCGCCCACGCCGTCTATGTCGATCCGCCGGAAGCCCCGGGCCTCGTCGCAGCCATCTCCGCCCTCATCGCCGATCCGCAAACGCGCGTTTCAATGGCGAGCGCGGGCCAGCAGTGGGTGGAAGAAACCCACTCTCCCGCCGTCAGGGCGGCGCAGCTGGATGATTTGAGGGTGGCGCTGCACGCGGCCCATTCAGCCGAAAGTGACGAAGGTCGACCGGCTCATCCAACGTCGCCTCTACGACAGCTGCTGGATCGGCTCACGGGCGCGAAAAAACGCCGGGAGCGCGCCCTGCGCATACGCCAGCTTCCTGATCGTCGGCTCCTCATCGACGACTACATCCCGGCCCTCGCCGCTGCAGGCGGGCGAATCCTCTGGATCGGCTGCCGCGCCTACAACGCCGAAGACTATCCGGCGCTGGAGGCTTTCGGGGCCGAGGTCTGGACCAGCGACATCGACCCCGGCGCCGCCAGATGGGGTCGGGCGGGCCGCCACCGGACGGGCGATGTCTGCCGTATCGACGAGGTGTTTCCGGATCTCAGGTTTGAAACCGTGATCTGCAATGGCGTGTTGGGTTACGGGGTCGACCTGCCGGACCAACAAGGGGCCGCGCTTCACGCCATGGCCGCCATCCTGCGTCCTGGCGGGCGTCTGCTTCTGGGGTGGAACACCGACAAGATTTCCGACCCTGTCGCCGGCGGACTGACAGCGTCCTTGTTCCGGCCGGAGGGCCTCGCCGGGCATCCGCCCCGGGTCTGTTTCGAAAGCGTCACCCATACCTACGACAGCTTGGTGCGCGAGCGTGCAAGCCAGAGCCGAGCCGGTCTGAATGCTTCAACCGGTTGAATGTCACGTTGAGCAGGCTCGCCTGAAACAGGCGCCTCCCGGCACTATCATGTTGGAAGTCGCGAGGTTTTCGACAGCAGACGTGCGGGCCGCATTGCCGCCGACTGTCAGCCAGCCTAGCATCCCGGCGCGCGAGGGACGCGTGGGCGGGACTGAAACGAAATGGCCTTGGTGAAGACGTCCGCTCTGGCGAGCCGCAAGGCCGGCCGGGCCAACCCTCGCAGCGACGCCCCCACCGCACCGGCCGCAGCGGCGCGACCCGCCCGCCGGGCGTCGACGCCGCAGACGGCGACCGAGCGTGTCGCCGTCGCCACGCAGGAGCTGTCGGGCGGGGTGGCCGAGGCCGCCAGCGCCGCGGAAGAGCTGCGGCGTTCGCTGGAACAGATCGCGGGCGGGGCCGAAGAGGCGGCGGGCGCGTCCCATGAATCCATGGCGTCCATCGGCTCCCTCGGCGAGGCGTTCGGAGACGCTCGCCAGCAGGCCGAGGACTCGCGCCGCCGGGTCGACAGGGTCGAGACCGCCATCGTCGAAAGCGCGGCGCAGATTGAAGGCTCGATCGCCGCCGTGCGCGCCATGGCCGAGGGCCAGCTCAGGGCGGTCGATGTGATCGCGGCCCTCGAGCGCCACGCCGGCAATATCGGCGACATCACGCGTCTGGTCGCCGACATCTCGGACCGCACCAGCCTGTTGGCGCTCAACGCGGCGATCGAGGCGGCGCGTGCGGGCGACCACGGGCGCGGGTTCGCCGTGGTGGCGGACGAGGTTCGCGCCCTCGCGGAAACCTCCGAGAAGCGCGCACGGGAGGTCCAGGGTCTGGCCGCCAGCATCGCCGGGGAAGTTCAGACGGTCGCCGGGCGGGTTCGCAAAACCGCCGCCGCAGCCACCGACGCGGCTGCGGCGGCGGGACAGGTTTCCGAGGATCTGACCGCGGTCCGCGCCGAGGTCACGGCGATGGCGGACGAGGGACAGGCCATCCTGCTTTCGGCCATCGAGGCGGAGTCCGCGCTTCGCGAAGCCCAGAAAGGCGCCGAAAGCGTCGCATCGGCCGCCGAGGAACAGGCCGCCGCCGCCGCCGAGGCTCAACGGGCCGTGCAGCAACAGACCGCCTCGCTGGAACAGAGCCAGCAGACCGCCGAGGAGCTGGCGCGATTGAGCGACGCGCTGCGAAGCGAGACCGACATGGCGTCGGCGGCGGAGCAGGTCGGCGTGTCGGCCGAAGAACTGTCCGCGGCGGTTCAGGAACTGTCGGGTGCGGCGACCCAGATTCTAGCCGCCGTCGACCAGATCAGCCGGGGCGCGCAGATCCAGGCCAGCGCGACCCAGCAGGCCACCGCCGCGATGGAGCAGATCGAGCGTTCCGCCTCGATGTCGAAGGAGAAGGCGGTCGCCTCCCTCGCGCGGGCGGACGACGTCGGAACCCGGGTCGCGGCCAGCCGCGCCGCGGTGAAGGGTCTGGCCAGCAGTGTCTCTGAAGGCCTGAACGAGACCAACTCGGTCCTCGGTCTGATCGGCGGACTGGAAGAGTCCGGGCGCCGCATCGAGAAGATCGTGGACGCCATCGCCCTGGTGGCCGTCCAGACGACCATGCTGGCGGTCAGCGGGTCGGTAGAGGCGGCGCGCGCGGGGGAGGCGGGGCGTGGCTTCGCGCTTGTGTCGGGCGATATCCGCTCACTGGCGCGCGATGCGTCGGACAGCGCCGATCAGGTCAAGGATCTGGCGCGCCAGATCCTGACGCAGGTTCTGGCCTCCCGGCGCGACCTCGAGTCGATCGTCACGGCCTCCGCGGGCGAGGTCAAACGCAACAGCACGATCGATGAACGGCTTGCGAGCGTGGAGGGCGAGATCGGCCAGGTCCGCGCCGGGTCGGAGGGCATTGTCGCCGGGGCCGGCGTCATGCTGACGACCGTGACGGAGGTCCTTGCGGGCACCCAGCAGATCGCCGCCGCCGCCGAGGAAGCGGCCAGCGCCGCCAATCAGGCCGCCGCCGCAGCCCGTCAGCAGGCGCAGAGCGCCGAGGATCTGGCCATTGCGATCGAAGACATCGCCTCCCTCGCGGACGAGCTGCAAAGCGGCGGGACTTGAGTTTGGCGCGCGCGGAACCTTCAAGCTCGGCCCTGTCGGTTCTGACGTTTCGCGTGGGAACTTTGGTCATGGCCGTGGACGCGCGGACGGTGCGAGAGGTCGCCCTGCCGCCGGTCCTGACGCGAGTGCCCGGCGCGCCGCCAGCCCTTGCCGGCATCGCCAGCCTGCGCGGCGCCGTGACGCCCATAGTCTCCGCGGCTGTCCTTCTGGGTGAAGACACACAATCGGCAGGCGCATCGGACAAGGTGGTGGTGCTCGACCTCGACCAGCCGCTGGGTCTGCGGGTCGATGCTGTGCTGGGGCTGGACGTGATCGAGGCGGACGCAGGCGGCGGCGGCCGTCTGTTCGTTCGCGACGGCGACGCCGGCCGCGTGATGGATCTGAACGGACTTCTGACGGCGGCCTTCAGCACCTTCACGAGCCGACCGGCCGGAACGGGCGCGACCCGGACGGCCGCTCGTTCCGAAGCGATCAATGAGACGGCGGCTGACGGGCGGGCGCTGCTGACCTTCACGCTGAACGACCAGACCTACGGCCTGCCCCTGGACATGGTTGTCGAGGCGACGACCGCGCCGCAATCGGTCCAGTCGCTGCCGCGCAACAGAACGGCGGATCTGGGCGTCACGCCCTATCGTGAGCGCGTCCTGCCGGTGATCGATCTGGCGGCCTTGCTCGGTCTGTCCTCGGATCGCCCGCTGGACCAATGCCGTCTTGTTGTAGCGCGCTTCGGCGGCGCCAGCATCGGGCTGGTGGTCGACCAGCTCCGGTCGATCCTGCGCCTGCCCGAGAGCGTCTTCGGACCGGTCCCTGCAGTCCTGAACCGGGGCGGAGGCGAAGCCGGGTTAGAGGCGATCGCGCGGTTGGGCGACGGGCTTGGCGTCGTATCGGTGCTGGCCCCCGAACGCCTGTTCAAGGACGAGGCGCTGGCCCAGGTCCTGCGCGACGCCGTCGAGGATGGGGAGACCATGAAGCCCGAGACCACCGAGGACCGTCAGCTGGAACGATTCGTCATTTTCCGCCTCGGCGCAGAGACCTACGGCTTCCCGATCGAGGCGGTCGAGGAGGTGGTCAGCCTTCCCGATGCGCTGACCCGCGTCCCCCGCGCCCCGGCGTTCATCGAGGGCGTGCTCAATCTTCGCGGCCGCGCCGTCCCGGTCATCGACCAGACCAAGCGGTTTGGATGCGAGGGCGCTGCTTCGGAAACGCGCCGCGTAATCGTGACCCGGATATCGGGCCTTCAGGCGGGGTTCGTCGTGGATGCGGTGTCGGAGATCGCCGCCGTGTCCGGCGCGGACATCGCGCCTGCCTCCGGTCTGCTGTCGAACGATCGGCCGGTGTTCGATCGGGTCGCGACCCTGGACATGGGCGCGCGGGTGATCCTGATCGTCGATCCCAAGGCCTTGCTCGATCAGGCCGAGGCCGACCTGCTGGCGGCGCTTGAGACGAAGCGGCCCACGGCGTGATCAAGCTGCTGATCGTCGACGACTCCGCCCTGATGCGCCGGCTGTTGACGGAGGTTTTCCGGAGCGCCGGCGATTTCGACGTCGTGGTCGCCCGGGACGGGGAAGAAGCCCTGTCCATGCTGGAAGAGGCAAGGCCCGACGTCATCACCCTGGACGTCAACATGCCCGGGTTGAATGGACTGGAGACGCTGGACCGCATCATGCTTCAGCGGCCGTGTCCGGTGGTCATGCTGTCGGCCCTGACCACCGACGGCGCCGATGTCACGCTGGAGGCGATGCAACTGGGCGCGGTCGATTTTGTCGCCAAACCCAAGGGCGCGGTATCGCTCCGGATCGACGATCTGGCTGAGGAGCTGGTCGGGACGGTGCGGTCGGCGGCGGCGGCGCGAGTTCGCCGCAGCCATCGTCTGGCCGAGCGATTAAAGATGAGCCGGGGCGCCCGGCCTCCGGTACGCGCAGCGCTGAAAGCGCGGGGCCCGGCAGCGAAACCGGCGGAGGCCGCCATGGGGCTGGCGCTGGTGG
>Ga0164305_10001011_pt1 | contig 11350 bp, 5 predicted proteins | sample Whisoiple_237_MG_FD_110215 | JGI IMG/M metagenome (GOLD analysis project Ga0164305, IMG submission 110215) | Soil microbial communities amended with pyrogenic organic matter from upstate New York, USA - Whitman soil sample_237_MG | ecosystem: Environmental > Terrestrial > Soil > Agricultural... | reverse complement strand
GGTAGCCATAAGTCTTTTTTTTCGACTCAACCCGAGTTTTCCGAGCGCATCACTGATGTTCTGCTGACTCACGTTCTCTCCCCACAATCTAGCCATTTCGCTTTGGGTTTTACCTCCATGCTGTTTAGCAAACGCTCTAAAGCTTTCCCAATCTCTGATCTTATGCCCCGACCCTTTCTGGAAACCGGTTATGGCTTGATAGTCTCCCGTTTCCTCATTTCGTTTCAGCCATAGGTCTAAAGTGTTGCGGCTAATCTTCAACATTCGGCACACCGCCGTTTTTCCTTCTCCGCTTTGCACTGCCTCAATCGCTTTCCTTCGTAAGTCGTAACTGTAGGGAGCCGCCATAGAGATTATTGATTTCTTCTTTATCCCTACTGTAACGTCCTATTTCTTCTTTGTAGGGCTATATCAGCGCACTTGATTAATATAGTTACGCCAACCACCCCACTGAGTAATGTCACGTCTACCTTCACACAAAATAGCTTCTCCCAAAACTCCTAAAACCTCCTCACCATCACAAAGGCAAACTTTCCCAATACACAAACCTGAAGGCTCCTGGAGTAATATTTTACTGAGGCTGTTTATAGGAATTGCCCAAACTTCAACCGCGATCGCATCTCCGCCTGTAGCGACGCGCATCATTGCTGGATAGCGATCGCCAATTGACCAAAGTCTATAGGTAGGTTCTGTTTTAGTTTCTCGTACAAAAGTAGCCCCGACGGATTGGAGATTAATATTAAGTTCCAATCCTCGCATCAATGTTCCATTTACAGCAAGATGTATGGTTTCCATGCTCAGCACATTTACTGTAGACATTATTAATATGAATAACCATTGAGTAAGCAAAAATAGAGTCATTACTCAATTCTCTTGGTATACACTCAATGATGAGATCAGGACTATACCAAATAAATACTGTTAATATCGCTAATTTTTATGTTTGAACAGGTATTTATCAACTCATCAGAATTGCCTCAAGACTTCACAACTGCCCGCCGTCCTCGGAAGGGTGTGATTATTGGTGCAGGTCAAGTTGGCATGGCTTGTGCTTACTCCTTATTAATTCAGCACACCTTAGATGAAATGGTGATTGTTGATATTAACCAGCACAAGTTAGAAGGAGAAGTCATGGACTTAGTTCATGGGCTTCCTTTTGTTGAACCTAGTGTAGTTCGTGCCGGAACTTTGGAAGTTGGGAAAGATGCTGATATCGTCATTATTACGGCTGGTGCAAAGCAGAAACCTGGAGAAAGGCGTTTAGATTTGGTACAACGAAATGTAGAACTTTTTAAAGGCTTAATTCCTGAGATTGTTCAGTTTTGTCCTAAAGCAATTTTGCTAGTTGTGACGAATCCAGTGGACATTATGACGTATGTATCTCTAAAGCTTTCTGGATTACCTAGTGCTAGTGTTATTGGCTCAGGAACCTTATTAGATACCGCTCGTTTTCGCTATCTATTAGCAGAAAAATTACAAATTGACCCTCGCAGTCTGCACGCCTATATTATCGGTGAGCATGGTGATAGCGAAGTTCCTGTCTGGAGCAAGGTGAATGTGTCGGGGATGAGTTTGTATCCGGATGGTTGGCCAGATAGCGAATTAAAAGAGATTGAATTGCCACAACAAATTTTTGACCAAGTTAAGAATGCAGCTTATGAAATCATTCAGCGCAAAGGAGCGACTTGTTACGCCATTGGCTTGGGTGTTACTCAGATTGTGCAAGCAATTTTACACAATCAAAATCGAGTTTTAACAGTCAGTAGCTTAATCAATGAAGTTTATGGAATTAAAGATGTTTGTCTAAGCTTGCCTGCGGTAGTCAATCATCAAGGCGTAACGAGGATTTTAAATCTTTCTTTAACTGCTTCAGAAGAACAGCAACTAAAAAATTCTAGTAGAATTCTTCGCCAAACTCTTGAAAAACTTGGTTTGTAAACTTTGGGATTAAGATTGTATCCAATCTCTCGCTAGCTTAAATAAATTTTCAAAGGCAGAGGCTTCCCCCTGATAGATGTAAATTTCTCACCTCGAAAGCTGGAGAAGGACATCCTTCGGCTTCGCTTAGCATCCGGGGAGAAAAAGCTGATTTTTTCGTTACTTTGATAGTGCTTATTTAACTCTGGGGTGATTTACCCCCGCCTTTACAAAAGTAGCAGGTTAAGCAATTTTTTATAAAAACATCAAATAGAGTATGCACATTTATGAAGATGTTTGAATAAGCCTTTAGTTAGGTGTTAAAGAACTTCTCTAAGTGTATTGTTATACACCACATAGGGTATTGCATTTAGCAATTGAAAAAGTAGCGTCAGGGCATCTACAGTAAGGGTAATTTTTGGGCTTAGCATCTTAAAAACCGAGTGCATTTTATCAATTTTGCCTTGAGATGAAATCTCTGACACAGAGGTTAGGAAGCATCTACCTACTCCTAACTCTTATCTTTATAGGTTCCTCAGCGTCTGGGAAACTTCCAGTCGCTGCCAATGAAATTTCTAATACTGCTTCGGCATCTGCTGACAATTTGCCTGCGGTTAACTCGAATACAACCTCATTATTTGCAGGTCAAGCAGATTTAGAGTTAATTAAAACAGGCGATCGCGCGGCGGCTGAACCGGGAGATACTGTTATTTATCGCCTTGTCCTGAGAAATATTGGTACGGTATCTGCGCCTAATATCGTGATCACGGATACTTTGCCACTGGGACTGCGGTTAATTCCTAATTCTGTTCAAAGTTCCCTGAGTCTGGATACCGCTACAACCCCTGTCCAGTTATCCTCCACAACAACAACTAACCGGACTGTTACATTCACTTTCCCCAGTTTGGCACCCAGACAAACCCTTAATATCGCCTATGCTGCGGTAGTAACACCCGATGCTGTGCGTGGGAACGGCAGAAATCAGGCGCAAGAAGCAAGAAGTAATCTTGCTAGCCATGTGTTGCGGATTCAACCGGGGATTTTGTCCGATTGTGGCACCTTGGTGGGACGGGTTTTTGTAGATAAAAACTTTGATGGTGAACAACAACCCGGAGAACCGGGTGTTCCCAATGCCGTCATTTTTATGGATGATGGCAACCGGATTACAACCGATGCCAATGGGCTATTTTCTTTAGCCAATGTGATTGCAGGCGATCGCACGGGAACTTTGGATTTAACCAGTTTACCAGGCTACAGCTTAGCTCCTAACCTTTACTTTATTGAGCGCAATAGTCAATCGCGCCTTGTCCACTTGGAACCAGGAGGACTAGTCCGCATGAATTTTGCTGTCACACCTGCCCATGGGGAGGGACGATAATGCATCCCTTCAAAAGCAATTTTTCCACAACCCAAATCAGGTTTTTTTCCGGCTTACTGTTCTCGGTTTACTGTTTATTCCCTCAATCTACTCGTGCAGAAGAGAAGCCTGTATCTCCCCTAGTAGGAACCTCAACTAAGGCAACAGATTTACAACCGCTAGAAACTGAATTCAACGCGAATCTTGTTGATTCCCAGGTAACGGACGACGCTAGCCGAGTCAATACACCGCAAAAAGAAGAATTTAGCATCACTCCAAGTCTCCCGTTGCTAGAGACCTCAATCAATGCTGAATTACCCGTCGGAAATCTTCAGTCCCCCCAAAGTAATAGCAGTGAAACGACGATTCCTAGTGTCTCCAATCAAGTACGCATCCTAACTCCTCAAACAGGAGTAACGAGTCAATCTACTACCAATTTAGTCATTCAATATCCAGCAGGCGATCGCGTACAAGTTCGCATTAACAACAAACTGCTTGATCCAAAACTTCCTACTCAGGTAGAAACCGACTCAGTAACTAATCTGGTAACACAAGCTTGGTATAACCTGCCTTTAGAAACGGGTGAAAATACGATCACCGTTCAGTCTGAAAACGGTACCGCAAGCAGTATCCAACTAAACGTTAAAAATTCAACTTCTCAGATAGAAATTACACCGATTGGTAGCCCTCGCGTTCTGGCTGATGGTCGTTCTACGCTGACCCTAACCGGAAAAATAACAGACGAGAAAGGGGAATTAATTCGCCAAGATACCGTCGTCACACTCACCACCAGCGCAGGTAAATTCGTGGGTGCAGACGCAGATACTGATCAGGCAGGATTTCAGGTAAAGGCGATCGCGGGTCAATTTAGCGCCCGGTTGCAATCAAGTTTAGATGCCCAAAAGGTGAGGATTCGCGCGGCTGTAGAAGCCTTAAAACTAGAAAGCATTCCACCTCTAGAAGCGTTCACCCAAGTAGAATTTACCACCAACCTGCGACCCTCTTTAGTGAGTGGAGTTGTTAACTTCCGCATTGGACAAAGAGGAACCAACTTTTGGGGAAGTCGGCGCGACTTTCTCAATCCTGACTTAATCGGGAAAGGTTCCCAAATTGATTTAAATGCGGCAGTTTTCGGGATTGGTAAAGTTGGGGACTGGTTATTTACAGGTGCTTATAACAGCGATCGCCCTCTTAACCAAACCTGTGACAACATCACCCGACTGTTCCGAGATCAACAGTTTTGTGAACAGCAATATCCCGTGTATGGAGATAGTTCCACGGTTGATTATCTCACCCCATCCAAAGATAGCGTTTACTTGCGCTTTGAACGCACCTCCCCCGTTCCGGGTGCTGAACCCGACTACGCCATGTGGGGAGACTACAACACCCAAGAATTTGCTAGGGCTTCTCAACTCTTTACCGCCACAACGCGACAATTGCATGGGTTTAAAGCCAACTATAGCTTGGGCAATCTGCAAATTACAGGTTTGTATAGTCGCGATTTGGAAGGCTTCCAAAGGGATGCGATCGCGCCCAATGGAACCAGTGGTTATTACTTCCTATCCCGGCGTTTATTAGTCCCTGGTAGCGAAAACGTCTTTCTCGAAACCGAAGAAAGTAACCGTCCTGGCACCGTTATTGAACGCAAAGCCCTGTATCGGGGTCCCGACTACGAAATTGACTATGACCGAGGAACTCTGATGTTCCGCCGTCCAATTTTAGCCACAGAAGTCAACTTTTTTGGGCGAGAAGGTGCAACGGAATCTCCCTTATTAGTTAGGCGAATTGTTGCTACCTATCAATACGAAGCTGCTGAGGGAAACGACACCAGCCTTTATGGGGGACGCTTGCAATACAACTTTTCTCATACTTTTAATCGAGAAAGTTGGGCAGGCGCAACCTATTTGCGAGAAGACCAAGGCATCCAAGATTTCGAGTTATACGGGGCAGATTTCCTCATCCCCCTAGGGAAAAATGGGCAGTTAATTGGAGAATATGCTCACTCTAACCACAATTCTCCCTTCCTCGGCTTAGTAAATGGGAATGCTTATCGGTTTGAAGTGGCTGGTAATATTACGCCTGGTATTTTTGGGCGAGGATATTACCGTTCCGTCGAGGAAAACTTTTCTAACAACGCCACCATCAGCTTCACTCCCGGACAAACTCGCTATGGGGCCGCGATCGCCTCTCAACTTACTCCCACCACAACCCTACAAGCCGCCTACGATCACGAAATCAACTTCGGCATTGCCCCCGCTATTCGTACAGACTTCTTTGATTTATTCAATCCCCAACCGGAACCCAAGCCAGGAGAACCCGTTAATAACTCTCTCACCACCATTCGGGCTGGGATTGTGCAAAAAATTGGAGCCTCTGATCTCAGCTTAGAGTATGTAAACCGCTCTCGTGAAGATCGAGTGAGTAGCACCTTTGAAGGTAACGCCAATCAGCTAGTTTCCCGCTTAAACGTCCCCCTCAGCCAAACCTTGGCATTCCGGGCACAGAACGAGTTGAATTTAGGGAAAAGTGACCCTCTCTATCCCAACCGCACTACCTTCGGTTTAGATTGGGCAGTCTATCCAGGAGTTAGCCTGCGACTTGCCCATCAATTCCTAGATGGAGGATTACTCGGCAACCATTCTATTACTAGCCTCGACACCGTTGCAGAACGGCAATTATCCGAAAACACCACCCTGACAGGTCGCTACTCCATTCTCAGTGGCTTTAATAATATGACAGGTCAAGGTGCGATCGGCTTAAATCATCGTTGGGCGATCGCGCCCGGTTTGCGCGTCAACCTAGGTTATGAACATATCTTCGGCGACTTATTCGTTCAGAATGCCGCAGCCCAACCCTTTCCCCAACCTTACGCCCCCGGACAAAGTGCTGCCTCCCTAGGAATTGGTAGCGGTGACGCTTACATCGTAGGTATTGAATATACTGATAACCCCAACTTCCAAGCCAGTGCCCGATTTGAACACCGCACAGGTTCCGGAGGCAATAACACCGTCATTTCTGCGGCGGCGGCGGGGAAAGTTTCCTCTGCCATCACTGCCTTAGTTCGCTATCAACAAGCCAACTTTTCCAATCAGTTATTACAAGGTTTAGGCGATACCGCCACCCTCAAATTAGGACTGGCTTACCGCGATCCTGCTTCTGATAAATTTAACGGTTTGCTGCGCTACGAATATCGGCAAAACCCAGCCACGATTCCCGACACCCTGCTACTCGGCAACGGTACAGGTTCCACCGAACATCTGCTTGCCCTAGAAGGAATTTATGCCCCCGATTGGCGCTGGGAGTTTTATGGCAAATACGCCTTACGCAATAGCACCTCCTACCTAGCCAACAACTTCAGCAACAGCAATACCCTCTTTCTCAGCCAAGTACGCGCCACCTATCGCTTGGGATACCGCACAGATATTGCCGGAGAAGTGCGCTGGATTGGACAACCCTCCATTAATTACAACGAAATCGGCTTAGCCCTCGAAGGGGGTTATTACCTCACCCCCGATCTGCGGTTATACCTGGGCTATAGCTTTGGTAGCGTTGATGATCGGGACTTTAGCGGCTATCGTTCCGGCGGTGGCATTTATGCAGGCATCACCCTCAAAGTCAACGAACTTTTAAACGGATTTGGACGACAAAAAGTCACCCCACGGCAACAACAAGAATCTCAAGTTCAACCCGTCGCCACAACCCCAAAACCCACCCCTTAAAACCATCAGCTTGAACATCAAACCTTCTTTTAGAAAAGTGCTAAAACAACCTAACCCACCCAAACATCAATGGTATAAACATCTGCGTTCATCCGCGTTCATCCCAAAACTTAAACCTCAATCCACCCCACCCTTAAATTCTGCGTTCATCTGCGATCAAAAATCTTTTAACCTCTCTCCCCCAATCCCTTTCCTCACCCTCTCCTTCCTGCTGCTGTTATCACCCCCCCTATCCGCCACCCCTCAACCTAACCTGCAAATCATTGTTAACAGTAACCAAGATGGCACTATACAACCCGATAATGCCCTCACCCTGCGAGAAGCCATTGAAATCATCAACGGCACCCTCCCCCTCGATCGCCTGAGTCCTGCCGAGAAAGCTCAAATCCATCCAGGGCAAGACAATTCCCGAATTGAATTTAACTTACCTGCCACCGCCACCACCATTCGCCTCACCTCCGAACTCCCCCCGCTAGCAACCCCAGGAACGGCTGTCGATGGCACCACCCAACCCGGTTATGATGCCTCCCGATCAGCCACTGCTGAAATTGCCATTCCCATCCCCGTTGTCACGATTACCCCAGAACGCGATCGCACCATCTGGCGTGGATTGACCGTTGTTGCTGATCACATCACCATTCGCGGCTTAAGTATTTACGGATTTAATTCCCCGCCACAAGGTGCAACCCTCCCCACACCGCCTGCGGATATCTTTATTTCCCATCCCTTCCCACCTCCCGATACTCACCAGCAACAACCGCCAGATTCTAACTTTCCCTTTTCTGCTAAAAATCCTCCTCCCCAAGGCGTTTTGATCGATCAAAATTGGTTAGGCATTCCTCCCGATGAAAGCCTACCTTCTCAAACATCCGCCTTTGGTGTTTCTGTTTTTAATAGTTTAGGAACGACCATTCGCCGTAATCGCATTGCTAACCATGAAGGCAGTGCCATTATTACTGCTGTGCGGGCAGAAAACTTACTCGTTACTGAAAATATTATTGTGGGTAATGGAATAGCGGGAATGCCCGATGCCTTGCGTTTAGAAGGCTTGATTAACAACACCCAAATTAACGCCAATTTAATTTGTGGCAATGATGGTTCTGGGGTGTATTTATTTAAACCCCAAGGGCAAGTTCAAATTCAACAGAATCAAATTCTCTTCAATGGTAGACGCTTGCGACGGGCAGCCGTTTACCTCATGGGTAGCGGTCATCAGGTGATAGGAAATCAAATTCGTCATCAAGCAGGACCCGGAGTCGTTGTTTCCTCTTTCCCCCAAAGTCGTCAAAATCAAATTCAAAATAATCAATTTTCTGGATTAGAAGGCTTAAGTATTGACCTCAATACCGGACAAAATTTTGACCCAATTAATTTTCAAATTGGTGATGGCATTAACCCACCGCGTAATTCTCCCAATCGCCGCCAAGACACAGGCAATGCAGCAATTAATGCCCCCCAATTTATCAGTTCTGAATGGTTTATTTTAAATGGCTACGTTAATGTCGAGGGTACGGCTGATCCCGGTTCTGAAGTAGAAATTGATCGCGTTACTGAACCAACTAATACTTATGGCCCTTTAAGCGAAGTCCTCACAACTACCACCACGGATGCACAAGGTAAATTTACGGCGCGTTTGAGTAATTTGCAAGTAGGCGATCGCCTCAGCGCCATTGCAACTCATCCCCAGTACGGTACCTCTGAACCTGCCCTAAATGCTGTAGTACGTGCTGTTGATGGCAGTAATGCAACCCTGGATGCCCCTAAACCCGTCATTCCACGCTGTACCACCACACCCACTCCCCCAGAACCCCCTCCTATCCCAGTCCCTCCCGAACCCTTACGCATCCAAGTTCCTCGCAATATCCACTTTGCCTTAGATAAAGCCAGGATTAGTCAGCCAAGTACGGCGGTTCTTGATAAAGTAGTCGCCGTTTTACGGCAATATCCTGTCATTGTGGTGGAAATTCAAGGTTACACCGACCCGCGTGCCAGTGATGCTTATAACTTAGCTTTGGGCAACCGTCGGGCCTTATCGGTGAGAAATTATCTGCTGCGTCAAGGGATTGCACCCGAACGTTTAACGATTCGCTCTTTTGGCGAAAAGCAACGCATAGCAACAGGAAGCAGTCCTCTAGATTATGCACGCGATCGCCGCGTTGAATTGGTCTTTAAAGATGCCAGAGGAATCGACCTAATCATTGACTCCCAAGAAAACGACCTGCAACTAGAAATACCCAAAGGTAGCAGGTAATTAGGCTTATTTCTAAGTTTTATCCCTTATTCGTACTTGTTCTGTGTATGTTTTCACTGGCGACAATTCTCAAAACCAAAAGCCCTAGCCTCTCAACTCAAAGACTGCAAAACCTGATCGGTTGGCTTCCTAGTAGCATCCTATTCCTCTTAGCGGCTCATAGTTCACCTGTTTTAGCCCAAAAAGTCTTAGTCGATGAGAGCTTTACAAATCCTGCCCTCAACCCTGTTTATGCCCCGAATTGGAAATATAGTACTCGTGACCCTGCCAACTCTGCCTTAGAACCTCCTTGTCTGACAGCTGCTAATGTACAGCCTTCTCCTCCCAGTTCAGGGACGGGGTTTGTTCCTGGTTGTCGTACAGGGGCTACGGGCTTGACAGATGCCCAAGGGGGCGCACTACGACTAACTTCCAGTAAAAACGATCAAGCTAGCTTTATTTTCTACAACCAAGCTATTCCAGCAGGGCAAGGGCTACAAATTATTTTTGATTTCTATGCCTACGGCGGAAAAGAATTTCAAGGTCGTAGAGGGGATGGCATTAGTTTTTTCTTAGTAGATGGAGCTGCCAACCCAAATACAGCCGGGGCTTTTGGTGGCTCTCTCGGCTATGCTCAAAAAACTGCCATTAATGGGATAGAGGGCGGCTATGTTGGAATAGGATTTGATGAGTTTGGCAATTACTCGAATCCCTCGGAAGGTCGTCAGGGAGGACCCGGCATTAGAATCGATGCCGTCGCCCTCAGAGGAAAAGGGGATAATACAACGGGTTATGCCTACTTAAACGGCACTGGCAGTCTTCCCGGCAGTATTGATTCTCTCAATGCTAATGCCAATCGTGCTGGTAGCAAAAGAACCGCCAGAATTACCCTGACTGCTGATAATAAGATTTCCGTTGACATCGACTTTGGTTCCGGATTTCAACCAGTTATTACTCCCTACGATTTAGCAACTCAAGGGACTTTACCGAGTGCAGGATTTAAGTTTGGTTTTGCCTCTTCAACGGGAGCGGCAACGAATATTCATGAAATTCGGAATCTTTTAATTACCACTCTTTCACCTAATCTCAGTATTACAAAAAGTCATACGGGTAATTTCACCGTTGGTCAAAATGGTGAATACACCTTAAAGGTTAAAAATTCTCCTACCGCCAGTTCCACCATTGGCCCGATTACTGTAACCGATACCCTACCACCTGGCCTTAACTTTGTCTCTGGCGGTGGAACGAATTGGAACTGCTCTGCGATCGCCCAAACTGTCACCTGTACTTATACTGGCTCTAAGGTCACGGCGGGTCAAACGCTTCCCGATCTGAAGCTGACTGTATCTGTGACTAACACTGTGGGGACAAAAGTCACGAACTCTGCGACTGTTACAACTCCAGAAGATTCAGATACTACCGACAATACCGCTAGTGATGAAACGGCTATTATTACCTCTTCTCTACTCACGGCTAGTAAGAGTGCAGCCTTAGTAGATGCGAATGGAGATGGAGTGGCTAATCCTGGAGAGGTGATTACCTATACCATCACCCTGAATAGCGTCGGGACAGCCCCATTAACCAACACTGTTTTTACCGATGCCATTCCGGCTAATACGTCCTATGTACCCAATAGCACCACCCTCAATAACATCGTGATCGCGGATGTCGGGGGAAATATGCCTTTTGCCAATGGTGCCTTAGTCAACAGTCCGGGAGAACCCAATGGACAAATCAATCCTGGCAAATCGGCGATCGCCTCATTCCAGGTTAAAATTGCCAATCCGCTCCCTGCCAATGTTACCCAGATTAGCAACCAAGGAACCGTTAAAAGCGATCAAGTCACTCAAAGCGTTGCTACAGATGATTTAACCATACCGGGAACAGCCGACCCAACGATTACCCCCATTGCTCAAGGGGAAGCCAACCTGCTCTTAGTAAAACGAATCACCGCCGTCAAACGTGACAATCAAGTCAGCCTATTTAAAAGTTTCGTCAATGATCCGGCTGAAACGAATGACGATGCCGTGGGATGGAATCAACTCTTACCCGTAGGCGTGCCTCGGCTAGGCCAAGATCAACCCTTAAAGAGTGGTGATGAGGTGGAGTACACAATCTATTTCTTAG
>Ga0164305_10001010_pt1 | contig 11351 bp, 13 predicted proteins | sample Whisoiple_237_MG_FD_110215 | JGI IMG/M metagenome (GOLD analysis project Ga0164305, IMG submission 110215) | Soil microbial communities amended with pyrogenic organic matter from upstate New York, USA - Whitman soil sample_237_MG | ecosystem: Environmental > Terrestrial > Soil > Agricultural... | reverse complement strand
GCATCGCGATCTCCGCACGGGAAGGCGGGGTCTTCGCCTTAAGCATTAGGATAAGGACTTTGTCTTCATCCTCTTGGCCCTTGGCCTTTCGCTTTTCGACCTCGGTGTCGGCAAGCTCGTCCGCATAGACAGTCCAGATCGATCGACCTCGACTGTCCTTGAGCCGCTCTGCTGTCGCGGTTCGCGTTTCGAAAGTTAAGGGCTTGAATTCCGCGCCTCGGAACTTTCCCTGTGTGCTGATCGAAATGACGGCATCGTTATGGGTACAGGTTAGGTTTCCGTCTATCTCGGCTAGGTGAGCACCGCCACCACGCGGCAGCAGATTGTTGTCGCCGGCATTCTTTGTTGGGTGGCAATTGACCAACACTGTGGGCCCGCCCGGCATTTTGGTCAGTTTCCGCAGCCGGCGAGCGTATGTACCAACTTCAGTGTTATCGTTTTCATTGATGCCTTCAAAGCACGCGGCGCTCGTATCGACAATAATCAGTGTGGCTGGGCCTGAGTCCTCGATTTCCTTTCTAATGAAGTTTCCGACTGTTTTTAAGGAGACCACGCCATCGACGAAGTGCACGTCAATCGTTTTAACATCAAAGTCGAAAAGCTCCGCCATAGCGATCCACCGCTGGCGCACGTCATCTAAGTTTTCGCCGGCAAAAACGATGACGCGCCCAGCTTGCACTTCGCGCGCCCCGAGAGCTCTTCCCTTGGCGACACAATAGGCGATGAACAACGCGATGGCAGTTTTGCCGCTGCCCGTTTGTCCGGTTAGCGCGTAGATGAACTGGCGCTGCAAAAAACCGTCAATGAGATAATCGGGCGGCGTAAAGCCTTCAACGAATTCCTCGCTGGTCACGGCATTGGAGACTGCGGGTCTGATCAAGGCGCAGAATCCGGCTTTGCGCCGGTCTCCAATCTGCGGCCCCGATTTCGGCGGGCAAAGTCCCGGAAATACGGGCAGTTTTCCGCACACGGCGAAAGTCTCCGGACTCGCAGAATGCGTGGCTGACACCACAGTCGCGGCGAACCAGTCTCCATGCGGTAATTCCCTGCAGGTAGGGAATTTTGCAGGGAATTCGCGAGTCTTCAGCACAATGCGGAGCCCATTAGCCCGAGATTGTCTCGATTTTGCAGCTACTTAGCGAACGAATTCCCTAGCGAGGTAGCAGGGAAAATTCTCGATCGTTCAAGGATATTTTGGGCCCCTAAGGAAGGTGAACCCCCTTCCCGGGGGGCCGTAGAAATGTCCTTAAAGACGATCAACCGACTCTGGTCGTCGCGATCGATCAATATCGCAGCTATTCGTTCCCTTGCACTGTGCGTGGGACTCAGAACACGCAAAACCGGGTGATTGACGAACTGCCAAAATTGTGAACCAACCCGAATCCTTAGCTCAATTAGTCCCGTAACTCCTAACCTGCCGCGGAATTTCGCGCAGCTGAAATCTCCAGGCGAACCGGAAGCATTTGCTGAGCGTGTCGGACCGAGCTCTGGCAGGACGATCCCTGCGTAGGCTCCTTGGTGCTGTGGCGAAGCATAGTGGATTATTGTCGATTCTTGCATCGACCGGGCGTCCCGGACTCCCGCTCCCCTGCGCTAGCATTAGCGCTGAAGATGACGTTCGATCAGCTCGGACTATTGTTTGACAATGCGATTTGCCACCCCGAACACGGTTAGGCACAGGGGGATCACAGCTGTCGCGACTAAGACGATTAGAATGGTCTCGACGACCAACGCGATTTTTATGGCTATCCGCCGGAGAGTCATTGTCGTCATCTTCGGTTTATAGCGCGACCGTTCAGTCGCAACCAGCCCCGGCAGGTAGCAGTATAGTCAAGCTGGCGCCTCTGCTCGAAACGTGACGTTCGATAGAGAGCACGCTTCGCGCTGCAACGCGCGTTATTGCTCAGCTTATAAGCTCGGCTGACTGCGTTTCGTCGCTACCACACCCGAAGCATAGGCCTCGAGGCGTCCCCATCAGCTTGTGCCAGAGATCCACGGGGCATCATTCGGATGCTGGACCGGCATTTTAGCCTCGAGGATGGCGCTCGCCCGCAGCACAAGGTCTTCGCGAAAATACGTGGCTGCCAGTTGGACAGCCTGCGGCAACCCCGCTTGATCTAAACCCCAAGGACAGGAGGCTGCCGGCAACTTCGCTGCGTTGAAGACCCAAGTGTATGGTGTCCAATCGTACCATTCGGGATAGGTCGCGGCGTCGGGCGTGTTGATCCCATGACCGGCGACGAAGGGCGCGATGGGCACACAGGGCGTCAATAGCAGATCGTACTCGTTGAAGAACGCGATAAACGCCTGCATCAGCCGTACTCGCTCGAGTTCTGCTTGCCGCTCGACAGCCGCAGAAACCATCATTCCGCGGCGGACCGTCTCGATCAACCCGGGATCGAGCAAAGCCATATGCTCTGCAGTCATGCTGGCGACAACACCCGCGAACGCCGCCTCGCAGACCGTCACGTAAGGGCGACGGATATTCCAGATCGGGGGATCGGCGCGCTCGACGCGGGCGCCGGCGTCGTCAAGCGCACGAGCGGCTTCGTCCAGCGGGCCCAGCCGTGCGGGATCGCTTTCGGCGTATCCGCCGGTCGCAGAAACCGCAACGCGCAGTCCGGCGACGCCCCTCGAGAGCGCGGCGACGAAATCAGGAACCATTAGAGCGGCGCTGAGCGGATCGCTCCGCTCTGGGCGACACATCACCGAGAGGGTCAGTGCCGCGTCAGCAACGCTGCGCGTTAACGGTCCGATCGCGCTGATATCTGGACTTTCCCCAATGCCAGGTACGCGCCCTGTGGTAGGTTTGATACCGTAGATTCCGGTGAATGCAGCGGGAATGCGAATAGACCCGCCCCCATCACTCCCTGTGGCGATCGGTCCGCAGCCGCTTGCTACCGCAACCGCGGACCCCCGGATGAGCCTCCGGGAGTCAAAGTCGGGTTCCATGGATTGCGCGTGACGCTGGAAAGCGGGCTGTCGGTAACCGCTTTCCAGGCGAGATCGGGCATGGTCGTGCGAGCGTAGAAAAGCGCGCCGGCTTCGCGCAAACGTGCCACGTGCGGGGCATCTTCGGCAGCTGGCGGCAAATGCTCCAAAGCACGGCTACCGGCGGTACGAGGCTCACCCGCGATTGCCTGATTGTCTTTGATTGCGACGGGCACGCCATCCAGAGGCGAGAGCGGGTTTCCTTCGGCCCAGCGACGCTCACTGGCGCGCGCGATTTCTCTCGCCTGCTCAGGGTCGATCATACGGAACGGGTTTAATCGAGACTGCACAATATTGGCGCGCTCGACTGTTGCTTCCAGCCATTCAACAGGTGAGAGGGAACCGTCACCAAACTGTTCGGCAAGTTTGGTTGCGCTCAGGAAAGCGTTTTCGATCAAGCAACCCTCCCATACGTCGCGCGTGGTCAGTCGGTCTTCGAGGGCAGCGGGTCACCGTAGGATCGGCCCAGCGAGTCCTCAGCGCGTTTTGGAGGCACTTAACACGCCAAGCCCGGCGTGGCGAAGGCGGACCGTTCGGCTGCCATCGACAGCCCCTGTTAGCAGGATGGTTACGGCCGGGCCTCTAAACACCCGCCGCCTCGATCCGCATTCGAGCTACATGGATTCCAAGAGCCCAGCCCGCCCGCGGTCGAAACGCCCCAGTATAGCTGCCGCATCCGCGCGATGATTGCCGGGCGGCCGATCCGAGCCGCGCGTGCCCCTCTCCGCCGTAATCGAGGCGAAGCCCGGCGACGTCGTGCTGGATCCGTTTTTCGGCACCGGGACGACGGGCGCGGAACCCAGGCCATCACGTGCTCTTGACGGCAAGGTCGATAGCTTCCTTCCGCCCCTGCTCCGGAAGCTGGTCAATCGGGCTAGCAGCTCATCAAGCAGCATTACTGGCAGCTTTGGTCATAAGGAATGCCAGTCGGCGTGCGGCTTCTAGGTCGGACATATTATCGACCTTCAAGGGCTTCTCGGTAGCGCCTGCGAGTGTCGTGTTATGAAGTCGAGCATGGACGTAGGGTGCTGCGGCCTTTGCAGCGTCGAGACGTACTGTCTTGTCTTCCTGTTCATTGCGAATGATGCCGAGCATATAGTCGAGCGGAGTGATGCCTTGAGCGGCGAGGATCGCCTCGCGCTTGATCTTATCGACGCCGCCCTTTTGGCGGCCGCAGGGTTTTCGGGAGCCCTTTAGGGCGAGGCATCGTATCTAAGCCAATCTATTCGAAACGCTGCTTAGTATGTGAGCGGGAAAATCGCTTCGTCAACGTCACATATGCAGCGAACAGCTACGAACGTGCGCGGACGGTTGAAGCAATTCGTGAGCATCGCAGCTATGAGACACGCCCGAATGCACTAACGGCGGGACTTACCGTCTGTCCCAAAAGTCAAATGTGCCAAAAGTGCCATTGCGCCCACGTGCCTACCCTATCGGGTCGCCGCGACTGTCCCTTCGCATTTCCATTGGAAACGCCACGCCAATGTCGTTAACGGGTCGATGTCCTCATAGGAAAAATCCCTTTTCCCTGGCCTCCATGGGGGTGGACTTCGCCCGGTTCCTGAGCCGGCTCGTACTCGTCAGCAAGCCGCCGAAACGAATCACCGAGTTCGAATAGAACTCTTGCGCATTGACAGTATTGGTTGCGTGCTGTCGGATCATCTCGTATTGTCCGCTGCTCTCTGGGCTATCCGATGAAGCGCTCTAGCGGCTTAGGTCTCATCGCCATACTGGCTGCGCTAGTCGCCTACGTTGCGTCCTTGAGCTTTCTAAGCTCGTAGCAACGAGCGCTCTTCCTGCCCAGATGCGGACGCAAAAATGAGATGACTAAGGAACAGTGTCGTTCTGGTTGTGCTGTCCTGGGGGACAACTAAGCTCCCACTCCTCTCGCTAGATGCGTAGGAGCACAGTGCTGCAACGCTTCGTGGAACACCTCATCGGGATGCCGAGCGCCAGAGGTCCGTCAACCAAAATGTCCGTCAAGTTCGTGGCTCATCAGCTCGCCGGTCTCAACAGCTGACCTTGCAACTCAGTGAGCAATGCCTCAGCCTCTTTGAGATCCCGCGTCCCGAACCCCTCGGTAAAGCGACCATAGACGGGTGAAAGCACGTCGAGCGCCTCCGCGTGCTTGCCTTGTTTCATCCATAGCCTTGCCAAGTCGGTTGCCGCGCGAAGCTCGAGCGATCGGGCTTGTTGGCCGCGGGCTGTTAGCAGAGCTTGGTCAAACAAGGACACCGCCTCGGCATCCGGCGCGCCGCGCAAGAGCAGCGTGCGTGCCTTCAGGCGATACAGTTCGGCTTCCAAAAACCGTTCGCTGTTGTGGGTGACGATCGCGAGCCCCTGCTCGATCGTCTCCAGGGCTGCCTCAAGTTCATTGCGGAGCAGCAAGAGCGGACATAGCAGCACGAATTGCGCCGTCAGGCCGAGCTGATAACTAGCGCGCTGATATTCTTCCAGCGCAGCCTTCACATCATTGAGGTGGTTGCTGCTTGATTCGTCCCGAGCCGCGGCGCAGATGTCTCGGACCGCACGCGAGAGTCCGAGCCACTGCCGGAATCCGTGTTGCTCCGAAATGGCGAGACAGCGCTCCGCGTAAGAATGAGCAATCGTCGGCTCCCCGCGTATCGCGTGCAGAACGGATGCATAGTACCAGGCGTAAGCGTGCGTATGCGCATGCTGGACCACGTCGGCGCGCTCAAGCGCGGCGCCCATTCGCGAAAGCGCCTCGTCGACTTGGCCGAGAATGCAAAATACCCACGCCGAGAGCGCCAGCACGGCCACGCCGGCGTCCTGGCCCGCGGCTCGGGCGGCCAATCTATCAGCCTCCTCGCTCATGCCGAACATCTCGGCGGCGCGTTCGAGCTCGTCCCGGGCCTCGATGAGGCGTCCCATGAACATGAGAATCATTGCCCGCCCACGGATCACATTAAGTAATGCCCCCCGGTTGCCAGGAGCTTCGGCAGCGGCCGACATGCCACTGACGACTTCGAGCGCCTGCGGCAGCTCGCCTCGCACGACGCCCGCCGTCGCAAGCCAAAACATTACCTGAAGGTACACGGGCGGTTCTCCGAGCCGCTCGCACAGCTCGCGGGCGCGGGCGAACGTCGCAACGCTCGTGTCCGCGGCGGGGCCCTGAGTGGCGATCAAACACGGTCCCAAAATCAGCTGGAGATCAAGTTCGGAGCTGTCCTTTTCCTTGCCGGGCAGCAATTGGGCTGTCAGCTCAATGCCTCGCCGCAGGTGTGCTATGGCTTCGAGGTTGGCGGAGCGGAGGGCCGCATTCTTACCGGCCTGCTGCCAGTATGCGATCGCTTTATCGATCAGACCGGCTTCCGTGAGATGCCGCGCCAGGGTTTCGGGCTGGGTATCCGCAATTTCGGGGAACTGTTGCTCGAGCGCGTTTGCGATGGCGGCGTGCAGATGCGCGCGTCGGCTTTTAAGAAGGCTGGCATAGGCAGCGTCCCGTACCAGTGCGTGCTTGAAGGTGTAAACCGCGTGCGGAGTTTCGCCCCGGCGGAAAATCAATTCCGAGCGGACTAGTTGGCCGAGTGCCTCGTCCAGTTTGTCTTGCGGCAAGCCGACCACTGCACGCAACAATTCGTAATGAAATTCGCGACCCGCTACAGCGCCAATCTGTGCCACCTCCCGCACCGGGGCCAAGCGATCGATACGTGCCATTAGCGACGCGTGCAGTGTGGTCGGGATCGCCAAGGGCGGCAGCGGACGGTCGAGAGCATAATGACCATCGCGTTCTTGCAAGAGCGCGCTTTCCAGCACCGTCTTAGTCAGTTCCTCAATGAACAAAGGCACACCATCAGTACGAGCGAGGATCTCGTCCATCACCTCTCTCGGCAGGCTCTTGCCGCCTGTCACACGGTCGACCAATGCCGCACCGTCGCTACGGCCGAGGCGCGCGAGCGTAATGGTCGTCATGTGCGGATAACTCGGCCAAGGCGGCGTAAATTCCGGCCGGGCGGTGACGAGCAGCAGCACACGAATTTGCGGCGCATGCTCTCCTATGGCGGCGAGCAGCTCCAGTGAGGATGGGTCGACCCAGTGAATATCTTCGAAAATTATGTAAACCGGCAGCCGTGCCGTCAATCCATCGAGCTGAGCCAGTAGGGCTTCGAACGTCTTCTCTTTGCGCTTCTGCGGGCTAAGCTCCCGTACTAGGTGCTGATCGTTGGCCGGCAGCGCAACGAGGTCGGCCAGAACCGCCGCGTGTTCCGAATGCGCCCTGGATTGCGCAACCAGAGCGTTGAGTTTTTCCAACTTATGCGCCGGCGAGTCGCCGCGCTCGAACCCAGCGGCACGTTCGAGTTGTTTGACGAACGGAAAGAAGGCGCTGTTGGTGTGATGCGCCGAGCAGGAATAACGTAACGTGAGATGCGGTTCATGGAGCCGCTCGCTAAGCGCGAGCGCAATGTGCGACTTGCCTATACCCGGCTCCCCGGTAAGCACCACCACCTGCCCTTGGCCCTGTGTGGCATGTCGCCACCGGCGCAAGAGCAGCTCTGTCTCATCGTCACGCCCGAATAGCGGCGGCAGCTTGCTCTTGTGCATTGCCTCGAAGCGGCTCTCCACTCCGCTCGGCCCGAGCACCTGCCAAACCAATATGGGCTCTGCCCAGCCCTTAAGCGCCACAGGTCCGAGAGCGCGATAATTGAAGTGCCCGCCGGTGAGCCGGCGCGTCGTCGGGCAGATCAAGACTGTGCCCGGCTCCGCCAGCGTTTGCAGGCGCGCGGCGAGATTCGGCGTCTCACCGACAGCGGCTTGCTCCGTCGGAATCTTATGAATCAGAAGCTCGCTGACGATCACGGTGCCAGTCGCAATTCCGATGCGAACCTGCAGCGCAGCGCCGACCTTTGTCTGAAGGTTCGCTACCGCATCGCCGAGAATGAGAGCGGCGCGTACCGCCTGTTCGGCGGCGTCTTCTTGCGCACGCGGATAGCCGAAATATGCAAGAACGCCATCTCCCGTGTATTGGGCGATCATGCCCCGGTGCCGACTGATGACCTCGTTGATCCATGCATGGTAGGACGCGATCACTCGCCACATGTCTTCCGGGTCCAATCGGGCGGAAAGGGCGGTTGAGCCTACCAAATCGCAGAACATCACGGTTAACTGGCGTCGCTCAGCCTCATCCCGCAACAGCGCTCCCGTCACTGCATTGGCTGGGGCGAGAGCGGCGATATCGAGCTCCGCGATCGCGCGCAGAATCTTGCGGCGATGCCCCAGCAGGACACCGAGGTCTTTGAGGTCCTGCTCCGTCAGGTCCCGCACGACCGAAAGGTCAATGGCGTTCTCGGCGAAGCGCTGGCTATACTCCCCGAGTCCGAGCGACGTCAGCCACTCGGCAATGCCTTTTATAGCGGACTCACTGGGCGAAATACTATTCATGCAGGAGGTTTCCCGACAGTGATCTCTCCCGGTCGGTCTACACATATTCCAATTTATTCGTGGCCTATGTCAAACGCAATGGGACACCTCTAGGCTTGTCCCGCTGGGACAACTTGGCTCTTGCTGGTGGGCGAGGGTAGCGACATGCGCGCGGGCGAGTTCGCGAAGACTCATTCCTCGCCCCCATTAAGCTTGCGGCTAACTGTCGATTTTGAGACGCCAAGCCGGTCAGCGATATCGCGAATAGAAAGGCTCTGCTTCTGCAACGCCCTCATCGTTTCTTCGTCGGAATCGCGCTGAATGTTGCAAGTGTGCCAGCGACCTTCGATTAGCCGGGCTTCAAAAGGTTGCGCCTCGGGACCATAGAAGCCCCGATGCTTCGTGAAATAGACCTCGAAGCGGGCGCCCTGGTTGGCGTCATAGTCGGGGGCAGCCGCAGAGATATGATACTGTCTAGCACGTTTCTTTTTGCGACGTGCCGCGCTGAGCTCCGCTTTTACCGGCATGATGGCTCAACAGCACTGATTTTCCGGCGGCACGCTGCCGAAGGCCGCCAAGCAAAGTTATGGAGGAGGAGGACGATGAGGAGCAGAGACTCGGGTTTGCGCGTTGATGAGCGCGCCCACGTTCCCCTTCTTGCGCGCCGGACCAAAAGAGATATACGCCTGCGCACACCTAATTGCGTCGGCATCGTCTGATTTTGCCTCGACAGTTGATCTCCTCCGCGAATTTCCCGGTAATCCCTGGGATCGAATTTCCGCTCAGGTAAATGAGACGGCGAATAGCAAATCGATGCCCAAACTTCCGGCTGAGCGAAACATAACGGATCAGGATATTGAAAATTATACCTCCATGATTTTTGACGAAAAGGAACTCCCGAGAAGAGATGGCGGCGTTCAGGACGGCATGGGAAGGAAGTATTGAGTTTCAGAGGTCGCTCGGCAATTTGAAACTGGCGAAAACAGCTATGACGGCGGACGAGGTAATTGAGGCTATGGACATACTTCTTCGGTCCTTGTGACTAGTTGAGTTTGGGTTATGGGTGTATACCGAGAGCCTCCTCCAGTTGGGCGAATCTCGTGCGAGCAAATGGGAATTTGCCTAAGTCAAAAACAGACAAAGGCCTTGAGCTTTAGATTAGAATAGACGATCACGAACCACGGTTCAGCCAACTGCCTTGCTCGGTTATCACACCCCGAATTCCGCCTCTCGGCTCTGGCACATATGATCAATCGTCTGCCCGGCAGTTTCGCCGCTGTTGATAACGATATTGAGGCCGCTCACCAAAGCGTACTATGAACTTGCAGCACGTAAGTAGGAACTTGAGTGAATTCTAAGAGAGACGCCGGTGCGGATTCAATGACCGCAGACGATGCCGGCTAGTCGTCGCCAGCCCACGCGGCGCCTGCCTGAACACGTGCGCGGTCTATCGGCGCTCGGGCGGGCTTAGCCATCTAAATGGCGGACAGTCTCAGAAGGGGCCGAAGCTACCGTTCTGATCAACCGCGCCAGCGGCCAATGAGAGGCTAACAAAAGCCCCGCCGGTTTCCCGGCGGGGGAAGTTGGGTAGAGGGGACCTGCGTCGGGAAGCGGGCCGCCCCTGCCCACGCCTCAAATCAGTTTGCTCGTTAAAACCTGCGGAGCAGTCACGAGCGAGGCATTCGCAGCGACGGTGCTGGCGAGCCCCAATGCAAAGGCTATTGCGAAGACCACGTTAACTGTTTTCATGGCATGGCTTCGCGTTCAGAGGCTCCTTCTCACTTCGCGACCGATTCCAAAAATGCGACGATCTTCGCGCGCTCGTCGGCCGAGGCAACGCCGGCGAACGGCTTCATGTTGTTGCCTGGCACGACCTGATCAGGGTTGGCGATAAACCGCTCCATATTGTTCTTGTCCCAGACAAGGTCGGCGTTTTTCATGGAGTCCGAATAGTTGCTGTAATTCGGCAGCGATCCAGCTTTCCTGCCGATCACGCCACGAAGGCTAGGCCCGAGCCGATTGTCGCCTTCTTTTGTTGTGTGGCAGCTGCGGCATACTTGGTTGAACGCGACCTGACCGGCATTTGTTTCCTGCGCCAGTGCCGGGAAGCACAGCAAGATGAATCCGGTTGCCGTGGATAGGATTGCAATCGCCGAACTCATTTAGAATGCTCCTCGACAGACTCGGAAGGTCAATACGCTTCCTTCTCACAGCGACTTCCCGCTTCGACCTCTCAGAGTTCGACCGGAAGGCCGCCCTTAGCCAACGTCGGTCTCGGACTCGCTGCGTCGAGATAACGGGCGATGTGCGCGTCGATACCTCGGCGCATGCGAGCCAGCGCAGCGCATCAGTATTCGGCCGGGAGATAACCGGTGACCTCAAGGCCGATGCAGATTTCGACGAGAGTCGGAGTAGTCCAGGACATGATTCAGTTCTCCTTGCAATTGTGAATGACGCTCCGGGGTCTATCTCCCACGTCACTCATCGCTCAGCTGCCAGGTAGCCCGAACACGGTCAGCGTACCACCGACCGCGCTATAGCTTGCCAGGCCAGAATAGCCCCCCACGGCACCAAGCCCAGCCGTGTCAACAGCTTTAGACTTGTCCGATGCGTGCCCTTGGTCGACCGCGGCATGCCATTCGGCAGCTGCATCAGGAGCTAGCAAACCGGCCGCGAGCCCGACCCCGGCCCAGCCGCCGATGCCGGAGAGAACGGCGACGTATTGCTTACCGCCGTGCTCATAAGTTATCACATTGCCGATGATGCCGGACGGGGTCTTGAACTTGTAGAGTTCCTTGCCCGTCTTGGCATCCACCGCTTTGAGATAGCCTTCAAGCGTTCCATAGAACACTACATTGCCGGCGGTGGCGAGCGCGCCCGACCAGACCGAGAACTGCTCTTTATCTGACCAGACGATCTTGCCGGTCTTGGCGTCCCAGGCGATGAAGTTGCCCATGTTGTGCTCGCCGGCGGGGAAACAT
>Ga0164305_10001009_pt1 | contig 11352 bp, 11 predicted proteins | sample Whisoiple_237_MG_FD_110215 | JGI IMG/M metagenome (GOLD analysis project Ga0164305, IMG submission 110215) | Soil microbial communities amended with pyrogenic organic matter from upstate New York, USA - Whitman soil sample_237_MG | ecosystem: Environmental > Terrestrial > Soil > Agricultural... | reverse complement strand
TGGCCGTCGAGGAAACCGCCCGGCGCGCCGTGGACGCGGTGCGGGCCGGCGGCGGCCCGCACTTCCTCGAACTGCGCACCTACCGCTTCCGCGCGCACTCGATGTTCGATCCGGAGCGGTACCGGGACAAGGCCGAGGTCGCCCGCTGGCTCGAACGGAACCCGATCACGCTGCTGCGTACATCGCTGGCGGACGCTGGCCAGCTCACGGACGCGGACTGGCAGCAGCTGCAGGCCGATGCCGAGGCCGAGGTCGCCGCCGGCGTGGGGTTCGCGGAGGCCGGCACGCCCGAGCCGCTCGAGGACCTCACCCGCTTCGTGTACAGCGAACCCGGCGCCCGGGAGGAGGGGCGGGGGTCATGAAATCCAGCTACCGGGAGGCGCTCCGGGCCGGAATCCGCGACGCCCTGCAACGCGACGACCGGGTCTTCCTGATGGGCGAGGACGTGGGCGCCTACGGCGGTTCCTTCGCCGTGAGCCTGGGCCTGCTGGAGGAGTTCGGGCCGGAACGGATCCGCGACACCCCGCTCTCCGAATCCGGGTTCGTCGGTGCCGGCATCGGCGCCGCGCTCGGCGGGATGCGCCCCATCGTGGAGGTCATGACCGTCAACTTCAGCCTCCTGGCCCTGGACCAGATCGTGAACAACGCCGCGTCCCTGCTGCACATGTCCGGCGGCCAGTTCAACGTGCCGCTGGTGATCCGGATGACCACCGGAGCCGGCCGCCAGCTCGGGGCCCAGCACTCGCACAGCCTGGAGGGCTGGTACGCGCACATCCCCGGGCTGCGGATCCTCACCCCCGCCACCCTCGAGGACGCGCGCGGGATGCTGTGGACCGCGCTGCAGGACCCGGACCCGGTGCTGATCTTCGAACACGGCTCGCTCTACAACGTCCCCGGTGAACTCGCCGACGACGCCGGCGCGGTGGACATCACCAGCGCCGCCATCCGGCGCCCCGGGGCCGACGTCTCCCTCATCACCTACGGCGGGACCCTCCCCCTCACGCTTGAGGCGGCCGGGCAGCTCGCGGCCGAGGGCATCGACGCCGAGGTGCTGGATCTGCGCACGCTCCGGCCGCTCGACGACGACGCCATCCTCGCCTCGGTGGCCAGGACGCACCGCGCGGTGGTGGTGGATGAGGGCTGGCGCAGCGGCAGCATCTCCGCCGAAATCAGCGCCCGGATCAGCGAACACGCCTTCTTCGAGCTGGACGCGCCCGTCGGCCGGGTCTGCAGCGCCGAGGTGCCGATCCCCTACTCCAAGCACCTCGAACTGGCCGCCCTGCCTTCCGTGGAGCGGGTCGTCGCGGCGGCGCGGGAGGCGGTCGGGGCGCGTGGCTGATTTCCTGATGCCCTCGCTCGGGGCCGACATGGAGCACGGCAAAATCGTCGAGTGGCTGGTCAAGCCGGGCGACTACGTCCGCCGCGGGGACCTCGTGGCCGTGGTGGACACCGACAAGACCGTGATGGACGTCGAATCCTTCCAGGAAGGTGTGGTCGCCGACCTGCTCGTGGAGATTGGCGAGACGGTGCCGGTGGGGACTCCGCTGGCGCGGATCACGCAGACCCCGGCCGAGGTCGGGCCCCCCAGCCCCGGGCCGCCGCCCCGCCCGCCTTCCGCGCAGGCTCCCCCGGCCGCGCAGGCCACCACGGTCCAGGGGGCTCCCCCGGCCGGGCAGACCACCACGGTCCAGGCGGCTCCCCCGATCGCGCCGCCGGCCCGGCACCTGGCGCACCGGCTCGGCGTCGACACCGGACGGATCCACGGCACCGGCAAGGGCGGCGCCATCACCCGCGCCGACGTGGAACATGCAGTGGCCGCCCGGCCCCCGCGAGCCGGGCGGGTGCGCTCCTCGCCGCGCGCCCGGCGGCTCGCCGCCGAACTCGGCGTCGAGCTCTCCTCCGTTCCCGGCACCGGACCGGAGGGTGCCGTGACCGTGGAGGATGTGCAACGCGCCGCTGCGCACCCGGTCGGGGAAAGCGTCCCTGAGGGTGCTCCCGCGCCGGAAGCCGCAGCCCTCGCAGCAACCGAAGCACCCCGTGCCGAACCGCCGGCCGAACCGCCGGCCCCGGAGGCACCGGCGGAGGAGCAGCCCTCAGCGGCCCGCGAGCGCGTGGCGACGCTGCGCCGGGCCATCGGGGCGCTGATGTCCCGTTCCAAGCAGACCATCCCGCACTATTACCTCAGCACCACCCTGGACCTGCGCGCCGCCGTCGGCTGGATGCAGTCCGTCAACGCCCAGCGCCCGGTGGCCTCCAGGCTCGTCCCGTCCGCCCTGCTGCTCAAGGCGGCGGCGCTCGCGGCCAAGGACGTCCCTGAGGTCAACGGCTTTTACCTGGACGGCGCGTACCGGCCCAGCGCCGCGGTGCATCTGGGCGTCGCGGTGGCCCTGCGCCAGGGCGGGCTGGTGGCACCGGCGATCCACGACGCCGACACCCTGCCCCTCGATGTGCTGATGGAACAGCTGCGCGACCTGGTCAGCCGCGCGCGCGCCGGGCGGCTGCAGCGCGCGGAGATGGCGGACCCGACCATCACGGTAACCAACCTCGGGGACCTCGGCGTGGACAGCGTTTACGGCGTCATCTATCCGCCGCAGGTGGCCATGGTGGGCTTCGGCCGCGTCCTGGAACAGCCTTGGGCGGAGCACGGAATGCTGGGCGTCCGGGCCGCCGCAATCGCCACCCTGTCCGCCGACCACCGGGTCAGCGACGGGCTGCGCGGCGGCCGCTTCCTGGCCCGGATCGACGAGTTGCTGCAAAAACCCGACGAACTGTGAAAACGGAGACACCATGAACGAACAGGATGCCCGGGCCGCGGTGCGTGCCGCGCTCGGGAAGGTCGCACCCGACGTGGAGCTGGACGACGTCGGCGGCGACGCCCGGTTTCGCCAGGACCTCGACCTCGACTCGCTCGACTTCCTGCGGCTGGTGGAAACCATCGACACGGCCACCGGCGTCGACATCCCGGAGCGGGACTACCCCGCCGTCGCCACCGTCGACGGCCTGGTCAGCTACCTCGCCGCGCACGGCTGAGGCGCATCCGCTGCTCCACAACTGCCGTTTTGGGGGTCCATAAGGGCCGTTTCGGAGCAATCGACGGGGCCGGGAAGCTACGGCTGGGGCTGCGGCGCGGCCCCGATGCGCCGCGCGAACGCCGGGGCGTGTTCGGGTCGCGGCCCGAAGCCGATGAGCCGCGGCATGATTTTGCGGACCGCGGGAACGCGCCGGGCCACAAAGAGGGCCGCGGCCGGAACCTTTGTCCGTTTCCCGGCCATGATGGGGCCGAAGACGGCCCGGTGCATGAGCCGCTGCGCGGTCTGCACGACGACGGTGGGCGGCCGCCGCCGTCGTTCGACGCGTCGTAGGTCTGCTGTGCTGACCCGGCCCCGGAGGAGTGCGGGCGCCAGCAGTTCCGCCGCCGCCACGGCGTCCTGGACGGCGAGGTTGATCCCGACGCCGCCGGCCGGGGACATCGCGTGCGCGGCGTCGCCGATGCAGAGCAGGCCGTTGATGTGCCACGACTGCAGCCGGTCCAGGCGCACGTCGAGCCAGTGCAGGTCATCCAGGGAACGGATGGCGTCAACGCGGTCGGCGAGGTCGGGGCGGAGCGCCGCGATCCGGCGCCGGAAGCCCTCGACGCCCTCCGCGCGGATCCGGACGTCGGTGCCCTTCGGCGCGAGGTAGCCCATCTGGTAGTAGTCGGTGCGGGTCAGGCCTACCAGGGCCTCGCCGGGGCCGAACGCGGGAACCAGCCCGGCCACCTCGCCGGCTTCGTTGGGATGCCGGGGCAGGCGGAACCACCAGGTGTCGAAGGGCACCGGGAACTCCTTCGGCGCCAGCCCGGCGGCGGCACGCAGCACGGAATGGCGTCCGTCCGTGGCGACCACCAGATCGGCCCGGAGTTCGTCCTGGGTGCCCTCGGGGGTGCGGAACCGGACGCCGCGGACACGGCCCCCGTCGCGGACCAGCCCGGTGGCCGAGTGGCTCATGAGCAAGGTAAATCCCGGTTCCTCGGCAGCGGCGCGGGCCAGGAAGTTCAGAAAGTCCCATTGCGGCATCATGGCGATGTAGTTGTACGGCGGCGGCAGCGCGTCAAAGTCCCCCATGGTCACCGGGGGGCCGCCCGGAACCGGGAACACGACACTTTTCAGTCGGCTCTGGGGCAGCTGGCGGAACTCCTGGCCGAGGCCGAGTTCGTCGATCAGCCGGACCGTGGAGGGGTGCACGGTGTCGCCGCGGAAATCGCGCAGGAAGTCGGCATGTTTCTCCAGGACCGTCACCTGCACGCCGGCCCGGGCCAGCAGCAGGCCGAGCATCATGCCGGCCGGGCCGCCGCCCACCACCGCGCATCCCGTCTTCTCCATGGCCATACGCTACGCCTCGAGGAGGCAGGAACGGGAGGGTATTTCGCACCGCCCCGCCCACAATCCGCGGCGCCGGAACGGCGGATGCGGTTGAGCCCGATTGACACTGCTGGCTAGGCTGTGAGGCATGCGTGAACTCCAGGCGAAGATCATTGAAGAAATGGGCGTGCAGCCCCGGATCGACCCGGCCGGGGAGGTGCGCAAACGCGTCACGTTCCTCAAGGAATACCTCAAGGCCAGCCACACCAAGGGCTTCGTCCTCGGCATCTCCGGCGGACTGGATTCCTCCCTCGCCGGCCGGCTGGCCCAGCTGGCGGTCGAGGAGCTCGACGCCGAGGGGGTGGAGGCCAACTTCGTGGCCGTGCGCCTTCCCTACGGCGTGCAGCACGACGAGGAGGACGCGCAGGCGGCCCTGGACTTCGTGCGGGCCAAGACGGAATGGACCTTCAACATCTCCGCGGCGGTGGACGGCTTCGAGGATGAGTTCGAGAAGACCGTGGGAAACGGCATCTCCGACTTCCACAAAGGCAACACGAAGGCCCGCACCCGCATGATCGCCCAGTATGCGCTGGCCGGCGAGCACAACTATCTCGTGATCGGCACCGACCACGGCGCTGAGTCCGTGACCGGCTTCTTCACCAAGTATGGCGACGGCGGGGCGGACATCCTCCCGCTGTTCGGCCTGAACAAGCGCCAGAACCGGGCCCTGCTCGCGGAACTCGGCGCCCCGGCCCGGGTCTGGGAAAAGGTGCCGACGGCGGACCTGCTGGACCACAAGCCCGGCCGCACCGACGAGGACGAACTCGGCCTGAGCTACGACACCATCGACGATTACCTCGAAGGCCGCGACGTCCCCGACGCCGCGGCCGAGCTGATCGAGCAGAAATACCTCCGGACCCGGCACAAGCGCACCGTCCCGGTCACCATCTTCGACACCTGGTGGAAGCAGTAACCCAGCGGGAACGGCAGCGTCACGGGACGGTGCGCCGGCCGGTCAGAGGGCCGGTCACTTCCGGACTTCCACCGTTCCCTTCATGCCCATGAAGTCGTGCAGGGCGCAGATGTAGTCGAACTCACCAGCCTTGGTGAAGGTCACGGTGAAACTCGTCCCCGGCGGCATGATGCCCGAGTTCAGGTCCCCTCCGCTGAATTGGGTCGGATCGCCGAGCGGGGCAAAGAAATTGGCCGGTTCCTTGCCGAAAGTGACGGTGTGCGGGGCGCCCATGCCGTTGTTGACGAACGTCACCGACTCGCCCACGCGGACTTCGATCTTCTGGTGGATAAAGCGCATCACCATCGAGGTGCCGTTATCCGTTCCCGCGATCACGGTGTGCTTGTCCGTCTGGTCGCGGGCTGCGTCCCATTGCCGCTGTCCATCGCGCAGGATGGCCCGTTCCTGCTTCTCCGCCTGGTGGTCGTACTGCGACTGGCGGTAGGGGTAGTCCGTTCCCGCCGCCCGGACATGGACCGTGCCTTTCATGGCCATGCCGTGGACCAGGCAGTAGTAGGTGAAGTCGCCCTCATTCGGGAACGCCAGGGTGTACTTCTTGACCTGGTTGAAACCGCTGTTGGACACATTGGTCATCACGCCGGAGTTGTAATACGAGTGCCCGTCATAGTCCTTGCCGCCCATCTGGTTGACGTCCTCCGGAACCGCGGGGTCGAAGGGCTGCGTGGATTCCAGGGACTGGCCCTCGGCGAGGAACGTCACGGTGTGGATTTCAGCGGAGTTGGCCCGCCAGGTGACCTTGTCGCCCGCGTTCACGTAGATGTTTTCGGGCAGGAACGCCATGCCCTGGATGGCTTGGTCCGAGGATTCGGACCCGACCTGGACCGTCCACGTCCGGGCTGATTTTCCGCCGTCGGCAGTGGCTGCGCCGCTGACGGCGGCCGGCAGCACCAGGGCGGCGGCGAAGGCAATGAGGAGGCGCAGCAAACGCGGCGCATGGTGGATTTCAGTTTGGCGAGTCATGAGACTCATTCCTTCTTCGCTGGAGGCAAACAGCCGGGGAACCGGCTAGTCAAGTGCGCCGCCGTCGCCGCTGGCGACGCCGGTTGGCTCCGGCCTGGACTGCGTCCGCCGTGCTCTTCTCCTGCTCCCAGTCCCCCAGCATCAAGGCGGGGAAGTAGTTTTTGGGCCAGACGCGCCACCCGGACTATGGAGTAGGCGCAGTGTCTGCGCATGCAGCCGCGGCTGCAGTTCCCATGGTGGCCCGAGGGCGCAGGTTTGTCGAGACGTCCCGGCAGGTTCGGCTCAGCTGCCCTGCAGCTGCAGGGAGATCCGGTGCGCTTCGTCCATCAGCAGCCGCCCCAGGTAGTCGCGGCGGTCCTCGCGGAAGCGGGGTTCGATTCCGGTGAGGGACAGCGCCCAGGCGGGGCGCCCGCGCTGGTCGAAGACGGCGGCGCCCATCCCCCAGCTGCCTTCCAGGACCAGGCCGGGATTGACCGAGTAGCCCGCCTGCCGCGTGGCCTCCAGGTTCGCACGGACCAGGTCCTCCGTGTGGCCGGCCGCGAAACTGCCCGCGTGGGCCGCCCAGCCGGCGAGCAGCTCCTCCTGCTCCGCCGCGGGCAGGAAGGCCATGATGGCGGTCCCCGCGGACGCGACGCCCAGCGGGAAACGGACGCCTTCGTGCAGCACGAACGAGCGCACCGGGAAGCTGCCTTCCTCCCGGAGCAGGCACACCGTCTCGGCGCCGCGGCGGATGGAGAAAAAGGCGCTCTCGCCGGTCTCCTCGGCCAGCCGGCGCAGGCTGGGGCGGGCGATGTCCTCCAGCGGGAAGCGCGCCGACGCCACCGAACCCATCAGCAGGATCTCCGGGCCGAGCACCCAGTTGCCGCTGTGCGGGTCCTGGTCCAGCAGTCCCTCGGCGGCCAGGGAGGTCAGCAGCCGGTGCGCGGTGGGGCGCGTGAGCCCTGATTCTCGGACCAGCTCCACGAGCGGGGAGCCTTCCGGTTTCCGGCCCACGATCCTCAGCAGGGCCGCGACGCGGCTCACAACCTGGGCGCCCTGCACGGGGACAGTCATCATTTTCCTCGCAATTATCGGATCATTCCATCCAAACATCCACAATGTGGACAGTGTTCAGCGTAGCGTCCACACTGTAAAAATGCACTGGATTTCATCGAATTGTGGCGTTGACAGTGCTCCACACCACACCATAGGCTCCTTCATCAGGCAAACAGTCCACAACGTGGATCGCAGAAGCAGGCCCCGGACGCCGGTCGCCGGGGACCATCAGCTCAATGAGGAGATGCAAATGTCAAAGGTGAAATCCAGCGCGGCCGCCGCGCTGCAGGACGTGCTGCGGGACGGCATGACACTCGCCGTCGGAGGCTTCGGCCTCAGCGGCATTCCGGCCGACCTGATCGAGGCGGTACGCGATTCCGGCGTCAAGGATCTCACCGTGGTCTCCAACAACATGGGCGTCGACGGCAAGGGCCTCGGCGTGCTGATCGAGGCCGGCCAGGTCCGCAAGGTCATCGCCTCCTACGTGGGCGAAAACAAGCTCTTCGCCGAGCAGTACCTCGCCGGCAAGCTGGAGGTCGAGTTCACCCCGCAGGGCACCCTCGCCGAGCGCCTCCGCGCCGGGGGTGCCGGCATCCCGGCCTTCTACACCAAGACCGGCGTCGGCACCCTCGTCGCCGAAGGCAAGCCGCTCGCGGAGTTCGACGGCGAAACCTACCTCCAGGAGCGCGCCATCAAGGCCGACGTCGCCCTGGTGCACGCGCACACGGCCGACACCGACGGCAACCTCATCTACCGCTACACCGCGCAGAACTTCAACCCGGTGGTCGCCACCGCCGGCGCCGTCACGGTGGCCGAAGCCGAGGTGATCGTCGAACCTGGCCAGCTGGACCCGAACCACATCGTCACGCCGGGCGTCTTCGTCCAGCGCCTGGTCCAGGCCAGCGACCGTATCAAGGACATCGAGCAGCGGACGGTCCGCCCCCGCACCGAGGCGTCCGAAGCGGCCGCCGTCACCGTCTAATCCGGCCTGAGCGCCGCCACCCACACTTTTTCAGGAGAAACATCATGGCTTGGACCCGGAATGAAATGGCCGCCATCGCGGCCGAAGAACTCAACGACGGCGATTACGTCAACCTCGGCATCGGCATCCCCACGCTCGTCGCCAACAACCTGCGCGAGGGTGTCCGCGTTGTGCTGCAGAGCGAGAACGGCCTGCTCGGCATGGGCCCGTTCCCCTACGAGGGCGAAGAGGACGCGGACCTGATCAACGCCGGCAAGCAGACCGTCACGGTCCTGCCCGGCGGCAGCATCTTCGACTCCGCTACCTCCTTCGGCATGATCCGCGGCGGCCACGTCAAGGTCGCCATCCTGGGTGCCATGCAGGTCTCCGGCGCCGGCGACCTCGCGAACTGGACCATCCCCGGCAAGATGGTCAAGGGCATGGGCGGCGCGATGGATCTCGTCGCCGGCACCCCGCGCGTTGTGGTCCTCACCGAGCACAACGCCAAGGACGGCACCGCCAAGATCGTCAAGGAGTGCACCCTGCCGCTCACCGGGCTCAGCTGCGTGGACCGGATCATCAGCGACCTCGCGGTCTTTGACCTGGTCAAGCCCGAGGACGGCAGCGGCAGCCGCCGGCTCACGCTGACCCGTCTCGCCCCCGGCGTCACGTTGGAGGAGATCCGCGAGAAGACCGAGGCGGAGTTCGACGTCGAACTGGAAAACGACGCAGCCACCGCCCTCGAAGGAGCCTCGGCATGAGCCTCAAGGACCAGTTTGGCAAAGACGTCCTCCTCACCGGCTGGGGCCACAGCCGCTTCGGCAAGCTCACCGACGAGACGCTCGAGTCCCTGATCGTCCAGGTCGCCACCGAGGCGATCGGCAACGCAGGGATCGAGCCGGGCCAGATCGACGAAATCTATCTCGGCCAGTTCAACTCCGGCATGATGCCGCTGGCGTTCCCGTCCTCGCTCGCACTGCAGGTCTCGGAGCAGTTGGCCAACGTCCCGTCCACCCGGGTCGAGAACGCCTGCGCCTCCGGCTCGGCCGCCTTCCAGCAGGGCACCAAGTCGCTGCTGGCCGGCACCGCGAAGACCGTCCTGGTGATCGGCGCCGAGAAGATGACCCACGCCGGCGCCGACGTTGTTGGCGCCGCCCTGCTCGGCGCGGACTACGACATGGCCGGCAAGCCCTCCACCACAGGATTCACGGGGCTCTTCGCCGAAGTCGCCAAGCACTACGAGAAGCGATATGGCGCCGGCGCAGGGAACCTGTCCGACGTCCTGGGCACGATCGCGGCGAAGAACCACCGCAACGGCGTGGACAACCCGTACGCGCAGCTGCGCAAGGACCTCGGCGAGGAGTTCTGCCAGACGGTCTCCGACAAGAACCCGATGGTCGCCGACCCGCTGCGCCGCACCGACTGCTCGCCCGTCTCCGACGGCGCCGCCGCCGTCGTTCTGAGCGTTGCCCCCACCGGCGGCGCCACCGCTCCGGTCCGGCTGGCCGGTTTCGGCCAGGCGAACGATTTCTTCCCGACCGACCGCCGCGACCCCACCGCCTTCGCCGCGACCCGCGCCTCCTGGCAGCGCGCGCTGGCAATGGCCGGCGTCGGACTGGAAGAGCTGGACTTCGCCGAGGTGCACGACTGCTTCACCATCGCCGAACTGCTGATGTATGAGGCCATGGGCCTGACCGAACCGGGCCAGGGTGCCCGCGCGGTCAAGGAAGGCTGGGTCTTCAAGGACGGCAAGCTGCCGATCAACGTCTCGGGCGGCCTCAAGGCCAAGGGCCACCCGGTCGGGGCGACCGGCGTCTCGCAGCACGTCATCGCAGCGATGCAGCTCACCGGCACCGCCGGGGACATGCAGCTGGCCGCCCCGCGCCGCGCTGCGGTGCAGAACATGGGCGGCGTCGGCATCGCCAACTACGTCAGCGTGCTTGAGGCCGCCTGAGCCCGTGCCGGCCGTCGTGGTGCAGGCCACCAACTGGCCCGGCCTGGCGGCCGGCGCACCCGTGATGGTGAGGCGGCCCGGCAGTTCCCCGGCCGCCGCCACGGTGGAACTCGCGACCCCGGATGGCAAGATCCTGTGGGTCAGGTACTGGGGCTCGGGCGAGCGCGCCATGCTGCACAAGGCCGACGGGACACAAGTGTGGTGCGGGACGAACAGTGGTTGAAGGCGAGCAGTGGGGAGCCTGCCAAGTCAGCTTCTGAGGCTGCGCGGGGGTCAGGGGCGGCGCCTAGGAGTAGTCGTTGTAGAAACCGCGGCCGCTCTTGACCCCCAACCAGCCCTTTCCGATGTACTCCTGCAGCAGCGGCGCGGACTTGTTCTCCGTGCCGGCGAGCTGGCAGTAGTGGTTTTCGATGTCGAGGACCACGTCCAGGCCCACCTGGTCCATGAAGCGGAACGGTGCGGTGTCGGCCTTGAACACGTCGAGGAACAGCGCATCCACGTCCTCGGGCTCGGCGACGCCTTCGGCCACCACCAGCAGGGATTCGCGCTTAATGGCGGCCCACACCCGGTTGAAAATGAAGCCGGTGCTTTCCTTGCGGACCAGGTGCGGCGCCAGGGCGTACTTGGGCAGCTCGGCCATCAGCAGGTCGAGGATGGCCGGGTCGGTGCGGCCGCAGGACATCAGCTCCACCGAGCGCACCGCCGGCGGCATGTAGAAGTGCATGTTCAGCACCCGTTCGGGTTGACCCACGCCGCCGATGAACTCGGAGGATGCGAACGACGATGAGTTGCTGGCCAGCAGGGCATCGGCCGGGGCGAGTCGGTCCAGATCGGCGAAGATCTGGCGCTTGAGTTCAAGCTTTTCCGGCACCGCCTCGACCACCAGCCAGGCGTCGCTGAGGGCTGCGGCAAGGTCGTCACCTGCCGTGAACCGGCCTTCCGCGGCGCCGCCGAGTTCGGCCACGACGGCGGGGCGCTCCGCCGCGATGTAGTCGACGGCGGCCTGGCCCACGGCCAGGTTGGTGTCGAAAATCCGGACTTCGGCGCCTTGCAGCGAGAACATCAGCGC
>Ga0164305_10001008_pt1 | contig 11352 bp, 9 predicted proteins | sample Whisoiple_237_MG_FD_110215 | JGI IMG/M metagenome (GOLD analysis project Ga0164305, IMG submission 110215) | Soil microbial communities amended with pyrogenic organic matter from upstate New York, USA - Whitman soil sample_237_MG | ecosystem: Environmental > Terrestrial > Soil > Agricultural... | reverse complement strand
TGATTGATTACAACGAAACCCATGCAACTCGGCTCAAACTATCAACACCGGAAGCCTGTGCCGATCATTTAGATACAGAATCGGTTTCTTGGATTGATGTGCTGGGTTTAGGGAATGAAGAAACTTGGCGGGAGTTAGGCAAAGTGTTTGCTCTCCACCCGCTAGTTTTAGAAGATGTAGTGAATGTTCCTCAGCGACCTAAAGTCGAGGACTACGAAGAGCATTTGGTAATGATTGCTCGTATGGTGATGCCGAAGGAAAAGGGAGGTGGTTTCTACACAGAACAAGTTAGTTTTATCTTAGGGAAAAATTACTTGCTGACTGTTCAGGAAGAACCCGAACGAGATTGCTTTGCCCCAGTCCGCGATCGCATTCGGGCGGGGAAAGGGTTTATTCGTAAGCACAAAGCTGATTACTTAGCTTACGCGCTTCTAGATGCCATTATTGATGGCTTTTTCCCGGTGTTGGAAGCCTACGGGGAAAGAATTGAAGAATTAGAAGATGAAGTAGTAACTAACCCGACTCATCAAACTTTAGAAGAGATCTATCAAATCAAACGGGAATTATTAGCCTTACGTCGTGCTATTTGGCCTCAGCGAGATGCCATTAATATGCTGATCCGAGACGGCAGTCATCTGATTGGAGATGATGTCAGAGTCTACTTAAAAGACTGTTACGATCACGCCGTTCAGGTTTTAGATATTGTCGAAACTTATCGAGAACTCGCTTCTGGGCTAATGGATGTTTATTTATCTTCCGTTAGCAACCGGATGAATGAAATCATGAAGTTTCTTACCGTCATTTCTTCAATTTTTATCCCTTTAACCTTTCTAGCTGGCATTTATGGGATGAACTTTAACACTGAAAAATCACCTTGGAATATGCCAGAACTCAATTGGTATTGGGGATATCCTCTGTGCTTAATTTCTATGGGCGCGATCGCCACTGCTTTAGTCTATTTTTTTTGGAAGCGGGGCTGGTTTGAAAACTTTTCCAAGCCTCAAAAACAAGCCTCTAGACTGTAATTATTTAGGCTGCTGTAATGAGGAACTGGGATTTACTGATTTTATTCTCGTACATTATTTGTGTCACCTATGTTTTTTATCGTGCTATTAAGTCAATTGATAAACAACTCAATATTAAACTCAATAAAGATTTTTTGAAAGCACAGCTAGAATCTCAAGACCTAGCTACTTTAATTGCGATTGAATTTAAGCTAAAAGATCGCTATCAAACCGACCAACTTCGTGAATTATTAATTCACATTGAAAATAAATCTCCAACAGCTTCAATTGCTGTTGATTGGGATCAAAGCTGTTTAACTGACTTTGAGGGGCGATCGCGCCGAGTGATCCGACTCATGCCAGGAATGACTATGGATCTCTTCCAACCCCAAGTATTTAGCGTTATTGCGCCTAGGCAAACGCTTAAAGAGTCCCTGACGGCGGAAGATATCTTAAAACGCAACTCAAGTGGAATTCTAGAAATAGCCTCTTCATTATTTGTACCGGATAAGCTCAAAAAAGCTTCTGAAAAAGGCGGACACTTCTACCTCAGCTTAATCCTCACCGTCTCTACACCCTTAGCGAGTGCTAAAAACGGGTTAACACACGCAGTATCTTGTCAGTTCACGGTGAATAAATTACCGTGGACAGATGCTCTAGATTGGAATTTAGACCCACCAAAAAAAACACAGTAGATCGCTTCGACTTGATGAGCATCAGGAAAGCTGCTGAGTCAACATTTTGGCATCAAGATCTAATGTAGAAAGCCTCTTAAAAATCACACACTCATCCCCACTAACACCGCCAAAATCCCCTCTTATCTAAATCAACATAATTAAAGATAAGATCTGATTTTTGAACTCCCTCTGCCTCCTCTGCTCCCTCTGCTTGCCACCATTTTATGTTTTATGAAGTGGAGCTACTTAGCTGTGTCCATCTGCGTCCATCTGACATAACCTGCCACAAACGCAATAAACCCCATCTGTGGTAAAAAACTCAAGATTAATATTCCTGCAAAACGTCTAATAAACACCAACTTCCGATGCAACGATACAGATTTTATAGTCGCTTCGGCACAAGAGTGCTTTTCTATAAAAGCCTGTATTTCTTGAATTGCACTCTGTAGGGTGACAGAATTATTTCTAAATTTTGACTTCTTTCATTAAACTAAATGATGGAGAGAGTAGGCGCAGGTGGTTGCGGACTCGCTAACAACGAGTCTGAGGAAAGTCCGGACTCCCGAAAGACCAAACTTGCTGGATAACGCCCAGTGCGAGCGATCGTGAGGATAGTGCCACAGAAACATACCGCCTTGGCAATTTTAGATTTTATCTAAAACTGTTGGGGTAAGGGTGCAAAGGTGCGGTAAGAGCGCACCAGCAGCATCGAGAGGTGCTGGCTCGGTAAACCCCGGTTGGGAGCAAGGAAGGGACTATGGTTGGTCTTTTACCAGTTCCGCAAATAAACCGCTTGAGGCGGCTGGTAACAGCCGTCCCAGATAGATAACTACCTTCTCATCTGCAAGTCAGTTGAGAAAACAGAACCCGGCTTATGTCCGACTCTCTCCTTTTAATAGTTTTTGGCAAGGGTAATTTCAGAATTGAGCGATCGCCTGAGCTTTACCTTAAATCTTACTCACCAGGAGTTTTCGCTATGCATAGTCACGATGGCTTTACTCAACTGACTTTTTACTATATTGATGGTCGTACAGAATCTTATCAAGTTAACAACTTAGTCAATACCACAGAACTTGAACAAGAAATTCGCCAAGAAGTTCGGCGCTTCTTAGATAAGCCTTGGTGGATTCTCCATTTACCTGAAGAAACCATTTTTATCAATACCAGCAATGTAATTAAAGTAGAGATGAAGCCTCCCCTGCCCGAATTGCGCGGAGAAGATGTCTTCTCCGATGCTCAACGGGTGACAGCATTAACTCGTAGTGGTCGATAATTTTAATTCTTAACCATAGTTATACAGGGCGAGTGATCCAGCTAGATGCTCAGATCACAACATCTGCTCAATCCGGCGGAAATCTCGCTCAACTTCAGCCCATAAAGAGCGATTGTGGGGATCAGTTCGTAGGGCTTTTTTAAGATAGTTTCTAGCTTTGTCTAGCTGTTTTTCATTAACTAATTGATGTCCCCAGCGTTGATAGGCGATCGCCTGCCACTGCCGTACCTCTGGATCTTGGGGAATTCGTTGGGCTAACCCTTCAATGAGCGCGATCGCCCGTGCAAACCGACGCGACTTCAACAACTGCTGCAACTGTTCGTAAGCACTCCACTTCAGTTGTTTTTCAACTTCTGACAACTGAGGCATCGCTGGCGGCGATGGTTCTTTGCGAGTCACCGTAACCGTCGGTGACTGATTCCATAAAGTATCTGCATCTTCAGCTTGGCTAGCCGCTTGAGACTCTGCACTTGGCTTCACCACACTGAGGAGAAACTTATAAGCGTCTGTTAAGGCAATAAACTTTTCTTGAGCAGTCTGGTTTCCAGGGTTGACATCGGGATGATACTGCCGTGCTAAACGGCGGTACGACGCTTTAATCTCAGTCAGGGATGCGCCAGATCTTAAACCTAATAAGCGATAATAATCCGCCAGATTCATCGAAGAATTAAAACTGATGAACATGACGCGTTTAAAAGTTAAAGTGGCAAAAACTCTTGGGCTGTTTCCCGAGTTTTCGCCACCTCAACAGGCATAATACTGTCATTTGCTGCATGATATCAAGGGATAGCAATTTAGAATCTGCACGGATTGACTAAGCACTCAATCAATTGCTTGGAAAGTTCTATTTCTCTGCTTCATCTCTGATGCCACAAAGATACAGAGTTAATAGAAATTTTATTAAGGCAGACCTTTTCAGATCTGCCTTAGTTCAGCAACGACTAGATCCTTTCCTCAATCACGCGGTCAATCAGGCCATATTCCTTGGCCTCTTGAGCAGACATAAAAAAGTCACGATCCATGTCTTTCTCAATCTTCTCTAGAGTTTGACCCGTTCTATCAGCATAAACTTGATTGAGCTGGCGGCGAATCCGTAGAATCTCTCTCGCTTCAATTTCGATATCCGACGCTTGTCCACGAGTACCCCCAGAGGGTTGGTGGATCATAATCCTTGAGTGTGGCAGTGCTAGTCTTTTGCCTTTGGCACCAGCCATTAACAGAAAAGATCCCATTGAGGCAGCTAGACCCACGCAAATGGTAACGACATCTGACTTGATGTGTTGCATGGTATCAAAGATTGCCATGCCTGATGTCACCATTCCACCAGGAGAGTTGATATAGAGATAGATATCTTTACCAGGATCTTCAGAATCCAGATACAGCATTACTGCAATGATCTGGTTGGCAATCTCGTCATCAACGTCTTTACCCAAGAAAATAATGCGTTCCCGATAGAGACGATTGTAGATGTCAACCCACTGGGTATATTGTTCTCCAGGTAGCCGATAAGGAACCTTAGGGACGCCAATTGGCATGGATTTTCTCCGTTGTCAGATTGAAGAGAGTTAAGGGTGAGAAAGGGTTCAGAATGCCAGTTTTTGTATATTCTTGACTAAAAGCTGGCAGCACACCCGGATTAAGAAACGCCTGCGCCAATTGTGGACAAGGCTGGTGCTGATGACTCTAGTACTTGGTCGATGAGGCCGTATTCTTTTGCTTGGACAGGAGTCAGATACAATAACCGATCCATATCTTTAGCAATTTTCTCTATCGGCTGACCCGTGTTCCGAGACAAGATATCAATCATGGTTGCCTTATTATCCAGCACTTCCTTGGCGCGAATCTGAATATCAGTCGCTTGACCGCGAGCATAACTCTTAGGTTGGTGCAGGATAATGCTGGCATTGGGCAGGCTGACTCGGAAACCTTTGGTACCCGCAGACAGCAACATGGCAGCCATCCCCATCGCAGAACCGATACAAATAGTTTGGATAGGCGGTTTGATGTAGTTCATCGTGTCACAGATGGCAAAGGCTTCGGTTTCAAAGCCGATGGGTTCGCCATTGTAACTAGAGGTGCCTGTAGAGTTGATGTAGATTTTTATCGGTTTTTCTGGGTCTTCATACTGCAAATAGAGCAGTTCAGCAATAATCAGTTCTGTGACTGCTGGCACCAAGGGCATTCCCAGATAAACAATCCGCTCCTTTAATAACAGAGAGGGTAAGTCCGGTGGCGGTGTCCGGTAGAAGTTATCACCGTAATAGGGAGATTGAACTGCCTGAATGGGTAAGTTCATGGCGTTTTCCTGGCTGCATTTATGGCGCTATCTTTAAAACATAGTAGCTTGCTCGTGGACATGGCTGCTGAGTGAGGGTGGTTGCTGCTACCTGTTTTGAGCCACAGGCTATGTTAAAGATGGGGGAAAGGGGTAGTAATCAAAGTTACTAGTAGGGGTATCCGTAGTTCCTAGCCTGTTCACTCATACTTGATAACCGCTCGGAATTATTTTGATTAGCACCCATTTACTCAGTTATGACTTAGTTCAGTTAAATCATTCCGTAGTACTGCCCGATGGCGGTGAGTTTACTGTTGTCATGTTTTGTTTTACAGGAGTTTTGTTGTATGAAAGTTGGTTTGCAGCCAGATCTGAATGATGTGCGTGTGGATGCTACGCAACCGAATAGTCAACGTCAACTAGCAATTTCTATTTCTGCGATCGCTCAGGAGCAAGAACGGAATCTGCCGTTAAATTTATGCTTAATTTTGGATCACAGTGGCTCGATGAAGGGTCAGCCACTAGATACGGTGAAAAAAGCAGCCCAACGGTTGATAGAACGGCTTTCTCCAGGCGATCGCATTTCGGTGGTCGCTTTTGATCATCGGGCGAAAGTGATTGTCCCCAATCAGATGATTGACAACCCTGCCAAGGTGAAAGAGCAAATTAGCTTTCTGAGAGCAGATGGGGGGACGGCGATTGATGAAGGGTTAAAACTAGGGATTGAAGAACTGGCGAAAGGCAAAAAAGATACGGTTTCTCAAGCGTTTATTTTGACGGACGGTGAAAATGAACATGGGAATAATCAACGCTGCATCAAATTAGCAGAACTGGCAACTGAGTATAAAATTACTTTGAATGGGTTGGGGTTTGGCGAAAACTGGAACCAAGATATTTTAGAAAAAATTGCCGATGTGGGAGGAGGAACCCTTGCTTATATCGAAACTCCAGAACAGGCAGTTGAGAAATTTGGTCTTCTGTTTAATCGCCTTCAGTCAGTAGGACTTACGAATGCATACTTGTTGTTATCCTTAATGCCAAATGTGCGGTTAGCCGAACTGAAGCCAATTGCCCAGGTTGCTCCTGATACGATTGAACTTCCGGTACAGCCTCAAGGGGAACAAATCGTCGTCAGACTGGGAGATTTAATGAAAGATGTCTCCCGCGTTATTTTGGTAAATCTTTACATTAGCTCTCTCCGAGAAGGTCATCAGACCATTGCCAAGGTGCAAGTCCGTTACGATGACCCTATGCTCAGCCAGGAAGGTTTAGTTTCACAAATTATTCCTGTTGATGTGGATGTGGTGTCTTCTTACCAACCTGCACCCAATCCTCAGGTTCAGCAACATATCCTCGCATTAGCGAAATATCGACAAACTCAATTGGCTGAGGCGAAGTTACAACAAGGCGATCGCGCTGGGGCGGCTACAATGTTGCAAACGGCAGCAAAAACTGCTTTGCAAATGGGAGACAAAGGTGCTGCAACCGTTTTGCAAACAAGTGCTACCCGTTTACAGTCGGGTGAAGAACTTTCCGACGCGGATAAAAAGAAAACCCGGATTGTTTCTAAAACTATCTTGCAAGAGTGACGGCTTAACACAAGGGAACGCAGAGAGAATAAAACCCTCTGCGTTCGGGTATTTTTTCTTGGCTGCTTTGCATTGAACCTTCAAGCCATCACCGATGCTTGAGGACGAGCAAAAATCATGCGTCCGGCTGAGGTTTGTAAAGATGAGGTCACAATAACTCGCAACTCACCGCCCACATATTTACGTCCCTCCTCGACAACTACCATCGTGCCATCGTTCAAATAACCGATGCCTTGTGTTGGTTCCTTGCCTTCCTTGAGAATTTTGATATCCAGGCTATCACCGGGCAAATAAATGGGACGCATCGACTGCGCCAAATCATTGACATTCAGCACACAGACTCTCTGCAAATTGGCAACTTTACTGAGGTTGTAGTCGTTTGTGAGCAAAGTGCCATTAATTTCTTGCGCTAAATGCACTAACTTCGCGTCTACTGTAGAAATATCCTCATAATCTGCTGAGTGAATCACAATGCGCTCTGAGTGAGCAGTTTTCATCCGGTTGAGGATATCCAACCCGCGACGACCGCGAATGCGCTTCATATCGTTAGAAGCATCTGCTAACTGTTGCAGTTCCTTCAAAACAAACTGAGGGACGAGAATTTGCCCTTCAAGAAAACCTGTACCGAGTAGTTCTTCAATGCGACCGTCGATAATGCAGCTAGTATCTAAAACTTTAGTCGCCGCAGGTTTCAGCGTCCCTTCTGCTACTAACATTGTTTCTAAGCTATTAGGATTAATCAGTCGCAAGAAGCCTCGTCCGTGAGTATCGGCTAAGGTAACCCCCAAATAGGAAAACGTCACGCTGCCTAAAATTGCCAGGAGTGGCTTTAGAAACGCAAACTCCCACGGCATTGGGAGCAAAAAGATAGGCGCTAACATCAGGTTAGCCACCAATAAACCAATGACTAAACCAATCGCCCGTGTTAATAACGTTTCAACGGGCATTTCCCGGACTTGAGTTTCCACACGGCGATAGGTAATTTGCAAACTTAATCCGATGGCTCCCCCAACAAGGGCACCAAAGCCGCCTGTAACCCAGCGCAAGGCTTCTACATTCGTCACTTGAGTGAGTACTGACTGCGGAAGCAGTTCAACGCTGTCGTAGCCGATTCCGGCTGCTGCTAGAATTGATACCAGAATAATGATTGCATTGAGCATCGTTGTATTCCAACTGATAGGGGAATGAATGACTGGCAGGGATAAATAAAGATAAAAAACCGCTCCAGCTATATTCATTATATTTTGAGTCATTCCACCTTCACGTTCGCTAAGATTTTAAGATTCATCTTTAGCCGAGGAAATCTCAGAATTTGAGTAAAGTCTTAGTAATAAGTTACCCGTTAAGAACCTAAATTTAGCAGAACTGGCTTCTTAGATAATTCTTTCAGGCAGCTTCAAAATTGACATCCTGAAAAATTCTGATTTCCTTCTGACTCCTGAATTCTAGCTTTTAAATTGTGAGCAATTTTAGCAATCAATCAGATGCTTTTTCCTCAAATACCTTTGTGAATACTGCTAATTTGTGAAGTCTGGTTTTTGATTTCTACTCATAAAAGTTTGATTAAATTAACATCTATTCATTTAATTTTAAGGATTGAGAGCGATCGCTTAACTTATGCTACCCCATCAATTATTAAATTACTCCCCTCAAGATCCGCAGGCAATTGAGGCAACGATACCCAGTTCCGCTTATATCCATATTCCCTTTTGTCGGCGGCGATGCTACTACTGTGATTTTCCGGTTTTCGTTGTTGGCGATCGCAAGACAGGTAGTAACTCTGGCACAATTCAGCAGTATGTTGAGGTTCTTTGTCAAGAAATCGAGATTACGCCTGCTGGGGGACATCCGTTAGCAACGATTTTCTTTGGCGGTGGGACTCCTTCCCTATTGTCGGTGCAGCAGTTGGTACAGGTGATTGAGGTTCTCAGGCGACGCTTTGGTATTGCGTCAGATGCCGAGATTTCTATAGAAATAGACCCCGGTACGTTTGACTTGCAACAACTGCAAGGATATCGGGATGCAGGAGTCAATCGCATCAGTATGGGGGTGCAAGCATTTCAGGATGATCTGTTGCAAGTGTGCGGGCGATCGCATACGGTTTCAGATATCTGGGAATCTGTTGCCCTCATTCGCCAAGTTGAAGTCCCAAATTTTAGCTTGGATTTAATTTCTGGGCTACCTCATCAAACGTTACAACAGTGGGAAGAATCCTTAGAAACCGCCGTAAAAATTGCCCCAACGCATCTTTCTATCTATGACCTGATTGTTGAATCAGTAACGGCTTTTGGTCGTCAGTATCAACCAGGAACAAAGCCTTTACCGACTGATGAAACGGCTGCTGCCATGTATCGGACAGCACAACAGATTTTAACAGCCGCCGGATACGAACATTACGAAGTTTCCAACTATGCCAAACCTGGTTATCAATGTCGCCATAATCGAGTTTATTGGGAAAATCGACCTTACTATGCCTTTGGCATGGGTGCAGCTAGCTATATTCAAGGCTGTCGATTTACTAGACCTCGCAAAACCCGTGAATATTACGAATGGGTACAGCACCTAATTGATGCAGAAGGGATTTTAGAGTGTTCTGCAATTCCAGATGAAGAAGTTTTGTTAGAAACACTAATGTTAGGGTTACGTTTATCAGAAGGGATTTGCTTGTCGGGGCTGAAGAAAAAGTTTGGAGAAGCCGTCGTTGAACGGATTTGGAAATGTTTACAGCCTTATTACCAACAAGGATGGGTAGAGATTGTTGGGGGGGATACTAAATATTTGGAAGGATACTTAAAGTTAACTGATCCAGAAGGTTTTTTGTTTTCTAATACAGTTTTAGCAACTTTATTTAGCCAATTCCAGGAAGATTAAAATCGGTAATAAGTCTTGAAAAAGGCTCTAAAAATACAAGCAACTCCAAAATTTATGATTCCTATTGGCGATAATATTCCTAGTCGCAATCAACCCTTGGTTAATTACTTTCTCATCGGTTTTAACCTCATTTGCTTCCTTTGGGAGTTAAAACTAGATATTACAGGTGAACTGAGTAGTGTTGTGCAAACTTGGGGGATTGTCCCGGAAAGAATCAGTGAGGTAGCATTAGATGCGATCGCGAGTCGAAATCCAGCCGCTTTGGTTGCGCTTGTACTCACCGCCAGTTCTGTGTTCTCGGCGATGTTTCTCCATGGCAGTTGTAGTCAAATTTTGGGGAATCTGCTATTCCTGTTTGTATTTGGCAAGGCAGTAGAAAATACTTTAGGGCATGGACGCTACGGGGTGTTTTATCTGCTGTGTGGCATCCTCACTAGTGGCGTGCAGATTTGGGTGCAGCCTAGCTTACACATACCCTTGGTGGGGGCTAATGGGGCGATCGCGGCCGTATTAGGCGCTTATCTGATCAACTTTCCTCAAGCCAAAATAGACTCGATTCTCCCCCTGATTATTGTCTTTATCCCGCTAGAACTACCAGCACTCTTTTATCTCTTCTGGTGGTTTGTGCAGCAAATCTTTTATGGCATTGGTAGCTTGAATATTGCTGGGGGTGTTAACCCAGTAGATACGGCGTATTGGGCGCATGAAGTTGGACTGGTTATTGGTGCCGTTTTCGGATGGCTAATGGCAAAGCGTGAAGAGAGGACTTTGACTAGGTACAATAGCTGATAAGTTTCCCAAGAGGCAAAACAGATGGGGCGGAAAAGTGGGTTCTTTCTTACTCAGGATAAAATACTTCTCTTCTAACTTCTAACTTGCATGAATGTAGTAATTGGTCACGAATTAGGAGGACGCTACCAAATTCTAAGTGATTTGGGAGGCGGAGGATTTGGTAAGACTTTTATTGCTGAAGATAGGCATCTTCCAGGCAACCATCAATGCGTAGTCAAGCAACTAAAGCCACAAGCAACTGATCCTTTAACCCTAGAAACTGCCAGACGTTTATTTGAGACGGAAGCCCAAGTTTTACATCGCTTAGGAATTCATCCTCAAATTCCGCAACTTTTTGCCTATTTTGAAGAAAGTCAAGAGTTTTATTTAGTTCAAGAACTTGTTGAAGGGCATAATCTGAGTCAGGAACTCATTCTGGGTGAAAGATGGGATGAGGAACAGGTTATTTCTCTTTTACAAGAGATTTTAGAAGTTTTAGAATTTGTCCATCAACAGAATGTGATTCACCGGGATGTCAATCCTGATAATTTAATTCGATGCACCAAAGACGGCAAGTTAGTTTTAATTGACTTTGGAGCCGTTAAACAAATTAGCACGACTGTGATTACAGGTAGTTCTGTTAACTTTACAATTGCGATTGGAACTCCTGGTTATCGACCTAGCGAACAAGCTAATGGAAATCCCCGATTAAGCAGTGATGTTTATGCGGTGGGGATGATTGGAATTCAATCGCTGACTGGACTACTTCCTAATCAAATTCCGATTGATCCAGACACAGGGGAAATTGTCTGGAATGAGCAAGGCTCAGTGAGTTCTGAACTATCAAATGTTTTAGACAAAATGGTGCGGTATGATTTTCGCGATCGCTACC
>Ga0164305_10001004_pt1 | contig 11372 bp, 7 predicted proteins | sample Whisoiple_237_MG_FD_110215 | JGI IMG/M metagenome (GOLD analysis project Ga0164305, IMG submission 110215) | Soil microbial communities amended with pyrogenic organic matter from upstate New York, USA - Whitman soil sample_237_MG | ecosystem: Environmental > Terrestrial > Soil > Agricultural... | reverse complement strand
TATTCCGCGGCGAGCTTGAAATCGGGATAGAGGCAGCGCGCGTCCGTGCGGCCTGGGAATTCGACGATCTCGGCTGTTGCCGGCAGCGGCGCGAACGGAATCTTTAGGGTCTTCCACACATCGACCAGCGCATCGACGAGTTCGGCGATATGCGCGTCGGTGTGTAGCGGCGAGGGCGTGATGCGCAGCCGCTCCGAGCCGCGCGCCACCGTCGGATAATTGATCGGCTGGATGTAGATGCCGTGGCGCTCGAGCAGAAGATCGCTCGCCGCCTTGCAGAGCTCGGCATCGCCCACCATCACCGGCACGATATGGGAGGGATTGTCGAGCACCGGCAATCCCGCCGCGGTCAGCGCGTGCTTGGTCATCTTCGCCTGGCGCTGATGCAGCTCGCGCTCGACCTGCGAATGTTTTAGGTGCCGCACCGCCGCGTGCGCGGCGGCGGCAATTGCCGGCGGCAGCGCGGTCGTGAAGATGAAGGCCGGCGCATACGAGCGTACCGCGTCGACGATCGCGCCATTCGCCGCGATATAGCCGCCAAGCGTGCCGAAGCCTTTGGCGAGCGTGCCTTCGATCACGTCGATGCGATGCATGCATCGATCACGATCGGCAATGCCGCCGCCGCGCGGACCATAGAGGCCGACGGCGTGCACCTCGTCCATGTAGGTCATCGCATTGTAGCGCTCGGCGAGATCGGCAATCGCCGCGATCGGCGCGATGTCGCCGTCCATCGAGTAGAGGCTCTCGAAGACGATGAGCTTCGCCCGCTCGCGTCCCGCCGCTTGCAAGAGCGCTTCGAGATGGCCGAGATCGTTGTGGCGGAAAATCTGCCGCTCGGCCGAGGAGCGCCGGATGCCCTCGATCATCGAATTGTGATTGAGCGCGTCGGACAGGACGAGGCAGTTCGGCAAGAGATCGGCGATGGTCGAAATCGCCGCGAGATTGGAAATCCAGCCGGAGGTGAAGACCAGCGCGCCTTGCTTGCCGTGCAGGTCGGCGAGCTCGGCCTCGAGGTCAACAATGGCGTGGTTGGTGCCGGAAATGTTGCGGGTGCCGCCGGCACCGACGCCGACTTTTGCCGCGGTGTCGCGCATCGCCGCGATCACGTGCGGATGGCGGCCCATGCCGAGATAATCGTTCGAGCACCAGATGGTGACGTCGCCGGCGGCGGCGCCCCGGCGCCATTCGGCCTTGGGGAAGGCATCGGCGTCGCGGGCGAGATCGGCGAAGACGCGGTAGCGGCGCTCGGCCTTCAGCGTGCCAATCGCGGCCTCGAAATAGCGCCGGTAGTCCATCGCCTGTCCTCGCGTACGACGCACCGGGTCCCCGCGCCCGGCAGCGATACCGGGGCGACCCGCCGCCTACCTCATAACTCTTCTAATTCGAGGACGCGAGGGGTAGAAGGTCTCACGGGCTCGTTTCGGCTAAAATGGGCGATCCGCCGCAAGTGATCCTTGCGCCAAATCAAAAAACAGCACCCGCTCGCGTGGGGGTGCTCCGATCTCAAGCGCCGCTGACAATCGCGTTCGGCATGAAACCGGGCTGAGCCGCAAAAGCCCGCCTCGGCGACCCAGCGCCGCGGCAGCCAATCCGGCATTCGGAGCGGCCGGTAACGAAGGCCGCCGCGCCCCTTTGCTGGCGCCAGAACTCAGTGAGGGGTCCCCAGTGCCGAAGCTCGGATGCGCAGCCATACCGGCACCGCCCAGATGCGGAACTCCCGCACCGCCGATGCCTTTCAATTAAGCAGATGCGGATGCCGCGGAGCCCCCGCGCCCAACCTCAGGCCAGCAATACCGCTCATGGCCCGAATGTCGACGATCATGTCGCTTCCTCAGCCGCAAGTCTGAGCTGCATCGCCTTGACGCTAGGAAGCTCAGAAACCATTCTCCGCGACCCACGCGGGTTTCATTCCACAGCTCCAAGGGCCGGAGCTAAGCCCGCAGTCACGAGACAAGGGTGAGGGAGCGCCGCAACCTGACAGGCAAGTTATGCTTGGTTTGATCGAGAACTTCCTCTCAGACTTCATCAAAGAAGGTGCACTCGAATTCGCATTTGCCAACGGTAAGGTGGTGCGCTTTGGCGACCGCGGCGTCGCGGATCCGCCAAGAGTAGCGTTGCGCGACCGCAAGGCCGAATGGGAGCTTCTGCGCCGTCCGGAGCTCGCCTTCGGCGAACTCTACATGAACGGCCGCGCCGATGTGGTGCACGGCACGCTGGACGAAGTGCTTGGCACCGTTTCGCGCAACGCGATGCGCAACGACGCGCCGGCCTGGCTGCGTCTGCTTTTCAAGACGCGCATCGCATTGCGCGCTTTGCATCAGCGGAACGATCCGAACCGCGCCCGTCGCAATGTTGCCCACCACTACGACATCGGCAACGATCTATATTCCCTCTTCCTCGACGAGGACCAGCAATATTCCTGCGCTTATTTCGAGAACGATGCGCAGACGCTTGAGGAAGCGCAGCTTGCCAAGAGGCGGCACATCGCCGCAAAGCTCTTCGTCGAGCCGGGACAGAGCGTGCTCGATATCGGCTGCGGCTGGGGCGGCCTCGGCCTCTATCTCGCGCGCACGGCCGGCGCGAATGTCACCGGCGTCACGCTCTCGCAAGAGCAGCTCGCAGTCGCCAATCAGCGCGCGGCCGAGGCAGGTCTCAGCAATCACGCCCGCTTCGAATTACAAGATTACCGGCGCGTGCGGGGAAAATTCGACCGCATCGTCTCGGTCGGAATGTTCGAGCATGTGGGCGTGAACTATTTCAAGCAGTTCTTCGAGAAGATTGCCGCATCGCTGAACGACGACGGCATCGCGCTCCTGCATACGATCGGGCGCACCGACGGCCCCGGGGCGACCAGCCCTTGGGTCGTCAAATACATTTTTCCCGGTGGCTACATACCGGGCCTTTCCGAAATCGTCCCCCATATCGAGCGGGCAGGTCTCATCATTCTCGATATAGAAGTGCTGCGCCTGCATTATGCCAAAACTTTGCAGGTTTGGGCGGATCGGTTTCAGGCGAACCGCAAGAAAGCCAAAACGATGTACGACGAGCGGTTCTGCCGGATGTGGGAATTCTATCTCACCGGCGCTCGATTCGCCTTCCTCTACGAGCATCATGTCGTCTGGCAGATACAGCTCGCCAAAGATATCTATGCGCTACCACATATCACGCGCGACTATATCGCCGCGCGCGAAAACGAGCTGCGCGCACGCGAAAGTCCGGCGGCCGACCTGCGGCTGGCCGGGCAATGAGCGGTCTTGCGGACGTCAATTTCCATGGACGCACGAGATCGCTGCTCGAAGACGCCGATTTCAACCAGTCGCCGGCTTTCGCCGATGTCGATCTCGCGGCGATTGACGCGCCGCTCCTGGACGCGGGAGGAGGTGCAGGAGTCGATTTAAACGCGCTTTCCGCTTTTGCCCGCGATTGGGGATCAGCCGAGAGCTTCGATCTCGCGCGCGAAGCCAACGAAAATCCGCCGAAACTGCGCACCGTCGATGCCAAAGGCCATCGCCTCGATCGTGTGGAGTTTCATCCGGCCTATCACGCGCTAATGGCAAAGAGCATGAACTACGGCATGCATTGCTCGGCCTTTGACGGGACCGGCGGTGACAGAGCCTTCACGCGCCGCGCCGCGCAATTCTATCTCGCGAATCAAGTCGAGAACGGACATTTCTGTCCGATCACTATGACCCACGCGGCTGTCGGCGCGCTGCGTACGGAGCCGCATCTCTTGGACGCCTGGCTGCCGAAAATCGCCGGTCGCGTTTACGATCCGGCGCAGAAACCATGGTGGGAAAAGCCGACCGTGACGCTCGGCATGGGCATGACCGAGCGCCAGGGCGGCACCGATGTGCGGGCCAACATCACACGCGCGGTGCCACAAGGCGATCATGCGGAGATCGTTGGCCACAAATGGTTCATGTCGGCGCCGATGTGCGATGCCTTTCTCGTGCTGGCGCAGGCGGAGGGCGGTCTCACGTGTTATCTGATGCCGCGCTTCAGGCCCGACGGAAGTGCCAATGCCATCCGTTTTCAGCGGCTTAAAAACAAGCTCGGCAATCACTCGAACGCTTCGTCGGAAGTGGAATTTTGCGGTGCTTATGCGCAGCGCGTCGGACCGGAAGGGCGCGGCGTGCCGACGATCATCGAAATGGTGCAGTTGACGCGATTCGATTGCATCGTCGGATCGGCAGGCGAGATGCGCGCCGGATTGGCGCAAGCAATCCACCATATGCGGCATCGCTCGGTGTTCCAGAAGCACCTCGTCGATCAGCCGGCAATGCGCACGGTGATCGCCGATCTCGCGCTCGAAATGGAAGCGATCGTTGCGCTGTTTTTTGGCCTCGCACGCGCGTTCGAGCGTGGGGCAGATCGCAGCGACACGTCCTATGCGCGGCTCATCATCCCTGCGGCGAAATACTTCGTCTGCAAGAGCGCGCCTCCTTTCGTCTATGAGGCGCTCGAATGCATGGGCGGCAACGGCTATGTCGAGGAGCTGCCGCTGGCGCGGCTCTATCGCGAGGCGCCGCTCAACGCGATCTGGGAAGGGTCGGGCAACGTCATGGCACTCGACGTGCTGCGCGCGATTGGGCGTCATCCGGAAGAAGCAATGAGTGTGCTCGACAGCTTCGCGCGCGCAACAGCCGATGTCTTTCAGGCGCAGCCGTTGGTGAATGCGCTTACCAAACTGATGCGCTCGGGTGAGGCGGAGCGCCGCGCACGTTACGTGTGCGAGAGTCTCGCCCATCTCGCGGCGCTCGCAGCTCTGTGCGAGGCCGGTTCGAGGTTCGCCCCGGATTATGCCCGAACTCGACTCGATGGGCAGGCGCGCGGCACTTGGGGGGTGTGCGACCTGCGGCGAAGCGAAGCAGCGCTCATTGAGCGCGCGTTCGCGGCTTAGCTACACCACGACCGTCAGTCGCTCCGCCGCGCGGGTGATACCGGTATAAAGCCAGCGCGCACGATGTTCGCGGAAAGCGAAACTCTCGTCAAACAGCACGACATCGTCCCATTGCGAGCCCTGCGCCTTGTGCACGGTCAGCGCATAGCCGAAATCGAATTCATCGGAGTTGCGGCGAAGCGCATACGGTATTTCGTCCTCGCCGCCTTCAAAGAATTGCGGCAGGACACCGACGCGGATTGGCTTGCCGCCGCGCGATTCTTCCGGCCGCACCGCCATCCGCACCTTGCCGCGCCGGACCGTCGCCGCTTTCTCGACGGTGAAAATGCCGCCGTTGAGCAGCCCCTTCTGCCTGTTGTTCTTCAAGCAAACCAGCTTCTCGCCCGCGCCGGGCAAGGTGCCGGAATAGCCGCCGAGTTCGCGCAAGCGCCGGTTATAAGCGCGGCGCGTCTTGTTCAACCCGACCAGCACCTGATCGGCATTCTGCACATCCTCCGTATCGATCTCGTCGCGGCCGATCACGCGCGAGCGCCCATACGCGCCGCGGACGATGCGCCCGCCGTCGCGCACCAGCATCGACATGCGAATGATCGGATCGTCCGCCGCCTGGCGATGCACTTCGGTGAGCATGATGTCCGGCTCGGCTTCGGTGAAGAAGCCGCCACCTTTCACCGGCGGCAATTGCGCGGGATCGCCGAGCACCAGCACCTTCTTGCCGAAGGAGAGGAGATCACGGCCGAGCTCCGCATCGACCATGGAACATTCGTCGATGACGATGAGACTGGCGCCGGCGGCAGCGCTTTCCTCGTTCAGAACGAACGTTGGCTCTTCGCTCTCCATGTCGCGCGGCCGGTAGATCAGGCTGTGAATGGTGCGCGCGTCCTTGCAGCCTTTGGCGCGCATGACTAAAGCGGCCTTGCCGGTGAACGCACCGAACGCCACTTCGCCATCGATATGTTGCGCAAGATGACGCGCCAGCGTGGTCTTGCCCGTGCCGGCATAACCGAAGAGGCGAAAAACTTGGGCGTCACCGCTCTCGATCCACTGCGAGACGGTTCTAAGTGCGCGCCCCTGCTCCGGCGACCATTGCATATTTCCGGTCTAGAGGATTCTTCGCTTGCGAGGAAATCGGCCCTTAGGCCTGCATCCCCCATTTGCGCACCGTACGCTCTTCGATCACCCGAAAGATCAGGTTCTCTACAAGCAGTCCGATCAGAATGACGCAGAGCAGGCCGGCGAAGACAGAGGGAATTTCGAGCTGGTTCTTGCGCTCGAAGATAAACCAGCCGAGCCCGCCGCCGCCGGAACTGACGCCGAAGACAAGTTCCGCCGCGATCAAGGTGCGCCAGGCGAACGCCCATCCGATTTTCAATCCCGTCAGAATCGAAGGGAACGCCGCCGGAATGAGAATTTGCATGATGTAGCGCGGGCCCGTGAGCCCATAATTGCGCCCGACCATGCGTTGCGTCTGCGAAACCGATTTGAAGCCGGAATGCGTGTTGAGCGCGACCGCCCACAAGACCGAATGAATGAGCACGAAGACGAGGCTACCGTTGCCGAGGCCGAACCAGATCAGCGACAACGGCAGAAGCGCAATTGCCGGCAGCGGGTTGAACATCGAGGTCAAGGTTTCGAGTATGTCCTGGCCGATGCGCGAGCCAATCGCGAGCGCGGTCATTAGCGCCGCGATGAACAGGCCGGATGCGTAGCCCATCAGCAGAACTTTGAGCGTGTAGCCGATCCGCCGCGGCAGATCGCCGGAAACCATCCCCTCCCAGAACGCGTCGAGCGTCGCCGTCAGCGTCGGAAACAGCAACTCGTTGTCGAGAAAGCGTGCATAGATTTCCCAGATCAGCGCGAGGGCGACGAGGATGACGACCTTGCGCAGCGCCGATTGTTCATAGAGCCGCTCCCACGTCGAAAGCGGTTTCTCGACGACCCCGAATTCCTCTGAACCGACGCCGTCGCGGATGAATTCCGGCCGCATCGGTGCGGTGCCGAGCCGGCCCGCTGTCACATCAGTCATGAACGGGTTCCTCCTCGACTGAATCGGCGAACAGCAGCCCGTGAATGCGGTCCGACAGGCGCTCGCCTTCCTGGCCTTCGTCGTGGCCATTGGAATTCAGCTCGGCCTTCACCTGGCCGGGATGCGGCGAAAGCAAAAGGATGCGGTTGCCGATCTTCACCGCTTCGGGAATCGAATGCGTCACGAAAAGCACGGTGAATTTCGTATCGTCCCACAAGCGCAGAAGCTCGTCCTGCATGCGCCTTCGCGTCAGCGCGTCGAGCGCGGCGAAAGGCTCGTCCATGAGCAGGATATCGGGCTCCATCGCCATGCCGCGTGCGATCGCAACACGCGCTTTCATGCCGCCTGAGAGCGTGTGCGGATAAGAATCGGCGAACTTCGTCAAACCGACTTTCTCGATATAGTAGAGAGCCTGTTTTTCGGCGGCGCTTCCGTTGTTCTTCCCGCTCGCAGTCAAGGCAAACGTGACATTCTGCTTCACCGTCTTCCACGGCAGGAGCTGGTCGAATTCCTGGAAAACCATCATCCGCTCCGGGCCGGGCCGGTCGATCTCCTTTCCTTTCAACGTGATGCGGCCCTCGACCGGCTTCATGTAACCTCCCACCGCCTTCAAGAGCGTCGACTTTCCGCAGCCGGAAGGTCCGAGAAGAATGAAACGATCGGACTGAAATACCCGGAAGTCGACGCGGTACGTCGCGGTGACCAGGTGGTCGCGAGTCTTGTATTGCAGCGTCACGCCGCTGACGTCGAGCAGCGGCGCGGGTTCGGGCTGCGGCACCGGCGTCGGGCGGGTGCCGGCCGGCTTCCGCGCTAGATTTTCAGCAACTGCCATACGTTCTCCCCGGCGGCTCCATTCGCCTGCTAGCTGCCAGCTTCGCCAAACCCGCCCTTCCCCGCAAGCCGTCGGCTCAAATCACGGTCTCGAGCGCGATCACCTGGGGATGGCCGCGCTCGTCATATAGCGCCTCGACAATATGCTTGCGCTGGCCGAGCAGCGCGCGCTGATTGATCGAGCCCTTATCGGTGACCTCGCCTTTGTCGATCGAAGGCACGTCGTCGAGCACCGCGATACGCACGAGCCGCGTCGAGCTGCCGGTCGCGGTTCGCGCAAATTCAGCGAGTCGCTCCGCCAACGCGCTCCGCACCCCCGAATGCTTCGCCAGATCCGCCGGCGCCACGCCCGCCGCAATGTCGCTGAAACGGCCGCGGCAGCCGTCCGGATCGAGGATCAAAATCGCGCCGAGATCGTCGCGGTCGTGCCCGGTGATGACGGCGTCGCGCACGAATGGCGCGAAATGCGCGATGATTTTCGTGCGCAGCGATCCGACGTTCACCCACGTTCCCGTCGCCAGCTTGAAATCCTCGGTAATCCGCCCGTCGAAGATGAAGCCGCGCTCCGGCTGCGATTCGTCGACCCAGCGCACCGCATCGCCCAACCGGTAAAAACCTTCTTCGTCGAACGCCGCCTCTGTCAGCTTCGGCTCGCGCCAATAGCCCGGCGTGATGTTCGGGCCGCGCATGCGCAATTCGAGCTTGTCGCCATTCGGCAGAAGCTTCAGCTCGCAACCGGGCACCGGCGTGCCGACCATGCCGGCTTTAACATCGCCCTTCAGCGTGAACATCGCCGATGGCGCGGTCTCCGTCGCGCCGAGGCCGGTGATCATGCGGATCGTCTCGCCGCAGGTTTTTAACGCGACGCGCTCCAAACCATCCCAGACATGCTGTGGCAGGCTCGCGCCGGCATATTTCAAAAATTTCACGCGGCTGAAAAAGTTTTTGGCAAGCTCATCGTCGCGATCGAGCTCATGCACCAGCATCTCAAAACCTTTCGGCACATTGAGATAGCAGGTCGGCGCGATCTCCTTGAGATTGAGGATCGTCTCGTCGAACGCGCCGGGCAGCGGCTTGCCATCGTCGATATAGAACGTGCCGCCATGCGCGAGCGTCACGTGCACATCGTGATTGCCGCCAAACGTGTGGTTCCACGGCAGCCAATCGACGAAGACCGGCGGCTCCTCGGCATAGACCGGCATCGCCGCGGAAATTTGCGCGACATTGCTGCAGATCATGCGCTGCGTGTTGATGACGCCTTTGGGCGAGCCGGTCGATCCCGAGGTGAACAGGAATTTCGCAATCGTGTCGTGCGTCACCGCTTCATGTGCGGCGGCGACATCCGACGCCGGATTGCGCTCAAGTTCGGCGAAGCGCGTCGCGTGCACGACATTGGTCGGCAGCGTCGTGACGACTTCCACATCCTCGGGCACGCAGGCTTCGATCGCTGCCCGGAAGCGAGTGGCGTCCGCGGCAAAGACCAGGCCCGGCGTCAACAGATCGAGGATGAAGCGCAGCTTCGAAAAATCCTTCGACACCGTCGAATAAGCGACCGAGATCGGCGCGAAGGGAATGCCGACATGCATTGCCGCGAGCGCCAGCAGGAGATGCTCGATATCGTTGCCCGAGAGGATCGCGATCGGCCGCTCGACAGAGAGATTCCGCGACAACAGCCCCGCGGCAATGCGCTCGACGCGGGCAAGCGTCTGCGCATAGGTGAGCTTCACCCATTCGCCATTGGCGTCGCGCTTGGCGACGAAGACGCGGTCCGGCGCCTCGCGCGCATAGCGCACGAGGTAATCGGTCATGCAGGTCTCGACCGGCCCGAAGCCGCAGACCGATTTGACCAGCGTCGTGCCGTCGGCGCGCCGCTCGACCGCGACATCGGGACGGCCAAGCCGCACCGGGCGCTCTTTGCCGGCCATGTGGTCCTCCCCGTGTTTTCAATCATCCATAATGCGGGGGGTGCTTGCGTCAACAATCCTCGGGAACGCCGCCGCGCATCCGGCATTGACGGGCGAGCAAAGTCCGAGGCGGCGCCATGGCAACAAATGTGAAGCAGACCCCGAGGCCCGGACCCCTCGTCTGGGCGGCTTCGCTCGTCCTGCTCACCCTAGCGGAAGCCGGTCATCGCACCGCCGCGAGCGGGCTCGAAGTGCTCGGGCCGACAAAGCGCGTCGCCGCGGGCAAAACCGGGGACGGCAGGGACGCCAAAGGCCAGAAGGACGGCAAGAACGCGGTGAAACCGGCGGGCGCCGGCCCGCAGCCGGGCGACGCGCCGACCGCGCCCACCGCGGATAAGCCCGCCAGCCGCAAAGGCATGTGGGAGATTTTGAAGCGCGTCTTCATCCGCATGGGCAACGACAACCTGACGCTGGTCGCCGCCGGCGTCGCCTTCTACGGGCTGCTCGCGATCTTCCCGGCGCTCGGCGCGCTTGTCGCAATCTACGGCCTCGTCGCCGACCCGAACAACGTCATGCAGACGGCGGCGCAGATTTCATCCTTCATCCCAGCGGAAGCGGCGAAGCTCATCACCGATGCGCTGCAAAAGCTCGTCTCGGCGTCGAAGCCGTCGCTAAATATGACTGCTATTATCGCCATTATTATCGCACTGTTTTCCGCCCGCTCCGGCATGGGCTCGCTGATGACCGGCCTGAACATCGCCTGCGAGGTGCCGGAGAAGCGCTCCTTCATCATGCAGCAGGTGATCGCCCTGGCGCTGACGCTCGGCGCCGTGATTTTCGCCGTCGTCGCGCTGGCGACGGTCGCCGGCGTGCCGGTCGTGCTGAAATTCCTACCGGTCGGGGCCTTCACCGAGACGCTGATCAGCCTATTGCGCTGGCCGCTGCTCGCGGTGCTGATCTTCATCGGACTTGCGGTCATCTACCGGTTCGCGCCATCGCTGCCGCTGCCGCAATGGCGCTTCTTCAGCCGCGGCGCGATCGCCGCCGCGATTTTGTGGATCGCCGGCTCGGCGCTGTTCTCATTGTATGTGTCGAAATTCGGCGATTACGACGCGACCTACGGCTCGCTCGGCGCCGTCGCGATCCTCATGCTGTGGCTGTGGCTCTCGGCGCTGATCGTGCTGCTCGGCGCCACCGTCGACGCGGAGATCGACCGCAAGGAAGAGGAATCGCCGCACCCTGAGGTGAAGACCTGATTGCGAGCATGAGCTTCCCCGCCGCATAATCCACTGCGGAGGGAATCAATGCAAAAGCTTGTTGTCACCGTCACCTGCGATTCGACGATGTCGTATCCGTCGAACCCGCATAATCCGACGCCGCGCGGCATCGATGCGGTGGCGGACGAATATGTCCGCGCGATCGATGCCGGCGCGTCGATCTGCCATCTGCACGGGCCTTATTCGGTCGACGCGGAAATCCAGGCGGACGGCAGCAAGCTCAGCGATCTCGACATTCCCGGCTGGAAGCGGCTTCGCGACGGCATCACCTCAAAGCGCGACGCGATCATTCAATACGGCATCGCCAACGGCCGCTTCCCGCAGCGCAAGCAGCTGATGCAGGAGCAGCGGCCGGACATGATCTCGACCTGCTTCAACGCGCATGACGAATGTTTCGATTACGAGCCGGGCCGCGAGCCGGTCGAATTATACGG